>Ga0210057_1005409_pt1 | contig 16412 bp, 12 predicted proteins | sample CryGeyCG2114_010_2_FD_183968 | JGI IMG/M metagenome (GOLD analysis project Ga0210057, IMG submission 183968) | Groundwater microbial communities from aquifer - Crystal Geyser CG10_big_fil_rev_8/21/14_0.10 (SPAdes) (version 2) | ecosystem: Environmental > Aquatic > Deep subsurface > Groundwater ...
CCGCCCACGCCGTCTATCGCATAAGAAAAACCGAACTCTTCGCGAAGCGACTTGAGCCGCCGCACCATGGAAAGCCCCGCCCATTTAATTGAAGCGCCGCATACGCCGGAGCGCAGGCGCCCTTCGCCCGGAAGCGCCTGCTCTCCTTCTGGCGTCCTTATTTCAGAAGCAATCGTGTTGATTGCGGAAATCCCGTCTACGATACCGCCGACTTTTTGTACGAACTCACGAAGCGGTTCATCTTCGAAATACGCAACCTTGACGATAAGCGGAACGTCGCCGATAGCTGATTTTATTTTGTCGGTGATTTCTTGAACTTTATCGGCATCAAAACACAGCAGGTTCGAGGTGCCTTCGTTGGGACAGCTTAAGTTCGCTTCAAGCGCCGCAACATCAGTCTCGGCAACCAGCTTCGCCCCCAGTACCCAGTCTTCTACATAATCAGCGTCTGGCCACTTCGTTCCCTGGAAACTGCCGACCACGTGCTGGCCGGGTTTCGCGTATCGCGCGGCGCGGGTCATATCTTCCTGCCACTCTGACGGATCTTTCGATGGCACGCCGAAAGAGTTGGTGATGGAAAGCGGGTCTTCGTATCGCTCTTTCGTCACCAAACCCTTCGCCGCTCTCTCAAGTGTCAAATCGCCATCAACATCGACCGGGAGCACGTTCGGATACGGGTGGCAGGCATGCGTGCGGGTACGCACAGTTTTGTAGACGGGCACGTCAAAACCGTTGTCCAGTGCCGCGATAACATACGCACTGTTCAACAAGGGTCCCGCTGGGATACCGAACGGAAACCGCAGGGGTTTCCCAAAGAATGTATATTTCTCTATCGGCACTTCCATATATGGAAGTGCCGATAGAGAACCTGCGGCGGTAAAATCACCCGCGGGTCCCGCGTCAAAATTCGCATTGTATGATTTTTTCGGGTCGTACCAGGGCGCTCTGATCATACACTAGGTGTGTGTAACGTTCGGATGTTCTTTGACATACGCCGCACCGTGGCCGTACGTTGTGTTAATGGGGATGTTCCACAGCCAGTCAGGCACTTCCTCTTCCGTGAATGTTTCGGTTTGAATTTCCGCAAGCCACGACGTGGGAACAGGGAACGTATCTGCTGATACGCTTCGCGGGTCGCGATTGATGATGAGCCCCAACTGCACCACCTTTCCTCCGGCGTTTTGTACCGCTTTAATCGTGCTCAAGATTGATCCGCCGGTCGTCACCGTGTCCTCAACTGCAAGGATGCGTTTTCCGGCAACCAGTGTGTCGTACCCGCGCTTCAATACCTGTTCCCTGCCTCCGTCTCCTACTTTTTCAGTGAAGACGGAGAGTACTTCGCGCCCGGTGAGGTTTGTTAGATGATGCGCCGTCCAGGTTGAGAGCGGAATGCCGCCGACCGCAGGGCCAACAACCACATCGATATCCTTGTCTTTATGCTCTTCGGCGAACATCCGGCCCAGTTCGGAAACGATTGCCGTATGGGGAAGGAACGCGTCCTTATTCACGTAGCCCGAAAGATGTTTCCCGGACACTCCTATAAAATGCCCTTCCATGATTGCTCCTGCATCTTTGAGAAGCGTCAGTGCGTCTTTCATAATGTTTAGAATACCACGCACCGCTACCCGACGTATTCATCCCAGCGTTTCGCGCGCATCGGTTTTTTGTGAACAGCGTGGAGCCCTTTCACGAAACTTTCGGCAAGCTGGAGATTGGTGATTAAGGGGATTCCGAGGTCAACCGCGCGCCGGCGGATGCGGTAACCGTCCTGACGCTGCTTAGTTTCACTGCCGGATCGTGAATACGCGCGCCTTGGGATGTTAATGATGAGATCGATCGCATGCTTGATGAACAGATCATGCACGTTCGGGCTTTTTCCGGTTTGCATTTTATGAACCACTTTCGCGCTGATGCTGTGTTTGTCCAAGAATTCCGCCGTTCCGTCGGTAGCAAAGAGCGGAAGACCGGTGTCCGCAAGGATCTTCAGTTCCGGAAGCAGTTTTTGTTTTTTCTCTTCTCCGCCGATAGAGACGAAAATTCCTTTCTTTGGCAGTTTATATCCAACCGCAAGCATCGACTTGATAAGCGCTTCGTCGTACGTGTCGCCGAAACACGCCACTTCACCGGTCGATGCCATTTCAACGTACCCCAGCGGGTCAACCTCTTTGATGCGGTTGTACGAGAACTGGGGCGATTTCACGGCGACGTAATCAAGGTCGACCGTCTGATATGTCTCCTTTATTGTCTCTCCGAGCATGAGCCGTGTTGCGATGTCGATGAAATTGTGGCCGGTAGTTTTCGAGACGAACGGGAAACTGCGGGAGGCGCGAATGTTGAGTTCAATCACCTGCAGGGTGTTGCTACGCGCAAGGAATTGGATATTGAATGGCCCGGTAATATTGAGTTCTTTCAGAACGGCTTTGGTGACGTTCTTCGCGCGACGCACCGTTTCCAGATACGTATGCTGAGGCGGCAGAACGATGGTCGCGTCGCCCGAATGCGTGCCGGCATTTTCCACGTGCTCGGTGATTGCGTAGATATTCAGCTCGCCTTTTTGCGCCACGCCGTCAATTTCGATTTCGCGCGCGTTCTCGATGAATTTGGAAATGACCACCGGGTGTTCATCGGAAACGACGGTCGCACGGTTCAAAAACTTTTCAAGCTCTCTTTCGTGAAGCGCGATGTTCATGGCGGCGCCGGAAAGCACGTATGACGGACGGACCAGCACGGGGTATCCCATTTTTCCGGCCTCCCTCTTCGCACCCTCGATGCTCTTCAACTCCGCCCACTGTGGCTGTTCAATGCCGAGCTTGTCGAGAAGCGCCGAAAAGATGTGCCTGCTTTCCGCGCGGTTAATGTTGGACGGGTCGGTACCCAGAATTGGCACACCATGTTCTTTGAGAGGCACCGCCAGGTTGTTCGGTATCTGCCCGCCCATCGACACAATAACCCCTTCCGGTTTTTCGAAGTCCGTGATGTCGAGCACCCGTTCAAGAGACAATTCATCGAAGTACAGGCGATCTGACATGTCGTAATCGGTTGAAACCGTTTCCGGATTGCAGTTGATGAGAACGGTCTCTTTCTGCTTTTCCCGGAGCGCTTTCAACGCCTGTACACTGCACCAGTCGAATTCGACCGACGAACCGATGCAGTATGGCCCGCTTCCGAGAACCACGGCGCTCTGCTTTCCCTTCTCGATATCGTGTTCCGTGCCATGGTATGTGAGGTAGAGGTAGTTTGTCTTTGCCGGAAATTCTCCCGCCAAGGTATCGATTTGTTTTATGACCGGCGTAATGCCCAAGCGCTTTCTACGCGCGCGAACGGCCTTCTCGCTTACCCCGGTGATGACGGAGAGTTGGGCGTCGGAGAAACCCATCTTCTTCGCCATGTGTAGGTCGGATGCTGAGAGCGATTTCGACTTCGCGATCTTCCGTTCAAGATCGATGATGTTCTTCATCTTCTCCAAAAACCAGCGGTTTATGCCGGTCAGGCGGTGAATGGTTTTGACCGGCATGCCGTCCTTGAGCGCTTCGGCTAACGCGAACACACGCTCGGTGGTCGGCTGTTTCAACACGGCGCGGTACTGTGGCACCGAGAATCCGCCGTTTTTGTGCGCGGTAAAACCGTTGGCGCCGGTTGCAATCATACGGATCGCTTTCTGCAGGACTTCCTCGAACGAGCGGCCGATTGCCATCACTTCTCCGACCGATTTCATCTCGGAAGAGATGATCGGGGGGGCGCCGTGGAACTTGGCAACGTCCCAGCGCGGCATCTTCAACACTAGATAGTCGAGCGCGGGTTCGAAACACGCGCTGGTGATGCCGGTTACGGAATTTTTTATCTCGGTCAGTGCGTAGCCGAGTGCCAGTTTTGCCGCCACAAACGCGAGCGGATAGCCGGTCGCTTTCGATGCGAGCGCGCTTGAGCGCGAGAGGCGCGCATTTACTTCGATGACACGGTAGTCGCCGTCATTCGGGTTCAGGGCGTACTGGATATTGCACTCGCCCACGATGCCAAGGTGCCGGATGGTTTTGATCGCAATGGAGCGAAGACGATGGTATTCCTCATTATTCAAGGTCTGCGACGGCGCGACCACCATCGATTCGCCCGTGTGTATCCCCATCGGATCGATATTTTCCATGTTGCAAACCGTAATGCAGTTGTCATGCACGTCGCGCACGACTTCGTATTCAATTTCCTTCCAGCCGTGGAGATACTCTTCAATCAACACCTGCGGAACGTTCTTGAACACGGTTTCCAGGCGCTGCACCAGCGCTTCTTCGGAATCCACGCGGCCCGACCCCTCGCCGCCTAACGAATAGGCGGAGCGAACCATGACGGGGTACCCCAGGCGTGCTGCGGCTTTGCGCGCGGCCGGAATAGTTTTCACCGCCTTGCTGTTTGCGGTTTTGACATCAATCTCCTTCAGGCGCTTCGAAAAAAGATCCCGGTCTTCCGTGTCGCGTATCGCCTTGGTAGGAGTGCCCAACACGCGAACGTGGTAGCGCTTCAACACGCCCTCATCTTCAAGCGCAAGACCAAGGTTGAGCGCGGTCTGTCCGCCGAATGAAAGCAGGATGCCATCTGGACGCTCTTTCTTAATAATTTCAGTAGCGAAGTGAACGGTAAGCGGAAGGAAGTACACACCGTCGGCAAGTTTTTTATCGGTCTGGACAGTCGCAATGTTCGGGTTCATCAGGATGACTTTGATGCCTTCTTCTTTCAACGCCTTGATGGCTTGCGACCCCGAGTAGTCAAACTCGCCCGCCTGGCCGATTTTCAAGCCGCCTGAACCGAGGAGCAACACCGTGCGAACAGGGGTTAGCTTTCGGCTTTCAGCTTTGGGGAGACGCCCAACGTTGTTGTGTTTCGTTCGTATCATGCGCTTTTTTTATCTTTGAGTGCTTTTTGACTTGCACGTGTGCCCTTTGACTTTTGCCTTTTCACTTCTTGTACAAACTCTTCGATAATCCATTCGGTGTCGGTCGGGCCCGGGCTTGCTTCGGGGTGAAACTGCACCGCTTTGAACGGAAGCGTTCTGTGCATGATGCCTTCGACCGTGCCATCGTTCGCGTTTTCCATCCACACCTTCCAGGCGTGAGGGAGCGTTTTTTCATCCACCGCGAAGCTGTGGTTCTGCGATGTGATGTAACAGCGCGTCCCGCCGATCATGTCGATACACGGCTGGTTGTGCGATCGGTGACCGTATTTCATCTTGTACGTCTTTGCACCAGTGGCAAGCGCCATCAGCTGGGTGCCAAGGCAAATGCCCAGCATCGGTTTCTTTTTCACGTAGGCTTTCTGAATATTGGCGATGGTGCTTTTGCAGAACATGGGGTCGCCGGGACCGTTTGAAATCAGAATGCCGTCGTATTCGAGCGTCGTGAAGTCGTAGTTCCACGGCACGCGGATGACGCGCACATCGGGTTTGTCCTTCTGTAAGAGCCGCGCAATGTTTTCTTTTGAACCGCAGTCGACCAGCACGATGGCGACAGGACCTGTACCGTGTTCGGTTACCTCAGCCGGACTCACTTTTGTCACTTGGTTTTCGGTGTCGGGGTCATACAAGGTTCCCTTTTTCCCATTAAATGTCAACGCGCCGAGCATCGTTCCCTTTTCACGAAGCTTTTTGGTCAACGCGCGTGTGTCAACGCCTGTGATGGCGGGCACGCCTTCCTTCTTGAGCCACGCGCCAAGCGAGTGGAGCGCGGTCGTATGTGAATAGCTTTCACTGTACTCGGATACTACCAAGCCCGACGCATGGATTTTTTTTGATTCGAAAAAAGAAGCGTCAGGGACGCCATAGTTGCCGATTAACGGGTACGTGAGGACGAGAATCTGTCCCTTGTACGACGGATCGGTCAGCGATTCCACATAACCCACCATACCGGTCGAGAACACGACCTCGCCCGAGGTGCGTTTTCTCGCACCAAAACTGTTGCCGTTGAATCGGGTGTTGTCTTCGAGGATTATTTCCATATACCTACATCGCGCTTTTCAGGGAGTGATTAAAAAAAAAATTGCCTCCCGAGGAGGCAATACTAGGAAACAAGGAAGCAGTGGGCTTCGCGATTTTTGTAGTAGCGATGAATCCCGTCTCCATAACTTCTCGGTAGTATATCCTCTTATCCGTTTTTGGCAAGGAAATCCACGGCAATCTTTTCCACGGCGGAAGCATCGGGCGCGGCCATCAGCGCGGCTCGAAGGTCTGCCGCGCCGTCGAAGTCCGCCACGTACGCCTTGTAGTGCTTCTTCATGATGGCAAAGTTCTTGTGTGCTCCGCTTTTCGCAGGATGAACGAACAGTTCTTCAAACAGTTTCGTGTGCTCGACCATGATAGAGAGGATTCTTCTCAACACCTCTTGGTTTTTCCTATTCTCAAATTCTTGAGAATTTGAGAATAGCCAAGGAGTGCCGAAGATGGCACGGCCGAGCATTGCGCCGTCGGCACCGGTTTCAACAACTTTTTTCCGCGCATCTTCAACATTTTCCACATCGCCATTTCCGATGATGAGCGTCCTCAACTCGAATTTTCCAAAGGCCTCGCCTTTGGAAAATTCATTGCGGATTTCGACTGCGCGCGCGATGCGTTCCCAGCGCGCCGGAACCTTTGACATTTCTTTTCTGGTGCGAGCGTGAATGGTAATGGCAGCTGGTTGTGCCTCCAACAAATGCGGAAGCCAGGTGTCGAGCTCGTCTTTGTTATAGCCGAGTCGGGTCTTCACGGAAACCGGCAACTCTATCAACTTCCCATCACCAGAGCGATGTCGCGCGCCTTGCTTGGCGGCGGCAATGACTTCTTTCGCGCGCTCTGGGTCCTTCATATGCGCGGCCCCAGCGCCCTGCTTTTCGATCGAGCGGTCAGGGCAACCCATGTTGATGTCGACGCCGTCAAACCCAAGTTCTGCCGCAATCAACGCAGCTTTTTCCATGTTTTCCGGACGAGAAGTGAAAAACTGTGCGACAATCGGCCGCTCCTCTTCCGTGTACATCAAATCCGCAAGAAGTTTCCGTCTTCCCTCTTCCGGTGCACGTGCTAGCCCATCCGCCGACACAAATTCCGTCCACATCACAAACTGTGCAACACCCGGGTGTTGCACAGTTTGGTTTTTTGAATATCGAGAGATGATGCGGCGGAAGGCAGCGTCAGTCACGTCTGCCATCGGCGCAAGCGCCATGATGGGCCGCGGCAGTGCGTTCCAAAATGATTTCATAATGTAAGGGCACTATAGCAACACTCCGCGCCAAGCGCGGAGTGTTGCTTGGTGTTCATCTCTCCCAACACCTTGAGGTTTCGCCTTAGGGTATTGAAGATTGCGTCAGCGTTTTACTCACTTAGGAAATTCTGTCTCTTTCTTCTCTGGATAAACCATCTGCCCACCTTTTTGTTACGGGTATACCGATATATTTTGTTGCACCGACTGCGGCAATCAGAGCTAGCGTAATAGAAGTTAGGATTGAAGTTTCGTCGGGCAAGTCAAAACGATTTTCTAACCATTCACCACCAAAGTGGCCCGCAACATCGCCTGCGAGCAGGCCTGCGATTCCGGGACCAGCGAGCCGTATCCACATCGCTACCATCTCTTTACTCATATAATTTGTTACTACCGAATAAAATCTGACCAAAGTATTGTATCAAACACAAGATATTTGTCAAGGGGTGCTCATGAAGGGATTACTCCATCCCCTCCCCCTCAAACTTCATGTAAATTTTATTGCCGAAACGGAAATCAGCGTATTCGAGGCGTTCCTCCGAATGAAACCGGGGCGATGCAAACACCGAATTGATGCTTTCAAGAAGCGCGTTGCCGAGCCGTGAGCGGGCGAACCGCAATTCGCCGCCGTCCGCGAATACAACAAAAACATCGCTGTTGGCATCAACCGACACGCTTCGCGCGCTCCGGTTGGTCGCGCGCTCTATGTCGGAAACGAAGCGCTCAAGCGCAGGATAACCACTGTTGAGAAATGTCGTTCCAATGGGCTCTCCGGATATTGCTCCGCTGTAGGTGCGGAGCGTCTCGTTCGGCAGGTGTGAGCGTGTAAACACAAACCCGTCCGCGTCCATCAGAAAACATTCGGAGGTGGAGCCAACGCCCCTGCACCACTCGGCATCCGGCGTGCGTTCGGTAAAGGTAATCGAAAGCGCCGTGAACCCGTTCCGGCGAACGGTGATATCTTTAAGCGCGGGAAACAACGTGAGCGCGTCCTGCGTTATTGAGGTTTTTGGATATATGAACGTGTTCGAACGCGGGATGACGAAAAAATAGTGTCCGCCCAGCATGTCGAGTGCGAGTTTCTGAAGAAGATCCGAGCGTACATATGCTCCTTCGCTGACACTAACCGACGCGATATTCACTTCAGGCATCCGCGAGGCAAAGACCGTCGCGACCAACAGCGAAACGGCGGCAACGAAACCGAGACCGTACGCGAGTAGCGCTCTTCGGCGGCGGCGCTCTTGTAACGAAACTCTTTTCTTATGGGACGGCATTATGCCTTGATTATATCCTTCCCGACGTACGGTTGCAGGGCTTTTGGAATCGTGATTGAACCGTCCGCTTGTTGGAAGTTTTCGATCAAAGACACGAGGAGGCGCGGGGTTGGGATGGCGGTTGCATTGAGCGAGTGCGCGTATGTAAGTGTGCCCTCGTTATTGCGGTATCGGATGTTGAGCCGGCGCGTCTGGAAATCATGGAAATAAGAGGCGGAACTTATCTCGCGGTACGTTTGTTCGCCGGGAACCCACAGCTCGATGTCATATTTCTTCACCTGCCCGAGCCCCAAATCGCCCCCGGCATTGACCACTGTGCGATAGGGTATTCCCAAACTCTCAATAAACTCTTCAGTATTTCGATTGAGCCACTCATGCCATTTCACCGATTCTTCGTGTGATGCTTCGCACAAAACGATTTGCTCCCATTTATAAAATTCATGCACGCGAATAAGCCCTTTGGTATCCTTGCCGTGACTCCCCGCTTCGCGCCTGAAACATGGTGAAAACGAGAGGTACTTGATCGGCATGTCTTTCAGATTGAGCGTATCCCCCATGTGGTATCCCATCGTTGCCACTTCCGCGGTTCCCGACAAATAATCACCGTCCTGTGTTTTATACAAATCTTCCTCACCCTGCGGAATATAGCCAGTCCCAAGAAAATTAACCCTGCGTACCAACGACGGAACAATCATCGGGGTGAATTCTTTCTTCATAAAAAAATCCTGCGCGTACCGCCACACCGCAAACGACAACAATGCGCCGTCGCCTTTGAGGAAGTAGCCGCGGAATCCGGATACTTTGGCGCCGCGTTCGAAATCCGCCATACCGTGCTTTTCCATCAGTTCGATATGACTTTTTGCTTCGAAATCGAATTGGTTCTTCTCTCCCCATGTTTTTATCTCTTTATTATCGGCATCCGATTCACCATCGGGAACCGAGATGTCGGGAATGTTCGGTACCTGTACCATCAAAAGCTCCCACTCCTTCTGAACCGGCTCCAATTCGTTTTCCTTCTTCTGCAACGATTCCTTGAGCACTTTCATCTCGTTAAGAAGCGAAGCGCGGTCGGCATCATTCGCTCCAGCAATCTTTTTCGATGCCTCGTTCTGCGATGCGCGCATTTCTTCAACCTCCGTCAACAATGCCCGACGTCTCTGGTCAACTTCAAGCAGACGGTCGATGTCCACTTCGATATGTTTCTTCTCGGCACCTGCTTTTACGAGGTCCGTATGCTCGCGGATGAACTTGATGTCCAACATGGTGAAAGCGCTTTCAGGTTTTTGATTCTAGGTTTCAGGTTTTAGGGTAACCGGAAGCCGACAACTGGAAGCTGAAAACCATATTACCATTAGTAGAGATGCAGGACATGCGCGCAATCGACATACACGAGTTTCCTCCGCTGTTGCGGGAAATACCTGACCCTCCGCGCTCCTTATATATGCGCGGGGCCCCGCCGCCTGAAAACCACAAGCTCCTCGCAGTCGTGGGTTCCCGCAGGATGAGCCGGTACGGAAAAGAGGCATGCGAGTATATCATCCGAGGTCTTGCGGGATATCCGGTTTCCATCGTGTCGGGGTTGGCGCTCGGCGTGGATGGCACCGCTCACCGCGCGGCGCTTTCGGCCGGCCTCCACACTGTCGCGATACCCGGCTCCGGTCTGGACGATTCGGTACTGTATCCGGCGAGCCACCGCTCGCTCGCGCGCGACATTCTAAAAGCAGGCGGCGCGCTGGTAAGCGAGGAAGAACCGACATTCAGAGCACGACCCGAAAGCTTCCCGAAACGGAACCGTATCATGGCCGGCATGGCGCACGCCACGCTCGTTATCGAGGCAACCGAACAATCCGGGACAATGATAACGGCACGTCTCGCGGTTGACTACAACCGCGACCTCTTGTGTGTTCCCCATCCGGTGTTTTCAGAGGGAGGCGCGGGTGGGCACCTTTTTATGAAGCTCGGCGCCGCACCCGTGAGGAGCGCGGATGACATCATCGATCTTTTTGGTTTTGAAGGACACTCCAAAGAAGCTCCTGGTTCGGAAATCCTTACGAGCGAAGAACAAGCCGTCTTGAACCTTCTTTCAGAGCCCATGGAGCGGGACGAGCTGGTCAGGGCTTTGAAATTTCCTATAAACCGGACGAATGCGCTCTTGTTGGAGATGGAACTGAAAGAGCTTATTGAGGAGACATTTGGCGAGGTGCGGAGAAGATGAATTGACTTATAGTGTTTTTATGAGATAATCAATACCATGACTGTTGAGGCACCGGATAATGGAGCGTCATTACTAAGTGGGGTACGGCGCGTGAGAGAGACGCGAACAACCATGCTCGTTGGTGATGTTTTGCGTATCTCGCCTTCCATAGCGCTTGCCCTGGGCAAGGCGGTTATTGTCGTGATGGCGGGATATGTCGCAACAGGGTCGGTGCTGGAACTATTTTTTGAGGCAAATGACAACGACCCGCCAATGTGGGACGATGACCAGCAGTGCGGAATTTGCGGCCACTTCTGTCCGCTTTCATCGGGTCCTCTCAACTTTTGTATGTGCTGGCACACGGTGATGACAGGAGGCGGATGTTCGTGTCCGGTGTGCGCTGGTTAAGAGTAATAATTTGACACATCCCATTTCATACCGTACTAGTGGGGGCTAATGGCGCAAAAGACACTGGTCATCGTGGAGTCGCCCGCAAAGGCGAAGACGATAGAAAAATACTTGGGAAGCGGTTACACCGTCATGGCGAGCGTGGGGCACGTGCGCGATTTGCCGAAGTCGAACAAAGACGCGGTTGATATCGAGAAAGGTTTTGTGCCGAAGTATGTTATCTCTCCCGGCAAAGCGCATGTGATAGCCGACATAAAAAAGGCCGCTACGAAGGCAGACGAGGTACTGCTTGCAACCGACCCGGACCGCGAGGGCGAAGCAATCGCCTGGCATATCCTCCACGCTGCACTTGGTGGTGGGCAAAGTGAAAAGAAAAAAGTAAAAAGAGTGGTCTTCAACGAAATCACCAAGGGCGCAGTGCAGGAAGCCATCGCGCATCCACGGGAAATAGACGATAACCTACGCCGCGCACAGGAAGCAAGGCGCGTCTTGGACCGCCTGGTCGGCTACGACCTTTCCGGCCTTATTTGGAAGAAGGTGCGGTATGGACTTTCCGCCGGGCGCGTGCAATCACCGGCCTTGCGCATCGTGATGGAGCGCGAGCGCGAGATACGCGCCTTTGTTCCGGAGCGTTTCTTCACGATAACGGCCACATTCAAGACCGAAGACAAGGACGAACTCGAAGCAACGTGTTCCATAGAACCGACGGATGAAAAAGAAGCGGCGCGAATCGTGGAGACGGGCAAAAAGGGTCCGTGGAAGGTCGCGAATATCCAAGAGACGCCGGTGAAGCGCGCTCCCCGACCGCCGTTCACCACCTCGACATTGCAACAGACAGCGTCAACACGCCTGGGCTTCTCGCCGGCGCGCACCATGGGCGTTGCACAGAAACTGTACGAAGCCGGCCTCATCACCTACATGCGCACTGACAGCACCACACTGGCGTCAGTGGCGGTTGGCGCAATCGCCGGTTTTGTAGAAAAAACGTACGGGAAAGACCATGTCCAGGTGCGCGTGTACAAGACTAAATCGAAAAACGCGCAGGAGGCGCACGAAGCTATTCGCCCGACCGATGTCTCGAAAAAAACGGCCGGAGCGAATGAAGAACAGCGCAAGCTCTACGAGCTCATCCATGCGCGCACCATCGCAAGCCAGATGAAGGATGCCTCGACGGTGCGCACCAAAATCACCCTCAATCTTGACGTTCGACGTCAAGATGTTGGACGTCCGACGTCCAACATTCCGGATTTTTATGCCAATGGGTCGGTGGTAACCGATGAGGGCTGGCTTAAGGCCGACCCGCGCGCTAAAGGCGAAGACACCTTTTTGCCTCAACTTGCCGTAGGCGACGCGCTTGCGCTCAATGGCATAGAAAGCGAAGAGAAATACACCCAGCCGCCTAACCGCTATACGGAAGCGGGGCTTATCAAGGAACTTGAGAAGCGCGGCATCGGCCGGCCCTCGACATACGCCTCGATCATGAAAACGATTACCGACCGCGGCTACGTCATAAAGGAAGGCAGGACACTCATCCCCACCGCAACGGGCGATGTGGTATCAAGTTTCCTTGAAAAACACTTTGGAAACTACATAAGCGATACATTCACCGCGGAAATGGAAGACGAGCTTGACCAGATAGCCGACGGTACGCGCGACTACGAAAAAACGCTTCGAGATTTCTACACACCATTCACCAAAGATGTCGCTTCGAAAGAAGACATACCGAAGCTGACATCGCTTGGCGAAGCGCCCACAGAGTTTCCATGCCCCTTATGCGGCGCTTCCATGGAAATGAAACTCTCGCGAAATGGCGTCTTCATGAGCTGTTCCAGATTTCCCGACTGCACCGGTGCGCGCACTGAAAAAGGAGAGACTATTGGCAACGAAGACCCGATAGGCAACCACCCAGAATTTGGCAAACCAATATACATCCGGAACGGACGGTATGGCCCGTACGTAGAAATGGTGCTCGAAGAGGCAAAACAAACAAAAACCAAGACTGGCAAACCGCGAAAAAACAAAGCCAAGACCAAACGCGCTTCCATTCCGTCCGAGATTGATCCTGAACAGATGACCCTCGCGGAAGCCGTAAAGCTTCTGATACTCCCTCGAGAACTGGGCGAGCACCCAGAAAGCGGCCATATGATAACGGCCAACATCGGGCGCTACGGTCCGTACATCGTGCACGACGGCGACTTCCGTTCGCTCAAAGAAGACGACCCGTACTCCATTACGTTGGAGCGCGCGCTCGAGATTTTGAAGGAGCCGAAAAAGACGCGCGCCGGTATCGAAGTGGTGCGGGTGGTCGGGCCACATCCGAAAACCAAAAAACCGATTGCACTGTACAAATCAAAGCGCGGACTGTTCCTGAAAAAAGGATTCAAGCATATCGTGCTCCCCAAAGACGTGGACCCAGAAAAGCTCACACCTGAAGTTGCAGCCGAGATAATCAAAAATGACTGAAATGGAGTGTAAATCTTTCGCGAGTGCGAAAGATTTACATTCCCCTAACCTCTCAAATCTTGAGAACACCGTCCCTGATAAGACCGATTCGATTTGTCTTATCAGGGACGGTGATTTGTATTTTTTTCTAGAAGCTATAAGCTGGAAGCTGGAAGCTTCCTATGGCACATCCTACCGACGACATTGTGAGCGCCATGCAATCGCCGAGTGCCGAAGACCGCGAGGTCATCAGGCGAGCGTACGATTTTGCCGAAGTTGCACACGGCAGTGAACTCCGAAAAAGTGGCGAACCCTACATCGTGCATCCGCATGCGATCGCGCTCTATCTTGCGGAAATCGGCATGGACCAGGACACCATCGTCGCCGGTATCCTGCATGACACGACTGAAGACACCGACACCTCGCCTGAAGAAATCGAAAAGCAATTCGGACCGACGGTGCGTTTCCTCGTCGACAGCGTTACCAAGCTTTCGAAACTGAAATACCGCGGCTTGGAACGGCATGTCGAGAGCTTGAGACAGCTGTTGGTCGCGACCGCCAGCGATATCCGCGTCATCATCATCAAGATGGCGGACCGCTTGCACAACATGCGCACCATCCGGTATGTAACACCGAGAGAGAAGCGCGAACGCATCGCCCGGGAGACGATGGAAATCTACGTCCCGATCGCGGAGCGGCTTGGCATGGGAAACATCAAGGCGGAACTGGAAGACCTGGCGTTTGCCGTCTTGGAACCAAAACGGTATGAAGAACTGACCCGTCTCATCGAAGAGCGGAAGAAAGATTTCAGCCACCGCATCGACGGAGATATTAAAGATCTCAAGAAAGCGCTGGCCGAAAACGGCATGCGGACATTCCGCACCGAATACCGGGTGAAAGGCGTGCACAGTTTCGCCCGCAAGGCGCTCAAAAAATACGACAACGACATCGCGAACGTATACGACCTCTTCGCACTCCGTGTCGTGCTGAAAACGACCGAAGATTGCTACCGGGCGCTTGGCATCATTCACGGGCTGTGGCGGCCGATTCCCGGCAAAGTGAAGGACTACATCGCCTTTCCGAAACCGAACGGGTACCGCTCCATACACACAACCGTCATTACGCGCCGCGGCGTGACGATAGAGCTTCAGATACGGACCGGCGTGATGCATCGCGATGCGCAGTACGGCGTTGCTTCACACTTCAACTACAAACAGGAACGAAAGCGCGGAGGCGGGAGCACAATCGAATGGATACAAAACCTCCTTCCCTCTTTGAAAAAAACCGCTTCAGAAGACGGCACGTCCGCACCGCAATGGTTGAAAGACCTCTCAAAAGCCGAACAGGAACACCCCGAGTATTCGACCTTCAAGGATATTCTCAACAAAGATTTCTTCGCGGAACGCATCTTTGCGTTCACTCCAAGGGGCGACGTGATTGACTTGCCACAGGACGCGACGCCGATTGATTTCGCATACTGCATTCACAGCGATTTGGGAGACACCATGACCGGTGCCAAGGTGAACGGAAAATTGGTCGCGTATGAAACGAAACTGAGAAACGGAGACGTGGTAGAAATCATCACCAAGGAAGGCGCCAAGCCGAACAAGAAGTGGCTTGACGTAGCGAAAACAGTGGGGGCGAAAACCCACATCAGGAGCGCCCTGCGGAAACGTGACGGGCTGCAATAGCGCACATACTACGCACCACACACACCCGCAACGCTCTGATATGATATATCATATCAGAGCGTTGCGGGTGTGTGGCCGGATGCGTTAGATAGAGAAATGTTCTACCGAAAAGTCATCTTCTTTCTCCTCTTCCGAACGGTCGTCAACGAGCGTTTCTTCGTTCGAACTCTCGGCAATGGCGCCACCCGTTTCGGCAGGCGTGGATGCTGAAACCGCAAAAGCAGCCGGAGTCTCGCTCATCACCTGGGAGAGGATGTTCTGCAAATCATCGGTCGAATAGAAATTGATGATCAGCTTCCCTCCCTGTTCCTGTTCCCTGATCTCGACCGGCGTGTTGAAACGCTCGGCAAAAGCGCGTTCGAGCGCAGTTATTTCCGGACGCGGGTCCTTCCTGCGCACCCGATCAACCGCGATGTTTCGGGTAATCTTCTCAACCTCGCGAACCGAAAGCTTGCGAATGAGGATGTCCCTGAACAGGGTTTTCTGCTCTTCAGGGTGGTCGACAAGCATCAGAAGCGACCGCGCGTGTCCTTCTGAAATCTTCCCTTCCATCACCGCCAGCTGTACCTCTTCAGGAAGGTTCAACAGACGGAGTGAGTTCGAAACGTACTCACGGCTTTTCCCGACTTTTTTTGCTATTTCGGTATTGTTCAGCTTAAATTCTTTTTGAAGGCGCTGAAACGCCCGCGCCCGGTCTATGGCGTTTAGGTCTTCGCGCTGGAGATTTTCGATGATGGCAAGTTCGAGCTTCGTGCGGTCCGATTCCTCTTTCGAACGGATAACGACCGGCACTTGCGCCAAACCCGCGAACTTTGATGCCCGAAGGCGGCGCTCGCCCGCGATGAGTTCGTAGTAGGTGCTGATGCCGCCGTCCGGCTTCTCTTCTTCGTGCCGAGTAACGGTCAGCGGATTCAACACACCGTACTGGCGAATCGAATCGGCAAGACTCCTCAACTTCGACTCGTCGAATTCAGTTCGCGGTTGGTACGGGTTAGGGCGGACCTTGTCGACCTCAACCCAGAAAATCGCATCATTGTGAAAACTCATTGCAACGATTGTAACATAGTGCCCGGGGTGGGAGTCGAACCCACACTCCTTTCGGAACACGATTTTGAGTCGTGCGCGTAGACCAATTCCGCCACCCGGGCTTCTGGTACGACTATGCTACACTTCCTGAGAAACTATGTCC
>Ga0210057_1005412_pt1 | contig 16410 bp, 16 predicted proteins | sample CryGeyCG2114_010_2_FD_183968 | JGI IMG/M metagenome (GOLD analysis project Ga0210057, IMG submission 183968) | Groundwater microbial communities from aquifer - Crystal Geyser CG10_big_fil_rev_8/21/14_0.10 (SPAdes) (version 2) | ecosystem: Environmental > Aquatic > Deep subsurface > Groundwater ...
CGGTGAGTAATTTTTGAGAACCTGTCAGCCAATTTTCCAAATACAATACTACCCAAAGCTAAACCCGAAAAATAGACAGCCAGAACCGTGGCAATAGCCGGAGCAGTCAAACCGAAAAGCAAAACTAATTGTTTAGCAAAAACAACCTGAAAAATCAGAGCAGTTAAGCCAAAAAGTCCAAAGGAAAAAACTAAAATTTTCTCTGGGATATTATTCATATTAAGGGATGATATGGGGGCATGGTAAGCCCTACTTTAATTATAACTTATCAGGCACAACAAGGAACTGTGGATAACTTTACCCCAAAAAACCAAAAACCCAACCCCGCGGGATTCTGTAAATAAGTTGAATTTATTCGCGTGGGCCCATTCTCATGACTTATCCACAGCTAACCCCCCCTTGACAAGGTCTACACAATCTGATTAAAGTTAAAACATACGATTATTCAACTTTAATAAACTTTAATAACAAGATTATAAAACTTTAATAAACTATAATCAAAAAATGTTAAAAAAATATCTTACAATTTATGAGGTGTCAAAGCTTTTAGGCGTTACTCCCCTAACCTTGCGAAATTGGGACAAAAAAGGAAAACTGAAAGCTTGTCGCAATCCTATAAATAATTATCGGGTTTACAAATCTAACGAGATAGAACTCCTTTTGCGCAAGATTGAATCAAGAACAAACTCCTTAGATGGTATACGTTAATCTTTGATATTATAAAAAAATGACCCCCCCGCTATGTGGGGGTCATTTTAGTGTCAAAATTTTAGGTTTGAGTTGTATGTATTTTTTAATTTATTTTCAACATCTTTTATTAAATAAGGATATAATACTTTAAACTTATCCAGCTCGCTTTGCGCCAGATTAATCATTCCTAATTTTTCATAAAGAATAATTCTTTGCACAAGCAAACTAGGGTCGTTAGGTCTTTTTTCCAATCCTTCATTAATAAGCTTCAAAGCCTTTTCGTATTGCCCAGTCTGAAAATAGGCTGTGGACAACAGCTGGTTAAAGTTTAAATCTTCAGAAGCCTGATAGCCCAGTTCTTCCGCTTTTTTAATTTCGGCCAACCCTCGGTCATATTCCTCTTTTGCCAGAAGTATTATTGCCAACTGCCAATGCAATTCAGCAGACTTGGGATTTAATTCAACGGCTCGTTGAAGATATTTTGCTTCTTCTTCAAGATTTTTCTTCAAATTAGCCGTTCTTGTCAGCTCGACATAAATTATGTATCTCTTAGGAGATAACGCCGCTGCCTTTTGCAACGCAATTTCTGCTTGTTCCGTTAAATTCGGATTTGCCGCAGCAGCTATATTATAAAGATTTCCAAGAAGCAGATGCGCTTGGGTGTCGTAGGGATGCCTAGCGACGCTCTCTTCCAGTTTTGAAATGGCAAAGTTAAGCATTTCAGTATAAATCTGTTGATCTTTTGCGCTTTTTGGAGGAGTGTTTTCAAAAATAGTAGTGGCTAACAACATGCTTATTTCATAATTCGTAAAGGACTGACGAGCTAATGATTTTTTATATTCTTCAAAACCAACGGCTAAATCAAGACGAGACAAAGCTTTTGCTCTAACTCCTGCCATAGAGGCCTTGGCTGGATTTATGTTGAAATGCATCTGCGCGGAAAACAGGAGAACCAAAACTATAACTGTAAACAAGTTGGGAAATTTTATCCTTGGACACAAAAGATCCTTGTCTTTTTGAGGTTTTATATTTTGTATGTCTTGATTGGCTGACGTCGAATAAAAATAAACAAAGGCGACCATAAAATAGAAAACTATTGCGGGCGCCGGAGAATCAAATAGGGCCAAATTTTGAACAAAATAAGTAAAAAATAGAAGAAACAGAATAAATCCGGCTAATTTTTCCCCGGCTTTTTTCTTTCTCACAGCTCCCCGGATAGAATAATAAAGGAGGATAAAATAAAATATAAGATATGCGGCCGTTCCGGGAATGCCTGTCATAACCAGTAAATCCATGATTCGATTATGGGAATAGTCGTACCACTGTTCGCTAAACGTACTATCCAGATGTTTGTTTGAAACAATGTTAAAATTCCCCCAACCCCACCCGGTTATTGGCTTCTCCTTAAATCCTTCCCAGGCAATACCCCAAACTCTAAACCTTTCATCCTTGGTTATATCTAAATTCGCAAGTCTCTGAACTGTCGTGGGAAAACGCGATAAAATAGCCTCCCTCAAATCAGCTCTAATTATAAAAACGACAATAAGAATAAATAATATTGTTAAAATTGCCGCAAGAGAAATAAAAATTTGTTTTCTTTCTTTATAATGATGAAAAAGAAAAAAAATAAGAAAAACAAAAAACGCTAACCCCATCGTGGCAACAACTGCGCGGCTAGCCGCTAGAATTATTACGGCCATATTGATAAAAATGAGTAAAATAAAAGGCCACTTTCTGACAAACCAATTTGAAAACAACAGAAAACCGGCTATAAATATATTCACCATTGAATATACAGCCAGATAAATAGGATTCCCCAAAGTTGAACTAATGCGGGACGAAATACCAGTAATGCCTGGGGTTTCTATCCAGCCAATTTTTTGGCCTAAACCATAGAGAGAAACAATAAAAGACACCACCAGACTTATCACTAAAAACCTCTTCCAGTCTTTCCGCTCCCTGAAAACGCTTATCAAAACTATAAACCATACCAAAAAATGAAGATTCGTAGAAACACCATCCATTCTTTCAACGGTTGACCAAAAAGACCTATATCCGTCCATTCCGGTAAATATCGATAATACCAAAATACCCATAAATATTATAAGGGTCAACACTAACGGATTTTTAATATCCACCCTATATTTACGGGTATAAAAAAACAAAATGAGCCAAGCGGCGAATATAATCTGTACCAAGATCTGAAAACTAAAAATCTTGGTCGAAATAAAGGGATAAAAAAGACGGGGGTAAACAAAAAAAGGAATTGCCAGAATAAGAACACTCCCTAATGTAATTATCCAAACAAGAAATTTTTCGTATTTGTATGTCATTTTTTCTATTAATTTTCCTTTTTATTTAAAAAAACATTCAGGCGCCGGACTATTTTTTACAGACATCCTTCACCCATCGCCCACCTTTTTCAGCGCATTCCTCCTTTTTCTTTTCAATGACCCATTTTTCAAAACCGGCAGTCACCAAACGATAGGCCGCGTCTTTATCCCTATCTGAAAGACCAATCACTCCACAATCTTCGCCCCGAAAAGCGCAGTTGCAATAGTGTATGTCAAGCGCCTTGCCGCAGTAATCCCGCTGAAGATCGTAACTGCCGGTCAGGGTTAAAACAGAACCGCGGAAAAAATCGCGATTAAAAGCAAAACGAGCCACCACTATAAGAACTACCACTATAAGAACTACCACTATAGCGATGACAAATTTTTTATTTACGAATTTTCTTATATGTTTAAAGGGTTTATTCATTAATTTTGAAAACTATTTTCTCTCCAGTTGATTCTAGGGCAAAAATTAGTTGTAATGTTTTTGCGCTCTCATCTATATCTGTGAAAAAAATATATCCTTCCTGAATAATTCTTGAAAAAATGCTCATATTTCTGCCAAAATCTTTTAGTTCGGGAACATTACGCGCGACGCTATAATTTGGTTTATATTTATTTCCCCTATCATCCATTAAACCAATCAATATGTTCTCTGTTTGATTTTGGGAAGAATTAAAAACTTTTATCTGTGCAGCAATGTAATTTTTAGTAATCCTTCGATAATTCTCATCCAATTCAGAACTGGCATAGGAAGATTCTTTAAAATCAAAAAGGGTAATTTCTAAAAAACCCAATCTTCCGGTCTGCCCTATTTCAAAAACCGCTGACGGCTTACCCTCAAAAAGAACTGCGTCTTTATCGCTCGGTCCCGAAATAAACTCGCCTTCTTTTTCTTTTATGCCAAATTGCCAAACTAACCCAATAATAAATATGCCTAAAACCAAAATCCCCAAAATAATTATTTTTCTTTTCTGCAACATTGTTGTAAAATGCATAAAACCTCCCGCTTATAGTGCTTTAATTATAATATAACAAATAAAAAAACAAAAAACTAACTTAACCTAAGTTAAATTGGCTCGCCTCGCTGCGAAGCGGGCTCCAAATTAAAATTTTGGCAAAATTTACTCTCTCTCTCTCTCTCTTATAAATATTGTAAGTAAATTATTTCCCATAAATGCTTAAATTCACCACTTTTTGCGGTTAATTTTACAAATTTTTACTATATTCCTATTTTACCATAAAAATTGTTATAAAAATAGGTCAGCTGGGGATAACTAATCAGTAATAATTATTTAAAATACTTCGCTTTATTTCTGTTATGCTCCTGAAAGGTTTTGGAAAAAATAGTATTTCCGGTTTCCGGGTCGGTTAAGAAAAAATTATAATCGGTTTCTTGAGGATAAATTGCGGCGCGGATTGCCGAAAGACCCGGATTATTTATCGGGGTTGGCGGCAAGCCAATATTTATATAAGTATTATATGGCGATTTAATGCGGGTATCCTCATAAGAATATCTCCACTTGTCTACTCCCAAAATATAAGCAATAGTAGCGCAGGATTCCAGGGGATATTTATTTTCCAATCTTTTCCAGAAAATGCCTGCGACAATTACCCTGTCCTCGTCGCTTTTAATTTCTTTTTCCAAAATAGAGGCCATGATTAATATCTCGTGAATGGTTTTGTCCTGCTTTTTTATTTCATCTCTCAAATCCTGGGACAATTTCTGATCAAAATTTGCCAGCATTTTTTTAACCACGTCCTCAATGACCGTATTTTTCTCAAAATAATAAGTGTCAGGAAATAAATAGCCCTGCAAACTGCTGTCTTTTGGTTTATCTATCAAAAATGGGAAGCTTTCGGTGGATACTGTATATAATTTATATTCTTTTGGATTAACTATTTCAAGCTCTACCAGCTTCTCCTCTATCTGCTTGCTTGTCCAACCCTCGGGAATGGTTATTTTAACCCAATCCCTGAATACATCGCCGCTGATAATCTTATGAGCCACTTCGGCAACGTTCATTGAAGAACTTAATTTATATTTTCCCGCCTGAAGATTGTTTGCCTTGCCCTCTAACCAAACATGAAAAACAAAAACCCATTTATTGCCGATGATTCTTTCCATTCGCAGATTTTCGGCAATTTTCTCTAATCCCTCGCCTTCTCTAATGACAAACTCTTTCTCCGCCACATTTTTACTTAAAGGCATATAAAGTTGATACATAAAAACAAATAAACAGACAATAAACAAACAACAGCAAATAATGGCAAGTATCCGAACCTGTTGATTCATAAAAATATTCGTAATTTTTTTAATATTGATTTTCATAATTCTTAGCCGAATGTGATGTAGACGTCAAACGTCTACATCACTCAATTGTAAGCCCGGCAAGAACCTCACGAAGACTACGCACTACTAAAGCGTCTTGAGTAAACTCTTTGTAATTTTTCAAATCAGGAAATATCTCCCTTAAAATATCTCTATCAATAATCTTCATTTTTCTTTTTCCAAAACTCTCTCCTAAGCTACAAAATGGATAATCCATAGCGAATTCAAATGCTTTATTAAATTCTTTTAACGCTGCTTTGATCCCGCCCGAATAAAGCTCAAAAGGATTAAAAATTTGAATATAGGTATCAAGATATCGAATGAATTCATCATCTATTATTGTTTTTGCTTTGTAAGAACTCTGAAACACTCTTCCTGTTTCATCGTATTTAATATTTATATATTTTGTAAAACCATCACCGAGTTTTTTCATAAACTTACTAATGCCTCCGTCAGTAATTTCTTTTAAAAGTAAATGAAAATGATTGGGCATTAAACAATAAGCTAAAATTTTTACTAGGGGCTTATGAGCTGGCCAATTTTGAGGCCATTCAAATAATCGAGATTGACCTGTTTCTATTAATAAATCGAGCTGGCGAAAAATATTTGGAGGCGAAAACTCGTCATTAAAATAACGCAAGATTTTTAAAAATCGCCATTTATCAGCTTCATCATAAACAATTGGCATTTTGCGATTGCCTCGATTATAAACATGAACATAATTTCCAATAGCAAATGGCTCTTTCCTCATATCTTATTATATAGGTGTTATGTAGACGTCAAACGTCTACATTTGTTTAGTCTTTAATCAACGGCACAAAAGCGAAGCCGGGAAACTCCTGTTCTTCAAATTGGTCTTGGGATTTTTTCACCAGCAACCAGATGCTCGATTTGACCGGCGTTACTAGCCTCCCTCCAATTTTCAGCTGCTCTTTCCAGGCAATGGGAATATCTTCGGCCGAAGCCGCAGCTATTATTTTATCAAAAGGCGCTTCTTTTTCTAATCCTTTTGTCCCATCAGTACAAATAAACTTAACGTTTTGAAATTTATATTTATCTGCGTTTCTTTTGCCAAATTCCATTAACTCCGGAATTCGTTCAATTGCATAAACAAATCCCTTATCCCCTACTACATGACAAAGCATAGCTGTTTGCCATCCCGACCCTGCGCCAATATCCAAAATCTTATCACCGGATTCGGGCTGCAATAATTCCATCATGAAAGCAACCGTCAACGGCTGAGAAATGGTAGCGCCGTAGCCAATTGGCAGGGGCGCATTAATATCCGCCTCGTTTTTCAAACTTTCCGGCACAAAATCCTCCCGTTTGATTTTTCTGAATGCCTCAATTATCCGCGGGGTTTTTAAATACCCTTCTTGAATCAGCTGATTGATAAGATGTTCCATCATGTTTTTATTATATCCTATTTTAAATAATTTAAAAGGAGAAGAAAATTTTCTTCTCCTTTTTTGCATTTAATTATTAAACCTTGCAGGAAGAAGGATAATATTGTCCGGCTTGGGTTTAATGGCATTCTGCCCTCTCGGACGGGATTTACGGAAAAATGCCAATTTCCCGTTTTCTTCATCAACTAAAATCTTATCGCCGCGCTTGATTGCTCCGCTGGATAATGCATTAGAAATCGGGGCGCGAATATATTTTTCAACCGTAGCTCTAAGGGTTCTTGCTCCGTAATGAATATCAATTCCCTTTTCCAACAGAAATTTCTTTGCCGTAGCGGTATATTCTATCTCTATGGCGAATCTCGATGCTGTTCTGGTTAAACCATCAAGTCTTTCTTGCTCTTCCAATAAGAAAATGTCCAAAATTTTTATAAAATCTTCCTCTTTCAGCGGCCGGAAAACCACCAAGTCCAGGCGCTTAAAAAGTTCCGGCGGAAATCTTTTCTTAACCCCCTCTTCCACCGTCTCATAAATTTTGTGGTCTAAATCCTGGCTCTGAATATCTTGCTGGGGCAATTTAAACCCGATTCCTCCTTTAAACATGCCCTGAATGTTTCTCTGCCCGATGTTGGTAGTAAGAATGATTATCGAATTACTAAAATTCGTCTTTTTGCCGCTTTTTCCGAGCTGGAGCTCCCCTTCCTCCATAATCTGAAGCAAAACATTCCAAATATTAGGATGGGCTTTTTCAATCTCGTCAAAAACAATAACTGAACAATAGGGTTTATTCGCAGCATATTCATTTTCAAAATCTGTGCCTCCGCCGTTTTCTTGCGCCGCAGTATTTTTAAAGAACGAATCCATCTGAGCTCTGACGCTTTCTAAATTTTGTAGATGCGTTGCGAATGTTCCATTGTCATTTCCTACTTTCACATCGAAATGGTAAGAATCAATATGTTTCTGTGACAGTATTGACGGTTCTCCGTATCCAACATAACCAGGCGGGGATCCGGTGAGTCTGGCCACTTCGTGTTCCTGGCTTAGAGTAGAACAGTCTATTCTGGTTACATAATCTCTGTTTTTATTACGGCCTCCCAAAAAATGTCGGGCCGAAACTTTAGCCATCCAGGTTTTACCTACTCCGGTCGGTCCGGCAAAAATGAATCCGCCAATCGGCCTTTTCGGATCTTTTAAACCGCTATAATACGACGCTATAGCCCTCAATAGACGCCTGATTGCCCTATCCTGCCCGATAACCTCAAGCCCTATTTTTTCCCGCAAATCAGTTATTAACTTGCTTTCTTTGTCAGTGTCAATTCTAATTTTATAATCGGTTTTATCTACCATTTCAATCCTCCTTTTTCATATAATTCCAAAACCGGACATTGTTTTTTGCGAACGCTATTATCGGAACATTGCTTAGATGTAAAACACCAGCGAAGAGTCCAGTTCTTTTTAATTATTTCGATTGCTTCTTGAGACGAGGCATCTTTGCCGAATAAAGTCTGCCAGGCTTTAATTTGCTTATTCTTTAAAATTAATTTTTTCTTGCGGGTACCAAGAAGTTTGGCAATCGCCTCGCAGGGAAGAAGATTATAAAAAAATAAATGCCAGGCCTGATGTTCTTTGATGACCTTGTCCATCAAATTCCATGATTCTTTTGGTCCGCCCCGGCTTTTAGGAATAATATGATGCTTGCTGCCATGTTTTGTTTGCGCCAATTTATCCCCCTCTTATGATAATTTGTCAAAGTTCTTTTCTTTTTTATATTATCAGATTATTTTAAAAAAGAAAAGAGCCAATAGTTCTTATTGGCTCTTTTGTCATTATTTTAACGCAATGGAACTCCGGCCTTTATCAACGCCTGGTCGATAATGTCGTTGTCCACTTTTTCAATGTCTCCTCTTTCACCGTAAAAACCAGCTTCGCTGATAATAATCCGTCCTTTATAAGATTTCACTCGGCAAAATCCGATTCCGAAATCCGTTTTCTTCATCTTGCCGTCTTCAAATTCAGTGTATTTCTGAATCGTAGGCAACTGGACTAACACTCTCTGACCGATTTCCTGGTCAAAATGCTCCAGATAAAGCGCCACATGAAAGTTAGCAGTAAAATTCACCTGGCTGCCCAGATATTTGGCAAAAAATCTTTCTGAAGAAATACTGGCAGTTATATTTCTGGCTGTAAAGGGATGTCCAAGTTTTACTGCCAAACCGGAAGGCGTAGTAAAGAATATCTTTTCGATCGGATGATCTTCGATAACCCTGCTTACAACAATACTGTGTACTCCATCAACATGGAGATTATTTTCTTTAAGAATTGCCTTAACGTCCCTGATTATGAAATCAATCAGCCACTTTCTGAAAACTACCAATGGCGTGATGCTTCGATTTTTCACCCAAACATCATGATTTCCAGCAATGTAAATAAAGGTGAGAAGAGCATCGGAAATGATATTCTTCAACTCTTCCTGAGTCAGCTTCGCAACATCCTTGCCTTTAATGGCTTCCCGAAGACGAGCTCCAAAAACTTTCGCGATAATCTCTCCGAACAAACCAGCTGAGAGTATTTCCTGCTCAGTATCATTCAGGCCTCGATAAACCTGCTTTCTTTCAACTAAATGGTGCTCGGTTCCCTGAACAAAGTCTCCCCCTCCAATCAAGAACCTGGCATTTTTTTCCAAAATATATCTTGGAATATCTTCCACAATAAACCTGTAATTAGTTTGATTCGCGCCTATGTGCGGACAACCAACGCCAACAAAACAATCTTCTATCAAGTCCTTTTCCGGTAACAAAGTGAAAGCCGCTTTCTTCTGAAACCAGTCCGGCTTGAAATCGTAAAGTTGAGAAGCTTTATCTAATTCAATTCCAACCCTGAATCTCTTCAGATTTTCTATTTCTTTTTTAATCTCTTCTCGGGTCATGCTTTTCCAGTCGGGGTGTTCCCTCAAAAAATACTCGAGCATTCCAATAGACATCGGGGCAGTAATAAGCTGATTAACAATAGCTGACTGCAATTTGGAGGCACTGGGCGGAGCTTTAATCAGCTTTCTTTCTTCGCTGATTAAATCCTTGAAGGAATAAGTCTCAACGGAAAATTCTCCCCTTCCATCGCCCGGTTCTATTTTGTCATCTTTATTGTTATTTTCCTGAAGATTGAGAATCCTTATGCCGATTTGGTTCTCGGAAGTCTTGGTTCTCCGCAATTTATGCAGAGCCGGCAAAGAAAAATATGCTCTTCTTGATTCTCCCTGCGGTCTTAGTACGCTTGAGGCAAAACAGCCAAATGCCTGGATATCGGGCAGCTTAGACGAAAGTTTCTCAATGTCTTTCCGCTCTCTGTCAACCGGGGTACTGTAATAGTCGGAACGCCATGACTGCTTTTTGGGAACAACGGGCTGCAAAAGTTTATTAACATACTTGATAAAAAGCGGAAGCTCGGAACTTTCGCCCCAGTAAACAATATCGTCCCTTCTCAACTCTGTTAATTTTCTGGCAATCCTGCCGCCGATTTCGCCGTCATAAGCGCGACTGGTCAATATGTAAAGCTTGATAAGTTCGCCGCTCGGTTTCTTGATTTTCGGAATAATTTCGGATAATTCCTGGGCGTATTCGTGACAAAAATTGTCTTCGCAGGCCTCTCTGTCTTCGGCTGTGAACTTACGTTTATCAGCCCGAAAATCATCCTTGACATCGTCAATATAAACTTGGAGCTTCCTTTTGAGAACGTCCTTATCCACCAAGCCGCCGGTCAAAACATTAAGATGAACTCCTAACTCTGCAGATTTTTCAAGAGCCAAACGGACCAAGCCGCTTCTGAATCCTGGGGAAGGATAGTCAATCCTCGACATCAAACAAACTCTGGTCCCCTTCTTCTCCCACGCTTCTTTGGAAATTTGAAGAATGCAAGAAGAAGTAATTTCTTTTTCTTCCTTTGTCACTGTTTCCTCCTTTACAATCTTTTTATCTTCTTTCTTGGTTAATTCGCCTTTCTTTTCACTCATAATATAACCTCCTTTTTCAAAGAACCTTTCTGTTCATTATAACAAATCTAAATATCTTGTCAACTGTGAAAAAATATTATAGACTTAAGATACGTTCCGCAGTAGCTCAACGGTAGAGCGGCTCGCTGTTAACGAGAAGGTTGTAGGTTCGAATCCTACCTGCGGAGCTTATAAAAAATCGCCTTCGCCAGCTGGCGGATTGGCGATTTTTTGATTAAAGACAGTTGGAGTATTGACACCCATTTTTATTCCGCCTATAATATCAATATGGATTGATATTTGTTGATAATTATATGCAATTTAATTACTGTAAAATTGAAAAGTCAAAAAACAACCTTGAACAAACGGCTGATTTTTTAAAAATAATTGCTGAAGAAAATCGACTTCTTATTTTATGTTTGTTGAAAAAAGGAGAAATGTGTGTTTGTGAAATATGGCAACATCTTAACTTGCCGCAAAATCTTGTCTCTCATCACTTAAGAGTTCTAAAAGATTTTGGCTTAATCAAATCGCATAGAAAAGGCACGAAAATTATTTATTCCTTAAACCCCAAAAATATTAAAAAATTCATTTCTTTGATGTCTCATTTTATTAAATAACCAAAAAAATATGACTATCAAAATTTTGGGCTCTGGCTGCCCTTCATGCCAGAAATTAGAAGCTAACGCCAAACAGGCGGTTGAAGAACTGGGATTAACAGATGTAGAAGTTGAACACATCTACGATATAAACAAAATTGTGGAAATGGGCGTAATGTCTACGCCGGCTTTAGTAGTAGATAATCAAATTAAAATTGCCGGCAGGATTGCTGATGTGGGAGAAATTAAAGAATTGTTTAATAATCTCTAATTATGATAAAAACGCCTGTTGATTATTTGATTTATCAGTTGCTTGACCCCCTGTTTCAAAGCTGGGGAATCCATCTTTCGGGGCGAGGTTTGGATATTATTGATTTTTTTATTTATGATGTCATTAAAATTGGACTTTTACTTTTTGTCATTACTTTTTTAGTTTCAATTATTAAAGAATATTTAACGCCCGAAAAGATAAGAAAATTTCTATCGGGAAGAAAGCTGGGGCTGGGAAATTTTTTAGCCGCTTGCCTTGGAGCCATTACTCCTTTTTGTACCTGTTCTGCCATTCCTTTGTTTGTCGGATTAATGGAGGCCAATATTCCCTTGGGAGTAACCTTTTCTTTTTTAATTGCCTCGCCATTGATTAACGAGGTGGCAGTAGCGCTTCTTTTTGGCCTTTTTGGCTTTAAATTTGTTTTGGTTTATGTTTCGGCCGGACTTATTGCCGCTGTTTTCGGCGGTTATTTTATCGGTAAGTTGAAATTAGAAAATCAGATAGAAGAAAAAATTTTAAATCTTAGAAAAAACAGCGCCGATTTTTCTTTTGCTCCCCAGAAGTATTCTTTCGAACAAAGGGTAAAAATTGGTTTAAGTTCGGCAAGACAGATTTTAAAACAAGTTGGCCTGTATATTCTTATCGGCGTTGGCATTGGCGCCTTTATTCACGGCTACGTGCCGGCTGATTTTGTCTCGGATATTACTCAAAAAGCGGGAGCATTCGCCGTACCGGTAGCGGTAGTTATCGGGGTGCCGCTTTACTCTCACATTGCCGGCATTTTGCCGATTGCTCAAGCGCTTTACGGAAAGGGTATGGCAATTGGCACTTTGATGACTTTCATTATGGCAACTGTCGGGCTTTCTTTGCCGCAGATGATAATATTGCGCCGTTTAATAAAATTCAAACTCCTGGCTGTTTTTGTTTTTACTCTCTCGGTATTCTTTATTGTTTTTGGTTATATTTTCAATCTTATTTTTTAAATACGAGGTCGTTTGGAAAAAGTTTCTGGAGCCGGTGGTCAAAATATAATTCAACTTCCTCTTTTGAAAGCCCGCTAGTTGTGTTAAATAATGATTTATGATAAGATACATACTGGAAACTACCTTTAAGGTAATTTCCAGTACAAAAATGGACAAAAAACTCAAAAAAGGTGAATATTTGGATGCTCTCTTGAGATCCCCTAAAACCGTCTTTTCAACAAAAGATGCGGCTTTATTGTGGGGCGAAGAAAGAGAAAATACAGTTAGCGCCAGATTAAACAAATATGTTGGGGCTGGAAAGTTAATCAGAGTTCGTCGCGGTTTGTATGCCAAAGACAAAAACTATGACAAATTTGAGTTGGCGACCAGAATTTACACGCCTTCGTATATCAGCTTTGAAACCGTTTTGACTCGCGCCGGGATTAATTTCCAATACTACGGCAATATTTTTGTTGCATCATATGTAAATCGAGAAATAGAAATAGATGGTCAAAAAATTACATTCGTAAGAATGAAAAATTATGTTTTGTCTAACACGGTCGGCATCGAACATAAAGATGGCTGTGCCATTGCCACAAAAGAACGAGCCTTTTTAGATAGGATTTATGTAAGTAAGGATTATCACTTCGATCATTTAGACCCCTTGGACTGGGATAAGGTTTTTGAGATTTTGTCCATTTACAACAACAAAAGAATGGCAAAGAAAGTTAACACATACTTTAAGCACCATAAAAGCACCAAATAAACTATGACATTAGATTACTCAATACATAAAAATATACAGCTTCAAATTCTCAAAGAAATTTATACTGACACAACGATTGCTCCGCATCTTGGTTTCAAGGGCGGAACAGCCGCCCTCATGTTTTATGATTTAAACCGTTATTCGGTTGATCTTGATTTTGACCTTTTGGATGAAAGTAAAGAGAAGGGGGTGTTTGAAAAAATCTTAAAGATTGCCAAAGATTACGGAGAAATACGAGAATCGCGGATAAAGCGCTTCAATTTGATTATTATTCTTTCATACAATCCAAAAGCTCAAAATATAAAGATTGAAGTGAATCGCAGAAAGCTTGGCTCTCGATATGAACTTAAAACATTGCTTGGTATTTCTATGCTTGTTATGGTCCGCGAAGACATGTTTGCTAATAAGTTGATGGCAATGTATGAACGAGTCGGCAAGACAAGCCGAGATGTTTTTGATGTGTATTTTTTTACCAAAAATAATTGGCCAATCAACAAAGAGATTGTAGAAAAAAGGGCCGGTATGTCTTTTAAGAAAACCTTGGAACAATGTATCAAATTATTAGAAAAAATGAATAATCGAAATATTTTAGATGGTCTTGGCGAATTTTTGACCGATAGCCAAAAGGATTGGGCCCGAGCCAAGCTTCGGGAAGAAACAATTTTCTTACTTAAAGCAAAATTGGAAAGTGAAAAAGAAATATGAAAACAAAAATTTTATTTATTTTAATAGCAATTGTTGGTTTTGGATTGTTTACCCCGTTAGAAAATTTCACCCCATTCCTAGAAAGAATAGAGTTAAAAGTTCCATCTTTTCTAACGGGGTTTAATTCTGTTTTATTGACAGAAAAAGTTTTTGCTGCTGAAAAAGAGGTTAACATTTACTTTTTCTGGGGCGAAGGTTGCCCGCATTGCGAATATGAAAAACAGTTTTTGGAAAAACTTGAAAGAAAATACCCGGAAGTCAAAGTTTATGATTTTGAAGTTTGGAATAATTCAGAAAACAGAAAACTGTTAATGGAAGCTGGTAAAAAACTGAATGTGAATGTTTCCGGAGTGCCCTTTACAGTAATTGGCGAACATTACTTTATCGGCTGGTATAACGAGCAAACCACTGGTTCGGCAATAGAAGATGCTGTTCAATGCGTCTTGCAAAATGGTTGCCGTGACGTGATTAGCGAATTAGACGAATACCAAAACGAGAAGTCGCCGCTTCCTCAAAAAATTAAAGTTCCTGTTTTGGGCGAAATAGAGACTAAAAATTTGTCTTTGCCTTTGTTCACCGTAGTAATGGGTGGCTTGGACGGTTTCAATCCCTGCGCTATGTGGACTTTGTTGTTCTTAATCAGTCTGCTTTTGGGAATGAAAAACAGAAAAAGAATGTGGATTTTGGGCAGCACTTTTATTATTGCTTCAGCCGCTGTATATTTTCTGTTTATGGCCGCTTGGTTAAATTTGCTTTTGTTTGTTGGGTTTATTTTTTGGATAAGAGTGATAATCGGATTAGTGGCTCTCGGGGGCGGAATTTACAATTTAAAAGAATTCTTTGTTAACAAACCCGCTATCTGCAAGGTTGCAGGCGATGAAAAAAAACAGAAAGTATTTGAAAAACTGAAAGCCATTACTCAAAAAAAACAATTTTGGCTGGCTTTAGGCGGAATAATTATTCTGGCAGCAGCGGTTAATCTGGTGGAACTAATATGTTCAGCTGGCTTGCCAATGGTTTTTACCCAGGTTCTGGCCTTGAGCAATCTGGCTAAATGGCAGTATGGTCTTTATATGCTGCTTTATATTTTTGTTTTTATGCTGGATGATTTGATTATCTTTTTTGCCGCGATGATAACCTTAAAGATGGCGGGAATGACCACCAAATATACCAGATTTTCTCACCTGATCGGCGGAATTTTAATGGTGATTATCGGAATTCTCTTAATGCTTAGGCCCGAATGGCTGATGTTCGGATAAACAATCATATCAATAAAGCTTGACTTTTAAACAGAACAAGCGTATAATGGAAGTAAAGGTTTGAGAGGTTGAGATTACGAATAATTATAGCGATCTGCAACCCAGTGAATCAAGGGTTGCTTTTAATTTAAACATGGGTAAAAAACAACAATTTTTATCGGAACACAATAGACTGGCTTCACCTGATTTACAAGCGACAATGGTAATGCTTTCCCGTTTTAAGATAGAAAAGGCGTCACTTTTCAGGGATAATGAGTGGTCTATTGATAAACTTAGAAGGCCATTTATTTTATGGCTTACTATGAAAAGATAAAGCTTATCAAGCCAGAACTGCAAGCGAAACGTAGTCGGGTTTCTGCGCTACAGTATTCCGGGTTTGAAATTTAATTCGTTAATTTATTAAGAATATGACAAAAGGAACAATCAAACGACTCACTGACCGTGGGTTTGGCTTCATCACATATGAGGGAGCCGAAAAAGATCTCTTTTTTCACTCAAACGAACTTAAGAACGTTCAATTCAACGAACTTAAAGAAGGTGACAAAGTAACGTTTGACATAACTGACAGCCCGAAAGGACCCAATGCTACGAATGTTAATCGAGAAGAGTAAAAGAGAAAATTTACAAAAAATCCCCCGCAGCTGCGGGGGATTTTTTATTTGTTCTTTTCCACTCTTTCTATATATCCCCTTGTTTCGGTATTTATCCTTACAATATCGCCCTCATCAATAAACAAAGGAACATTGATTACTGCTCCGCTTTCCAGTTTTACCTGCTTTGTTCCGCCTTGAGCAGTATTTCCTTTGGTTGAAGGCGGCGCTTCGACAACTTTCAGCTCAACTTTTATGGGAATCTTAATTTTGATAATCTGGTCTCCGCCTGGGGCTGAAAAAACAATGGCATCAACAGTCGAATTCGGCTTCATCATATCAACATAATCCCCTACTTGCGACTCTGATAACTTGAATCTGTCAGCCGGATTCTTTTCTGGGCAAAACCAAGCCTCCCCTCGGTGACTGTATAAATATTTTACCGGCCTTGTTTCGAGTTCCGCTTCCTCAACTTTGTCGGATTGCTGAAAAGTTTTTTCAATCACATTACCGGT
>Ga0210057_1005413_pt1 | contig 16403 bp, 20 predicted proteins | sample CryGeyCG2114_010_2_FD_183968 | JGI IMG/M metagenome (GOLD analysis project Ga0210057, IMG submission 183968) | Groundwater microbial communities from aquifer - Crystal Geyser CG10_big_fil_rev_8/21/14_0.10 (SPAdes) (version 2) | ecosystem: Environmental > Aquatic > Deep subsurface > Groundwater ...
AAGGATTTTTCTGCCTAACTTCAAGTGAGAATTTGACACTTTCAGAAGCTCTGAAATTGTATCGAGAAAAGGATTCCATAGAAAAAATAATGCATTCGTTGAAAAATGAAATTAATATTAAACCATTAAGAGTATGGTCGACAAAAAGCATTTATGGAGCTTTATTAATTGGCTATTTAGCACAGCTAATCATATCTCTAATACGATATGATAATGTTGAATTGAAAAATACTTCAACAAAATTTATAAAAATTAGCTTATCTAATTTGACAGTTACGATTGAAAAGCTGAATTTTTGGAAAAAAAGAAAGATTTATTCAAATTTTGACCCTATTAATGAGTTGATTTGTCTAAAAAACAGAGCAATAACATAGACTCTCACTAAAAAATTAGGCAAATTTGACAAACTGTCAAATGGATATTTAGAGTGAAATAGTTAGCAAACTGTCAAACTTGGGTAATAAATCAACAGGGCCATGTACAGAAAAAACAAAAACATATTCTCCTACAGAAGAAATTTATATCCTCGTAGACAAATGTGATCGGACTTTAACCTTTAACAACAAGGGAATTTCACAGACATACAAAATTGCACTTGGTCAAGGTAGTCTTGGCGATAAGGTTTCTGAAGGTGATAGTAGAACTCCTGAGGGAATATTTTATATTGAACAAATAGCGCGTATTGATATTTGGGGAGGATATTGGATGCGTCTTGCCACTGTTCCTCATGCAATAGCCGATTATAAACAAAAAAATGGTTCCAGTTTAATTGATCAATGGGAACATGAACATGGAAAAATTGATTCTGATAAAAAAGTGAGACAATTTAATGAACTTAATGATCCTAATATTTGGTTTGGTGTTGGTATTCATGGTGGTGGAAATTCTATTGATTGGACCAATGGTTGTGTTGCAGGAGATCAAGAGATGAAAGAAGGTGTTTTTGAAATATTATTGAAAATGAAAACTAATGGTGTTCCTTCATATAATGGAAATCCTATCCCTGTTTACATTCAACGTTAATTTCTTTATTCTAAACTGAAATTCCTTAATTACCGAATGGAATTTCATATATAGTTCGCCTAATTGAAGTTAATATTGTTCGCTTTTAATGGCAACTCACTATAAACTATTATTAATAATGGATAATGGTTGTATTGTGTAATTTAATGAACTAATGTAATTCCATGTTTTATCTTGTTTAATAAATGCCACGCCATATCCCCTATTTCTGTTAATTTTAACAACTTCTGTTGCAAATTTTTCAGGACCATTCTCTTGTTCCAATAATGGCCTAAATCGTTTTCCATGAAAACCCATCAATGCAGCAGTTGTGATACCCTCTAATATTAATGAGGCAATTTCAAATCCCATAATTACTTTTAAATTAGGAAATTTTCTTATTAATGGAGCATAGACATTATTTGAAACGTAATCGGCGGTTCCAGCAGTTCTACATGCACTAAATATTACTACCTCTATTTTATTAGAATATGGTAAATCTTCTAAATTAAATTTTTCACCAGAATCTCCATAAATATAATTTATACCTGCTGTATGATGTCCTGTAATTACAATAAGCCCATAATTTCCATTTGTTGTGTTTTCTTTTAATTGATCTACCCAATTTTCTTGTCCAAAAATGATCTTATCATCATGTTTCCATCGTAATCGCTCAGAAACCATTTGATTTGATGAATTGACTGTAAATATGAATCCCTTTCTATTTTTAATTTTAAGATCTCCAGAATTAGGGTCCTTACTGCAACCTGCACTGATTGCAATCATTATTGCAATCATTGAAAGTGATAACGATCTTCTAAATCCATGGGGTATTGAAATTATTTTTGCAAATGAAAATCGTGGTAAAATGTGTCTTGCTTCTTGTATCTCTTTATGGTTCAGATTTTTCTTAGCTTTATCTGCTACAACAGCAAGTTCTTTTTGAAATCCCCTTATTGATAATTCTAAATTTGCCCAAAATTTTTGTTCCCATTTTTTCAATTTATTTCTAAAGGCTGAGTCTTCATCTTTAATTTCTGAATTTAGAATGGGGAGAAGTTCATCATGTAATTGTTGGTATATATGACCCGCATTAGCTTCTGCTAATTCTAAAGAATTTTTTTCTAAATGTAATTTTGGTAAAACTTCTAATTCTTTTGTTAATGCAATGACACCTAAAAATGCATTCATAAAATTTTCTACATGACTTTTTTGTATTTTAATTAATTCGAGATATTCCTTCATATCTCTCGTTTTATATTTTTTTTTAAAAATTGTCAAACAGCCATATAAACTTTCAAGAAGGTTTACCATATCTTGTTGTAATGACGCTTGCATTTCTTCTTTAGAATGACCCTTTTTAACGATAATCATACTATAAGAAAATATTATTCTTATAAATACTTTTTCATTTGTGAGATTTATAGAAATAATTTTGTTAATATATAGTGAGTTTCCATTAAAAGCGAACAATATTAACTTCAATTAGGCGAACTATATATGAAACGTATTGATGAGTTACAAATTCCTGATGCGTTTCAGTATATATTTTCCCTCCCAACATTAAGAATGGGGTTCACCTTGAATCCTATTGGACATTTAACTTTTTTCTACTAAAAAAAAATTCATTTGGAGAATTTCCTAACCAAATGTCAAAACCTTATCAGATTCTTCAACTAACCTTAACAAATCTTTCATGGTTGAAATTGGACAAACATTACTGCCTTCTTTTTCTCTTGATTCTAAACAAGTTCCACAAGCCAATATCTGTCCTTCGTTTTCAATAAATAAATCCGTCTGTTCTTTTACATTGTATTTTTTATCTTTAATATCTTCAATTTCAACTCCTTTATTTATTAAGAACACCTTTACTTCGTGATTTGCCTTTAATGATGTATTTCCAAATCTAAACGCATTCCAGACAACTTCTGGCTCATTTGTACCTATAACAATTCCAATTTTCATTTCTTATCACCTTTTTCTGCTATAAACAATCTAAATACATCAAATAATGCAAGCTTCTTATCTTCTATAATTTTCATGCCAGAGTGAATTATGTTTTGTTTTGTGTTTCTATTAATATTCACGCCCATAAGATACTTTGTTATCGGATTAAGTGTATGTTCAATTAATGCAATTAGTAAGTTTTTACTTAAGACATGCTCAATCATGATTAATCTCCCTGTTGGTTTTAGGACTCTTCGTATTTCTTTTAAGCCTTTTATTGGATGTGGAACAGAACAAAAGACACAACTTGTCACAACATAGTCAAATGAATTATCTTTAAAATTAAGCTTTTCAACATCCATTTGCTTTAGAGAAATATTTTTCTTATGAGACTTATTTAGCTTTTCTTTGGCTTTCTCTAACATCTTCTCTGAAAAATCAACCCCTACAACTTTTGCGTTAGTATTGTAATAATCAATATTATTTCCTGTTCCTATCCCCACTTCAAGAATATTTCCTTTTAATATAGAGAAAAACTTTTTTCTCCATTTAGTAAACCATATTTTTTCAGCAAGTTTACTATGCAAATCATAAAATCTTGCCATACGGTTATATTTTTCTTTGCTTGTACTCATTTTGAAAGTTCTTTCCTCATTTCTTCATATTGTTTCTTCGTGATTTTTCCAGAAGCATATCTTCTTTTTAGGATTGTTAATGAATCTGGCTCACTTTTATGAGATTGGCTCGCATTGATTAAAGTTACGATGAGCCAAATAATAAGCCCCCAGAAAAGCAGCATAAAGATAAATCCAAATCCCATTCCGAAACCCATCATACCATAACCGCCCATTCCAAAACTTCCTATGAAAAAAAGAACAACAATTACAGCAATGAAAATCCATACCAATGTGCTTTTATCTTTTTCCATGAGTCTCACTTCCTTAACTCCTTTTTCATTTCATCAAATTGTTTTTTATTTATATCTCCCTTAACATATCTTTTCTGTAAAATACTGATTGGAGTTTCGGACTCTTTCCCTTTTTTTGTAAAGTTATAAATAAGCCAAATTATTAGGACAATTACTCCTATCAAAAAAACCAGCCAGAGTATATTCCAAAAACTATTATACCTATAGTATATGGGATAGTTCCCCATCATCCCAAAACCCACCAAATTCATCATGCCTCCACCCATCATACCATACCCTATATAGACATCTACATTACAATAAAGCCGTTTCGCCATATTGATATGCACTTGTCTTAAACTTTCTGAACCTTCACCACCCATCATCTGATCCATCAACTCATGGGTTTCGCCAGGGTGCATCTGCTCCATGTAATAATCTCCGATGATTTCTAATTGATTATCACTTAATTGATCACAATTTATTTTGCTGTCAATCAATTGCTTTGCGTTGGTAAAATCTTCACCAGTATGCGCCGTTGCAAATATATTTAAACTTAACAGCAAAACTACCAATATAATTATTTTATTTGTTGTATTTTTGTTCATCATTTTCACCTTTTTTTATGGCCAATTAAATTTTCTTATTCTTTCATCATGCAGGTAATCGTTATGCTGAATTCTTTAGGATCTTCAGGAAGTTCAAACACTAACTCTCCATTATTATGATACCCATTTTTCAAAGAGATGAGATATCATAAATGAAGTATAATATTTTTGATTATAAACTTTTTGGATAACTATTTAAAGGTCATTGTTTTCTTTTATCTCATGCTCACACACTGCCCAGATTGCAAATGTACATTACATGAAGGACAACATAAATTTGCGGATGGATATTATACCATAAAATATTGTAAAGAATGTGGCTTTAGAGAAGAAAAACCCATGCTAGAAAAAGAATTATACTGAAATTCCTTAATTACCGAATGGAATTTCATATATAGTTCGCCTAATTGAAGTTAATATTGTTCGCTTTTAATGGAAACTCACTATACATCAAAAATAAATCATCTATATTTTTCTCACAAACTTTTACAAAAGTGCGGAGAAATTAAAACTTTCTAGCACGCCAAAAATCGTAGATTTTTTAGCGTTTGATCAAAAGAGGAGAAATAATTCTACTCAAACTTCCACATCCCAGGAACTCATCTCACAAACTTTTACATCCCAGGAATTCTTCCCTTCATCTTCTTCATCATTTTATTAATATCGCCTTCGCCTTTGAACATTTTCATCATTTTCTTACTTTGACGATATTGTTTTAATAATTCACGAATATCTTGTACTTGTAATCCGCTTCCTGATGCTATCCTATCTATTCTTTCTGCATTCATTACATATGGATCTTCTAATTCTTCTTTTGTCATGGAATCCATTGCAAACTTCCATTTTTCTAATTTTCCTTCCTGCGTTTTTAACATATCTTTAGGCATTTTTAATTGGCCCATTCCAGGAATCATTTCCATGATTTTTCCAAATGAACCCATTTTTTTCATGGCTTTCATTTGTTCATATAAATCCACTAAATTAAAATTTCCTTTCATGAATTTTTCTTGCATATCTTTCGCAGATTCTTCTGTAATCACTTCTCTTGCTTTTTCTAATAAGGATTCTATGTCTCCCATACCTAATAAGCGACCTACAAATCGTTCGGGATGGAAAACTTCTAAATCATCAATTTTTTCTCCAACTCCAATGAATGCAATTTTTGCGTCTGTTACTGCACATGCCGAGAGAGCACCCCCCCCTTTTGCAGTTCCTTCTAACTTTGTAATAATAACACCTGTCACATGACATGTTTCATGAAATGCTTGTGCTTGCTTTTGCGCAGCTTGCCCAATATCGGCTGAAATGACAAGTAACTTTTCATCTGCTTGTACTGCACCATGTAATTTATTTAATTCTTCAATTAATTCTTCGGATAACGCATCTCTTCCTGCAGTATCTACAATCACAACATCATATTCTTTTAATTTTTTTTCAAATGATAAATAAATATTTACAGGATCTTTTTCACCTTTGATGCCAAGAAAATCAACACCTACTGCAGCTGCAGTTTGTTGCAACTGTTCATATGCAGCTGGACGCCATGTGTCTGTTTGCATCACTGCAATTTTCATCCCACGTTTCTTGTAATACTTTGCTAATTTTCCTGCAGTTGTTGTTTTTCCAGAACCAAATAAACCTACTAACATTATTTGAGTTGGTTTTTTTGTAATCTTAATTTCGTATGCTTCTTTTCCTAAGAAATTTGTCAACTCTTCATACACAATTTTGATCAATTGTTCACGTTTTGTAATACCAGCAGGAGGATTATCTTTCGCACGTTCCTTGATTGCTTTACTTAAAGAAAATACTAATCGTACATTCGTATCTGATTGTAATAATGCACGTTGGATGTCTTTTACTAATTCGTTAATCAGTTTTTCATCTACAAATATCGACTTCGTTATTTTGTTTAACGTGTTCTTTAAGGATTCTCCAAGTTTATCTAGGACCATAGAACATAAAAAATGTAGAACTTATTTAAATCTTATGGGCGTTGAGGGATTTTATAGACTTCTCTAAGTTCTTTGGGTTTAACACTATAACGAGAAGCAAGTGCATCTAAACTATTCTTTCGAGCATCTTGTAACATTTTAGGACGTTCTTGACCGATTATTCTTTCTATATCAATACCAAGAATTGCTTTCATCTCTGTTGGATTCATCCCAAATTGATCTAATGCAGTTGCAGCACAATAACGTTTTACAAGTATATGGATTGTTGCACCTTCAGCACGCATATAATCTTCTGGTTTTAATAATACTTCTTCTGCTTCTATGATTTCTTCATAACCCGGATCTTTTGGAACATCAATCCATTTATAGTGGGAAGGATCAAATAGTCCTGTTCTTAATTCTAAAGGTTTAATATTTATATTTTCTTCTGAAATAAGATTATAACGTGCTTCATTTAATTGCCATTTTTTCTTACATGGATCAAGACTTGTTCTTGGGTCAATATAACGGGTCATTGCTTTTTGCCTTTTTTCCAATGGACCTCGGTAATTCCATTTTGTACCTGAAGGATCAAGTCTCATGCTAGGTTTTTTGTTTTTTACAATTCCATAGAATTCCTGAGGATAAGTTACAGTAAAAGGACTTGATGGAAGATATGCAAAAGGATTACATTGAATAGAATCATTGTCTTGAAGAGTAGGTACAGATTCATAATTCGCGTTTGCTTCTTCTTGTGAATGTTTTTTTGGCACCCACATTTGACGTAAATGTGGTCTTAGTTCTGTGACAAATGCATTTGTAGGTAAATATGTCTGTGATTCGTCTTTTTCAGTCCCAGGAGTTTGTAAATGCGGATGAACGCAACCGATTGGTGTATAAACCATGGAGGGGTGAATCACGGATTTGTTTAAAAACTTAACTCAAGAAAACTGTATTTTTTAGAATTAATTGTTTCTTTTGGGTTTTTATTTTTTTCTCTTTCTTTTTTGTATCCGTGATTTACTGTTTAAAACATGACGCACTTTTCGGTCAATGCTATAAATATCTTCTAAATTTAAACCTAAACGATTCGCTAATAATTTATAATCTAATGGGGATTTTGAAATCTTGAAAATTTCAGCTAAATCTTTCCATGAAAAACCATTTGTTTCCTTAAATTTTCGGAGATCTAATTGTTGCAATTCAGCGGCTTTTTGATATCCCTGTGTTTTAATATCTTCTAAAGAAACTCTTTTACCAACTTCTGTTCCTCTGACTTTTTCGTAAAGATTATGTTTTCTCACAGCTTCACAATCGCTAATACCATATTGTTGTTGAAACTCTTCGCTATAATCATTACGACGAATTAAATCAAGCATAACTTCAGATTCTAATGTTTTAAGTTCTTGAGGTTCTAATCTCCTCTGATTATCATATGAATGTTCTCCCATGAATTCAACTAAACATGAATAAATACCCGTAGTGGGATGAATAGAATAACCTCTTACTTTACCTCTCGTTTCTGTTAATAATTCATTTGTAAGAGATTCCAGTTCTAATCTTCCATCAGCTTCAAGAATACGTATATAAGTCATATTGTTATTAAGGTTAAAATAATACCTATTTAATAATTATGACACTGAATGATAATGTTTCAAAAGAATAATAAAAGTGGGCCAGCAGGGATTTGAACCCCGATCAACCGGTCCGAAGCCGGCCGCACTATCCAGGTTATGCTACAGGCCCACAAATGTAGTGCATGGAATTATAACACTCAAGAATTTATGATTCTTCAGGATGCTACAAACCCACAAATGTAAATGAGTTTTTCCCACTTACAGAATGATATATCAATACACCTTTTAAAAACCTTTTGCGTCTCTATGCTAAAAACTTCAATACATACATCAATCCAATCCCTAGAATCATCATCAAAAAATGAAGAATTGAATCTTTTGCAACATCACATCTCTTATGTAATTCTGGTATTAAATTAGAACCTGCGATGTACAAGAATCCACCTGCTGTAAATGGTAAAATGAACGTAATGAAAACTTCAGATTTTGCACCTAACCATAATCCAATAATTGCACCAAGAATGGAAATTGTCGCAGATCCGAAATTTAAGAGTAATGCTTTTGTTTTACTCAAACCTGCATATAATAACACTCCAAAATCTGCAATCTCTTGGGGTACTTCATGGATTACAACCGCAATTGTCGTTGCAATTCCTGTAGCGGGACTGACAAGATAACTTCCTGCAATTACTAACCCATCTAAAAAGTTGTGAATCCCATCTCCTAATAAATTTAAGATTGCAATTTGTGATTTATCTTCATGTTCATGTCCATGATGTCCTTTGTGGACTTGTTTGTGGTCATGAAGCCAACTAAATGCTGCAGAATGATGGCAATGTCCCCAATGAATAAATTTTTCTAATACAAAAAAAACCATAAATCCTGACAACACTAAAAATGAGATTTGAGTTGTGAAACCGCTAATTTTGACAACATCTGGAAGCAGATGTAAAAACGTTCCACCAAAAAGTGTTCCTGCTGATAAGCTAACTAATAATAATAAGAATTGTTGTGGTTTATGTTTTTTGAGAAGGAATGAGAATATTCCAACTAATGATACAAGTGATACAATAATTACACTAATAATTGTATATAATACTGCTGACATCTCAAAAGAAAATGTCGTAATATTTATAAATCTTACTGAGAATGGTTATCATTAATGAGATTAACAAAACAAAAGCATGCATTAAATCAGGCATTAGGAAAGATGGATAATTTTTTCAATGCAGAAGACCTTCATGCAGAAGTCTCCAAGATTGGAATCGCTACGATTTATAGATATCTAACTCTTGCTGTAAAAAGAGGTGAACTACATGGATATCAATGTAATAATAAGGCTATTTATTCCACAAGTAAAAAAAATCATTCTCATTTTATTTGTGAAAAATGTGGCTCTGTGAAACACATTGATGTTAAAAAATTAGATTTTTTACAAGAACAAATGAAGGGTAAGATTTGTCATGTTCAAATTGATGTTAGGGGTATTTGTGAAAAGTGTAAAAAAGGTTAGGCTACATTCTTTTTGAACCACGCCATAATCTCAGGAACGTTATGTTCATCTTTTGTGTTACGAGAAGCCATTTTTTTGAAGAATGAAACATGATCTGGATAATTTTCTAAATCTAAATGTGAAGGACATAGATTTATTGCTAAAAAAAGAAGGAACGTTACAAATCCAGTACGTTTATTTCCATCCACAACTGCATGGGCTGTGAAAAGAATGTTCATCAAGTGTGCTGCCTTTACAAGAAGGTTTTCGTTTTGATTTATAGTGAGTTTCCATTAAAAGCGAACAATATTAACTTCGTTTAAGCGAATTATATATGAAATTCCATTCGGTATTTAAGGAATTTCAGTATATGTTTGAAGAAACTTGTTCTTTGATATGAAGAAGTCCAAATTCTATATTTCCTTCAGAATGAATTCCTGATTGAATTTGATCGTTTTGATCTTTACAATATTTTATTAAGAAATTATGGATAGAAATTATCATTTCTGTAGAGGGATACATCACACCATTCACAATATCTACTTCTTGATCTGCGAAACCTTCCTTTGCAAGATAATGTAAAAAATGATCAAAATCCATATTTAAAATATTATGAGTTCAATTAAATAGATTTATTGCCTAGAGAATAATGATAATAATAATAATAATAATAATAATCAATAAATAAAATAAGTATATTGCCTAGAGAATAATGATAATAAATAATAATAAATAAATAATAACAAGAATAAATAATAACAAGAATAAATAATAATGATGAGTAATAATAATCAAAATAAGTCCATTAATTTTTTGCAAGTTCTTTAATTAGTTTTTTATTCTTGGTAATAATCTTCGCAAGGTGGACGGTAATATCTAACTTTTTTTTTCTCTTCTTTAGGTCCTTTCATTTTGAATGTGACTTTTACCATTCTGTAAGATGATACTTTCTTAGCTTATAAATTTCACTTAAATTTTGAATCTGTTCCAACGATTTTTATCCAGCAACCTTTCTGATTACCATTGTTGCATACGATCCTTTCTGCAAGAAAAACAAAACCTTGTTTCCGCTTACTTTAAAATCTTTGACCTCAATAAACACATCTCTTGGTTCACCTTCTAATGTAAGTTGTGGAATTTGTTTAATAATAAAATCTTTATATCTAATTTCTTCTTTATCCATCATATTTTTGATTACTTCTTTAATTTCATCTGATTTAAATTCATCTGAACCAAAACCAATCAATGGAACTTGAAAATCTTCTCTTTTTCTAACGAAGACAAATGTACCTAAAGAATAATCTATTTCCTTTACAACATCTCTTTTCCTTAATACTTCTGCAACCGTTTCATTCCATAAATAACTCTGATAAGCATTCACATACATACGTAACATACGGAGAGGGATTTTTGTTAAGGCACCAATAAAATTATTTCCTACTACATCTAACCCTAAGATTGAACATGCTTCTTTAAATTCTTTTTTTACTAAATGTTTTCCAACTTTAGCATTACTTTGTGAGAATCGTTGTTCATCAAAATAATTTTCAACAAAATTAATGTTATCAATTTTACCTGTATAATTTGAAATTACAATCTCAAAATAATTACCATCCAAATCTCCTAATGAAATTGGCTTATCTCCTTGCCCTACAAATTCTAAAGAAACACCATCAATATTTACATCAACTTTTTTACGTGGGATTGAAATCAATTGTTCCGTAATCGCATTTCTATCCTTACTTCCTGCAAAACCCACCTCCTTTTCTTTAATACTAAGTTGTTTTGCAATTTCCTTTACAACATCTAATGTATTTCTATTTTTTTTAATTAGTTTGAAATAGAAAAATCTACCTTGATCCTTGATTTTAACATTACTCTTTTCCTTAACAATAAAATTTTCAGGCTTTTCTTTGAGTGTGTACATAGAAATGAAAATACTAGATTACTTTAAAAGTTCTTTGTAGAAAATGGTGGTTGTATTTTTACTATCATCAAAGAACACCTTTCCTTTACACTTCCTAAAAAAATTAAATGCGGCACCTTCATTTGTTTTAATCTTATGTTCATTTACAAAAGAAGCATCAAATCCTTTTCCTTTTTGTTCAATCCCTATAATAAACCCATAAACACCCATCCACAGATGAAACTTACATGGAGCTTTAAATTCTGAATGATGTAAACTATTAGATCCAGCTTCATTCAAGAAATATGCAACATCATCTTCCTTATGATCTAACCAATTCTGCAAATCTATTTTCCTGCCATATTTCTGATTCAATAAATCAACAATAGCCCATTTTGCATTACCATACCTTTCAATAAGGTCATGTTCATGTGTCACTTCAACTTCATCAGGATGTATTTCAAACTCGTGATATTCGTGGTTTCTAATCTTCTCCAATGCAAAATCTAAGGTGTTATCAAAATCAATTGCCATAATATTTTTTATGTTCACATTTATTTAAACATTACCGTAATACTTTAGCAAAATGAAGCAGAGATAGCACCGACTCACTTTTCTGCTGGTGGGATTGCACTGCGGGCACCCCGTAAGGGGCATCCCCCACCCGCAAAGAAATGTTAGAGTCGATAAACGTTCATAAATTGGTGCTTTCTCTGCTTCAGAACACTAAAGTATTACACATTACCAAAGAATATATAAACCCTAAAAATTTACTAGTTTCATGGTTAAGCTGATTTCCTACAACATAGAATACTGTGAGGGCATGGAAGGATTATGGTATCAATACCTTTTTTTCTGGCGGATTTTTTTCCCTCCCAAAAAACTTGACCAGCAAATTGTAAATGCACTCAAAAAAGTGAAGCCAGATGTTCTTGCATTAATTGAAGTAGATGCCGGTTCTCTTAGAAGTAGGGGAAGAGATGAAGTTAAATTTTTTGAAACACAATTAGGGATGAAAAGTTTTACAGAAAAAATAAAGTATGGTGTCACAGGTTGGTTAAAATTATTTCATCATGTTCCTATTTTAGATAAACAAGCAAATGCAATTGTATCTAAATATCCTTTGGAAAAAGTAAAATACCATGTATTTCATGAAGGAACAAAACGTATGGTTATTGAAGCTACGATTTCAATTAAAAAGAAAAAAGTAACACTTCTTGTTGCACATCTTGCTTTAGGTTCCAAAACTAGGGCTTTACAAATCAAAGAATTAATCAAGATTGTTAATGACATCAAAAACCCGGTAATTTTAATGGGCGATTTTAATACCTTTAATGGTGAATCAGAAATGAAAGAATTGGAACAAAAAACACACCTTAAAGATAGAATTGCATTAGATAAGAAATCACTTCCCTTTACAGAACCAGCATGGCATCCTTCAAAAAGATTGGATTATATTTTAACCTCTTCTAAAATTAAAGTTAAAAAATATACTGTGTTACATTATCCATTTTCAGATCATTTGCCTTTAATGGTTGAATTTGATATTTAAAAAAATAATGATTTCTTACTGGGTTCATACCCCACAGCTTGCTGTGATTATCAATAAAACCCAGTAAGGACTAAAAATCCCAACTAATTTAATACCCCGCAGCTCTGTTGCGATTGGGATTTTTTATTTTTTAAATTTTCTTTTCTAACTTCTTTACTTCGGATTCAATTTCTTGCAGTTCCTTAAAAAATACTTTTTTCAATTGTTCTCTAAATAATGCAACCAAAATTAATCCCAATGCAAGAATCAATACCACAAAAGTTGTCGCAGAGAATCCATGGAAAAGGTCACTTCCAATAGAATTGATGATTAAATAACGTGGGATGTGCGCAATAAAATATAATAATAAAAAAGTATGGAATGACATTTTTGTTAAACCTAGCATTAAACTAATTGCATCAGAAGGAAATGTAGGGATTGTATATGATACAAATGCAGCTGACTTGCCACGTTTCTTAAAGATATGGTTAAATTGAATAATATGGTGTTTATCGACCAATCTTTCTAACATTGGTCGTCCATATTTACGTGTCAATAAAAATGCAATACTACTTCCAATACTTCCTGCAATCAAAGATAAAATTGTGCCTATAATTGTACCAAAGACATATCCACCTGCAATTACTACAGGAGTTGATGGAATTGGTAAAGGAATTGTGGATAATAATAGGATTATATATACAAGATAACTCCATAGACCAAAGCTTAATAAGAAATCACGAACATAAATTGGATCAGCAAATTGTTTCAAATCAAATAGATAATTAAAATATCCTAAAGCCAATATAACTACTAATAAGCCCACATAACCCCAATACCGATGTTTATGCTTCATAAGTAAAAGGAAAACTTTATTATTAATAAACTTTCTTCCTTCTTTAAATGAGATTTTTGGTTTACAAACGCCGTCAATTTATGAACGATACAAACAAATTGTGATCGTGATTGTTTGCGAATGGGTTCATACCCCACAGCTTGCTGTGGTTGGGTTTTTGATTGCGAAGGTGATGCCCCTTACAGGGAGGAGCCGCATTCAACTCGCAACAGCAAAAGAGTAAGTCTAACGCCTTTGTAAAGTGAAAATTTAATAACTTTACTGTAATACTTTAGCAAAATGAAGCAGAGATAGCACCGACTCACTTTTCTGCTGACGGGATTACACTGCGGGCACCCCGTAAGGGGCTTCCCCCACCCGCAAAGAAATGTTAGAGTCGATAAACGTTCATAAATTGGTGCTTTCTCTGCTTCAGAACACTAAAGTATTACACTTTACTTAACTCACAAAATCTAAAAATGATCTTAGAACAATTAAAAGAACTTGAACAAGAATCTATCAAAAGAAAGGTTCCTATTATCGGACCAGAGAAAGGAAGATGGATATTAGATAAAATCAAACAATTTAAACCTAAAACAATTTTAGAATTAGGAACTGCGAATGGTTATTCAGGGATTATTCTTGCAAGTGAAGGTGCAATTCTCACAACTATTGATACAAGTCCACATGCAGTTCAAGAAGCAATGGCCAATTTCAAAAAATTTAATGTTACAGCTCAAGTCATTCTTGGAGATGGTGTCAAATATGTAGAAGAACTTCTAACCGAAAAGGCTAAGTTTGATTTAATTCTTTTAGATTTTGCAAATAAAGAATACATTCATGTTTTAGAAAATTGTATTAAAATCTTATCAAAGAACGGTATTTTAATTGCAGACAATATAGATTTGCCTGGATGTAAGGAATTCAAAGAAAAAATTCAAGTTCATCCCAAATTAAACACAGAGATTATTAAAATAGGGAATGGGATGAGTAGTAGTACATTTAAATGATAATCTCATCGAAATAATTCTTTAATGGATAACCATTAACGTTTGTGTTTTATTAATACCTTCAATATTTTGTAATTTACCCAGAAGAAATTTATCATATTCTGGAATATCCTTGACACGTACAGAAACAACAATGTCTGTGCCTCCAGATACAATGTCAGCCCGTACAACGCCCAACTTTTTAATTTCATTCACAACATCATATTGGGTTTTTTTGCGTTCACGAAGAACTTGTAAATTTGTAGAAACCAGAATATATGCTAGTTGACCTAGGTTAACTTTTGTGTAATCTAATTCAATTGTAAACTTTTTGATAATCCCTTCCTTTCGTAACTTTGTAATCCGATTATGGACTGTAGTGATGGGCAATAACGTTTTTTTTGCAATCTTTCTTGTAGGATAATCAGCATGTTCTTGTAATATCTCTAAAATTTTTTTATCTTTCTCGTCAGGAATGGATGTCATATTGGAACAAATGTTCCACTTATTTATATATTTTCCGTAAAAAAGGTGTATTTTCCCATTATTTTTGAAATATACTTAAAAAGAATTTCTTTATCGAATATCATACAATTGGAGGATATAATAATATGGAAACAACTTTACTGCTAAAAGAAAAAATCTTACCTGAACAATATAAACCTGAATTAAGTTTCTTTGAAACTGAAAAAGGAATTCAATTAGTGAAACAAACCTTTCAAAAGAAACTTGCAGAAAAATTGTCTTTACATAAAGTAACTGCACCAAAATTTTTAATGGTTGGTGAAGGTTTACAAGATGATTTAGCGGGAACACAAACACCGGTTAGTTTTGAATCAAAATTTTCAAAAACACCGATTGAAATTGTCCATAGTTTAGCAAAATGGAAAAGACATGCATTAGGAAAATATGATTTTAAACATCAAACAGGACTTTATACAGAAATGGATGCAATCAGAAAAGACGAAGATGTTTCGCCAATACATAGCATTTATGTAGATCAATGGGATTGGGAAAGAGTTATTTCAAAAGAAGAAAGAACGTTACCATTCTTAAAAGAAATTGTAACAAAAATATACGATGCAATACAAGAAACAAGTGACATCCTCAAAAAAGAATTTCGTTCATTAAGCAAAACATTGCCAGAAACGATTACCTTTTTACATTCAGAAGATGTAGAAGAAGAATTTCCTCATTTAACACCAAAAGAAAGAGAACGAAAAATTACACAAAAATATGGTGCAGTCTTTCTTATTGGAATTGGATATCCTTTAAAATCTGGAGAACCTCATGATGTAAGAGCCGCCGATTATGATGATTGGAGTGCAGAAACTGAAGAGGGTAAAAGAGGATTAAACGGAGATATTTTGGTATGGGATTCAATAAGAGAAGATGTTTTAGAATTATCCTCAATGGGCATTAGAGTGGCCGCAGAATCTTTGTTAGTTCAACTGAAACATATGGGATTAGAAGAACGTAAGGATTTAGGATTTCACAAAGCTGTGCTTGAGGAACGATTACCCCTTACAATTGGAGGAGGAATTGGACAAAGTAGGTTATGTATGTTTTTGTTAGAAAAAGCACACATTGGTGAAGTACAATCAAGTATCTGGCCGAAAGAAGTTGAAGAAGAGTTTAAACAAAAGGGAGTTGTATTACTATAAACAACCCGTAA
>Ga0210057_1005416_pt1 | contig 16400 bp, 13 predicted proteins | sample CryGeyCG2114_010_2_FD_183968 | JGI IMG/M metagenome (GOLD analysis project Ga0210057, IMG submission 183968) | Groundwater microbial communities from aquifer - Crystal Geyser CG10_big_fil_rev_8/21/14_0.10 (SPAdes) (version 2) | ecosystem: Environmental > Aquatic > Deep subsurface > Groundwater ...
CCTCGGCCAAAATGTTGGGACAGTCAGGAAATTTGTGTAAAATTGAATAGAATATTGGGAGATCGTCTAATGGTAGGACAGCGGCCTTTGAAGCCGTCAATCTTGGTTCGATTCCAAGCCTCCCAGCTAACTTGAGACAGGTTCGGAGTCCGAAGTGCATCGAATGTGTGTAAAATTAAATAACTTTGGGAGATCGTCTAATGGTAGGACAGCGGCCTTTGAAGCCGTCAATCTTGGTTCGATTCCAAGCCTCCCAGCTTGAGATACGTTCGGAGTCCAAATAGTCTCGTTTGTGCTAGTATTAAATATGGTTATGAATTCAAACAATGATATAAAAAATAATTCTGGGATAGTTTATATTTTAACAAATGAAGCTATGCCTGGGTATGTGAAGATTGGGAAGACCAACACTTCAGTTGAGCAGAGAGTTTTAGAGTTATCCAGATCAACATCAGTGCCGCTTCCTTTTGAGTGTTACTATGCAGCTAGAGTATCTGATGTGGATCAAGTAGAGAAAGCCTTTCACGACGCTTTTGGTGATCATCGCAAGAATCCAAGAAGAGAATTTTTTATCATCGCTCCGGAGAGAGTAGTTGCGATACTACGCCTCCTGGCCTTAGAAGAAATTACACTTTCGCGGGATGTAGGTGTCGAATCAAAAGAGGATGCTTTGGCGATCGAAATTGCGCGTAATAAACGCTCAGCATTTAATTTCAGGATGGTGGACATCCCAGCAGGAGCAGAATTAAAATTTATTAGAGATGAGTCGATAATCTGTACGGTCGCACCTGACCAAAAGCACATTGAGTTTCATGGAGAAACTACATCGTTGTCATCTGCGGCCCAGAAGGTTCTTGGGTATAAATGGAGAGTACAGGGCCCAGCCTACTGGACCTATCAGGGTGAAATTTTGGATGAGCGACGTATTCGCCTTGAAGGAGATGGTATGGATGTATTTTTAGCTGAGAATATTGAGCCAGTTGAGGACTCATCTATTCAGAGTCAATAATATTATTTCGTTAGCGGGGTAGTCACCATGACTATCCTTTAGACATAGATGCTAAAATAAACAAATTGTATATGGCAAATAAGATTCGCAAGTTAAGAATACATGGTGACAATATTTTAGAGTGTGAAAGCGCTCTAAAACTTCTTCACTCCTCTTTAAATGGATCGGGGTATGAACTTTCTGGCGGTTCTGCTTATTGCCCAGAGTATTCCTTTGAGTCTGACACAGATGAAGAATTCATTGTGCAGTTATTCGCTGGTTATGGCCGGTGGAATTTCCCCATGTCAGAATATATTGCAGCACTCGGAGGTAGGCTAAGAGAATCTCCAGATGCCATTATTACAAGATTGGAAAAACTCGGCGATGATTTTTTTGAAACACCCCTAGTGTCCTTTGAATTTAGCGGGGCTCTTCCTGCTGGGAATAACGCTTGGCAAAGAACAGGTAGAGCATTAGCCCTTGCTTATTCTGGTATCCCCTATATATATTTTGCTGAATTGGGAGGGCAAGAGCTAGATTCTGAGAGGGTAATTAAAGCTGCTCGCTTCCCGAATCCATTAGTTCCCTTTGCCTATGCTGTGCTGGGGTTCAATAGTAATTCGATTTCACTACCTATTTACACTCCAAGTCCGTCAAGTAATAAAAATATAGTAGAGATTTTTAAGAATTGTTTTGGAGAAAAAGAATCAATAGAACTAATTAGAGGAATAATTCTTTCAGAAAATACAGATCAAATAAAGAATAAAATAGAAGTAAAAGTATCAAAAATTTTGGAAATCCTTTCAGGTCAAAGAAAAAGGGCTAGTAGTATTTTGCAACCTAAGGAATGGGCGGAGTTTTATGCACAGAAAACTGGTTTGGATAAAGCTGAATGGCTAATAAGAAAAGCGATGCCTTGGAATAAAAAAACAGGTATCAAGGATTTAACACTGACCTTTAAGTTGCTACTTGAGATCATAAATAAAGCTAATGCTGTAGCTATCGGGTCTAAAGATATGCCCATTTGTATTATTTCATCTGAGAACAGACTTTCTTTTTCAAAGAATTTAAAAAGTATCTACAAAAATAAAATTAATTTAAAATTCGAAAACTGGGTGTCCTCAAACACTCGACCGCTAGTCTGTGTTTGGGTGGCTGGCTTTAAGCCAAGAGGAGATGACTCACGTCCAGATAGAGGCCTCGTACCAATGGCTAGAATGATATTTGGAATTCAGGACGTGGATGTAATTACCATAGTGTATGGACCAGCAAAAAATTCAACATGGGCGCTTCTTAATAAGGATATGTGGAAATTAGCAGCAAACAATGGATTATGGGAATCTATAATTCATCTAAGTAACGGCCTTCTTATCGACAGTAGTACTGGCGTAGATTTAGATGATTTCGGATTTGTGATAGAGCAGAAGGAAGAAAAATTAGAGAAAAAACTTTTACCAGCCGCTGATCAAGTACCATCTTTCGGCGAACATGACATTGATTCAATACTGCACCTAATTTTTTCAAACGCTCTTGAATATGGTGTTTACGAATCTCTGTGTAATCCTCCCGGTGGTGACTGGAGCGGAATAGGTGTTTTCGATTTTGTCTCGGGGAGTGAGTTTAGGTGGACTTCATTACCCAGAGTATCTGGGTCAGAATTTAAGAGACCAGACCATTTGATTCAAATAAAAAATGAGGATTTATTTTTATCAGTTGAGTCTAAGTATTTAGAGTCTACTTTAGAAAATAACATAGGGCCAAGATTGATAGGTTACGTGCAGAGTCTATTTAAGAAACCCCCTACAGCATTCAGAGAAAAAGGAATCCTTAAATGGAGTCAACACGGAAGCCATAGTGTGAAGACATCGCCTTTTTTGTCTGGTGGTGCTTTTAAATTCCAAAGTATTGAAATATTAAAATCGTCGCTCGCTAGAGCAAAGGTAGATATTGTTTTTGGGGTTGAATTTGACTCAAATGGTAAAGACGTTAAGGTCCATATATTAACAACAGAGGCTGGGGTTAAAATAGTTCCAATACTCACGAAGCTTGTGAATCGACTAAATGGTCTCGTATCCCTGGAAATACACTAATAATTTAAATAAAGGGATTCGTAAACTTTTTCAACCTTTTTATTTTGAATTTTGTTAAAGGTTGAATTTCCTGAGTGCAGCATAATGTGTCTTTTGTATAGATGTTTAGGAATATCTACGATAAAAGATTCCTCGCCTCTTTTGCCGTCGTATGATAAGGCGTACTTGACACCTTTTTTGTTTAAACGGTCTAGGTAATTAATAAACTTATCATAGTCTATTGTTCCAAAGTATCTTGTTCCCGTATTGAAATACGGGGGATCTAAATATACAAAATCCCCAGGCCGCGCATTCTTAGTCGCAATTTCGTAACTTTGATTAATAAACTTGTATGGTTGTATGAGTTGAGACCATTCAGATATTATCCTACCTAATGACTCAGGGTTCATGCCTTTCCTAGTATGGTGAAGAGAATTATTAAATTCACCACGTTGGTTGTATCTTATTAATCCATTTACACATGTTCTAGTTAGAAAAAGGAAATCTAGTGGCGACTGTTTTTTATTGAAGGAATCTCTTATTTTGTAAAAAAATGTGTGCCCCTCATCCTGAAGCACCTCCCATCTTTTTTTATAACTTGATGTGACGATCTCTGGGTTATCCTTTATTTTGTTCCATAAATCTATCAGTGGTTTATTTACATCAGAGCATACAGCTTTTTTGGGTTTTAGGTGTCCAAGAATCGCACCACTACCTAGGAAGGGCTCAAAGTATACATTTATATCATTAGGGATATAGGAAATTATCTCATTTGCCTGGGATCGCTTACTCCCTGTCCATTTAACGAAAGGTTTTAAAATCATAATTAAAAGCTATTTTGCTATGTTTGCCTTACTTATTCGCTTTGATGCAATATCAATGTATTTCTTATCAAGTTCAAAACCAATAAAGTTTCTCCCTAATTCCTTTGCTGCTAAACACTCACTTCCTGCCCCAGCAAAAGGAACAAGCACTAAATCTCCCGGCTTACTTGAGATTGATATAATTCTTTTGCAGACACTAAGTGGTTTTTGGGTGGGATGTTTCCCATATAGAATTTCTCTAGATTCCTTGTTGTTCGGTATGTCCCAAACAGTTCTCATTTGTTTGTCCTTCATCTTCATAAGATCAGAGGGGTCTGATATCTCTTTTGATTTTTTATAATCAAAATAATATTCCCTCTTTTTAACTCCCGTGTGCCCCCACAGCAGAGTCTCATGACTAGCAGTAAGTCTTCTTCCTGCTAGGTTTGGGAAGGCATTTCTTTTATACCAGACTACTTCATTTATAATTTCTATATCTAGCGCTTGATAAGCAATATTTATAAGACCAATATTGTGGTAGGTGCCAAAGACCCACACCGAACCAGTTGGTTTTAAAATTCGTTTAATTTCAGCGAGCCACGCAAGTGTAAATTTTAAATACTCATAGAACGGCATATTGTCCCAATCTTCCATGACCTTATTCCATTCACCGCCGAACCCCTTAACTCCTTTATTTGTAAATTTAATCTCGCTACCTTTTGATAAGTTATAAGGAGGATCAGCAAGAACCATATCTATGCTACTTGATGGTATTTGTTTTAGGTATTCAAGTGCGTCGCCTTTGTGTATCTTATTTATGGCAATTGTTCCAACAGTACTACCAGCCTCCTCCTTAGCTTTCTTGTTAGTTTTAGTAGTTTTTTTGGCTAGCATTTCTGTATTGTAACATTTTAATATTGTATTTTATAGGCTTTACGTTAATATTATTACCTTGTTTGATAATAATATTTTTGATTTAAAGCACCCTAGTAGCTCTCTTTTCTCAAGGTCTGAACCCTCCTGTAGGAGGTATTTTGCGTAATTGCGTACATCTATATCTTTTACTTCTATATTTTCTTTTGTTCCAAGAATTACCCTCTGAAACTTCTTAACCCTTGCAACCTCATCCTTTATTTTCTCCTTAATCCCAAGTTCATTTAAATCAATCTTTTCCATCAACCCTTCAAATTGCTTCAAGAGGTCCTCTTCATTAATATACCCACACTTACAATTTTTATCTTTTGACTTAGTACAGCCATAGTAAACATGGCGGTGAATATTTCCATTCTTTTGTTTCTTAAATTTTTCATCAGCTGTTATTCCTGACCCGCACAATCCACACTCCATGATTTTTGTGAACGCAAATTCCTTGTCCTCGACCCTGATTATTTGAGTCTTTATCTGCTGCCTAACCATGTCGAACACCTCCTTGGTGATTAGCGGTTCGTGTATTCCTTTGTACCAGAGTCCACTCTTTCTTGGATATTCAAATGTTCCGTAATAAAAATCACTTTGCAACAGTAGATATATATTACTCAGTGTTAATCCCTTGTTGCCATTTGGAGTCTTGAAGTTTAATTCAAATTTGAGCCAGTGATAAATTTTTTTACCACTCCATTTTTCGTAAGCTACCTTTTCAAACATCTGCTTTATTATAGGGCCTCGTTCTGGATCAATATACACGTGACCCTTACGATCCACTCTTTTCTCATTTAGGTAGCCCATGGGGGCAGGACAGGGCCATAAGCCCATCTCACAGCGTGTTCGCAGTCCACGCTTCACGTTGATACTTTTGTTGTCGTTCTCAAGCTTTGCCTGCGAGCAGAGAATCATAAGTAGAAACTTTTCATTTGGAGAATTTTCAAATGATTGCCCAAATGTCCTGATTTGATGTAATCTTTTTTCGTCCATTAAGTCTACAAGAGTACCAAGATCTCCCGCATTTCTGCTTAGTCGATCTGGTGCCCATGTTAAAATACCTGTGTATCTTCCAGAGTTTAGATCACGTATAAGATCATTAAATACTGGACGTTGCCCTGATGCTTTAGCGGAGTGTGATTCACGTCGAATATCAACGATCTCAAGATTCTCCCGTTCAGCAATTTGAAGCATCTCTTTGACTTGTGAATCAATAGAGAGAGCTTGTTTCTCGTCGGATTCAGTTGATTTACGTGCATACAAACAGTATTGCACCCTTTCTGGTGGCAGTACTGTTGGGGAACCTATCTGGGCACTCGTATATTTCTCCATCTATTCATTGATGACAGACTGGTTGGGGGGAGTCAAGGATGTCAATTGTTGGTATACCCGTCGTCTTCCTTGGGTTTGATTCGCTCTAAGCGATCAGATTCTTCATTCCACTCCTTTTTCCGCTTTTGGTTTGCGACGTTAAACAACTCTGCAAGTGCCACATCACCGTCGCAGAACGCTTTCACATACAGTTGAATTATTCCATCTGCCGTTTCCTCATCCCATCCTTCTTGAATCTCATCGTACAGATAGAATAACGATTCGAAGTTAGTACCATCGAATTCAATTGGCTTCCGCAATCTATCCAAAGTACGCTCCATAATGAGTGCGTATTGCTTACCTTTATCGCGTTGCATGTAGTTAGGGTCGTGATGTGATAGCCAAAATGTTGATGCTCTGTAATCCTCTGCCTGCACTCCTTTTATTATCACTGTTTCTGCCGCTCCACTAATAACCTCTCTCCCTTGATGAAGTGCCACCATCACTTCCTTGTTGAATGTTGGGTGGCGAAGTAGCCATCGGTAAAATGTGCTGTGATCAATCCCGACCTTGTTGCAGATATAACGAATATTCGGAACTTTTTCGAGTTCCTTAATAATCCGCTCCTCTATGTCAATGCTGTATCTCATGGTTAGTTTATCTTCTGTACCTTGCGGCCAGAGTGCTTTTCGTACCTACGAATAATCAGGTCAACGAAGACAGGGTCGAGCTCGACCATAAAGCAGTTACGCTTGAGTTGGTCTGAAGCGATCATTTCACCACCACTACCCCCGAATAGGGAGAGAATATTGTCGCCAACTTTTGTACAACGACGGATTGGTTTGTCGTGGAGTGTGACCGGCTTTTCCGTTGGATGTTCGTACAAATTTCCAGCGAGACGTTTATCACACCAGATGTCGAACATTGCATAGAAGTTCTCGATCATTTCAATGCCAGTACCTATATCCTTGTTCATCACCTCGTCGTAGTTTTTGTGATGCGGAGAAAGATACGGCTTACCTCGAACGCCATAAACACACGGCTCGTAAACCTTTGAGAATGCTACTTGCGGAGTTGGATTGGCAATACCTTTAAGCCAAATGCAGATACGCTTGAAGCTCACATTTAGGTTTGTATAAATCTTGGCTATCAAGGGTACGTAGCTTTCGTCACAGTAGTAGAAGATGTGCACGTCTTTTGCTGATACCGCTAGCGCGTTTTCGATTGTCTTCTGTAAAAACACTTCGTATTCATTGTTGCTACGCTTGTCTTTTGCAGAACCACCATAGTCCTTCGTTCCGCCAATACCATTTCGATACGAGAGGTTTATGTTATATACGGGATCGTTATAAATCATGTCAATCTTTGTATCACCAACGACTCGCTTAACCACGTCTAGATTCGTTGAATCTCCACAGAGCAGTCTATGTGGCCCAAGCTGATACATTTCTCCGACTTTTGATTTTGGAGTTTTTATCGCCTCCAGTTCTTTGACCACGTCAAAGCCATCCTCTTTGGTATCAAGAATTGGAATGAATAGGTCTGTAATCTCATCGCTATTGAAACCCGATTCGAGCAGTGTCCCGATCTCAAAATTATCTTTGAGGAGCTGTATATCCCAGTCGCCATGTACCTTATTACTCGTAATGAGGTACTGCTTGTATTCGTCTTCAGTTAAGGCACGATTAGGGACCCTGCAGTCAATCATTTCTTCACCTCTACCGAGGAGTTGTAAGACGGCAATGCGTTGGTGGCCAGCGACAATCTTTCCGTCGGTGTCTACTACAGGAATTTCAACAAGATTAAACTTTTGAAACGACTTCTTGAGATCAGATATATCCTTCTCTGACATTTTGCGGGGGTTTGTTTTAAGAAGGAGGAGGTCTTTTACGCGCCTCTGTTCGGTCTTCCATACTAATTTGATCATAATATTTTTTGTTAACAAATAAATGCCAGCATTCGCAAGAATGTTTGACGTGTTTGATTAACAAAAAACTGCCAATCAAAGAAACGACAAACATTACGTTTGTTATTTCCTCAATTCGCAGTTCTTCATCTACACCTTTTTAGCAAAAGCCCCAGTGTCGATCAGTTGTTTTCTACAAATCCATTCAACATCCCGTTACTCTGGTTGCCTTGGCATTAAGCCGCAGAGTTCAGGAATGTTTGTCGCGTGTGCGACAGGTTACTTCAAATTGCAAAGAGCTGACATAGAAAGTATACACTTATAAAATAATAAATTCAAGCAACGAGTTATCCACGTTGTCAAAGATGTAAATTGTAGATAACTATCCTTCGCGGAGTCATCTTAATGTGATATGAATATGAAAGTAGCGGATATTTTGCTACAATTTATTTACAACTGAATAAAAGTCGACCTAACCCCTTTGGAGTCACCCAGAGGATATGGTTGCAAAAACCCGCTAGAGATCAAAGGACTCCCAGTCAGAGTCACTCTAGCGGGTCATATGGGGAAACCTGTATGGGTATGGCCGAAAGGTTGTATCGCAATGGCTGGGAGCCTTTTGATTACATAAATACTTCCGCCACTAAAATCCCGCTAGATTTTATGATAAAAAAAATCCTTAAGTGGACAATAATAACCGTTGGTTGCCTCTTTGGAGTAATTGTTGCCGTAGCAATTATTTCAGAGCCTATCCCCAAGCCGATTGAAACGGCTACGCATGAAGTAGTGAGTCCATTGTCAACAACAACCGCTGAGGTCGCTGTTTCTAAGACTACTACTTCAAATCATTTTGAAGTTAAAAATACCGTCAGTGTATCACCACAGGTAATAGTAACTCCAGCAAAACCCGCTACATCGGATCCTAAGTATACCTATTACTCTGTTATAAAAGTTGTTGATGGGGATACTCTCTCAATTAATCTTGAGGGAGTTACAGAAACAATTCGTCTTATTGGTATAAATACGCCAGAGACTGTTGATCCGCGTAAGCCAGTGGAGTGTTTTGGTAAACAAGCATCAGATAAAGCAAAGATGCTTCTTTCTGGTAAGAATGTCCGTATTGAAAAAGATGTTACTCAAGGTGATCGTGACAAGTACGGGAGACTGCTTGCCTATGTTTGGAGAGATGACGGACTATTCTTCAACGAGTACATGATTCAGGAAGGCTATGCTTATGAGTACACTTACAACAAGCCGTATAAATATCAGACAGATTTTAAAGCAGATCAGACGACTGCAAAAGCTCAGAATAAGGGCTTATGGGCGCCAGATATTTGTAATGGCAGTTCAACGACTTCATCAACTGAGGCCACACCGTTAACAGCAAACGGCCACACCTTCTACTTAAGTAGCTATTATAGTTCCAAGTTTTACTACTGCGACACAGACGATGGGTGGAAATCACTTTCGTCAGCCTATCTAAAATCATACACCTCTGAAGAAACTCTCCTCGCGGCATACCCGAGTCGGACACTTCACGAACCATGCAAGTAAACACTCTTATAATTGGCCATGTTCCACTACTAGAAACTACTGGTATAAAACCCAAGGAAGTTAGAGATGACGAATATTTTAAAGAGCTCATAAGCCAGTTTGACCTAGGTACACTACATTACACGAATTGGAAAGATTGGAAGACGGTGTCTGATGAAATAGATCCTCTAGTTATTATCTACTTTGGTGGAGAGTACCAGGCGGAGGAAGTAAAAAGGGACAAGAATGATGCTCTCATATATGTTGCTGATGATGCAGGGAGTGTCTTTCGTCGTAAGGCAGAATGTGAAGAGAAAAAGGAAAGAAATGTAAGGATACTTACCGAAGTTGAATCAATTGTTCAAAAAATACGTAATGATGGCGAAAGGGAAGTGGAGGCTGTCCGAAAGTTTTCTGCCATGTCCTATAACGACATGTATAAGATGATCAAAGAAGCTATCATCGGAGACAACGAGGAACTCAGGACAAAAGCGTGGGGATTATTGATGGATAATGACGGACACAAGAATTTTGTCTGGATGCGCGTACAGCTTATGGCAGAGGTTTGGGAACACGCAGACGGAAAGAATAGGGAGAAACTTATGTGTATGTCGATGGAAAGACATACAGATCAAGGTACTGCTCGAAAGATTGATAACTTCACCGACGAGGAAGGCCTTGAGTATCATCAGTATATGTTCCTTGATCCGCTTGGAAATGATACTAATTACATTCGTCGGTTACCCTTTGGTAAAAAAGGACAAGACAAATATGCATACGAAAATCTGCTTGAGAAAAATGAGATTCCTACGAATTATTTGCGAGTACAAGTTGAAGCAAATAGTTTAAGAGAACAGTGGGATAATTATCTAGTCAGTGAAGGTGCAAAGGTTCAGCGAGTTCTTGAAGAGTGGAAGAATGACCCATCTAAAAGCAAAAAAGATCTTGGCGTGGTTCCATGGAGTGAGAGCGATGATGTTGACGAACCGCTGACAGAAAGAGAGTTAGGAAGTTTGAAAAAATTCCTCAAAAAGCACTCTTTAAATGCTTCCTCAGAACTCTTCAAAGAAGACAAGAAAATGTAGAAAAATCAAGGGAAATATGCTAAAATACAAAATATGCCTGACCCAGAGTTCAACTTTTTAAAGGAAAAGCCTCTTGAAACAATAGAGGAGATTTCTAATTCAAAATTTGGACACGAAGAGATCGCAACGACCCTAGAAAAAATTACAGAAAAATGCCCAACACCTTTTACAATAGGATTGTTCGCAAAATGGGGTTCTGGTAAGAGCACAATTGCCAACTCATTAAAAAGGAAACTACTTTCTAAGAATATACCCGTTGTTTTGTTTGATGTCTGGAAGCACGAGGGCGACGCCTTGAGGAGAACTTTTCTTAAAGAAATAGTAAAGCAACTTAGGAGTAAAGATTATGGATCTGCTTTTTTATCTGAGGATTTTAAATTGAATGACAGGCTCGAGAGAAGTGTTAGTACAAGCTCTGATACAAAACTGAAAGTTAACACTACAATACTCAAGCAACTCCTTCCTTGGTTTGTCGGTATCTTAGTAATTGTAGGAATCGCCTGCGGGTTTCTCTATAAATATCAACTTCTTGATAATGTTTGGAATTTTACAAAACCTTTCATATTGATGTTTAGTGGTGTAGCAACAGGAGGAGCTTTCCTTATTTGGTTGCTTAAGCAGTCTGTTTACTTTTTCTCAGCAGAAACCACGAGCTTCGGTGTAGATAAATTTGAAGACCCACATGAATTCGAGGAGGAGTTCGCAAATATTTTAAAAGCACTTCAGCACCCAAGAATAGTGATTGTTTTTGATAATCTAGATCGTGTGACACACGATAAGGTGGCAGAAGTGCTGTCGACCATAAAAACCTTTTTGGAGCCAGGAGATATCGAAGATGAAAAGAAGGAAGTGGTCTTTTTGGTTCCTTGTGATGCTCGATCTATAAAACATCATTTGGCAAATCTGTATGGTTCGACAGATAAGTTTACTTTTGATTCTGATGAATTCCTTAGAAAGTTTTTTAGTACAATTGTTTGGATCCCTGACTTCATCCCAGTCGAGCTTGAATCTCTGGCAAAAGATAGCCTACACGAAACAGGAGTTTCTGTTCTCGATAACAACTATGTTGCATGGATTATAACTAAAGCATTTCGAGATAATCCTCGTCAGATAATTCAGTTTGTTAACATATTATTGGCGAACTATTTACTTGTTGCAGAACGACAAGGTGATTATAAGGATTTTCCGCCAGACTTTTTAGCGGAAAACATTTCCCAGCTGACAAAATATTTAATACTCAATCAATTATTCCCTGATGAAATAGAGGTATTGCGTCAGAAGAAAGTTTTAAGCTTGTATGAAGTGAAGACTGTCAATTTCGAGATTAAAAAAGATGATATATCAGCAAAAAAGAAGAACGCAGAGTTCCTTAAGTTTATAGAGGAGACAAAAAATATTCCGATAGAAAACTTGAGAATATTCTTCACTCTGAGACGCTCAGAACAAGAAAAGAAATTCCCAGGCTTTGAATCATTTATCACTCTGTTAGAAGATAGAAAAACAAAAGAAGCTAAAGAGTATCTGGAAAAGATAGGTGATTTCAATGATGTCCAACTCGTCAGTGATTTTGCTCAGGCAATAAAAACTGAAATTGAAAACAAGACTAATCCAGTTTCTTTGGCAAACTTAGTCTCCACCTTGTTCACTGTTATTAGTGAAAATAATATAGCTATGTCAGGTCCTTTGTTCCAAGAAATAAGTAATATCTTAAATGGAACTTGTAAAGAACAAATACATCTTGTTTCTCCTAAATCAGTAGATAATATATTGTTTACTTTATGTGCGTCTGATCGTCCAAGTCTTATTACTCAATGGATTACAGCAATAGAGGGAATGGTGGCTAATGATGGTCGCTACCAGACAAATCGATCTTTTATTGATGAAGTTTTTGGTGTACTTACCACTCATCCTGACTACCTAGACGCAACTCAGGCTCCTAGAATTCAGCAAATTCTTACCTCAAATTACTCAAGAGATATTGAACTTGCACAGATGGTGATTAAGACAGATGCTTCACAGAAAAAGATTGGCTCACCTCAATATGCACAGAACTTCCTAGGTTCACTGTCGGGCAATCAGATTCCTGAAACTGTTCAGAGAATAGATATATTAAACCAATTTGATGACTCACTTGTTCATTCACTAGGTGCTGATTCTGTCTTTGGAAAATTCTCTGAGATTCTAACAGCTGAAAATCAGTTAACAACAAATCCATTCAGTGAGAAGCAGAAGTTGGTAAATGCCTTTAATCAATTCATTCAGAACCATCTTGTCTGGATGAAAGCAGCAACAGAGCCAGTTCGCACTATTTTTATTGATTCGTTAATAGCCGGATACAATGTTCGCCCAAGCTTTGAAGAGAAGTCTGTTTTTATTCCTGTGTTGGTAGAAGCGAAAAAATATGTTCCTATAGCTAAACTTCCTCAAATAGAGTCTCTTTTGAGTACCTATCTGACTAATGTAAAACCAGAAAGTTTCAATCAGTCGTATTCGGATCTTCCAATCGAGGAGAAAACTAAATTCTTTGAACAAGGACTTTATACTCCTGCAGAAACAAGATCTATCAATGATGAGAATTTCAGAGAAGAATTTTTTGCAAAAATCACGGATGTGCAGAAGCAAGGATTTATAGAAAAATTGTTCCGACAAAATATAGAAGCAGCCTTCCAGTTTGTTGAAAAAATAGACCCTAAGGAGCACAAAAATATTTTCCCTATATTTGATAAGATCTGGACTATTTACGACTCTACCTCTGTTCAAAACAAGAAGCGTATGTTTGATTTCGTAAATTCTCGCAAGGCAGATAATGATGCCCATGTAAGGGAGATTCTTGCAGACAAAATAAGTACTTGTCTTACGAGTGTGGATTTAGCGATTCAAGAAGTAGGCCTTCATGGACTTGCTGAAGCTTCTAAACACTTAGCTCAGCCACGATTAAGACAGATCGTTAAGGAGGTTTTTGATTGGATTAGAAAACCAGAAATTTCACCTAAATATCAGCCTTTCTCTATAAGGGCTATCTTGTCTGAAAATGATCAGTTCAACGATCAAGAAAAGGCAGAATTTGTTCAGTTTGTTTTTGAAGAATTAGTTAGAAAATCAACTGATATTATCCATATTAATTTTGGTCTTGAAATACTTGGTCAGCTTAAACCTAAATACGAAGACCGAACCCAAAACTTTGACGATATAAAATTAAGAATTGATAGTGAGCAGGATATTAATATAAAAAACGCTCTAGTAACTGGATTGGCTAAGTTAAAACCTTTCAGAGTGAATACTGATAATAAAGATTTTTGGTTATCAATTGACGAGCTTGTTTCTCCAAAAGAAGAGAAACCTTCATAAACTATGATGGAATTTAATGCTGTAGATAAATATCGCAGTATGTTGCGATCATATGGAAGGCTGAAGAAAATTGAAACCGATAATGGAAATAATATAGGTAATACTGAATCTAGGGATGCCGTAGAAGATTTTTTCAACCAGTGCTATCACTTTAAAGATTGGCTTAAAAAAGATAAGAGCATAGTACTTTCTTTTGATGTAGAGAAATTTATCAGTGAGGGTCAGGCTCTTTCTCTCGCGGCTGATTATTGTAACACCTTCAAACATGCTGGTTTAGGCAGAGCTAGATCAGACAAGAATCTAGAGAAAATAAATACCCATATAAATTTTGATCTCACGCCAAGAGGAGTCATTGCTTCATCAAGACTGGAGTTAACAATCAGTGGAGAAAAATACGATGCATTTAAATTAGCACTGAATGTCTTAAAGATTGGGAAAAGTATCTCTTTTTAAATAAGACATCTTTTCCAAAACCTTAAGAATATTTTGGAAAATGAAGAACTCCGGCTATTTTAATTTAGCGGACGATATCTTTTGGGAGTTTTATGGCAAGTTTTAGAATCTGGTTTTTATTGTAGATTGTAATTACATCTTTATTTCTTGTGCGCACGCTGTCGGTAGTGACTTTCAGGAGCATCACATTTCTAATTGGTCTGCTTACTCCAATAAGATATATGTCAACCTTTGGAAGTTCTTTGATTTGTTTAAGCGAAAAGTTTAGAGCGATATAGTTTATGACGAATAGTGCTTGCACAGACATTATTGTGAGCCAAAGAATACTATGCGAGAGGAAGCCAAGCGCAATAAAATAGAAGAGTGTTATTTCGAAAATTGAACGTGGGAAATATTTTGAAATTTTAACAAGTACTTCAATCTCATTTTTTATTATGAGAGGTGCTCGTTCAAGGATAGGGATTTTAATTTTATATATTTTCCCTCCCAAAATAGTATTTTGCATAAATATCACCGCTCCAATAATTGAAATACCTAAAAATATTAGTGGATTTACAAACCAGTCTGAATATATAATTGGGAAATGTAGTGCAATTGTAACCCCTATAACAGCAGAGACTGTTAAATTAAGGACAAAATGTATTCCGACGAGTTCTACGTCCCATGAACGGTCGTCTACTAAGGGTCGTTGGTCAGCTATAACCTTACCAAAGAATTTAACCGAATATACTAAAGCTGCAATAATAATTGCTGGCGTCGCGTAATTTAAAACATTTGAATAATCCATTGTTATCTTGGTATTAAAGCACAATTCAATGGATGAGTGAATAAGTGCTACATTTGTTTCTTACGTATAAAGAAGGACGTTGATGTGATAAAATGAGCATTAACTAGTTATTTCTTAGAGTAGTGTCTAGTGCGATATTTAGTGAATATGAAAAACGAAAAAATTAACTCTAAAATTGTTGTGCTATGGAATAAGTATTTCAAGGACAATGGTGACGTGTACGCTCCGATGTTTTATGATGATTTCAAACAAGGTGGACTTTTGTTTGTAGGAATGAATCCATCATTTAGTGACCGAGGTTTTAGAACAATATTGAGGGGTACCGAATACGAGAATATTGTCCCAACATCTTTTTTAAAGTGGAAAAATATCTCCTCAAATCTGAAACTTATCGATGACTGTATTAATATTGAGAACTATTCATATAAAAACTACAAATCGTACTTTGCGCGTCCTGTTGAGCTTGCAAAAGAAGTTGGACTTGATTGGCAACACATTGACATCTTTCTCTACAAGGAAACCTCTCAGACCGACTTCAAAAAACTCATCACTAATGGAGATACATTTAATGAGTTTGCCAATGAACAGATATCTCTTTTTGAGGAGGTTCTCATAACGATTAACCCAAAGTGTATTATTGTTTCTAACGCCTTTGGATCGGAACTGCTTCGTGAACATATTAAGAACGACTTGGTGTGGGATGAGTCGCGAGGATTCCATTGGTTCACGCGTGGGAACAAAAAAATACCAATATTTTTCTCCTCGATGTTAAGCGGACAGAGGGCTCTTGATCGCTGGTCATATGAACGCCTCAAGTGGCACATTGGCGAAGCGGTGAAAGTCACTGACTCGACGACCAAGTAGTGTCGCATTTGTCGCTTTTGGGCAATTCCGAGGTGCGTCGAAAGACCACTGAGTGAATTACTAAAAAAGCCTTGCAGGGCTTGGTATCAAATTATCCGATTCCGACAAGGCCAGCAATGAGCGTGAACTTGGCTCTTTAATTAGTAATTTGAAAGAAAAACTATTCTTCACCTGTACTAGTAGTGTGAGGCAAGATATTAGTAAATATTTAATGAAATTACATGAATACAAAAACACTAGGATTAGGCGCAGTAGCACTTGCTTTTGGAATCGCAGGGCTTTCTGTAGGAACAGCATTCGCATACCAGGTGGATCCGCAAGCAAAAGGTCCAAAT
>Ga0210057_1005417_pt1 | contig 16400 bp, 22 predicted proteins | sample CryGeyCG2114_010_2_FD_183968 | JGI IMG/M metagenome (GOLD analysis project Ga0210057, IMG submission 183968) | Groundwater microbial communities from aquifer - Crystal Geyser CG10_big_fil_rev_8/21/14_0.10 (SPAdes) (version 2) | ecosystem: Environmental > Aquatic > Deep subsurface > Groundwater ...
CCGCCAATAAGATGGAGACCATCAATAGTACGTGCCCCAATCAATGCTTGGTCTGTTGGAATCCCAACAGCATCAAATGGGTCGCCTAGTGAGTCATTTCGACGATGATTTTCTACTGCTGACCACGAAGTGCCTCCGGTTCCAGACACATCTATCCATTCTACGCCAATGTCACGGAGTTGTTTTGCAATCTCTGGATGAATCCCTGTACCAACTTCTTTTATCAGGACAGGAACTGATACTTTTTTTATAACTGCTTCGAGTTTTGAAAGTAACCCTGAAAAATCGGTGTTTCCTTCTGGCTGAATCGCTTCTTGGATCGGATTGATATGAAGAAACATCCCATCTGCATGAATCAAATCCACAATACGATTGATATCGTCCGCGCCATAGCCATAATTCAATTGCACCAACCCCATATTGCCAAAGAGCGGAATTGATGGACAATATTGACGAACGTCAAAACTCGCAAGTGATTCTGGCTTTCGCAAGAGCACGCGCATGGATCCGAGAGCAAGTGCTACCTGCGCGCGTTCTGCCCCTTCTGCCAGATGCTTGTTGATGAGACCACCTTTTTCTGGCCCCCCAGTCATGCTGGAAATCAAAAATGGAAAAGAGAGTGTCTTTCCCAAAAAAGAGACCGAGGTGTCAATCGATGCTATATCAATCTCTGGCAATGCCCGATATGGGAGTGTATAGTGAGAGAATGATGAAACAGTCGGCTCTACTGGTTCGTTGAGCACGGTCTCAATATGCTCAGTTTTTCTTTGTGAAATATTGGTATCTTCTGACATAGGGGTGTTCAGTATTTGTTTTGGAGTGTATACTATTTTTGTTCATTTGTCTATTGTTTATTATGTCATTGACCAAAAAACATTGCGTGCCATGCGAAGGTAATACCCCACCGATTACCGGTGGAGCGATTTTATCATATTTGCCAGAGTTGACGTTGGAATGGGATGTGATTGCAGGCAAGAAGATCCAACGTGAATTTCAATTTAATGATTTCAAAGAAGCCATGGTATTTGTCAATCACGTCGCCGACATTGCAGAAGCCGAGGGTCATCATCCGGATATTACCATTCATTATAATAAAGTGATGATTGCATTGACGACGCACGCGATTGGGGGATTGAGTGAAAATGATTTTATTGTGGCAGGGAAGATTGAACTTTTGAAACTTGTCCCGCATTGTGCGGTCCGCCATTCGGACGGACTCCGTCCAGAGGCGTGAGGATCCCGCTGAAGCGGGGAAATTTGAAACTTGGAAATTGGTATATGCACCTACAACGAGCAAAATTTGACAACATCATTTCAGAATTTCTTCCATCAAAAAAACCATCAAACAAGGTGATTATTTTTGCGTCAGGTATGCCAGGATATCCTGGTGGAAAAGATAGGTTACTCAAATATTTTTCTCAAAAAGGCTATTGGGTATTTCTTCCTCGCTATCGTGGAACATGGGAAAGCGGGGGAACATTTTTGGATCATTCACCTCACGAAGATATTTTGGATGTGATAACCGAACTTCACAAACCATTCACGAGTATTTGGGATGGGGTGGAATATGTGATTGAAAATCCTGAATTTTATATTGTGGGATCCAGTTTTGGTGGGCCAGCAGCGATTTTGTGCTCTCTTGATGAACGAGTGAAAAAGGTGATTGCGACTGGTTCAGTGGTGGATTGGGTTGAAGAAAAGAACAGTCCTGTGGAACCAATGGATTGGCTTGGACGTGTGGTGCGTGATGCATTTGGTGAAGGGTATCGTTTTTCTGACGCGGATTGGGAACGATTGAGTAATGGTGAATTGTATAATCCGATTGATTATATTCATGATATTGACCCACAAAAGGTTTTGATTATTCATGCCAAAGATGATGATGTGGTATCATACGCGCCTGTGCATGACTTTGCAAAAAAACTAGAATGTCAATTCATCACGCTGAAGAAGGGTGGACATCTTGGCTCTGGGAGTCTTGTGAAGTGGAATTTACGCCGGAAAATTTGGATTTTTTTAAATAAATAACATGGTACGTGTCTCGTGATTTGTGCCTCGTGTTGGTTATGAACGCCCTTGAAATAAAAAACCTCACCAAACGCTATGGTGAAAACATCGCCGTAGATACTATTTCACTCTCTATCAAAGAAGGTGAGTTTTTTGGGTTTCTTGGAAAAAATGGTGCTGGAAAGACCACGACCATCAGCTCTATCACCGGCATTGGCACGTTTGACGAAGGGACGATTTATGTCTTTGGCAAAGATGTTGTGAAAGAGTATCGTGAGGCACGAGCGTTGATTGGTTTGTCGCCACAGGAATATAATGTGGATATTTGGGCGACGGTGAGAAAAATTTTGTGGTACGCGGGCGGATATTTTGGAATGAAAAAAAAAGAACGGGACACGCGGATTGATGAATTGGTTGCAATTCTTGATTTGAAAGATCATGAACAAAAATCATTTCGTCAACTCTCCGGTGGTCTCAAGCGACGAGTGATGCTTGCCCGCGCTATGATGCATGATCCAAAGCTTTTGATTCTTGATGAGCCGACCGCGGGTGTAGATGTGGAGCTTCGTCATGAATTGTGGACGTATTTGAAAAAAATAAATAGAGAAGGAAAGACAATACTTTTTACTTCTCATTATCTGGAAGAAGTAGAGGAATTGTGCAATCGGATTGCTATTATTGATAAAGGAAAGATTGTGGCGATGGGGGACAAGAGCGAGTTTGTGAAAGATGGGAGTACGTTGGAGAAGAGGTATCTTGAAATCACGAGACACGAGACACGTAACACGTAACAAATACACTTTTTTCTATTAACAAAATTTTATCCGTAAATCAGGATTATTCCCTATCAGAGGAATGCCCCGAGGGGTATCCGTTATCCGTAAGTTATGAACCGAATTGGCCTCCAAACATTCATCCGCAGGGAAATTGAACGATTTCTCCGCACCTACGTCCAGTCGCTCCTCTCCCCATGGATCAGCGCTCTTTTGTATATCGTTATTTTTGGCGCCATTGTTGGCTCAAAGATTGATTTGATTGCAGGAGTACAGTACATTGATTTTGTGCTTCCAGGCATCTTGATGCTCAATCTCATTCAATCATCATTTTCGCAAACTTCATTTTCACTGTATTTCATGCGCTTCACTCGTCATATTGAAGAGATGTTGATAGCGCCTATGTCTCATTTTGAAATGGTCATTGGGTTTTTGGCAGGAGGCGTGGCGCGAGGAATGGTGACAGGGATCGGTGTGTACGTTATTGCCATTTTTTTTAGCACCACGACGATGGCGCATGTTGGAGTGTTTTTGTTTTACGCGATTTCTGTCAGTATTATTTTTTCTCTTCTCGGCCTCATCGTCGCGTTGTGGGCGGACAATTTTGAACAGCTCTCTATTCTGAATACCTTTTTCATTTTGCCGTTGACGTTTCTTGGTGGAATTTTTAACAGTATTACCATGCTTCCAGAAAAAGCGCAGTTCTTTGTCCGCTTGAATCCATTCTTTTACTTTGTGGACGGTTTGCGGTATAGTATGATTGGTATTCAGGAGGGGAATCCAGTGGTTGGCGTGACCATGATCTTCTTTCTCGTTGTTGTCCTTGGAGGAATGGTGTGGTATTTATTCCAGAAAGGGTGGAGGATCAGAACATAACACTGCGCTATTTTTGTACGATATTTTTCTCAAGCATATTCATGATAGAATGTTTGATTCTGTCCGGTCCGTTTTTCAGGGATCACGGTTTGCGCCCAAACAACAAGAAGCTTTGGAAAAATTTCTGTATGAGGATTTTCTTGCATACCCGGAGTGTCAATATTTGAGGGATGAAGTGCTTCAGAAGTTTGATATGGGGTCACAGGAATATGAAGGCGAAGAGGTTATAGATTCTAGAATGAAAGTAGCATAATTTTTTTATTCTTTTCTCGGCAATCCTCATTCTTGCGGGGAAACGAGAATATTCTTTAGATTGCATTTTATGACAAAACATGGACTTGGTATTGCAATCGTCGTTGGGGCTATTGGAACGCTCGGAGTTTTGGGATATTGGGGTTGGTATGAGTATACCAAGGTGTGCTGTGCGCTTCCTGATCCTGATGAGGAGATTGTTTTTCTCCCAAGTTTTGATGCCTGTGCAGAATTGTATCCAGTCATGGAAAGTTATCCACGGCAGTGCAACACACCAGACGGTCAGCATTTTGTAGAAAATATTGGAAATGAATTGGAGAAGACTGATTTGATTCGTATTGAATTACCTCGACCAAACACGACAGTGCAAAGTCCACTGGAAATAAAAGGAGAAGCGCGTGGAACGTGGTTTTTTGAGGCAAGTTTTCCTGTGGTTTTGACAGATTGGGATGGAAAAATTATTGCTAATGGCATCGCGACCGCGGGTGATGGATCTGTCAGTTCAACATCAGATTGGATGACAGAAGATTTTGTTCCATTTACCGCATCGCTTGAATTTGCATTGCCCGTATACAGTAATCGCGGAAGTTTGATATTACAAAAAGACAATCCATCAGGATTGCCAGAACACGATGATGCGTTGGAAGTGCCGGTATTATTTGATGTGAGTGAATGAATGCGTCGTACGGAAGAATATACGTATGCCAATAATGAATGCGGATATTTGCAAGTACCAAGGAAACATCCCCGCATATGAAAAGATAAATGCGAATGGGACGATCCCCACGAGTGTGGCCCAGAAATAGGTGATCGCGTGTATATCCGTAAACAAACCAACCGCATAACTCAATATATCCACAGGGATTCCCATTCGTAGAAATACCAATGTCCAAAATACATCATGTTTGGGAATCTTTTTTTAATATCTTTGAGTTTTTGTATTGAGAATCTTTGATGAATAAACTTTTTTCCGTATACTCGTGCGAGCCAAAAAGCGATTTGTGCGCCAACAGTCCAGCCAAAAATAGAAAGAAGCGCGGTCACAAAAGGGCCCCACATGTGCATAGCGATGGGGATGAGCGGTATCGTGCTTATGGGCGCGATGACAATGGCGAGAATGGTGATGGACACGTAGACGACCATACTGCTCACGCCACTACCCAACGAGTTGGTGAGTACAGTTGCCCACGAGTTTCCCATATACGAGAAAAGAACAAAAAATACCACGATGATTATCACCGAGAATATGGTTTTGAAAGATGGTTTTTGTTGTTTGTCCATAGACCGAGTATATCACACTGGTTCGTGTGTTCCCAAAAAGCAAGCGACCCACCAAAGCGATGGACCGATCCGATCGCTCGGTGAGGTCACTTGCTTCTGGTGGGTTTAGGATTTCTTTCGTCCGTCCTTTGTCTGAAAGGTGAGACCTTTCAGCATGACGTACTGTCGCACGGAGTCTGGGCTACATCCCAGAATTTTCCCCATGTCGCGCGATTTCAGTCCCGCGACAATGAGGATACGAACGGTCTCAATCTCCAAATCGCAGAACCACTCGCGCAGTGGAGTGATTTTGCCATCGCTTGCCATCATTGCGATGAATTCAGCGATGTCTTGGAGTGGCTCGTTGGTATCTACTACCATGGGCAGTTTTGCCACCCGATCACAGGCATCTGCCATGTCGCGGAGTTTTTTTGCGAGTTCCTTGAGATTGTCCATAATTTTCTCCTGTGGTGGTGGACAAGTTACCATAGCAGAGAGAGAGTTGTCAATGTTTCATCACCTCTCGCCAAGTTTGTTGGTTTTTGATATACTCAACTCTATATTTAGGAGTAGCACCTTATAAAGGTGCGTCAATGCGACCGAGTACGCCTTTATAATGCGCTACTCCCAGTAATCATTTTGTTTTATGATGAAAACCGCAATTCTCAATTTCTCCACGCAATTCGCCTACAAGCCAAAAGTGGAAAATGCAAAGGCGTTAAAAAAGAAAAAATCATTTCTCTTGACTGGCATGGGTGGATCGCATTTGAATGCGGATTTACTTTTGGCGATTGATCCATTCTTTGATTTGACTATCCGACATAATTATGGACTTCCAGAGGTTTCAAAACAAAAAATGAAAGACAGTTTGTTTATTGCCAGCTCGTATTCTGGAAATACAGAAGAAGTGATTGATGCGTATAGAGAAGCGAGAAAAAAGAAGATTGACATTGCGGTGATTTCTGTTGGCGGAATACTCATTGATTTGGCAAAGAAAGATGGTGTGCCATATGTGGAGATTCCAGATACGGGAATCCAGCCACGAAGCGCGCTTGGGTTGAGTTTTTCCGCGCTTTTGAAATTGACGGGACGAGATGATGTGTTGAAACAGATGTGGGCGTTGAAAAAAATTATTTCACCGCAGAAATTGGAAAAATCAGGAAATGCGCTTGCGGAGAAATTAAAAAATCGTGTCCCCATCATCTACACATCCGGTAGAAATGAAACTGTTGCGTGGAATTGGAAAATTAAGTTGAATGAGACAGGCAAAATACCGGCGTTTTACAATACATTTCCAGAATTGAATCACAATGAAATGAATGGGTTTGACGTGGTTCCATCAAGCAAGCCATTGTCTGAACAGTTTACCTTTATCTTTCTTCGCGACGATGAGGATCACCCAAAGATTCAGAAACGCATGAAGGTGACCGAGCGACTGTACAAACAACGAGGATTGTCCGTGATTTCCATGTCGCTGAAGGGGAAGACAAGATTGGAAAAGATATTTGTGTCACTCTTGATTGCTGATTGGACAGCAGTTGCCCTTGCAGATATATATGGATTGGAGTCAGAACAGGTTCCTATGGTGGAGGAGTTTAAAAAATTGATTGCATAATCTATGACCTATATCCTTGGTATTCTGGCAATCGTGGTTGGTAGTTTGTTTGTCATCAAAACAGAATGGTTTATTGAAAATTTTGGATCAAGCGCGTGGGCAGAACAAACATTTGGAGGGGGAGGTACGCGTTTGTTCTACAAAGTGATGGGTATTGTGGTGATTTTTATTTCGATGATGGCGATGACCGGTTTGCTTGGTCCGGCAGTCATCAGCATCTTTGGCGGATTGTTTGGATTACAATAAACTATGACACATTTTGGAGGAGATCAAATGATCGATTTTCGGGCATTGATAGAAAAAGTCCAGATTCGCACAGGTATGCATGTTGCTGATTTTGGTTGTGGACGGAGCGGACATTTGGTCTTTCCTCTCGCAAAAATTGTTGGTGCGAAAGGGTCGGTGTATGCCGTGGATGTGTTGAAAGAAACGCTTGAAATCATTTCTCAACGCGCAAAATCCGAGGCGCATATTCGCGTTCATCCTGTATGGGCGGATATTGAACGCATCGGCGAAGTGCCTATTTCCGCGGGAAGTCTTGATGTTATTTTTTTGGTGAATACGTTGGTGCAGTGTGACAATCGACACGCAGTGTTGGAAGAAGCGCGACGACTTCTCAAAGACAAAGCGCGATTTGTGATTGTGGATTGGTTTAAAAAAGGTATGTCATTTGGTCCTGATGATGAACGATTTGTGGATTTTTTAGATATCGTGAGCTGGGCGCGGATGCATGGCTATGGTGTCCAAGAAGAATTTCTCATGGGTCCATTTCATAAAGGAGTGGTGTTGTTGAAACAAGAGTGAATGTATCCAGATATACGGATAATCCAGATTTTCAGATTTCGTATTCGGATATTCGGATAATCCAGATTTGCAGATTTGGTGTTTGTTTTTTTCTTTTGGTGTATGGAGGATAAGTTGTTGCACAAGGAGATGACGTTTGTGTTGAGAAAATTATTGTTTCAAGTTCATAATGAATTGGGGAGATTTTGTAACGAACAACAATGTGGTGATCGATTTGAAGCACTTTTGAAAGAGAATCGAGTATCATATGAGCGAGAGAAAATTCTCCCAATGAGTTTTGTCGGCGAACACAGAGGTCGCAATAGAGTGGATTTCCTTATTTCATATTTAGGTGGGAGGATTGTAGTAGAATTGAAATGCAAGCCGTGTTTGTCAAAAAATGAGTATTTTCAGTGCCAACGATATCTCGTCGCCCTGCAAACAGACCTGTGTCTTTTGGTCAATTTTCGCACAAAGTATCTCACAGTGCAAAGAATACTCAACCACCAACAGTATCGACGCACTCAATAAAACAACCCATATCCAAATATCTGTATATCTGAATTATCTGTATATCCGCATCCTCCCCATCTGTATATCTGAATTATCCGAATATCCGCATATATGACTCAGACAAAAAAACAAGAAATCGGTTCGTGGGGCGAGGAGCAGGCGGTTCTTTTTTTGATAAACGCGGGATATGTGATTTTGGATCGGAATTGGCAATGCAAGAATCGTGAAGAGTTGGATATCATCGCAGAAAAAGAGATTCCACCGTTTGGCAAGACATTGATTTTTGTGGAAGTCAAAACCAGAGAAAAAAACGATGGCAATGCAGAGCGGGCGACGCGTGGTGAAAAATTGAAACACATGCAAAAAGCCGCACATGTGTATTGCATGAAAAAGAAGATTGACATTGAGCGCACGCCTATCCAATTTGAACAGGTGAGTGTGTATGGTACTGAAAATCGGCCGAGGATACAGCAGTATGAGATTCCAATAGAATAAGAAATGCGAATTTGGTTGGATAATATGAATATCCGATTTGTTTCATCCACAGTGTGGTCACCATACGACCTTGACAAAGAGAGTGAACTCTGGCATACTCACCATGTTCAACAGTAGCTCTATGAAGAAGCTGCTTTTTTTATACATTATTTTATGAACGACATCCAAAAGGCAATTCAAATGTTGTGTGATGAAAAAGGACTCACGTATGAGGTCGTGTTTGACGCGGTGGAAATCGCGCTCGCGGCCGCATATCGCAAAGATTTTGGCTCTCGCCAAGGCAATTATGTTGCCAAGTTTGATGTGGAGACCGGAGATATCAACGTGTGGGATATCAAAGAAGTGGTGGCTGATCACACGGAGGAAGAAATCGAGCAGGATCAAGAAGCGTTGTCATTGCTTCGGGAACAAGCGCGGATTGAGGATCGCGATCTCACTGATGAAGAAACGGCAGGGCTGATTATGTATAATCCAAAAACGCAATTGATGCTCGCCGAAGCAAAGGCAGTCAAGCCTGAGGCTGAGATTGGAGAGACGTTGGAAATTCTGCAAAAAGTTCCGGGAGATTTTGGTCGTATGGCGGCACAGACTGCCAAGCAAGTGATTATTCAAAAAATTCGCGAAGCAGAACGTAAGAGCGTCTTTGAAGATTTCAAAGAGGAGGAAGGAAAAGTTGTCCAAGGAATTGTCCAACGTCGCGATCGAAGCGGTGGTTTGATTATAGATTTTGGCAAAGTTACCGGTATTGTTCCACCGTCTGACACCGTGCGTGGAGAACGATATACCCCTGGTCAACGAATGCAGTTTTATGTTTTGCGAGTGGAAATGGGTGCGCGTGGACCGGAAATTATTCTGTCTCGTTCATCAAACAAAATGGTGGAGTCGGTGTTTGCCCAAGAAATTCCTGAGATTGATGATGGATCTGTACAAATCAAAGTGATTGCGCGCGATCCAGGGCATCGAAGCAAAGTCGCGGTGTTTACCGAGGATGACAGCATTGATCCGATTGGTGCATGTATTGGACAACGTGGAAGTCGTATCACGACGATTATTTCAGAGCTGGGTGGAGAAAAGATTGACGTCATTCAATGGAGCAATAATACCATGGAATTTATCAAAAATGCACTCTCACCAGCAAAAGTTTCATCCGTTGAGCTTGACGAGGAAACACGGGAAGCGACCGTGTTTGTACCGGCTGATCAATTTTCTCTTGCCATTGGTCGTGGTGGCCAAAATGTTCGCCTTGGTGCGGATTTGACTGGATGGAAACTCAATGTGGTGCAAGATGGAGGAGATGGTGAAATGGTGAGTAGTGAGAGCGTCGCAGAGGGTGATGTCTCTGTTGGCGAAGTTTCAGAATCAAACAAAACAGAAGCCATGGACGGAGCGGAAGAGCCAAAAGCAAAGGTTATTCCAGACGCACCAATCGTGATGTCAGACGAATCATAATCGTCGTTCCATCCGGGATTTTGTGGTATACTCTTTTCTGTACGAATCCTTCCTTCATTCTTTTCGTGTTGTGATACACTTTTTCTTCCTTTTCTATGAGTCAACTTTTTACGACCATTCTCTATCAGCCGATTTTCAATGCGTTTGTCGCCTTGTATAATGTCATCCCTGATCTCGGTATCGTGATTGTCATTATTACTGTGGTCATCAAATTGGCATTGTATCCGATGACCAAAAAATCCATTGCCGCGCAGAAATCCATGCAAGATCTTCAGCCAAAAATGGAAGCAATAAAAGTAACCTATAAAGATGACAAACAGAAATTAGCGGAGGAGACAATGAAATTGTACAAAGAACACAAGGTCAATCCGCTGGGCTCATGTTTGCCACTCTTGGTTCAGTTTCCTGTGTTTATCGCATTGTATTATGTGTTGCGCTCGGGATTGACCACAGATAATTTTGATTTGTTGTACGAATTTGTTGCCAATCCCGGACATATGAATGCGATTAGTTTTGGTGTGGATTTGTCCAAAATCAATATTCCGCTCGCGGTGCTTGCCGCAGGGTCGCAATACTGGCAAGCCAAGATGATGCAAGCCAAACAGCCACCAAAAGTGGCTGGGTCAAAAGATGAAGGGATGGCCTCGATGATGAACAAGCAAATGCTATATGCTATGCCATTCATCACCCTGATCATCGGTCTTCAGTTTCCCGGTGGTTTGACATTGTATTGGTTCCTCTCCACCCTTCTGACCGCATTGCAACAAAAACTGATGTTTCAAAAAGATGGTGGAAGTGGTAAAGATAGCGATGCGATTGATGGGAAAATTGTTGGATAATCGCAAAACGTGTTTGCTGTATTTTATGCGCATGGATTTGAAACAATTGAAATCGCTTTCTGTAGAAACGGTTTCTGGAAAGAAGCTTGGTCATGTGTTTGATCTGGTGTTTGAAATAGATGGGCAATTGGTCGTCCAGTATCTTGTGCGGACGCATGCACTTGGTGGGAGAGTGTATATGATTGGGCGAGATCAAATTGTGAGGTTTAGTGCAAAAAAAATATTGGTAGAGGATAGGGTGTTTGATGTTGATTCTCGTGAAGAAGTTGCTCGTAGAACGGTCGCGAGCCCACAGAGTGTGGCCATGAGTACTGGTGTTGGAGAGTCGGAAACATAGTATGATATATTGTTTTTGTTTAACCCCTTGACCACATCAAGGGTTTTGTTTTTGTCCCATTGTGCGATACAATAAGATGTAAGAATTATACGCGTTGTTTACACTTTTTATTTTTGAGTCCACATACGTCATCCCGAGCGGAGTCCTGTCCGTCCACTGACGGAACAGGACGAAGTCGAGGGATCTCAGGGCTTTTTGGCTCTATGAAAGGGATCTCTCCACTCCGTTCGCTCGTTCCTCGCTCTCTACGGTCGAGATGACGTGAGAGAATCACGTTCGGATGGTACAGCAAAAGTATAAACAACGCGTTGATTTCTTACAAATAAGACAATATGACCGATTCTCTTGAACAGAAAATTCTCAATACCCTCGCGTGGTTTGATATTTTTTTTATGCCTTTGACCAAGGAGGAAACATACCGACATCTTTTGCATACAGACGCGGATACGCAGATTCCGATGGCATCTCTTGATGAGATTGCGCGCATGTTGAATACTATGGCAGAAAGATATATGATTGGACATAAACATGGATTATATTTTTTGCCACGCCGTGACGCATTGGTCGGTGTGCGTCAACGCAATATGTTGATCGTGGAAAAGAAGATGAAGATTGCCGTGCGTGGCGCGCGATTGATGCGATGGATCCCGTTTGTGGATGCCGTGTTTGTGTGCAATACGGTGGCGAGCGGGACTGCGGATATTGAGAGTGATATTGATTTGTTTGTCGTGATTCGTGATCAGAGATTGTGGCTCGCGCGGTTGTTGGTGGTAGGGCTGTTGTCCGTGTTTCGTCTTCGTCGCGTTGGGACGCATATTTCCGACAGACTTTGTTTGAGTTTTTTTGTGACAGACGCGCATCTTGATTTGACTGACACACGGATAGATGAGAGAGATGTGTATTTGGCGTATTGGATTGATCAGCTTGTTCCTGTGTATGATCCGATGAATGTGGACGCGCGTATTCGTGCGGGAAACGGGTGGATCAGAACGATGATTCCAAACGCGGTCCATTCAGTGCAGACACTGCACCGGTGGCGTGTCAATGATTGGAAGCCACAGCTACTGTTGAAACATTTTTTTGAGCGCGCGTGGGCGAGTGGTTATGGAGACACGCTAGAACAGCAAGCAAAACTGATTCAGAAAAAAAAGATGGAACGCAATCGTGGGAGCAAACAACATGAACAGAGCACCGCGGTCGTGATTTCTAATACGATGTTGAAATTCCATGAACATGATCGGCGGGCGTATTTTAGAGATGAGTGGAAGCAAGTATGTGCGAACATACGAACTGTACGAAATTACGAAAAAAATTGATAGCTCATTGTCAATTGATAATTGCTGGTTTTACAAAAAAATGTGTCATAGCAATCAGCAATTTACAATCAGCAACACAGATCTATGAAATTAACTTTGGAAAACACATTGCGCTGGATGCTAAGACTGTTCTTGTTTGTCTTGCCTATTCAAACCATCTGGATATATCGTGAGCAGTTTGTACATGGAGCGAAATGGGAATACGGGACGCTCGGATTTTATGGGAGTGAGGGTTTGCTTTGGGGAGCGTTTCTATTGTTCATGATTTGGTTTTTCAAACAACGATTTCAAATTTCAAATTTCCCCGCTTCAGCGGGATCCTCACGCCTCTGGACGGAGTCCGTCCGAATGGCGGACCGCACAATGCGGGACAAATTTCAAATTTCCCGCGATCGTATCTTTGTTTTTTTCATTTTACTCTTTACACTGTATACCTTCCTTTCTTCCACGTGGGCGATTGATGCTGATATCGCGTTTCAGTTTGCGCTTCATGTGATGGAGGCGTTTCTCTTATTTTTTATGTTGTTTCTCGGACCGTTGTCATTTCATGACGCGGTGAAATGGTTTGTCGCAGGCGCACTGGCGCAGAGTATGCTTGGGTTGTGGCAATTTTTCTCACAATCAACATTTGCGTCCACAGTGCTTGGCATATCATCACATCCTGCGTGGCAAGCAGGCACATCTATTGTGGCATCGCCGGAGATTGGACGCTGGCTCCGTGCCTATGGATCGTTTTCTCATCCAAATGTGTTTGGTGGGTATATGGTCATTGCTCTTTTCTTCGCATTGATTCAGACTGACGCGTATGGATTACGCAGAGATGACGCATCGTTGAAAGTATCATCGTCTTGGTGGGGGAAATATGTATCATGGAGGATGTATCATGGAGGATGTATCATGTATCATGTATCATTTGTCTTGTTGACTGCGGGGGTGTTTGTGAGTTTTAGTCGGTCAGCGTGGATGGCGTTTGTTCTTGGTTTATTGGTTTATTCGTTTATTGGTTTCAGAGAAAAAATGTTTTCTGTACCTTTCACTTTTTTCCATTTCCTCCTTATACCAATCATCACGTTTATTGTATTTACCACACTGTTTTTTCCCCTCGTCCAAACAAGACTTACCGGAAGCTCTGTCAATGAAGTTGCGTCCATTTCTGATCGTGTGTCAGGATATTCCGAAGCAATGGTATTGTTCAAACAACATCCGTTCTTGGGTGTTGGCATAGGGAATTATACCGCGTCTGCGTTTCTTCTCAATCCAACACAGCCGGCATGGGCGTATCAGCCAGTGCACAATGCACTGCTGTTGCTGTTGGTGGAGCTTGGGGTTGTTGGGATTGTATTATTACTGTTTGTTTTTTTCACGTATCACATATCACGTATCACGTCTCAACCGCAGTCGCCTTTTTTCAAATGGTATGTGGTATGTGTTCTGTGTTCTGTGTTTCTCACACTTTTTGACCACTATCTTTTTTCCTCTTATGTAGGGCTTCTCTTGGGAGCGTTGATTTTTGGTTGTATTGGAAGAAGTTTGAAAGAGGGGATTTAGCCACTCTTGGTCAACAGGTTGTCCACGGGTTATCCACGGCTCTGCTCAACAGAGCGTTTTTTTTGTGAGCTATCCATTTGACCTTCTTTCAGATATATGAGAAAGTGAATAGGACGAAGAACCCATAGTTGGGGCATGCGCGCTTTGCACGCTATCGAATTCGTGCTACTGACAGGCATCACGATTTCACATATAGTCGGCAAAGCTGAGCGGCTCCAACTGTGGGTTTTTTGTATATTTACCACGAATCATTGTGCACTAATTTGCACGAATGTGAATTGTCTTTTGCGAATAGCACAAATATTGTGTGTGCCTGCCGGCCGAAATTTGAATGAATATCCTGTCAAACAAAAAATCCCGATGAATCGGGATTTTTTGTTCTCGGGCAGATGATGCGATATCATCAGCCGGTTGACTTGGGGAGTGATTGCACACTCCCCATCTCCTTTGTCTTCCTGCGCCGAATTGCGACAGAAAGGTCTCGTGACGTGAGACCGCCGAGTGGTGTTTCCCGCAAACCACTGGTCGGGCTGATTTAGTTCTGGCAGGCCTCCTGTGCGTCGTGCACGATGACCATCAGGTAGTCTTCACGGCCTTCTGGATCAACGATGCGGATACGGGTGTATCCGCGATCGAGTGGCGTGATGCACACCATATCCTCTCCCACGGAAATTTCGAGTATGTCGCTTCCAATCTCCCCCACTAAGAAAGATGAACCGACTTCCTCCCCGCGGAATCTGGTTGCCCAGTATAGGGCATCGTAGGTGCCGGGTGATGATGAGCACCATGTGACCCCGAGTTGCAGGTACAAGGGCACCTGGATGTATCCGCGGGCGTCCATCCACGCCCGCTCTTCCTCGACCTGCGTGGAGATCGAGTCTTGGAGTTGTTGGATGTCGCGGGAACATTCCTCTTCATCCATCTGTCGTGAGGTCAACATCTCTGAGATTTGTTGACCTTCCTCCTCGAACCCGTTTACGAAGCTCTGGAGCAGGGAGTAGCAGGATTTTCCCTCCAGGGACTCTACCTTTTGCTGGTACTCCTCCAGCTTGAGTTGGAGTTTCAAGCTGGGCTTTCCCAGCTCGGCCTCCAGCTCGGCGACGCGCGCCTCCGCGAGCTCGGCGCGTTCGCGTTGGCTCGCCGTGTTTCGGCGCTCGGTGTCGAGCGCGGTCAGGAGGAGCTTATTCAGCTCCCCGATCTGTTCGACGACGGCCGACGTGGCCTCGTCGAAACCACTCTGTACATCCCCTTTCGTGGGGAGGTCGGCGCAACCTGTGGCGCCGAGGATGATGGCGAGGATGATGGCGAGGATGATGCGGGTGGTGGCCATGGTGGCCTCCTTGTGTGATCCACCCCAAGTAAATGGGGCGGATGGTTTTTTTTATCAACTGTAAAGAGCTTGCCAGTAAAACTGGCCAAAAAGAGCTCAAAAAGAAAGCTTTTTTTGCCTAATTCTACATATAAAAACGAACAGTACAGTATAGCATAAAAATGGGGTTTTGTCAATATCACGAATTATTGCGCACGAATCTCACGAATATTGTGGATGCCTGTCGGCAGGGATTGGACAAATGTTGGGTGGGAGTGAATATCCACAAAATCCACTCTTGACACTATCTTTCTATCGTGTACAATACTCTTGCTATTTATCACTCGGCGTGATAGAGTGATAATCTGATGATTTGAAATTAGAAATAAGAAATTGGAAACTTGAAATTAGAAATTAGGGAATTGCTTGGTGACTTTTGGGTATGAGGTGCGCTATCAATTCACTCCCTAATTTCAAATTTCTAATTTCTAATAACATTGGTGTATGCAAATCAAGCCACTTGGTGACCACGTATTGGTCAAGCAGATTGAAAAGGAGGAAGTTACGGCGTCGGGTATTGTTCTGCCAGACACCGTAGACAAAGAGAAAAAAGCAGAGGGAGAAGTGATTGCTGTCGGTCCCGGCAAAATGTTGGAAAGTGGACAGCGTTCGCAAATGGAGGTGCAGGTTGGAAACAAAATTTTGTTCAAAAAATGGGGAGGGGACGAGGTGGAAGTTGGTGATGAGGAATACAAAATTATTTCTCATGATGATATTTTGGCTATAGTCAGTTAGTGCTGGGTACAACGCTTTACCCCCTCACCTCCCGCAACGGGCGGGATGGGGTCTCCCCCCGCGAGGGGGAGAATCGTGGGTTCCGGATACCTTTTATTTTCTAAGATAATGTACGTATGGCAAAACAAATTACCTACAGTGACGACGCGCGCGAGGCGCTCGTCGCGGGTGTGGACAAGCTAGCAAACGCAGTCAAAGTAACACTCGGACCAAAAGGACGCAATGTTCTTTTG
>Ga0210057_1005418_pt1 | contig 16398 bp, 11 predicted proteins | sample CryGeyCG2114_010_2_FD_183968 | JGI IMG/M metagenome (GOLD analysis project Ga0210057, IMG submission 183968) | Groundwater microbial communities from aquifer - Crystal Geyser CG10_big_fil_rev_8/21/14_0.10 (SPAdes) (version 2) | ecosystem: Environmental > Aquatic > Deep subsurface > Groundwater ...
GGACTCTTGGAACTTTTAGAACCTTGAGCTTGAATTTCGGAGCGCAGTAGCAAAAAAGTCCCCGCGTGCAGAACATCGCACGTGGGGCCTTTTGCTTTTTATAAAAACTCTCGCCTTCTGCGTTGATTTCTTGGAGAATGTTCAAGAGAATCAAGGAACATTCAACTCTCGAAACAATAAACTCTTACTTGGGATTGCTCAAACACGGGAATACTTATAAGCTTAAAGGAGAAATTAGTTTATGATTCGTTTTCTGAAACAATTCGGTTACGGAATTTTTTATCTGGCGGCTTTTGCCGCTCTTATCGGGTTGGTTTATCTGGTTTTTCTCCGGCCGAACCCGCCACCGCCGCCGATTGAAGATTCTTCCACTCCGGAAATTCCGGCGCCTACTTTCTCTTTCGACGGGATTAAGACGGAAGTGGCGGGCGAAGAGATTAGGGTAACGGGAATTCTCGTTAATGAAAGTCCCCAGATAGTGCCGGCCGTAAGGGTAAAGGCGATTATCTTCGACAAAAACGGCTTTGAGATATTTTCTTCCGAGACGCTTCAGGAAAATATTCGGGCTTACGACAGAAAAGAATTTACCGTCTTTTTCCCGCAGGATAGAGACTTGGCGCGCCAGATCGGGACAGAATTTACCGAGGCCTCGTACGTTCTCGAAGAATAATATATGATTTCATTATTTAGGGGTTTTGACTGGATTCTTCTTGGAGGAATTGTTTTGTTGGGGGCGGCGAGCCTTGTTTCGCTTTTGAGTTCCGATCCGGTTCTTTTTTCGAGGCAGCTTATTTGGTACGCGGCGGCTCTGGTTGTTATTCTGGCCGGCAGCCGTTTGGATTGGCACTTTATAATTAACGAGCCGGTTTTTCGGAAAGGACTGTATTGGTTTTCGATTCTTCTTCTGGTGTTTGTCAATTTTCAGGCGGAGACGGTAAGAGGGGTAAAGAGCTGGATTTCTTTGGGTGGATTTGATTTTCAACCGGTCGAACTCGCGAAACTTTCCTTGATTCTTACTCTGGCCGGTTTCTTTTCTCGGCGTTATGTTGCCGCCTGGCTTGGGAAAAATATAGCTCTTTCTTTTTTTTATGCCGCCCTCCCCGCGGCCCTTGTTGCTATTCAGCCGGATTTCGGTTCGGCGGTTGTGGTTATCGCCATCTGGGGAGGTTTTCTTCTTACGAGCGGCGTGAACAAAAAAAGGCTTTTTGTCGGCTTTCTAATTTCCATTTTGATTATTGTTTTTCTTTGGGTTTCTTTCTTGAGACCTTATCAGCAGGAGAGAATTTTGGGTTTTTTAAACCCGAACGCCGACCCGCTGGGAATAAACTACAATGTCGTTCAGTCGAAGATAGCAATCGGCTCGGCCGGTTTCTGGGGAAAGGGTTTCGGCGCCGGCAGTCAGACCCAGCTCGGGTTTTTGCCGGAGGCGGAAACCGACTTTCTGTTCGCCGCCTTCGTTGAAGAGTGGGGGATTTTCGGCGGTTTGGTTGTTATAGCATCCTTCCTCACCGTTCTTTATCGGGTTATAAAAATAGGAGTGATGGCCGGCAATAACGATTCAAAATTTATCGCTTTGGGACTGGCACTTACCCTTGCCACGCAGTTCTTTATTAATGTAGGCTCGAATTTGGGCATTTTACCGGTAACGGGTATAAATTTTCCGTTTTTGAGCTATGGCGGTTCCTCCATATTGACACTCTCAATCCTTGTAAGTATAATTCAGAAAATCAAGATTGAATCCTATTAATTAGGAAGGGAGCATAATGAATCCTCAAACCGGGACAAGAGGTCTATTAAATTTGCGTTTCATGAGCGTTCTTGCAGTGATGATTTTTTTAATACTCACTGTGGCCTATTTTTTCTGGGGGATTCAGCCGACGGCGGGAGAAAACGGTATGACCGTTTTTAAAGTTTCAAAGGGTGAAGGTTTGCGGGAAATAAGCGCGCACCTTTCTCAGGGGGAGTTAATAAAATCAATTGTCGTTTTTAAAATATATTCTTTAATGAGCGGTTCAGCCCAAAAATTTCAACCAGGCGTTCACGAGATTTCGGCCGCGATGAGCGTGCCCCAAATCATTCGGGAACTGACAAGCTTCGACAATAACGAAGTGACGGTTACGATTCCCGAAGGTTCCACTTTGAAGGACATCGATTCGATCCTTGCCGATTACTCGGTTATCGAAAAAGGGACGCTTTCAGGTTTTCCGTTGGAAGGTTTGGCGGGGGATTATGAATTTTTGACCGGCGCCGAGTCGTTGGAAGGCTTCCTGTTTCCCGACACCTACCGTTTTGAGATTTTGTCCGGCGCGGAAATCGCCGTCAGGCGGATTTTGGACAATTTTGAAGAAAAAGCCTGGCCCCTTTTACAAAATCAAAATAACTGGTACGATTTGTTAATATTGGGTTCATATCTCGAAAGAGAGGTTCCTGGTTTTGAAGACCGCCAAATAGTGGCGGGCATAATGTTTAAGAGGATATCGATAGGTATGCCGCTTCAGATTGATGCCACACTCAGTTATCTGAAGTGTGAAGGGGAATTCCGTGGTTGCGAAAGGATTATTGTTACCAAAAGCGATTTGGGAATGTCTTCCCCCTACAACACCTATAAGCGACTTGGATTTACGCCCACGCCTATTTCAAATCCCGGTCAGTCGGCGATTCGGGCAGCCACCGAGCCCGTGAAGAGTCCCTACCTTTATTATCTTTCCGCCAAGGAAACAAAAGAAACGGTGTTTTCGAAAACTCTCGACGAACACAATACAAACAGGGTCAAATTTTTATGAAGACAAAAGTATTTTCATCCTTCAAGACTTTTCCTTTCAAGGGGCCGAATCTAATAGAGGTTCAGCTCAACTCTTTTAAATGGCTCGAAGAAAAAGGTCTTCGGGAGCTTCTTGACGAAATCTCTCCGATTAAAGACCACTCCGGAACCGAGTTGGAACTCCACTTTCTCGATTACAAATTCGATACTCCCAAGTACACCGAAGAACAATCCAAAGAAAAAGACATTACTTACGAAGCGGCTCTTCGGGCAAATCTGAAGCTTGTGGATAAGGTTTCAAAGCATAACCGGACGCAGGAAGTTTACCTCGGAGAATTTCCGATAATGACCGACAGAGGAACTTTCATTATAAACGGGGTTGAAAGAGTTGTTATTTCCCAGCTTATCCGTTCACCCGGCGCTTATTTTTCGGCAAGCGTTTTTCGGGGTCAAAAACTTTTTGGCGCGAAAATAATTCCGAACCGCGGCAGTTGGGTTGAACTTGAGACCGATTCGGGCGGCGTGATTTATGTGAAGATAGACCGGAAAAGAAAAACGCCGGTAACCCAGCTACTTCGGGTTTTCGGTTTGGAAGACAGCGAATCGATTTTGAAAGAATTTGGCGATGTCGATACCGGAAAAATAAAATATATCACCAAAACACTTGAAGAGGACGCCACAAAAACAGCCGAAGAGTCTTTCGTCGAGCTTTACAAAAAACTTCGGCCCGGTGATCTTGCTACCGCCGATAACGCCCGGTCGCTTATCGAACCGATGTTCCAGCGTTCGGACCGTTATGACTTGGGAGAAGTAGGGAGGTATAAATTCAATCAACGTCTTAGCATTTCGGCGAAAAAGAAAGGAGGTACTCTCGACCGCGAAGATATCGTGGAAATGGTTAAAGAGGTTATCCGCCTTAACAATAATCCGCAAGCCGAACCGGACGATGCCGACGAACTTGGAAACAAGAGGATCAGAGCGGTAGGCGAGCTTATCCAGTCCCGTTTGCGAGTCGGTTTTGCCAGGATGCGCCGCGGAGTTCAAGACCGAATGTCCACCCTTGAAAGGAAGGGGCTTCAACCCTCTCAGCTTGTTAATTATAAGGTTCTCTCCGCGGTTGTTCGGGACCTTTTCACTTCTTCCCAATTGTCTCAATTTATGGACCAGGTAAATCCTTTGGCCGAACTCGAGCACAAGCGCCGTCTTTCGGCGATGGGTCCGGGAGGACTTACCCGTGAACGGGCCGGTTTTGAAGTTCGCGACGTTCACCCGACCTATTACGGACGAATTTGTCCGATTCAAACTCCGGAAGGAGCAAACATCGGTTTGGTAAATTACCTGGCCAATTATGCCAGAGTAAACGACTTCGGCTTTTTGGAAGCGCCCTATTTCGAAGTTCAAAAAGGAAAAGTGACTTCGAAATTCGTTTGGCTCGATGCGATAAACGAAAGGAAATATAACATCGGTCAGGCCGACATAAAAACGGATGAGAACGGTAAAATTTTAAAGGAAAGAGTTGCCGCGAGAATCAAAGGCAAGCCGGGAAATTGCTTGCGGGAAGAGCTGGATCTTATCGATGTTTCGCCGAACCAGTTTGTAAGCGCGGCCACCTCGCTTATTCCTTTCCTTGAGCACAACGACGCAAACCGGGCGCTTATGGGTTCAAACATGCAACGGCAGGCGGTTCCTTCACTTCGGCCTCACGCGCCTTTTGTCGGCACCGGCCAGGAAGAAAGGGTCGCTTACGATTCGAAGCAGATTATAATTTCCGACCACGAAGGGGTTGTAAAAGAAGTCGACGGAAGGGCGATAGTGATAAAAACCGCTTCCGGCGATAAAACTTATAAAATTTCCAAATTCAAGCGGTCCAACCAATCGACCTGTCTTTCACAAAGACCTTCGGTTAAAGTGGGCGACAAGGTAAAAAAGGGAACGGTGTTGGCAGATGGAGCGGCGACCGACAACGGTTCGCTTGCTCTCGGTCAGAATTTATTGGTCGCTTTTATGCCCTGGCGGGGCGGCAATTATGAAGACGCTATTATTCTTTCCGAACGCGTTGCCCGGGAAGACCTTTTCACTTCCATTCATATTGAGACATTTGTTTGTTCCGTGCGGGACACCAAACTCGGACCGGAGATTACCACGCCGGACATCCCGAACGTATCCGAAGACAAATTACGCAATCTTGACGAGGAAGGAATCGTTCGAATCGGCGCCGAAGTCCGCTCCGGCGATATATTGGTCGGAAAAATTTCTCCGAAAGGCGAATCGGAGCTTACTTCCGAAGAGCGTTTGCTTCGGGCTATTTTCGGCGAGAAGGCGCGCGACGTAAAAGACACTTCGCTTACTCTTCCGCACGGTCGGACCGGGCGGATTATCGGGATTAAAATTCAATCCCGCGACAAAGGGGATAAACTCGAGCCGGGGATTATCAAAAAAGTTCATATTGAGATTGCCCAAGTAAGAAAAATAAGAGCCGGCGACAAACTAACCGGAAGGCACGGTAACAAGGGCGTGATTTCCCAGATTCGGCCGGTTGAAGACATGCCTTATCTGGAAGACGGAACTCCGATCGACGTAGTTCTTAATCCACTGGGCGTTGCTTCGCGTATGAATTTGGGCCAGATTTTGGAAACGCAGCTGGGCCTTGCCGCCGGCAAGCTTGGGTTTAGGGCAGTTGTTCCCAACTTTGTCGGACCCGACGAAGAAGACATAAAGAACGAACTCGAAGCGGCCGGTTTTCCGAGAAACGGGAAATTAACCGTCTACGACGGGATGAGCGGTAAGCCTTTCGAGCGGCCGGTGGTAGTCGGTTACATCTACATAATGAAGTTAAATCATTTGGTTGAAGACAAAATTCACATGCGTTCAACCGGGCCTTACTCTTTGATTACCCAGCAGCCTTTAGGCGGTAAAGCTCAGCTTGGCGGTCAGCGTTTCGGAGAAATGGAAGTTTGGGCGCTTGAAGGTTATGGCGCAGCTCATACATTGCAGGAGATGCTTACCATAAAATCGGACGACGTTTTGGGTCGTTCGGCGGCTTTCGAATCTATTATTCGCGGTGAAGACATCAAGAAACCGAACATTCCGGCTTCCTTTAACGTTCTTGTTTCCGAATTAAAATCATTGGGCCTTAGCGTGAATGTCGACACGGGCCGGGAAGGGGAAAACGAAGCAATTGAAAATGAAAACAACGATGAGGAGCTCTAACCGCAATATAGACGTGAGGTCGATTTCGATTGGAATCGCTTCGCCGGAAGATATTTTGCGCTGGTCATACGGAGAAGTGACCAAGCCCGAGACTTTGAATTACCGGACTCAGCGGCCGGAAAAAGACGGTTTGTTTTCCGAGCGCATTTTCGGACCGACAAAAGATTACGAATGTTACTGCGGAAAATACAAGAAAATAAGATACAAAGGCGTCGTTTGCGAAAAATGTGGCGTTGAAGTTACCCGGTCTCAGGTTCGGCGCGAGCGCATGGGTCACATTACCCTTGAATCGCCCGTTGTTCATACCTGGTTTTTGAAAACGGTTCCTTCGAAGTTGAGCCTTTTACTCGATATCTCCGTACCGAAACTGGAGAAAATTATCTATTACGCGGCTTTTGTCGTTACCTCGGTAAATGATGAAGCTCGTACCCGGGCTTTGACGAAATTGAAGCAGGATTTTAAATCCTTTAAGAAGGGAGACGGGAACGAAGAAATGGAAGAGGCAAGAAAGCAGCAGGAAGACGTTCTTTCGATTTTGCGTCCGGGACTGATGCTGACCGAGGCCGAATATTATTCTTTAGCCAGAGTTTTCGGTGATGTTTTCGAAGCCGATCGGGGAGCGGGAGCAATAAGAAAAATTCTCGAAGGAATAGATTTGAAAACTACGGTTAAGACCTTGGAGAAAGAGCTGGAAACTCTTCGTGACGCGAATAAAAGAAGACGAGTTCTTCAGCGTATTCGTTTGGCCAACTCGCTTATAAAAGCCGAGACCCGGCCGGAGTGGATGGTGCTTACCGTTTTGCCGATTTTGCCGCCGGAGCTTCGTCCGATGGTGGCTCTGGATGGTGGGCGTTATGCTACGGCCGATTTGAACGACCTTTACCGGAGAGTAATAAACCGGAACAACCGTTTGAAAAAGCTTCTCGAGCTTAAGGCTCCGGACGTTATAATTACCAACGAAAAAAGAATGCTTCAGGAAGCGGTTGACGCGCTTATAGACAATACCGCTTCAACGGGTCAGATTCTTTCGAGTCGACGCCGGCCGTTACGGTCATTAGCCGATCTTCTGAAGGGTAAACAAGGACGTTTCCGGCAAAACCTGCTCGGAAAGCGGGTGGATTATTCCGGCCGTTCGGTAATCGTAGTCGGTCCGGAATTGAAATTAAACGAGTGCGGTCTTCCGAAAAATCTCGCTCTCGAGCTCTTCCGCCCATTCGTTATCTGGAAAATAATCGAACGGGGGTACGCTTACAATATTAAACAGGCCAATCGTCTTATTGAGCAGGGAACGCCGGATGTTTGGGCTATCCTCGAAGAGGCGCTTGAAGGAAAAAAGGTCCTTCTAAACCGGGCTCCGACTCTTCACCGTTTGGGTATTCAGGCGTTTAACCCTCGCCTTATTGAAGATTTGGTGATAAGAATTCCGCCGCTCGTTTGTACCGCTTTCAACGCCGACTTTGACGGTGACCAAATGGCTGTTCACTTGCCGCTTACGGTGGAAGCCCAATACGAAGCCGGCAAGCTGATGGATGCCGGTAAAAACCTTTTGAAGCCGGCTAACGGCGAGCCGATCGTAACGCCTACTCAGGACGTTGTGCTTGGCTCCTATTACCTTACGGGAGAAAAGCCCGGCGCCAAGGGTACGGGTAAGGCTTTCTCGAGTTTTACCGAAGCAACCCACGCTTATGAAGCCGGCCTGCTTGAACTCAACGCGAAGATAAAAATTCCCGTAAACGGAAAACTTACCGAAACCACTTATGGCAGGGTTATTTTCAACCAGGAATTGCCGGAAGGATTTAATTTTATAAACGAACAATTGAACAAGAGCGCCCTTTCGGAGGTTATTTCCGAGATAATCAATCGTTACGGCATTGAAGCTTCTTACGGGTATCTCGACAAAATAAAAGATTTAGGATTCCATTACGCAACCATTTCGGCCATCAGTTGGGGAATCGATGACATTAAAATTCCGGAGAAAAAAGAAGAACTGGTTGAACAGGGGAACAAGGAAGTGGCGGAAATAGAAAGCCAATTCCAGGAAGGATTGCTTACGGAAAAAGAGAGACAACGGAATGTGATAAGCGTCTGGACCCGAATTCATCGGGAAATCAGCGGACTTGTCGCAAAAACTCTTTCGCCGGATAATTCCCTTCATAATATTATTTCTTCCGGTGCTCGCGGTAACTGGAATCAGCTGACTCAGATAATGGGCATGAAAGGTCTTACAACCAACCCGAAAAACGAAACCATTGAACTTCCAATTAAGACTTCGCTTAAAGAGGGTCATAAGATTCTTGAATACTTCATTTCTACCCACGGAGCTCGGAAAGGTTCAACCGACACGGCTTTGAAAACCGCTTCCGCCGGCTACCTTACGCGTCGGCTGGTTGACGTTGCTCAGGATTTGATAATACGAGACAAAGACTGCCGAACGAAAGAAGGGATAGAAATATTCAGACAGGAAGGCAACGAATTCGGTTATTCTTTCGCCGAACGGCTTTATTCCCGAATAAGTCTTGAAGATATTAAGTCGGGAAGAAAGACGATTGTTAAGGCCGGTGAGATAATTACCCGAACGGTAGCCGAAGAAGTAAGCGCCCTGGAGATTGATTCGGTTAAAGTCAGGTCACCGATAAACTGTAAAACTCTTTACGGTATCTGCGTCGCCTGTTATGGTTCCGATCTTACGACCGAAAAACCGGTTGAGATAGGCGAAGCGGTGGGTATTATCGCCGCTCAATCGATAGGTGAACCGGGTACCCAGCTTACTCTTCGTACATTCCATATCGGTGGTGTGGCCGGAGTAGACATTACGGCGGGACTTCCGCGGGTGGAAGAACTTTTTGAAGCAAGACCGCCTAAGGGTAAGGCTATCGTTACGAAGAATGAAGGCCGAGTCGAAGCGATTGAAGACAGGGAGCTTTCAAGGATTATAAAAGTCAAAGAAATCGACAGTAAGTCCGGAAAGACCAAAAAGAAGAAATCCGTTCAGGAATATCTAATTCCGGCCGGAGTAAATATCTTGGTAAAAGAAGGCGATGAAGTTATGAAAGGCCAGCCAATCAGCGAAGGACCGATGGATTTAAGAGAGCTCATGGCTTATAAGGGAATCGATGCGGTAAAGCACTACGTAATAAACGAAGTTCAGAAAATTTACATTCCTGAAGGTACGTCGATTAACGATAAGCACATAGAAATAATAGTTCGACAGATGTTTGGTAGGATTCTTATTAAAGATGGGGGAGATACGGAATTCATGATTGGTGACATAGTTGAGAAATCGAGATTCCGGGAATTGAACCGTGCGGTAAAAAAAGCCGGCAAAACCCAAGCCAAAGGGACTCAGCTTATTATGGGCATAACAAGGGCATCTCTCACGACCGAAAGCTTTCTTTCGTCCGCTTCTTTTCAGGAAACAAGCCGGGTTTTGGTTAACGCCGCCTGCGAAGGTAAGACCGATACTCTAAGAGGTCTGAAAGAAAACGTGATTATCGGCAAGCTTATCCCCGTCGGTACCGGATTTACGGGTATAGACGAAGAAGAGATAAAGAAACTCAAAGAGAAGCTTTATCCGGCCCCTCCGGAGGAAATCGGTGAAGAAATTGACGCGGCAATTTAAATAACGCATAATTCAAAAAGATGTACGAAATATCATTTACCCTAAAAGGAGAAGACACAACCTCAATTCGGAAGGTTTTTTCCGCTCGGGGAGTGGATTTTTCCGGCGAAGCCGAGCTCAGAAAAATTCGTCTTGCTTACCCGATTAAGAAAAACGAGTATGGTTTTTTCGGGTCTTTCGAATTTGAAGCGGCCGCGGAGGATTTGGATAAAATTTTTAGCGACCTTAAACTCGAAGCAGACGTACTCCGCTACATGGTAACCAGGGTTGAAGAAAACAAGACAGAAAAGAGAGAATCGAAAAAAATGCCGGAATCGGTTGGTGAACCGGCTAAAAAAGCCGAAGATTCAAAACGTTACTCCGAGCCCGCTCTTACCAACGAAGAGCTTGAGAAAAAAATCGAAGAAATACTGAAATAGATTATATGAATTTAAACAAAGTTTTCCTTATCGGCCGGTTGACTCAAGATCCTCAATTACGGACTACTCCCTCCGGTCAGCCGGTAACGACTATTTCTATGGCGACTAACAGGATTTGGACAAGTAAGTCCGGTGAGAAGCAACAGGACGTTCAATTCCATAATGTTGTTGTTTGGGGTCGGCAGGCGGAAATCGTGAATCAATTTCTGAAGAAGGGGAGCCTTGCTATGGTTGAGGGCAGGTTGCAGACCAGAAGCTGGCAGGACAACCAAGGCCAAAATCGCCGGACAACCGAGATTGTTTGTGAGCGAATTCAATTCGGACCGCGGTCTCCTTATTCGGGTGATGACTCGGGTACTCCGGCCCGGCAAGCCGAAGATAAGAAAGAAGTTCTTCCGGAAATAAACATCGATGAAGAAGATATAAAGCCCGAAGATATAGATTTTTAATCCCTCACCCTTCAAAGATTGCTTGAAATCGAATTTCAAGGTATTTTATACAAGTTATGCCAAAAAGTTTAAAAACGACAATAACGAAAGCTTCTCAGTCGCGAAGCGAATTAATCTTTAAAGGGTGAGGGATGAGACAGTGTAATTTTTGTTCGAAAAACGTAGAGGAAATAGATTATCGGGACGCCGAAACCCTGAAGCGTTATGTTTCAAGCCAGGCAAAGATAATTGACCCGCGCCACACCGGCGTTTGTGCCAGGCATCAGAGGAAACTCGCTCGAGCGATAAAACGCGCCCGTGTTATGGGTCTTATGCCTTTTGTGAAACAGTAATGGATTCTTCGATTTTCGGGTTTTTGCACGGTATTGCCGGCTATTCGTCTCTCTTGGACGGGCTGGTAGTTTTTTTTGCGCGAAATATGATTTACATCCTCGTTTTGGGAGCGGTTTTTTTTGTTTTCAATATGAAGACTTGGAAAGAAAAGATTTTCGCTTTTATCGTTATCTCTCTTACGGCGATTTTGTCGAGAGGAATTTTCACCGAAGTAATACGTTTTTTCTACGACAGAGAAAGGCCCTTCGAACGCTTGGGGTTTGAGCCGCTTTTTACCGATTTTCACCCGGCTTTTCCTTCGGGGCACACGACTTTTCTCTTTGCGATATCTTTCGCAATTTTTTACTTTAGTCGGTTTTGGGGCTTTTGGTTTGTCGGACTCTCACTTCTTGTCGGCGTTGCGAGGGTGATTGCCGGAGTTCATTGGCCGTTTGATATTTTGGGAGGTATTGGCGTCGCTCTTATTTCCTTCTTTATTACCGAAAGAACCCTTCGTAAATACAAACCAGAAAATCTGTAATATAATTGGAATATGGCTGAGAGCGGAAAAATTTTAGAGGTAAAGAAAAAAGAGCAGTATCGGACGGTTGACGAGCTTATAAAGAGGAGCGAGCCCTCTCAGGTTTATTACACTCTTTTAATCTTATCTTCATTTATTGTGGCGTCAGGTTTGTTGCTTAATAATCCCACGATTGTAATCGGTGGAATGCTCATTACGCCGGTTCTTGCGCCGATATTGATGATTGCCCTGGGACTCGCAATCGGCCGGCCGGACCTGATGAAGGGTGTGGGCATGTCCGTTGTAAAATCTTTTCTGGTTATTGTCGCGAGCTCGATTCTTCTCACCTTTATTTTTGGCGGGACCGACAATTACTATGTTTTCGAAAATACTGTTAGAACAGCCGCTCTTTATTTTGTGGTGGCTCTTGCCGCCGGGGTGGCGGCGACTTTCGCCTGGACCCGGAAAGAGCTCGCCGAAGTTCTGCCGGGCATTGCAATAGCCGTTTCTTTAGTGCCGCCGCTTAGTCTTATCGGAATAAGTCTCTCTTCGTTTGATTTTTCGATAGCTAGGTTCAGTTTTCTGATTTTCCTTCTCAATATGGTTGGTATTCTTGTCGGGAGTCTTGTTGTTTTCTCTCTTTTGAAGTTTTATAAGACCGAAAAGGAGGTGGAAAAGAAAGTAACCGAAGCAAACGGTAAAACTTCCTAATTTTTCCGAATTGAGTTAATCTGCTTAGAACCGTCCGCCCGGGAGGCGGCAATTTTTTCCGTTTTTCATGTTTAATCTGGTTTCAAAAAATAAGCCCGCCGGCGACCAGCCGAAAGCGATTGAGGCACTCTGCAGGGGACTGGAAAAAGGTCTGAAGCATCAGGCTCTTTTGGGCGTTACCGGCTCCGGGAAAACTTTTACGGTAGCCCAGGTTATAAATAAAATTCAGAAACCCACTCTTGTTATTGCTCACAACAAGACTCTTGCCGCTCAGCTCACCAACGAGTTGCGCGAACTATTTCCGGAAAACGCCGTCCATTATTTTGTTTCTTATTACGATTACTACCAGCCGGAGGCTTATTTGCCGACAACCGATACCTACATTGGCAAAGAGGCGATGATAAACGATGAAATCGACAAATTGCGGCACGCGGCAACCACTGCTTTGCTTACCCGGCGCGACGTAATCGTTGTCGCTTCCGTTTCCTGTATTTACGGTTTGGGCGCTCCCGAAGTTTACGCCGAAAATATTTTTCATTTGAAATCAGGCGATAAGATTGACCGCAAGTCTTTTACGAAAAAACTGGTGGCTTTGCAATATTCAAGGACGGGATCGGATTTGAAACGAGGGTCTTTCCGTTTGCGGGGTGACAACTGGGAGATAATGCCGCCTGACCGGGAAGTAATATATAATTTTGAATTGAAAGAAGGAAAAATAGACAAGATTTACGAAATAAAACCGGCCGAAGGTTTCCGACCGGGTAAGACCCCCGTTTTGGAAGAGATTTATTTTGCTCCCGCCCGGCACTTTGTCACGCCGGACATCCGCCGGGAGGAAGCGGCTCTCACGATTAAAAAAGAACTCTCCGTTCGGCTTCAACTCTTTGAAAAGGAGGGTAAATTACTTGAAGCCGAACGGCTTGAGCGGAGGACTAAGGCCGACCTCGCAATGATTCGCGAGGTCGGTTATTGCAACGGTATCGAAAATTATTCTCGACACCTCTCCGGTCGGGCTCCCGGAGAACCGCCGGATACGCTCCTTAATTACTTCCCCCGCCTCTCCGGCGGACAGGCTGACTTCCTGACCGTAATTGATGAATCTCACGTTACCGTTCCCCAGTTAAACGGGATGTATGCCGGAGACGCCTCGCGGAAAAAGACGCTTATTGAATTCGGTTTCAGACTGCCTTCGGCCGCCGACAACCGCCCCCTGCGATTCAATGAATTCGAGACAAAAATAGGGCAGGTGATTTTCACTTCCGCTACGCCGGGACCTTACGAGCGGAAAAAGAGCGGTCAGATTGTCGAGCAAATAATTCGACCGACCGGTTTGACCGACCCGAAAATTACAATCCGGCCGGCAAGAGGACAGGTAGATGATCTCATCCCTCGGATAGAGGGGCGGGTCAAACTTAAAGAACGGGTGCTTGTCACCACGCTTACCAAGAAAATGGCCGAAGATTTGAGTTCTTATCTTGAGGAAAGGGGGATTAAGGTTACGTATCTCCACAGTGACGTGAAAACACTCGACAGGATAAGAATTCTTACCAATTTAAGAAAAGGCAACTTTGACGTTTTGGTGGGGGTAAATCTTTTGAGAGAGGGCTTGGACTTGCCGGAAGTCACCCTTGTTGCGATTCTTGACGCCGACAAGGAAGGGTTCCTGCGTTCCGAAACCTCCCTTATCCAAACCATCGGCCGGGCCGCCCGGAATGTCCGCGGCGAGGTTTTGATTTACGCCGACCACATTACCGGTTCGGTCAAGCGTGCCGTAGACGAGACCGAGCGGCGCCGAAAAATCCAGATTGCCCATAACAAGCGCCACAACATAACGCCGAAAACGATTGAGAAAAAAATAAGCGACATAATCCCTGTTGAAGAAATTTTGGAGATTGAAACCAAACCGCTCCCGAAGTCGAAAAAAGCCTTGAGAGACCTTATTGCCAAAAAGGAAAAGGAAATGAGAGAGGCGGCGGAGAAGCTGGACTTTGAATTAGCTGCCATACTCCGAGACGAATTGAGGGTATTAAAGACAAAAGAACTTTCCAAAAAACGGAAATAATGGTATAAATTGAGGTAGCACAGTACCCGAACAAGGAGGTGGTTTATGTCGGGAAGAATCGACACTGACGGCCCGGTCCGGGTCGTGGTCGAGACCGAGGAGTTCGAAAGTGCTTCACTCCTCGGCGAGGGCGGTCCGCCGACGCATGTCTGGGACTGCTTTCGGGAACTTGTTCCCGTCCCCAGGGTGGTGCCCCCGTTCAAGGGCGCACTCGTGCTGGAACCGGCAGGACATCCGAACGAGTCGGAGATCTTCTCCGATGACGGAGTGTTCTCCGTCGAGGGATGGCTCGCGGCGGTCCGCGAGTTCGTCTCCGGTCATCCGCACGGGGAGGTGGGAATCCTTCCCACCGACGGAGCGAGCGTCGTCTCGAGAGTTCGGCTTTCGGTCGTCGCTGACGGCAGGGAGCGGGAGCTCACGCTCCAGCTTTTCTGGGGCAAGCCCGACGAGGCGAAGCCGCCTGCCTGGAACTTCGCCGGCTACAAGCCCGGCGAGGTCACCTGGGGGCGCAACACGTTCGTGCTCCGCCATTCCGCCGCGGTTGGCGCAGCGGCTTGATGTCCACCAACAAGAGGAGCGAAAACGGCCTGCAGGGAGAACCTTGCGGGCCGTTTCGATTTCCACTAAACTTTGGATGTTACCCCCTATGCAAAGCGAAAACGGGGCGGTTTTCATTGTTCAATTATGACCGACAAAATAAAAATCAAAGGCGCCCGGGAGCACAATCTCAAAAATATAAATCTTGAGATTCCCCGCGACAAAATGGTTGTGTTTACCGGGCTTTCCGGTTCGGGGAAATCTTCTCTGGCTTTTGATACGATTTTTGCCGAAGGCCAGCGGCGTTATATAGAATCGCTCTCGGCTTACGCCCGGCAGTTTTTGGGTAGGCTCGATAAGCCGGATGTAGATGAAATTGACGGCCTTTCACCCGCGATTTCAATTGACCAGAAAAGCCATTCGGCAAACCCCCGTTCGACGGTCGCGACGATTACCGAGATATACGATTATCTCCGGGTTCTCTTTGCCCGAGCCGGCACGCCATATTGCCCGAAATGCGGCAAGGAGATTAAAAAACTTACCAACGAAGAAATTGTCGATGCCGTTCTCCAGATTTATAAATCAAAGAAATCCGATAAAAATCTCGTACTTCTCGCTCCCGCCGTTCGGGGCCGAAAAGGCGAGTATTATCAGCTTCTTTACGATTTTTTAAACGCCGGTTTTCGGGAAGCGAGAATCGACGGTAAATTGCACAACCTGAGGGAAAAAATAGATTTGAGTCGCTACAGAACTCACACTATAGAACTTGTTGTCGACCGGATTCCGGACGGTTTGGACATGAAAGATAAAGATAATCGGCTCAGATTTGCCGAAGCTGTTGAGTCCGCCTTAAAGTACGGTAACGACGTCGTAACGATTATCGCCGACGAAGAGACCTCTCTTTCGGCAAAGTTCACCTGTCCGGTGGACAGTTATTCATTTCCGGAAATTGAACCCCGTCTTTTTTCCTTTAACAGCCCTTACGGCGCTTGTGAAGAGTGTCACGGATTGGGAACGGAAAGCGTGTGGTCGGAGAAAATTTGTCCGGTTTGCCGGGGTCGGCGTTTGAAAGAAGCGGCTTTGAATGTTTTGGTGGACAACAAAAATATTGCCGAAGTTACGTCTCTTGCGGTCGGGAACGCCTACGGTTTTTTCGAAAAGATTGAAAACAAAATCAATGAGAGGTTTTCGGAAATCGCCAGTGCCCCGATTCGGGAAATAAAAAGCCGCCTAAAGTTTATGGTTGACGTGGGCTTGGATTACCTTACTCTCGACCGGCGAGCCGGAACTCTTTCGGGGGGTGAGGCGCAGAGAATCCGTCTCGCGTCGCAGATAGGTTCCCGGCTTACCGGCACGCTCTATATCTTGGATGAGCCGACCATCGGTCTCCACCAGCGCGACAACGACAAGCTTATAAAAACGTTGCATGATTTACGGGATTTGGGAAACACCATAATCGTCGTCGAGCACGACGAGGAAACGATTCTCGCTTCCGATTACTTGGTTGATATCGGGCCGGGAGCGGGTGTTCACGGCGGCAAAATCGTTACTCACGGAAAAATGCCGGAGATTTTGGATGACAAGAAATCTAATTCGCTTACCCTTGAATATCTTCGCGGCCATCGGTTTATTAAGGTGCCGCCGAAGCGCCGGTCCGTAAAAACGGTTGGCTCCCATAACAATGATTTTCTCGAAATAAAAGGAATGACCGCCAATAATCTCAAGAAAATCGATGTTGCCTTTCCACTGCGCCGTTTCACGGCGGTAACCGGAGTTTCCGGCTCGGGGAAGAGCACTC
>Ga0210057_1005419_pt1 | contig 16397 bp, 14 predicted proteins | sample CryGeyCG2114_010_2_FD_183968 | JGI IMG/M metagenome (GOLD analysis project Ga0210057, IMG submission 183968) | Groundwater microbial communities from aquifer - Crystal Geyser CG10_big_fil_rev_8/21/14_0.10 (SPAdes) (version 2) | ecosystem: Environmental > Aquatic > Deep subsurface > Groundwater ...
CCGACTCAACAACTATTTCGGAACTAGTTTGGTACACATCAACGGTTAGTTGGCCTTCTGACTCAGACTCAAAGTCATCTTCAATTTTTTTAGTCGTTGCTGTTTTAGCTTGAGTGACGCTCTTAGCCAACTCGATATTTAAATCATCCTCGGGTGATAGCTTTTTAAAATATTCCTCGTTTAAGCTTGTCATTTTTATAATAAAATTTTTTATATAGACCTTCTTTTTAATTTTTCAAAATCTCCAATTACGAAGAACCCGACTAAGATAACGAACAGCAGGGGATAGGCGATTCCTTCATAATTGATTATAAGGTAGTTAAATATTGTGTGCAAACCAGTAGCAACCATAAGACCGGCGATCAAGAATTTTTTATCCTTGAACTTTCTAATTCCTTGAGCCCACCAGTAACCCAGAGAGGCAGAAGTTAGGGTGTGGAGGAGGGTGGCTCCTATAAATCTGAGGGAGATTGTTTCGACAATAAGCCCGGTTGATGTTGGAAGACTCATTCCACTCGACATGTAACTCCCGATGACTCCTAGGTTTTCAACGGTGGCAAACCCCAAAGCGGCAATCACCATGTAGATCATAGCATCAATTGGTTCATCGAAATCGGGATTGTTTTTTATTATTACAAAAGCGGCTCCGAATTTTGCCAGTTCTTCAATTAAGGCAAATCCAACAAGAGCCAAAGGGGCAAATCCCCCGAGCTTTGATAAATTCAAGCCATAGTCAAAAGCCAACTCAGCCACCAGGGCAAGAATGGCGAATATTGCTCCGGTAACGAAAGTTTCTATAATCAATCTCTTTGGTTCCGGATGACGATCTTCTTTTAGATAAAAAATTAACCAGATAAATGCAGGGAGAAATCCAAGAATTGTCGCCAAAGCAATCATCTTTATTGTTTATTCCCAACTTTCAATCATTAATAATTTACCCGGGTTTAGTTTTTGATAGATTGCTTCTGTTATAAAAGGCATTATTGGATGAAGCATTATTAGGGATTCCCTAAGGAGCATTTCTAATTTTAGGTAGGCCGCTGTTTGTTCTTCCTGATTATCAGATTTTAATCTAGATTTTGATTTTTCAATTACTTTGTCGGCCAGGGTATGCCAAATGTAATGATAAATTTTTTCGCTAGCCAGGTGAAGTTCTAGCTTTTCCAAATGTTTAGTAACTGCAGATTTCACTTTTTTAATTTCAGCTAAATCTTTTTTGTCTTCGGCCGACATTTTATTTTTTACCCCAAGTTTTTCCGGTTTATTCATAAATATGAACCTACTAATGTTCCAAATCTTTGTGACGAAATTTCGGTAGCCTTTGATTTTTTCTTCCGATATCACAATATCACTGCCGGCGGTATTGCCAGCGATGAGAGCCATACGAACCGAGTCGGTGCCGTACATCTCGGTAACTCCTAAGGGATCAATTACGTTTCCTTTCGATTTTGACATTTTTTTCTTATCTTTATCCCTAACTAGGCCATGGAGATAAACGGTTTTAAACGGCGGTTTCCCTGTCAGATAGATTCCCAACATCACCATTCTAGCTACCCAGAAGAATAATATTTCGTAAGCAGTATCGAGGACATCAGTTGGATAAAATATTTTGAAGTCGTTTTCGTCTATCGAGAGGGCGACCACCGGCCATTGGCCGGATGAAAACCAGGTATCAAAAACATCCGGATCTTGGATTAGCTCAACGCCCTTACACACCGGACATTTATCAGGCGGTTTTTCCGATACAACAGGAGGGCAATTGTTTTTACAATACCAGGCTGGAATTCTAATTCCCCAAACTATTTGTCGGGAGATGTTCCAGTCTCGAATATTTTCAAGCCAGTGGCCGTATGTTTTCTCTTGGTTTTTTGGAATAATTTTTACCCTTCCTGATTTGACCGCCTTTATCGCTGGCCCGGCCAGGGGTTTCATTTTCAGAAACCACTGAGGTTTTGGAATTGGTTCTATCGTTGATCCGCACTTATAACACGTTGCTACCTGATGGACGTATGAATCATCAACTTTTTCAAGAATGCCTATTTTTTTCATTTCCTCTACCGTCGCCTCTCTCGCTTCATTGACCTTGAGTCCTTTAAATTTCCCAACTGGACCGGTTAAGCGACCAGATTCATCTATAATTACTTTCGGCCCTTCGATTTCCTCTTTATGCCTTTGCCAAATTTCGAAATCGTTTTGGTCATGAGCGGGAGTAACTTTAACGACGCCGGTGCCGAATTCCGGATCGACCGCCTTGTCGGCAATCACCTTGAACCTGACCGGGCCCAACAGCCCTTTGCTTTCAATTTCTTGGCCGATAAATTTTTTATAACGCTGATCGTTAGGATTTACCGCCAAAGCGGTGTCTCCAAACTTTGTTTCCGGCCTTACGGTAGCAAGAGTCAGGGGGCCGTATTTTATGTAGTAGAGAGAATCTTTTCTCTCAACATAGTTGATCTCAAGGTCTGACAGGGCGGTCCTGTGCTTTGGGCACCAATTAATTATCCGGAGATCGCGATAAGCAAGACCGTCGTCATACAGTTTTTTAAAGGTTTGGTGGACAATTTTTATCGCTTTTTCGTCAAGAGTGAATCTTCTTCGAGACCAGTCACAAGAAGCTCCTAATTTTTTTGTTTGGGCAATTACGTTTTTTCTATTCTCTTGGGTAAAGTCCCAAATCTCTTTCCATATCTTATCTCGATTTTCGGATCGATAATCCCGACCTTCTTTTTTAAGTTTTTTTTCAAAGACGACCAAGGTTTCGAATCCGGCATGGTCGTCCCCAGGTAGCCAGAGGGCTCGTCGGCCCCTCATTCTCCAAAACCTGGTCAAGATGTCCTGAACTGTAAAGCCAACAGCATGGCCAATATGAAGAGAGCCATTGGCGTTGGTTGGCGGCATGATGATAGTAAAGGGTTTTAAGCTCTTCGCTCCCGGCAAGTTATCGGGATTAAAAAATCCCGACTTTTCCCAAAGTTCATATATTTCTTCCTCGTTTTCGTTGTGATTGTATCTAGGCTTTAGCTCTTCGGCCATAAGTTATGTATATTTGTTTATTTTAACCTTAATTTTGCTATTGAGACAAAATTTAAAAAAATAGCCGTCGACTTCGAAGCCGACGGCATAAGGAGGGATAGTGAACAACATGGCAGTTTAAGGAAAGTGCTTTCGGCAATGGGTTTCGGGGAGCCGAAAGCGAGTCTTCCCACCATGTGACTACTTATCATCTTAATTATATTGGCGTCAAAGTCAATTATGATTTAATAAAAAAGTGCCATCGGTTTTGGGGCCGACGGCACTGTGGAGTTATATGCCTTTCATGGCAGATGCAACAAATCGACTTCGGTGGGTGAGACCGAGGGGGTCGAGCTACACCTAAAAGGCATTTTTATAATATTCTTTATATTCGAAAAGTCAATCTTCCCCCTGGAAGTAGTTTATTTCCAGGTTGCCATTTGCCCCCAAGGGATAGCCGACATTGGTTAAATAGTTGATGTATCCGGCGGCGGCTATCATGGTTGCATTGTCGGTGTTGTATTTTGAATCTGGTATTAGGAGTTTTCTGTTGATTTTATTAGTCATTTTTTTCATTTCTTCTTGAAGTAACTTATTGGAGGCTACTCCGCCGGACAGGATTATTGATTTTGATTGGGGTTTTTCAAGTAAACAAGCCTGCTCAGTTTTTTTTACTAAAACATCAATGGCTGATTTTTCAAAGCTGGCGGCGACATCTTCTTTGGAAAAGTATTTATTATCCCGAAGATAATAAAGAACCGAAGTTTTAAGCCCCGAGAAACTAAAGTCGAAATTCTTTTCGTTAATCATCGGTCGGGGAAAATCGATAGCTTTTCGATTTCCTTCCTTGGCTAGTTTTTCTATCTCCGGCCCGCCGGGGTAGGGAAGGCCCAATAAGCGGGCAACTTTATCAAAAGCTTCTCCGACCGCATCATCCCTGGTTTCTCCCAATTTCTTTTGGGTTGTGATGTTATTTGCATAAATTAAGATCGTGTGTCCTCCACTTGCAATAAGCGCGATGGCTGGAAAAATTGATTTCCAATATTCAGAACTTGGGGTTTGGTGATCAAGACTTTCGGTTCTCTTCGGTAGGAGAAAGCTCACGAGGTGTCCCTCAAGGTGATTCACTCCGATAACCGGTTTGCTATATTTTTTCCCCATATCTTTGGCGAAGTTAATTCCCGTCCAGAGGGCGGGTTCTAGGCCAGGTCCGACAGTAACTGCAATTAAATCAATTTTATTCATAATTCCCGATTCATAATTCCTGATTTCTCCAAAGAGAATCGGCAGATTTTTTAGGTGTTCTCTTTTAGCGAGATTGGGAACAACGCCCCCAAAAGGGCGGTGAATTTCTATCTGCGACGAAACAAGATCCTTTAAGATTTTAAATTTCGGGCCGGATTCAATATCACCGCCGGCCTCTACGAGAGACATAGCCGTCTCGTCACAGCTTGTTTCGATGGAGAGAATTAACATGGAAAAATATAAAATAATTTTACTCTATAATACATCCTTACCGTATCTGTTTAACATTCATTCCAACCAGATGTCTAGCAACGATTCTTAACGGATCGCAAATCTTAAATCCCAAATTGGAAAATTCTTTTAAATAAATTGAAAGTTCGGTGCAAGCCAGGAGCAAGGTATTAATACCTTTTTTTCTGAAGGTGTTTGTTAATATTTTAAAATCTTTATTTTTTATTCTCTCACCGGCCTTGATACGATAGATGGTGTTCATTATCTTTTCCTGCCGGTTTTTCTCAGGGATAATAAAATTTGTTGATCCGACGTCTTTATATGTCTTTTCATTTATTGTCCCGTCAGTGGCTAAAATTCCTATCTGTTTAGTTTTTTCTTCCCTTAGGTGGTTTATAACAACTTCAACCATATTAAGAATTGGGAACGGAGACTTTTCTTGGATTTCTTTTAGTCTGGCGTGAGTTGTGTGGCAGGGAATAATAACCATATTTATTGGCAGTGACTTCATGGTTATTAAGGATCTTATTACTTCTCGGGCAAAAATAGCCCCCTCGTCATTTATAAGGGATGTTGTCCTGTCCGGAATGTCTGGATTAGTAAAGCAAACTACCCGGGGATGAATTACACCGGAAATCTACGACAAGAAATTGAAAGAATATAAAGCCAAACAAGCCGACTTACTGCAACAGATACAGGATCACAGCGTTGCCGATGAAAAGTATCACCTTACAGCCGCGCGATTGCTGGATATTTGCGAACGAGCCCTCGAAATCTTTGAAAGTTCTGAACCGCTCGAAAAAAGGAATTTTTTAAACTTCGTACTTCAGAACTCGGTGCTAAATCAAACGAAGCCAGTGTTTACAATGAAACCTGTCTTCGCGGGTATAGTCCGAGCGCACGAAACTAATAATTAGCAACCCTTGCTGGAAACGTTTAGAACCTTGAATTGACATGATGTCAAAAGTGAGTTGATGGCTTTAGGGCCTCTAGTAGCAGTATAAATAATTTTCTTGCTTTATTGACTATTTAGTAGCAAGGTTGACAAAACTCACATTTTCACTATATAATGTGGGTGGCAAATTGAGAAATCTAAACTAATATCAAGAAGGGAGAATGGGATGCCAAATAGGAAAGTTGCTCCAAATATTCCCGGCCACACACTTCGGACACTTAACCTTATCGTTGACTATGATCTTAGCGATGAGGAAGCTGTTCGAGCTGGCAACTATGAATCGTGGGCAGCCCCGCCCTACGATCAAGATCCTCCTTGCGTACGCCACGGAAAACAAAAAGTTGAGGTTGTGCTTATTCGCTTCGAAGCGGAACTTCAAAGGTTTGATGTAGGACAAGCATTCAAGCGAATGGGGCTCGAAAGAGCAGGAATCCGAGAGCTTTTGGCGCTCGGCGAGCAATTTCCAAACTTACAGAGAAAATCCACCATCGTCGCGTTATCTCCTGACAAAAAACCCAAAACAGATCCTTGGACATCACCCTTCCTTGGGACGCGGGAGATTAGGGGTAAAATGCGTCGAGTGTTCACAATTCCTCTCTTCGAAATCTGGTGGGACCACCCCGTTCGATTTTTAGCCACGCGTAAGACCACCTAACTGAAGGGCACAAACCCCTCAAAGCCCCGCCAAGTCAAACTTGGTCGGGGCTTTTCATTTTCTCCACCTTAATTTAGGAATAAGATAAAGAAAACACTAACTAAAACAAATCTACTCCCAATTTCTCTTTGAGGACTGTCTTAATCTGATTTACACATTTCTTCATGATAATGAATTCATCTTCGGAATCGGTCAATCGCTTCAAAAATTGATCTAACGCAGTCATAAGTCATATTAAAACGAGTCTCTAATTGTTCGAGATGACTATCAACCGCCGAGAGAATAACAGTAATCTGCTCCGTGAGAAGTTGCTAGATATCATTTTTTGTGAAGTTACCTCTCTCTTCTTCTTGCATAGTATATTTAGTATAGTGCGTTGACTTTACGTCTCAACACGGAGTAAAAACCTACACACCACCGTAGGCAAAAATTAAGCTAGCAGCCCCGACGGGATTCGAACCCGTGTTACCAGGATGAAAACCTGGCGTCCTGGACCAGACTAGACGACAGGGCCTTTCATTAACTCGTCTATAAAATTATACACTTAATAAGCTAAAGTCAATTTAGGTTTTTTTATGGGCTTAATAAGTTATAATTAAACCAATGCCGTTGCTTTTGGTTTACAGCGATTTTTCTTTGATGGCTTTACGGGTAGTGCTGGGGATCATCTTGATTACTCACGGCTGGCCTAAGTTAAGATCTCTAAGCGGAACTGGAAAAATTTTTGAGAATCAAGGAGTTAGGCCAGGAATTTTCTGGGCAACCCTCGCGGCGTTTCTGGAGTTTTTCGGCGGTATCGCTCTCGTCTCGGGGTTCTTTGCTCAGATAGTAGCCATCCCGCTTTTCTTCGAATTTTTGGCAATTCTTATTTGGAAAGTTGCCAAGAAAAAACCTTTTCGAGGGGGTCTTGAATTTTATCTTTTGATTTTAGTTTCTCTCTTAGTTCTGATGAGTATGGGGGGTGGAAAATTCATTTCAACCCCGATTCATTTCTGAATTAAAGCGGGGATAATATCAACTTAATTTTAATTGTTACCGGTTATAATTAGTAGTAGATGAGAAGTATTAAGGATAAAGCGCTAAAAAATAAGAAAGGGTTTACCATTCTTGAGCTCTTGGTTTTTTCAGCCATTTTTTCCTTAGTGGCAATTGTATTTGTCTCAATTTTGGTTTCGATTACTCGGGTTCACGTTCGGGAAGGAGCCTCTATTGAGGTTAATCAACAGAGTCAGTTCCTTCTCCAAACTATTCAGCGCTATATTGAAAGCGCCAGCTTGATTGAGATGGAACCGGGAGTAGCGACGAGTACGCTTGCTTTTAGATTATCGTCGAGTACGGATACGCCGGAGAATTTTGCGATCACCTATATTTATCTTGATTCCGATGATAACCGGGTATATCTGAAAGAGGGGGAAAGTGGCGAGCCCAAGCCGTTAAGTTCCGACAAAGTCTCAATTGATGATCTCACCTTTACAAAGGGGACTAACCCGCCAGCCAGAGATTTTGTGGATATTAGTCTTTCGGTCTCTTACAATAGCCAAAATGTTCAGAAAAAATTCACCCAAGATCTTAAGACGGCGATATCCAGGGCAAGTGCCGCCACCTTTGATTCGGATATCGTGCCCACCACTTCCAGCCAACTTAACTTGGGTTTATCGGGGCAGAGATGGGATTCGGTCAACGGAGTTATTAGATTTGGCCTTAGTCCCAATATCGTCTACTTTACCAGCGATGTTGATAGTGTAGGGGTTGGTGGAACTCCCGACTCTAATTATAGGCTTGATGTTGATGGGGATGTTCGCGTAGTCGGCCATCTAACGTTAACCGGAAACGTGTCATCAACTGGCGAAGGGCAGTTTGAGGTTAGGAATGATCAAGGATTGCGCTTGTGGCCTGAGGGGTCTCAACCTACCTGCGGAAACGCAACTCAGGGAACTTTGTGGTTTACCCCCGCTGGCGGAGGGGCAGATGGGCATTTGGAAATATGTGTTAGTCTATCTGGTGGTTCCTATGAGTGGCAAACAATTACAACCACCTCGACCTAGATTAAAACCATAATTATGGATCTGAATTTTAAAGTTGATAATCACATTAAAGAAGGAATTCCGCTGATTGTTGCCGGAATAATCACAATTGTCGTGGTTGTTATGGTTGTTGTCGGTATTTTTTCAACTTCGGATAAGGATCAACCCTCGGCGATTGGAGATGAGATTAATGAGGGGGTTATCTCGACCAGAGGAGAGGTGCCGGCTGGAGTGGTGGTCCCCGGGGTAGATGGAAACGGAGTTTCTAAAGATGTCGCTGTGCCCGAGATGATTCTAGAGTCGTCGCCCAACTTGGATTCGGAATCTAAAATTAGAGTTTTTTCAATAACCGCGAAAGATGGGGCCTTTTATCCCAATACAGTTATTGTCAATCGAGGCGATACGGTTAGATTGGCGCTTAAGGCCGATGATCAGGATTATGATTTTGTTCAGCCAGATTTTGGACTACGAAAAAATCTTAATGAGGGCGAGGAGGGATTGATAATATTCCAAGCCTCGGTTTCGGGAAAATTCACTTTTTATTGCTCTCTTTGTGGGGGAATTGAAAGTGGGGCTGTAGGTTATATAATAATTAAGTGATGTCCAGAAAAATAGCCATTTTTATAATTGCAGTTCTAGTTATCTTGTTGGCGATAACTTTATTGTTGGTAATTCGATTAAGTCGATCAGGAGATTCGTCCTCATCTCCTTATTCGGCAGTCTATCTTAGTACGGGAGACATTTATTTTGGAAGATTGACCTGGTTCCCCAAGCCAAAACTTACGAATGTTTGGTTTATTCAGCAGTCAGTTGGCGCCGAGGGTAGTCCTCAGTTTGGAATAGCGCCAATTTCGGGAACATTTTGGGGACCCGAGAGTGAAATTTCCCTTAATCTAGACAACGTGGTTTTCTGGACTCGTCTTAGGGCCGACAGCGAGGTGGTAAAAGTGATGGAAAACCCATCAGATAATAATCAGTTGGAATCCTACCCTCAGTTGTCCCAATAATTTACTGACCAAGAAGCTAGTGTCTAAAAAAAATTAATCAAAATGAAAAAAATAATTCTCTCCCTTTTTCTCGTTTGGGTTTTCTTATTTGGATTTTGGTTGGTTAATATAACCTCGGCTTTTACTGGTCCCATCTCAAATCCCCCGAGTGGCAGTGGAATTATTAAATATGACGGGAGTAGTAATATAAGCGTTCCGGCTGGATTAGGCATAGGGACCACTGTTACTCAAACAAGCAGTACTAGGCTCTATATTCAGGGAGATGATGTAAATCCCAGTAGTGTTTTGTTCCGGATTGATGCCGGATTTAGTGCCTTTGGGACACCGTCGGTAGTAGCCCTAAATAACAATGATGTTTACTTTGGAACATCCAGCTTTAGTGGAAATCCCGCGCCTTATACCGATTCCGGTTTATCGCGAGTATTTGTGAATGGATTATTTGCCGCTAACTGGGTTGTTGGTAGCCAGATCGATTCTTATGGAAATATATCAGCGAGTGGAACCATAACTGCCTCTGGAGGATTTATCGGCGGGGGGTCAACGGGGGCCGAAGATGTTTCATCGGGAATATTTGGAGATGACACCGGAGGGGGTAATTATTCATTCCCGGCTAGTTTAGGGATTGCGACAACAACCACAGTCAACTTGCCGGAGGAGTTGTCTATTTATGGTGATAGCTATATATCTGGTAAGTTGGGGGTGGGTGGCGCCCCCAGCAGTTCTGTTGTGGCCCTTAATGTAGCAGGGTCAATCTCCGGACCAATACTTGGGTTTGGCGCCTTGGATATTCAGAGATGGAGTATCAATGTTCTCGATTGGTCTACTTTCGGTCAGCAGTACCTGCATTTTTTCCGAAGTGGTTTTGTTGTTCCCCATCTTACTCTCGCCGATGTGTCCGGCGAGAGTCGGGTCGGGATAGTGTCGGCGTTTCCCGGTTATACCCTGGATGTTGGCGGCACCCTGGGGGCTACTACATCAACTCTTTCGGGGAGTTTGGTGTTTAGTAACTCCAATGTTGGGATTAAGTTTGGGGATGGGACTGTTCAAACAAGCGCTGCGGCTGCCGGTAGTGGAAGTCAAAATTATATCGCCAAGTGGTCTTCGGGAGATCAGTTAGGCAATTCTATTATCTATGATAGTGGTTCTAATGTTGGTATTGGGACTAATAATCCCAGCGCAAAGCTTCAGATTGTTCAGGCGAGTGGGACTAATCTTTTGAGATTAGGAACTAATAGCGCTTCTGGTTATAACATTGATTTATATATAGCTAAGGGATACAACGCCACCGGTAGTAGTTTGTGCGATGGGGCTGCTAATTCAAGTAATACTACTTGTCTGGCCGCCTTTGACGCCTCGGGAGCCGATAAGTCGTGCAGTTACATTTTAAGTGGTGGCGAAGGGACTGTTCTATGCGCCAAACCTTATTAGTTCCAAGTTATTCACGGTGAATTCTCTCTTGAAATTCCTCTAGTTTCTCCCTGAGGGGAGGATATTTTTTTAGGTTATTATCTCTTTTTAAAATCGAGGCGGCGGCATCTCGGCTTGATTTGATTAAAGTTGGGTCTTGAAGGCTCTCCATCGCGATGTCGGGCAAACCGGTTTGACTACTTCCCAAAAACTGTCCCGGTCCCCTAAGTTTTAGATCTCGTTCGGCCAACTCAAACCCATTTTTAGCTTCAGTTATTGCCTTGAGGCGGGCTTGAGTTGATTGGGATTCGGAGTCAGAGAACAGAAGACAAAAAGATTGGTGTTCCCCTCGGCCGACTCGCCCCCGGAATTGATAGAGCTGGGCTAGGCCAAATCGATCACTACCTTCAATAATCATTATGGTTGCGTTAGGAACATCTACTCCAACTTCAACAACCGAAGTAGAAACTAAAATATCAATTTCTCCCTCACCGAATCTTTTCATTATTTCGTTTTTATATTTAGATTTCATTTGGCCGTGGAGCATCTCGACTTTCAGATTAGGAAATATTTTTTTTGATAATTTTTCGTATTCTTCTTTTACAGACTTAATTTCTAGTTTTTTAAACAGGGCTGATCCGGTTGGCGATTTTTCCTCGCTGGGGATTTCAATGCGAGGACAAATAACAAAAGCTTGGCGGCCTTTCTCAATTTGGCCAAGGGTAAAACCATACGCCTTTTTTCGATTTTCTGGAGCGACGACTTTTGTGATGATGGCCTTCCGGCCTTCTGGCAGTTCATCGATTATGGATATATCGAGATCGCCAAAAATTGCCAGCATCAAAGTTCTGGGAATTGGTGTGGCCGACATACTTAAAAAGTGGGGGACGGGTCTTTTGCTACGGACTAAATCTAATCGTTGTCTAACTCCAAAGCGATGCTGTTCGTCAACTATTGCTAATGCTAAGTTTTTAAAACCAATTGATTTTTGAATTAATGAGTGGGTCCCAATGATAATTTTTATCTCGCCGCTATTAATCTTTTTTTGAATCTCGGCTTTTTTAAGTTCGGTTTCCAGTCCGCCAGAGAGAAAAAGTTTGGCGCCGCTTGAGGTGATGAGGCCAATAAGGGGAGGTTCGAATCCAGGAATCTTGTTTTCAATTTTGGTAAATAGATTTTTTAGAGTAGTAAAATGTTGATTGGCTAGAATTTCTGTTGGTGCCATAAATGAAGCTTGGTATCCGTCTCGGGTCACAAAAAGGGCCGCCAGGGCAGCGACAATAGTTTTCCCCGATCCAACATCGCCCTGAATCAATCTGTTCATCGGCTGGGATTTTTGAAGATCGGAAAATACTTCGTTGAGTGACCTGCTTTGGGATTTAGTTAAAATAAAAGGAAGATGAGCTTTTATATTCTCAATGAAATTATCATTTCTAGTTATTATTGGCGCCTTCTCGTTGGATAACTGATTTTTTTGTCTTAAGTTGAATAATTGCAAAAGGAATAAATTTTCGAAAGAAAATCGTCGTTTTATTTTATCTACTTCTTCCAGGGTTTCCGGGAAATGGATTTTTTGAATAGATTCGTTAATTTCTGGTAAGTTTTCAAACCCCAGGATTTCTTTTGGAATAAATTCCGTGATTTGTTCTATATTTTTTAAAATTGGCTGAATAATAAATCGTAAAAATCTGGAAGAAAGACCTCTGGTTTCAGGATATATCGGCACCAATCGGCCAGTATGGCGGGTTTCTTTTAATTTATCGTCTGCCAACTCGTGGTCAGGATGAGAAAATTGTAGTTCTCCGTCTGATAGAGAAACCTTGCCGGAAAAGTTCATAACTCGGCCTTGACGAAGACTGTTCCGGAGATAAGGTTGATTGAACCAAACAGCTCTTATTGTCCCGGTATCATCTCGGATTATCGCTTCCACAATTACCATTTTTCTTCGCCAACTTTTTCGGATGTTAACCTTTGCTATTATTCCTTGAATTGTGGCTTGCTGACCTGGTTCGAGGTCGATAATTTTGTAAATTTTTGAAAAGTCTTCGTAACGGGAAGGGAAATGAAATAACAAATCACCGGCCGTTTTCAGTCCTAATCGTTCCAACCCTTTTTGGGATCGGGGAGAGATAATTGAAATTCTAGAAAGAGGAGTGGAGAGCTTTAGCACGGGCAATATTATACCACGGATGCTTTATTTGTTGTAGGGTCGATCTCAATTAGTAATTCCGGGGAGGAAAATTGGGCCGTAGGATTCAAGGGGGCTAGATTCATTAAACACGGTTAGCTTGTAATAATAATCCTTATCTATTGTGTGGTCATCTAATCGGATAAAAGTGGGGCCAATTATCTCTGGATTTATTTGCTGGAAAAATTGGTCGTAGTCGCTAGTTTCCGTTGGCGATCGATAAACAATCATTTTCGTAGTCTCACTCGGCAAGTTTCGCCACCCGATTTCTATTTTTTTATTGATATGAGTTACCCAAAAACTTTCCGATGGTTCATCGGCAGTGCCGGATATTTGGCCCTCGGGAGTGTAGTAGATAGTACCGGTGGGAGCTTCTTCTCCGCTTGGGGCGGAGTTGTTTGGGGGAGATTCATCTCCACTTGGTTCGGTTGAGGTTGAGTTGTCGGTTGGTTGATCGCTTCCGGAGTCTATTGGAGTTTGACTGGAATCCTCGTTTTCTGTTGAGCTTGTTTGGTCGGTGCCGTTATTAGATGAGGGCGCAGTGAGGTTTTCGTCTTGAGTAATTAAAACATCGCCAGTTTCGTTTGTCGCTTCAAAACTATAGGTGAAACTACCATTTATCGACTGAGGTAGTTCAGTTGAGCCCGAAGGGCTAGAAACGATAATAACCTGAACTAATTTTCGTTTTCCTTCGGAGTCGTTTTGATATATTCGGATGCCCTTAACTTCTTCGGGAAGATTTTGCCATAAAATAAAAAGTGAGCCATCGTCTCGGGCGCAGATGATAATTGTTAATTTCCCATCCTCGAATTTTTCGATTGTCCGGGCGCACTCATCAAGAGTCAGTTGTTTTGGTGTCTCTCGATTTTGGCTCAAAAGAAAATAGGCGACAATACTAGCAATAATAATGATTATTACGCCAATGATGATAAATAGAATCGGGCTGGCTTTCCATTCTTTTTTATTAGGTGTGGGGTGGCGGGGATTTTTTTCGTACATCCAACTTACATCCATGTAATAATTTTATCCCGATATTGTTTTTAGGAGAAATAATAAGCCCTCGACAACTGGTGCCGAGGGCTTTGTGATTGAGGAGGATCAGGATTGGTTCAATTCGTTGCGTAGGGGATTCGGTGCCTCATGTTGAGCTCCCTCGAGGTTTCTCGAAGGTAGACAATACGTCTTCCAACCTCGCTTTTCAGGGCCGGAAAGCATATTTTTCCATTAGTTGGATTCTCGGTCGGAGAACCAAGAGCCACGATGGGATATTCCCCGGGGAGGTCAGAATACTCGCAGGCGATCGTGAGAAGTTCAATGACGTCAATGGGTCGCCCGCCCAATCTTGAGATTCTAACCAAGACTTCCTTCGGGGTAATCGTTTGATTGTCAGAAAAGCTGAAAGATTCCAGCACGAGGGGGTAGATTCCCGATCTCGTACGTTGTAAATTGGAGGTTAGAATCTGTGGGCCGAATAGGCGACCCTGACTCATGAGTTGGTTGATACTCACCCCCTGATTGGCCAAGATGACCAAACGACTTTTGGGGAAGCTCCTTCGGAGCATGTTGACCATCAATCTCTTCAGCTCGATGGTTAGGCCGACCCCGTCAGTAGTTACTGCCGGGATTAAAGTTTTCGGATCAATGTTGATCAGCGCGCCGGGAAGTGCCCTAAGTATCGTTGAGACTACTTCCATTGTTTGACCATCTGAGAAGGCTGTTCCATGACTACTCACGGCTGTTCCTCCTGCTTAGATGTTATTGGATATCCTCCCGAAATTTGGAAGGAATGGTTTCAAAAAAGCTGGTTAGATTATAGCACTAAAATTATTAATTTGTCAATGTTGGTGGATAGTGAGGATAACTTTTCAAAATTGTCGGGTTATAATTACAAAAACACGGAAGATTTTTTAATGTACTTATGAGAATAGAGAGAATATATGTTGGCGGCTGGTTTCAGCGAACCACTCTCCACCTTTCTGAAATCTACGATTTTTTGAAAGAAGCTAATTCGCCCCTGGATTTAGATCAGAAGAAGCTTACCACTCTTCGCGACGATCTTTTAATAGACTCTGTAGAACTTAAGGTTGATAATTTGGAATATATTGTTTTAGAAAGTTCCATTAGTATTGAGATTAAAATTTTTGAAGATGGCCTTATTGTCTTGAGCAAACTTCCGGATAAAGAGTTATCAAAAAGTGTTTTTGATCTTACTTCCTATTATGAAAAAAAACTTTCTCCGGCTATAAGCTATATTTTTTCCTTGGGGGCTCCGATTCCCAAGGAATTAGCTAACATTAAAACTATTTATCCATACTTTGTTGTTTTAAATAAGGCTAAAGTTAAAGATATTAAACATCTCCTGGAGGAGTTTAGCCAGGAGAAATATTTTGAGGTTAGAAAGAAAAGTTTTGAAGTTTATAGAGGTAATAAGTTGTACTTAATAAATAATCTATCTGAAAAATTTAGCGATATTGAAAAATTTATTCAGGAACAAATTTTTATCAGGGAGTTTAAGGGCCAGTTGCATAGATACCTTAATCTTCATCGAATTATCTGGGAAAAAATTGCCGACGTGAAAGAAAAGGGCAAAATACGAGGGAGTGAAGTGGGTAAATTTAATGATAAAATCGAAAGTTATGCCAAAACAATAAATCTGATTGATGCCAGGATAAATCAAATGGGGTCATATATTTCAACCAGGGCGTCGGTATTGAAAAGTGATCCGGCCATGGAGAAGTTCAGTGATGTCCTTCAATTTAAGCACGAGACTTTGGCCGATACTCTTTCGTATATTAAGGATATTTGGGGGATGACTGGAAATTATGTAAACTCTGCTCTTGATTTATTCTCATCCATTCAGGCAAAAAGCACTGAGGCTTCGGTGACTAACTTAACAATTATCACCTCTATGGGTGTTGGGGCGACTCTAATTGGACTTTTCGCTCAGGATGCGCCGGAGATTCAATTGTCCGGGGTAGTTTACTTTATTATTCTCGCTGTTATTGGTTATTCGGCAAACAAAATTATGCGTGTTATTGCCAGGAAAAGGACTTATCGAATTCAAGATACCGGAAATTGCCAGGGATATAAAATAATGGATATTTTGGTACCCCTCAAGGGAAGACTTTGGAACCGCTTTCTGTACGAGATTATAGGCATTTACAGGGTTCTCAGATCTCATCCCGGCTCCAAAAGTGTCCTGAAATAGGCGGTTCCAACGTCTTCCCATAAGTAGACCGAACGGGTAACGTTGGAACCATCACCCCTTTTTCCTGCCGGGAACGATCTCAATCCTATCCTTGTCCTTTTCGAACCTGATATGGTAGAAATCGAAAAAATCGCTCTGACCAAGAATGGCGCCCACGCCCTCTGATTCGGTGAAGGCTGCCTGCAGTTTGACTACTTCCGGAGCACCTTGAATCTGCATCTCTATCGAATGAACAAAGGCAGTGATTCCATTGCCGCCCGAGATGCCATGATACGTCTGCTCTCTACCGCTTCTGAGATCAAGGCCCAGTTCCCGGGCAATTGAGGCGTGGAATAACGAGCTGTCAGCACCTGAATCCACAAGGGCGAGTAATCGTATCTGCTTCTCACCGTTTAAGAGTCGAACCGGGATCAGCGGCCGGCTGATCCAGGGCTGGTTCGGATTTCTGAAGTTAGGCTGTTTGAG
>Ga0210057_1005420_pt1 | contig 16396 bp, 19 predicted proteins | sample CryGeyCG2114_010_2_FD_183968 | JGI IMG/M metagenome (GOLD analysis project Ga0210057, IMG submission 183968) | Groundwater microbial communities from aquifer - Crystal Geyser CG10_big_fil_rev_8/21/14_0.10 (SPAdes) (version 2) | ecosystem: Environmental > Aquatic > Deep subsurface > Groundwater ...
CCAATTTTAAAGAAAATGAAATTTCCCGCTTTAGTTCTTACTCGTTCAGATGATACAGGACTTTATCCTCTTCGTGATTTAGCATATAATATTGATAAGTTAAAGATTGCACAGAGAAATATTGTTGTTCTTGGAGAAGACCAGAAATTATATCAGATGCAGATAGGGGAAGTCCTTAAGTTGCTCAATTCAAAATCTCCAGAAGTTGTGCATTATTCTTTTATTCTTTTAAGCCATAATGGAAAACATAAAAAAATGGCGACGAGAAAAGGTGAAGTTGTTCTTCTTGAAGATTTTTTAGAAGATGTTACAAAAAAGGCAGAAAGAGAGATTAAAAAAAGAAAGACAAAAGGAGACCCACGGGTGGTTGGAATAGCTGCAGTCAAATATAAAATCCTTAAGAATTCACCAAACAAGATAATAAACTTTAATCTTGATGAAGCACTGCAGTTTGAAGGAGATACTGGTCCGTATTTGCTTTATAGTTATGCTCGTGCAAATTCAATCTTGAAAAAGTCAAAGAAAAAACCGTCGGTGAGTGTAACAGAGCTTGACGACAAAGAGATAGCTTTGATAAAAAAAATTGGAGAATACCCGCAGATAATTTCTAAAGCGTATAAAGATTTGAATCCATCAATCATTGCATCTTATTCATATTCTCTTGCGCAATCTTTTAACGAATTTTATCATGCTTGTCCAGTAATTGGAGAAAAAAATGAAATGTTCCGAATCTCCGTCGTGAAATCGTTCAAAATAATTTTGAAAACTTCTCTAGCACTTTTGGGCATAAAAACACTTGAAGTGATGTAAAGAAAAAATATTTAAACTAAAATTCCCTAATTAAATCATACTTTCAAACTGAAAGGAGGTGATAAATTGTGGTTGCGTATTTCGCAATTAATATTTTATTAATTAAACCACAAAAAACAAACATGGCAGCAAAGAAAAAAGCTAAGAAAAAGACAACAAAGAAAAAGACTACTAAAAAGAAAAGAAGATAAGTCTAATTAATTATTGTTTTTTTATTTTTTTATAACTTTATTGGCGCGTGGTTTTTTGGTTTTATTGATTTGTTTCTTGTCTATTAAAAATTAGTTTAGAATGATTCTTCTGATTTAGTTAATCTGAATCCGATTCTGAATTCTCTAGGAGTTCAAAAGAAAATTTTCCTGTAAAGCCCGGTTTTCTGTTCTTTTGAAAGTAAGTTCCAAAGTCAAATTCCACAGCGTTAATTCCAGGAATTCGTTTACTAATCTCTGGTTCAAAAAATGTGCTCCACTCTCCTTTTTTTCTTGGATTACCTGATATCAAATCTGCATTTGTTGTATAATGTGATATTTCTGCAGTAGTCCCGATTCCAAAATCTCCAAGAATAGGAATCCCAATAAATCTCATATAAGAAGGTTCAAATCCCCAATTTGCATACCCTTTTATCCTCCACCTGTTGGTTCCATTTTTATTCACCTATTAGCTTGAACAACTATTTCACAGCTTTCATATCCTTCCAGGCAAGTTCAAACATTTGTTCAAGAGCACTAGCAAAGAACTCTGTGTTTATCCATATCCCAATATCATAATTAGGATGGAATTTTTCATCATCAAGCAACATAAACATTAGCTGGTTTGAATCAATAATAACAAATCGTGCCTTTATCCCGGTAAGATTTCTAACATCAGCAACTTTTTTCATCTCTTTTGCAACCTTCATATTATTAGAATTAATTGGTGCAGCAACCCTTATCTTAACTCCTCTTTTTTTACACTTGTCAAGGCTGGGCATAAGTGCCTCAAGTTTTCTATTAATCCCTTCCGCTGTAGTTACAATTGTTATTGTTTTCTCAGCATCTCTAATCATCATATCAAGATGATTATAGAGATTTTGTCTTCCCTTAAGGCTTCCAGACAAATCAGCGGGTTCAACAAACTTTACACCTTTTGTGAACAGGCTTGTCAGTTCTTCAAGAACTTCATCCCCTTTAAGTGCCTCAAGTCTCTTTGTTCTTTCCTGTGCATACTTCATTAAATTCTTTTTGACTCTCTCAACAACCTCATCTGGCTTTAACGCAACAAACTTAATTGGCTTTCCAAGCTTCATTACAACAAAACCTTTTTTCTCCAAACTTTCCAGAATATCATATGTACGTGATCTAGGCACGTCAGAAATATTACTTAACTCCCCGGCAGTTGATGTTCCACGAGATAAAAGAGCGGTCCAGACTTTTACTTCATATAGATTGAGGTCGAAAATCTTTCTCAGTCTGCTCAAAAATTCATCCTTTACTATCATTTTCCTCTTTTGTTATCTACCTATTTTTCTTTTTAAAGATTGTTATACTAAGAAAGGGTAAATGGAAAAAATTACTTGGTAGTGGTTATTTTACACAACTACTATCATCCCCTTCTTATCTTTAATTTTAAAGTATGTTTTCTTTTTAAATGTTTCCTTCATAGTTGTAACAATTTTAAGCGTTTTTGAATTTGTCCGTTCTTTTATAAATTTTTCTTCTTTCTTAAGCATTTCATTGAATTTATCGTCGGTAATAATAATTAAGTCAATAATATCTTTTTTATTTAGCCCAAGAGTTTTCCTAAACGCCTGCACCTGTCTTGACATCTCTCTTGCATATCCCTCGGCCTCCAATTCTGGAGTCATTTTTGTGTCTAACTCAACAGATAAACCATTCATATTTCTACCTTTGTTAAAGTAAACTTCTTTTACATTCAGTTGATTTTTTATTAATTCTTTAGACCCATAATCAACCTCTGATTCAGAAGATATATTCGCGGATTCCAATGGCCATTTCAATCCAATTTGTATTTTATCTCTTTCTCTAAGACCTGCAGAAACAATATTTCTCGTATTAGACATGTCTCCCATTAATTTGAGATTTATTTCTTTTTTATCAAACTTTGGATAATCCTCCAAATGAACAGAAGATTTGTTCCCATTCAAAGACTGATAAAGATGCTCTGCAGTAAAAGGTAGAATTGGGGCAATCACCTTAGCAGTTTCATCTAAAACATATCTTAGAGTTTCTCTAGCGATTTTATCCTCTTCAAATCTTTCTCTGTTAACCCTTACATACCATGTCGACAAATCTTCTGCAAAGTTCCTTATTTCATTACATGCTTTGATTGCGTTATACTCTTCAAGATAAGAATTAATATTTGTTCCAAATTCACTAAGTCTTGACAAAATCCATTTGTCAGTAGGGTCTTTAGCTTTTGGTTTTTTCCCAGTTTCTTTTTCCCTGACAGTTTCATAAAACCTCAAAGTATTATACAAAATTAAAATAACTTTTTTGTAAACTTCATCAACACCTTTATCAGAGAAATTGAAATCTTCTGCGTTCATAACTGAGCATGACATTAAATAAAATCTCAAAGCATCAGCGCCGTATTTATCAATTAAAATTGTTGGGTCTGTGAAGTTGTTCTTACTTTTACTCATTTTTTGTCCATCTTCAGCGAGTATTGTTCCAGTTGTTACAACATTTTCAAAAGGGATATCATCGAATAAAATCGCAGATAAAACCATCATATAGTAAAACCATGTTCTAACTTGAGCAATGTATTCTGCGACAAATTGGGATGGGAAGTTCTTTTCAAACATTGATTTGTTATTAAATGGATAATGGAACTGTGCGAAAGGCATAGCTCCCGACTCAAACCAACAATCTAAAACCTCTGGGACTCTCTTGAATTTCTTCTCGTTTTTCTCTAGAACAATCTTATCCAAATAATCTTTATGAAGATCAACTTTGCCCTTGATTCCTTTAGCATATTTCTTTAATTCATCAACACTTCCGATAACAAGCTTCTCTCCATCATCAGAAACCCATATAGGTATTGCACTTGCCCAATACCTGTTCCTTGAGATATTCCAATCTGGCGCAGTTTCTATGCTGTACTTAACCCGTCCTTCTTTCAAAAAACCAGGATACCAGTTTATTTTCTTATTAAGTTTCAAAAGTTTTGGCTTTATTTTTTGGATGTCAATAAACCATGCCGGTACAGCTCTGTAAATAAGTTTAGTGTCACATCTGTAACAAAAAGGATACTCATGCTCAACCTTTTTGACAACCACGACATTTCCCCGTTTCTTCAAGAATTCAATTATTTCTCTGTTTGAATCATGCACAAATTTTCCTTTGAAATCTTCAACTTCTTCTGTAAAGTGACCTCTTTCATCAACCGGCTGAACAAGAGGAATTCCATATTTCCTACATACAAAATAATCATCTTCCCCAAAAGCGGGTGCTGTATGGACAATTCCAGTTCCATCCTCTTGTGTAACGAAATCAGCAATAACAAATCTGAACGCGTTCTTAGTATCTTTGAAATAAGGGAACAAAGGCTCGTATTCTTTCCCCTCAAGTTTTCTTCCTTTTATTTCTTTCACAACCTCGTAATCTTTTTTATCTTTGTAAAAATCAGAAAGTACTTCTTTTACCATTAAGTAAGTTTCTTTGTTTGACTTGTCTTTTATGTAAATATAATCCAAATTTGGATTTACTGCCAAAGCAAGATTAGAAGGCAAAGTCCAAGGAGTAGTTGTCCATGCAAGCGCGTAAGCATTTTCATCTTTGAGTTTGAACTTAATAACAATTGATTCCTCTTTTATGTTTCTGTAAGAATTATCCATTGCTATTTCTGCTTTTGCTAAAGGTGTTGAGCATCTTGGACAGTACATCAAAACTTTTTCTCCCTCATAAATAAAACCCTTTTCCCAAAGCTGTTTGAAAGCCCACCAAACAGATTCAATGTATTCATTGTCCATTGTTCTATAAGATTCTTTCATATCAACCCATCTTCCAATTCGGTCAATTATTTTCTCCCAAGAGTTAGCATATTCCATTACACAGTTTCTGCAGTAATCATTGAATTTTTTTATCCCTATTTTCTCAATCTCTGCCTTGGAATTTATTTTCAATCCTTGCTCTGCTATGTTCTCAATTGGAAGTCCGTGGCAGTCCCAACCCCATACCCTTCTCACATATTTGCCTTTCATTGTCCAGAATCTGCCGAAAATATCCTTTGTCACAGAACCAAGAATATGTCCATAATGAGGAAGTCCTGTAGCGAAAGGCGGCCCATCGTAGAAAACATATGGTTTCTTGCCTTTTGTTTTTGTCAGAGACTTTTCAAAAATCTTTTTTTCCTTCCAAAATTTCAAAATATTTTCTTCGTTTTCTTTTATCTCAACCATATTAAATATTATTCAATATAACTTTTAAATCTAGTGATGTGCCCAAATCAATGAGCAATCAGATAATAATCTCAATAATTTTAGAGAGAGAATGGACTGAGAAGACAATCTTTTCCCCTATAGTAAAGACTCCCTCAGCCATGATTAGTGTAAGAAGTTGTGGTTTTTAAGAGTTCTGGTTTTGGGAACCTTTCCCAAAGGTTCATTTTAAGGGATTTGGTAATCTTTAAATAAACTCTTTTACTAATCAAATTATAAAAAAAGAAGCTGTGATTGGGTTGATAATCTTGATTGTAGTGATAACTATTTTCGGATTAAAATCTTCATCAAATGAACAGCTTTTAGGAAAAGTAATAGCGGAAAAAAATGTGGATTATTGCAAGGAAATGAACGATAGGGGTGCTGCCCCCGGACCAATTCCTAATTGCATAAGTTTGGTTGCACAGGCAAGTGATGATAATTCGATTTGTGAAGAACTCTATGGGATACATGATTTAGGTGTTTCTGATTGTTATGCTCATTATGCCTCCTATAAGAACGACGAAACATTATGTGAAGAATCAAAGTGCAGTAAGACTCTTTTTGAAACATGCATTAATAATCCAAATGCAGGATGTCCAAACTTAAAAAATTATTAAGATTTTTTATTGAAATTTAAATCACTCATTCCCCTCACTTGTCTGTTGTCTCCATAATGCCGCATAAAGCCCCTTGTTTCCTATTAACTTTTTGTGGTTTCCCCGTTCTATTATCTTACCTTTTTCAAGAACATAAATTTTGTCTGAATGAATAATTGTGGAAAGCCTGTGTGCAACAAGAATTGTTATCATGTTCGGTCTTTTCTTTGAAATATTTTTTATTGTTTTTGTAATCTCTTTTTCAGTCAGAGAATCTAAACTGCTTGTTGCCTCGTCAAAAATCAAAAGTTCAGGGTTTCGAAGTAACGCTCGCGCAATTGCAAGTCTTTGTCTTTCTCCGCCAGATATTTTTATTCCACCTTCCCCAATCTTTGTGTCAATGCCTTTTTCCCCTCTTTCAACAATAGACATGGCAGAAGCCAATTTCAAAGCATTAATGCATTCTTTTTCAGAAGCGTCAGGACTTGCAAACAAAAGATTTTCTTTTATTGTCCCTGCAAAAAGCTGTGTCTCCTGCGAAACTAAACCTATTTTTTTCCTGAATTCCTCATAATCTATTTCTTTTGAGTCTTTCCCATTAAACAATAATTTTCCTTTTAAAGGTTTGTAAAGTCCAAGTATCAATTTGACAAGAGTTGTTTTTCCACTTCCTGACATTCCAACAAAAGCCGCGACTTCTCCAGCCTTTAACTCAACATTCGCATTTTCAACAGAAGTGTGCTTTGAAGAGCTATAAGAAAATTCAATATTTTTCAGATTAATAGATTCAAGCTTGCCAACTTTAACAGGATTTTTTGGTTTTTCCTCAGGTTTAATTTTAAGAATTTCATCCAGCTTTTCAAGACTTGCTTTTGCCTCTTGATATTGTGAAACAACATTTCCTAATTCACCCAAAGGTGCAAACAGGAAGAACGAATAAAAATACAAACTTAAAAATTCTCCAACGCTAATATGTCCTTGTAAAGCCAAATAAAGCATGAGGAAAAGTAAAATTGCCCGAACAGCATTGACAATTGTTCCCTGGACAAAACTAAGCATTCTTATGTACTTTACTTTCTGAAGCTCTAAATCAAGTATCTTTTCATTTGTCGTGTTAAGTCTTTTAACTTCCTGTGTCTGCAAACCCAAACTCTTGACTAATTCAACATTTCTTATTGTTTCCGTAGTTGCTCCTGAAAGTTCTGTAGATTCATTAACAATTCTTCTCTGGGAATTTTTAATTTTTTTACTCATCCTGTAGATAATTATTCCCATCAAGGGAATGGTAACAATAAATGCAAGTGCAATGCTCCAATGAACTATAAATGCATAAATAAAAACAAACAAAAAACCAATCATAGAAAGGAAAACAACATTAATAGAACTTGTAATAATCGCCTGGATATCAAGTCTTGCCTTCTTCATTCTTTCAAGGACTTCTCCAGACTTCTGATCTTCAAAAACACTATAAGGAAGAGAGAAAGTATGTTCAACACTCTGTGAGTACATTTCTGTTCCGACTTTTTGGGTTATAACATTAACATAATAATCTTGAATATTTTTTGCAATTCTTGAAATAAGTGCAACACCAACAAAGCCCAAAAGCAAGAGTACAACACCTTTTATGAAAACTTTAGAGGAAATTTCTCCAATCTTTAAAAGATAGTTGTCAATAATAATCCTCATAATCTGAGGATCTAAAAGTGAGAAAATCTGATTTACCGCTGCAAGGAACAGCGCAAGGAAAATAATCTTTCTATGTTTTTTTAGGTAATATTTTATGTTTTCCATTATCAAAATATTTTAACTATTGTTAATAATACTCTAAAAATAAAATTGGTTTATAAATTGTTTGTAGATAAAAACAAAAAATAAACTAAAATAGATTAAGTGTTTTTTCTCACTGAACAATCAGGCTTCCTTTCATTCCATTAGCTCTGTGTTGCCCGACACTGCAGTAATACTCAAAAGTTCCTGTTTGGTCAGCTGTGAACTCAACAAACGCGGTCTCTCCTGTCTGAACTCTTGTGGTCGAGGCATCAAATTCATCGATAACAAAATCATGGAATCCATCAATTGATGTCAGCTCAATTCTCACTGTGTCCCCTTTGTTAACAACAAGGTCAGGATTATCTACGCCGTCCATTCTAAATTTAAAGTTTTCCCCTGTGAGAGAAAAACTAACTATATTTCCTCCTTGCGAATCCTGGTTCGTTGTTTTTGCATTGTCTCCTCCTCCAAGAGTGATTACAAGGTAAATTCCTAAAGAAACCACAATCACAAGTGCAATAACAACAAATAAAGTTTTTGCCATGAACAAATTATTAACTATAGTTTATTTAAATGTTTTTATGGACTTGAAGTCCATTTCTAAATTAAAAAAAATTGTTAATTACTTGGGTTTATTCTGTTTGAGCAAAAGGGCAATCTTCATGCATCATTCCCATTCCATGTCCGAAGCCTTGTTTGAATCCTCGGGCATAGCCGATTCCCATTCCTTCAGGCATTTTTTCCGAAAGTTGTGTTCTTATTTGGTTTGCTGTGTCAGTGTCGCCATTCGCAATTGCATCTCTAAGCTGCTGTCTTAAATCCTGCATCTCTTGCATCTGGTCATGCATCTCAACCATCTGATTGAAGTTATCTTGCGTTAGTTGAGATTCCATTAAAGACTTCCATGCTACAAAGTCATTGTTCTCTACTGCTGTCTGAACTTTTTCATGGAATGCTTGCATTTCTGTTGAGTCTGAATTGCCTGCCATAAATCCGTTGCCGAATCCAAAAGCTGCAACTCCGCCAATTGCAAGAACTGCGAAAGCAGCGACGACAAAAACACCTATTGTTTGGTTTTTCATTGTTTATCCTCCCGTAATTTATCTATTGAATCCTTACCGTTTTTTAATTCGGCAAGAATATCAAAATCTCTCTTATCTATAATTGCAACCCCATCTGGGAATCCATCAAGATTTTCAATGGCCTTAATATAAGAATCGTAGTCATGGTCTTTTAGAGAGTCTTCCATAGTAGAGCCTTTCATATAAATGCTATCTCCAAGCGGTTCAGAATATAAATTATTCATTTCCTCAATCAAATCAAAATTAGAAGGAAGTGCTGAGAGAATATTCTGTGTAGGAATGCTATTGAAACTTGAAATGGATTTTTCTTGAAAAATATCTTTTGTATTTGTTGCCGATATCGGAATTAGTCCTGCAGACAATGTCAGCAAAGCAATTGCCACTGAAGCAAATATTTTTCTTTTGCTTCTCTTCTTTCCTTTTACAGATTTTTTGTCTTTCATAAAAGAAATTAGTTGGTTTTCTTTATAAGCAGGGTGGAATTTTGTTCCATGGAATTGTAGTCCACTCCAATTAAAAACCCTTAAATACAATAATTTAGTTACATTAACATGTCACCGGGAGGACCAGGCACACAGATTATGCAGTACCTGACACAGGCAAGCATAGGAACAGAAATAATTTATTCATTCGTCATTATACTAATAAGTTTGATAATTTATTTTGGGACCAAAGAGCTTTACAATCTTACATCTCACAAAGGGATAAAATATTTCAGGCTTGCGTTTTTATTTTTTGCAATTGCATTTTTCTTTCGCTCTTTCATAAAATTCCTGATCATTTATCTTGACCTTGAACTTTTCGAGTTTAATCTCCAGGCAATTGGAATAATCTCTTTCCTTATCTTTATGTATGCAAGTTCAATGGCAATATTCTATCTTCTTTATAGTGTCATGTGGAAAAAATGGACTGGTGATAAAATAATCATCTTCCATTTTCTGGCAGCAATAATTGCAGCCATAGCACTGCTTGTCAGAAGCCCTGCAGTCATACTTTTGATTCATGTCATCTTGTTCATATTTCTTGCAATAGTAACTTTAATCTCTTATCAGGAATCAAAGAAAAGAAGAAAAGGCCAGCATCTTCACGGGATATATCTTCTTTTATTCGCATTCTGGATATTAAATATAATAGATTTGACAATAAAAAATGTACTCGGTACATTCCAGTTGTTAGTCTATCTCGCATCGCTAAGCGTCTTCCTGACAATTCTCTACAAGGTGATTCAAAAAACTGGATAAAATGACAAAACGTTCAAAATTGGAAATAGTAAGGGATATCCTAAAAACAATCCAGACTAATAAAAATTCAATAAAAGTCACGCCCTTAATAAGAAAATCAAATTTGTCTTCCGCAAGATTTTCAGAATATTTCAACGAGCTTTTAGCAAAAGGGTTCATAATTGAGCGGACGGAAAAAGCAGGCAAAGTAATTGCAGTCACAGAAAAAGCTTTTCGATATCTTGAGAAGTACCAGAGTATTGTCGGATTTATTGAAGAGTTTGACTTGTGAATTCCCTACAAAAACCCTCTCTGAAACTTACCACTTGAGCATCCAATCCTTCCAATCCCTCAAGAACTTTTATGAATTCTTGGTATTTCCAATCCACAATTTTTCCGTCTTCAGTAAAATCTTGAGGATGAAACATAATCACACAAATGCCTTTTTCATCTAAGCTATTGTTGCAATCTTCCAAAACCTCTTCTGCATAAATAAACTCCTCTGTAAAATATTTGTATGTCGTGGCATCATACCCTTCTCTAATGAAATTTTCTTCAACTAACTTATCTCTAGTTCCCCCAGAATAAGTTTTAAATCCAGAATCTTTCAGAGCATCAATAGTTTCATTAGATGCCAGATTATAAGGGGGAATAAAGTTTAAAGGAATCTCTCCAAAGTATTTCATCATTATTTCTTTTCCAAGTTCAATTTTTTCTAACGCCTGTTCATAATTTAAATTTCCAAACTCTTCAAAACTATGTTCATGCCCGTGCTGGCTTAATTCAACTTTTTCATTTTGATTAATTTCTTGTAGCCAGATTATGAGTTCTCTATCCTCCTCCATTCTTTTTGGAATTATCCCTAGGCTAGCCCCATAATCTCTATCTATGATTTCTCTAGTCATTGCTTCCATGAGATTTAGATTGTTCCAAGGAGTTATATCATCAATTCTCAAAATAACCGTTCTCTCTTCAGGCATATTTAGTGTGCATTGATATTCTGTTGTCTCAGTTAGGGAATATTCGGTTATTTGGGTTTGTGTTAAGTTGCCAAAACTTAGGTTATTTGTTTGTTCCAAGATGTATCCTTCGTTTTCATTGAAGATAAATAATGTTATGGATAGAATTCCCAATACAATTAGAGACACCAAAATTTTTTGACGTCTTTTCTCACTTTTCATCGTGTCCCCCAGCTACTATCTCTTAGATTTGCCACAGCCCAAGGAAGTTGCCACATTAATATAATCGTACAAAAACTTGCAAATAAAATTCCATAAGTCCATTTTTTATCTCCGGTATGTATGTAATAAAAAAGACCATAAATTACGGCCATAATCACTAGTCCAAAGATATAGAAATACGGAAGATTGTGGGTTACGTAAGGGAACCAAATCAATGCACGGATAATTATTATTGGGGCAAGCAAAGGGAGTATCACTCCGGTGTAAAAAGAAAGACTCATTGCAGGATTTGTCTTCCACATAAAAAGACTTGCTTTGAAACTCTCTCTTACCCAAGATTTCTTCCATCTTAATTGTTGTCTCATAAACACATCAAATTTCTCAGGCACAAAAGTTTTTGCTGTAGCAGTGGGGGAGTAAAGCGCAGTATAATTCTTTTTCAATAGGAAGTTTGTCAAAGCCCTATCAACTCCATATGTGCACTTTACTCCCAAAAATTCCTGGTTAAGCCATTTGTCAAGAATAGGTAAAAGATACTCTCTTTTATAAGCTGAACAGCATCCTGAACAACAAGTGACTTTTCCAAAAAGAGCTTCTGCAGACTTATATGCTTTAAATGCAACATAATATCTAACAGCTTGCATTTTTGTAAGATAATTTTTATTCTCATTGGCAACATAAGCATGACCTGCAACTGCTCCAACTTTTTCATTAGAGAAATATTTGACTAATTCTCTGGCAGTATTTTTTTCAACAAAACTATCAGAATCTATAAATACCATTATTTCGTTCTTCGATCTTCTTATACATTCTGCCATACCTTCTCTTTTCCCTTTATTAATTTTCCAGTCAATAACTTCTACTTTGACACCTTGTTTTTTAGCCAGTTTTTTAGCCTCAAGCATCTCTTCCAAAGTATTATCTGTGGAGCCGTCATTAACTGCGATTATATCAAATTTGTTTTTTGGATAATCTGTTTTAGCCATTCTTAGGATAGTTTCTCTTATGTTTTCTCCTTCGTTTTTAGAAGGAACTGCAAAAGAAATCGTTGGCTCATAATTCTCGTCAAAATCTTCTTCATCTTTTTCATAAAAATAAGATAAACCAAATCTGCTCAAGATATAAGTAGACACAAGAACACTATATGCTCCAAAAAGAATGGCATTATCAAGGGTTTTCAAAGTCACAAGCTTAATAACTAGAACCAAATATACCAGGAAAAAGAAAATTATCCATGCAATTGTTTTTGGATCTTTGATGTACTTTCTATAAAATCCCTTCTTGGAGTTACCTTTAGATAATTTATTCACTTTACCCATACAAATCAATCTTTCTCTGGACTTTTAAATCTTTCTAATGTTGTAACTTAAAAGAAGTAACTAACTATGGTTAATTGAAATTCTCCCAACACAATAATGCTTTTATACCTGCTTTTATGAGTTTGTTTATGGTTTTGCACGAAAACCCAGTCCTGTTCACTAGAGTGTATTGGTGGAGAGAAAGAAAACTCCTTGAAAAGAGTGTTGAAGAAGTTCAAGGAGTAGTTGAGAAGTATAGGAAAGCAAGCAGGCTTGAAAGATTATATTACACCCTCAATATTTTAAGCAATGTTAAAAGAGATTGTTTAATTTCAGAAAATTTATTGCAGTTTAGGAGATGCCAAAGAGATCAAAATAGTTATAGAAATGCAATGATGGAAACAAGAGAAAGACAATAGTCAAGAAATTTCTTCCTCAAAAAACAACTGACATCACTCTTGTCTTGAAACTTCCTCTTTTATCTTGGAAAAATCAAATCCTATGGGAAAGTCAAATTCTATATCTTTTGTATTTGTGCGGCTTCTAAAATCCAAAATACTCACGCTTTTTACTTCTCCTGTTTTGTTGTCAATTCTTGCAAAAACACCCGGCTTTATTTCTTCTGCATAACATTCTGTCGGCTCTCCTACAGAAATTTCTAAAAAATCCCATTCCTCATCATAATACAAACGTGTTTTGTTATCCATTTTGTGCAATATTTCTCTTATAAAATGCTGAGATTACAAACCCATCTCCGTTTAGATATTCAACCATGACCCATAAGAATTTGTCTGGAGACTTTCTGTGTTTATAGTGTTTGTAGTAATAATATTTTTTGCCTTCATAAGGTTGAGTTATCTTTGTTGGCGATTCTAAAGTTTCTTTTACTGCCAATTCTTCACTAACTTCTGGATGATCCTGCCTAATATGCTACCACTGCTTTTTTGTTAATCTAATCTTTCTGCCGGATTTATAGTTACTTCAAAAATATTATCCATTAAAACCCCTCAAGAAATTCCTTCTCTAGAAAATGTAATTTAGAAGGAATTATTATACAATAAGGTTTTTCAATTTCCATGTCTCTTAAATTATCAATTTCGTCATAAATAATTTTTTGTCTTTCGGTTCCTAGTTTTGAACACAAAACAATTTTATCAATTTTCACTTTGTGTGTCTTTGCAGCTTTTTCAAGATTTTTGAGAGCATCTTTTAATTCCATTCCAATGTCAACTAAAATTAGGCTATGTGCTTTCATAGACAGATTTTCCTGAACAATTTGCATATAACTATCTGCTTCATGTTTTGGCAGGCTTACGATTTTTCCGAACTTGTATAATTGTAATCCAGTCTCGCCGACAGCATCAAAAACACTTGCAGCATAAATAACCTTACATTTGACTCCTGAAGCCTTAGCTTCTTGCAATAAAGTTATATGTGTTGTAGCAGTGAGAGGACTTCCATAAACTAAAAGTACAACATCTTTTTTGGAAGCTTCATCAATTAAACTAAGGTTTTCAACCTGTTCCCTATCCAGCGAAATTATTTTTTTCTTGAACTGGCCTTCAAGAGCACCCAGTACATAAGGAAAATCAACAGTATAACTCTCTAGATAAATCCTTTTGGCTCTCTCAATAATATCAAGTCCTTCCCTTGTATAACCCTTATAATTAAGCCCAAGTCCTATTATATATAACATATTATAACATGTTGAAAAGCCTTTTTAAATCTTAAATTGCTAGTTAAGAAATGGGGAAATTGAACAAAGTGCAGAATTTTGTTATAGACATTCTATTCTGGTTTCATGTCATAATTGTTATCGCATGGTTTGGACTTTTTGCAATTCCTCTTTCAGTATGGTCAGGAAGAATTGCTTTTCATTTTTGGTACATCCTTACGCTTTATGCTTCACAGATAGTTATGGGTTTGCTTCTCCTGCCTTGGTCTAAAAAATACAAACAAGCATGTCCGTTGACAATATTCATGCAATTGCTTAGAGGTTATAAAATAAGTGACCCTCAAACATATAATCATGGATTTATCCGTGAACTTGGACAAAGAATTGGAGTCAAATTAAGACCTTGGATAGTAGAAGTTCTTCTCTTGATACCATTCATTATAGTAACTTATCAGTATCTTTCTATCTATATCTTTTGAATATAATTATCTTTAAGAATAGTTTTCAAGTTTCCTAGATATGGCAACAACAGGAATGGTGGTTCTGTATGTTTTGGCAGTAATTTTGTCAGTGCTGTCTTTGGTGTTTGTATTTACAGGACTCCAGGGAAACTATACCACGCCTTTAGTGGCGCTATCCGTGTTCTTCCTTGCTTTAGCGGGATTGATTCACGAATAAATTCATTCACTTTTTCTCTTTCTTTTTTCTTTTTAAGCTTCTGCTGGTAACAACTATAATAAAAAGAAATGTAAACATTAGAACATCATTTCTAATAATTAGTCCGATAATGGTCCCAATAATTCCCATAATTAGTATTAATTTAAACCATCTCTGTCCGTTATTTAGTTCTTCTTTAGTGTTCTTGGCTAGGTAATTTCCGATTGGAAAACCAAATATTAGAAATAAAATTCCAATAATAAATTTCACCACTTCTTGCATATCTCTTTTAGATTAAGGAAGTTTTTAAATTTGTTCAAATCCACAATTCTTTTAAACCATTCTTTCCAAGACCTATAGATGAAACATGAAATCTCAATTGGGATCTTTGCTGCAGTAGTTGTTCTACTCGTGGCAATAATTGTTTTTGCATCAGGAAACAATCCAGTATCTCTTCAGAACTCTGGAACTAATAATCCTCCCACAAATCCACAAAACAATCTGCAAAATCCAGAGTCAACAGATTTGCAAGATCAAAGTACTATCTCAAGAACAGAGCTTTCTGCTCATAATAAACAGAGTGGCTGCTGGATTGCTTACGAAGGAAAAGTTTATGATATAACCGATTGGCTTCCAAAACATCCTGGTTCTGCTTCGGCAATAGCCCCTTACTGCGGAACTTACGAAGAATTTGTAAATGCATTCTCTGGACAACATGGAACTTCACAGGTTGGAAAGCTCATGCGTGAAGGAATCTACAAGGGGGATTTAGAATGAGTTTAGAAAATTTGAAGAGATATTCTCCAGCACTTTTGAGAACAGGAATCGCTATTGTCTTTTTATGGTTTGGATTTTCACAACTGAAAAACGCTGCCATGTGGACGAGAATGATGCCAGAATATATTCAATCAGTTCTTCCATTTTCAACAATGACTCTTATACACCTCAACGGTGCCTTCGAAATAATTTTTGCAACATTATTGCTCCTAGGATTGTATACCAGACTAAGCTCACTTTTGTTAGGACTGCATCTTCTTCATATAGTGACTATTGTAGGATATGGTGCAGTTGGAATGAGAGACTTTGCTCTAGCACTAGCAGCATTTTCAATCTTCTTAAGGGGTCCAGATGAATTCTGCCTTGACACAGTTTTAACAGGCAAAAAGCAAAACATTAACGAAACTAAAAAAGAAGAAATTACAATAAGAAAGCCAGAGTCAAAACATGATGAGCACAAAGAGAAATCTCAAATAAAACAGATTCCAGCAAGCTCATAAAAATATTTAAACTTCTGCTTTATTTCTAGGGTTATGTACAAAAAATATCTAATTGTTGCATGCAAACAAAATCCTGCAGCAAAAAACATAACAACTGCTCTTTCACAATTCAGAGAAAACCCTGTTGTTTCAGGAATGAAAGACGCGCCAAGTTTCGATTTTTACCTAACGGAAGAAGAAGTTTTGTATCACGAAAATTTAGACATGAATAAAATAAATAGCTATGACTTTATAATTTTCCCGTGTACACACCGCTCAAATAAAGGCGAAAAATCTTTGTCTGTTCATGTGTCTGGAAACTGGAGAGATAATAAATACGGTGGCGAGACAAACAAAGTTTCTCAAGCTTCTGCTCTTTTTCAAAAACAAATGTTTGAAATTCTTGAAAAAAATGCAAAGAGATATGAATT
>Ga0210057_1005422_pt1 | contig 16392 bp, 11 predicted proteins | sample CryGeyCG2114_010_2_FD_183968 | JGI IMG/M metagenome (GOLD analysis project Ga0210057, IMG submission 183968) | Groundwater microbial communities from aquifer - Crystal Geyser CG10_big_fil_rev_8/21/14_0.10 (SPAdes) (version 2) | ecosystem: Environmental > Aquatic > Deep subsurface > Groundwater ...
CATAGCCGATTGGACCTAAAATCACCCCAGTAGTAGAACGCTCCGCGTTCACTACGGGGCAAGAAACTTCTCCAGAATTTATCTGTGTAAGAGAGAGAGAGAGAGAGAGAGAGGAAACCGAAATTAAATTTTGATGGTTATTACTCATATTTTTTATAATTTCATTATACCACACATCAACCCCGTTAGAGAATATACTCAACATTGAGCGGTTCTCTACTTGGTTATATTTTACCCAATTTCCTGCAAAACTACCATATCAAGCTTATTCTCTAACGGGGTCAACTTGATGTTGTATCCACAGGGACTGAAGTCCCACAGATACCACTGATAGGGACTAACGCCCCACAGATTTCACTGATTTGATTATATCACACTGATTTAATCTGTGATATCAGTGGGCTCATCTGTGTTATCAGTGCTCTTAGTTGATATACCGCCTTATTATTATCTTATCACCTCCAAAATTAACCAGCAATGCCAATTTATAACTGGATGCTTTCAGATATGCCAAGGTCTGTTTTACAAATAAAGAATGAATATTATCAACGGCTTTGATTTCCACGATAATTTTCTCACTAACAACTAAATCTAATCTTTGTTGCCCGACTTTAGTACCTTTGTATATTATATCAATTATCTTTTCGGTTTCATAGGGAATCTTATGGCTCTTCAGTTCCCAAATGATTGCTCTCTGATAAACCTTTTCTGGAAGACCCGGCCCTAAATTATTGTAGACCTCAAAAAATATTCCGCGTAATTTATAAGTTAAATCTTGGTATAAGTACATAAACACAGATTACACTGATAAAGCCCGTGATTCCACTGATTTATCTGTGTAATCAGTGGATTTATCCGTGGTATCGGTGCCCCACATCTGTGATATCAGTGGATTTGGATTTATCCGTGTTATCAGTGGCACCCTAGAAGGTGCCTGTCGCAATATATGTCAACCCCGTTAGAGAAAGGAAGCGTTTGAGTCTATTTTTTAAGTATCGCTTTCCCATACCGCTTTTGAGATACCTTTCTCTTACTATCGCATCATCTTTATTAAGACAGACTTCAAAATATATTAGAGTAAATGGCCCTCTTCCTTTGGTGGCCATAACCTCACCATGATTATGTTGACTCAAACGCTTCCGTAAATCATTAGTAAAACCAGTATACCATCGACCACTCTTTTTACTCTGTATTACATAAGTATAAAACATATAAATTCTCTAACGGGGTCAAGGTGGCATATTTCAATTAAAATGTTCCCGTTGCAATAAAAGTAAGAGTTGAATTATAAGTGCCAGCTTCGGTTGGCGCAGAAATGTTGGCTATATATGAAATCGTGCAGGTCGTGTCATTTATTGAGCCGGCAGAACTTACAACCGTCTCGCCTGATACGAACTTGAAGTTATCAACGGTACTGTAGCCGGTAGCCGCCGCGGCAATAGGAGTGGTGCCGGAACATTCCGCGCCCACAGCTGGCGTAGTGTTAAGCTTGGAATTTATGCCAAACTGCTCTGTGCCAACAGAGCTTGCCGCGGCAGTTGACATAGCTGTAATAGTATTTGTGCCCGAAGTAAGCGTAGAGCCGGAATAAGTTACCACCACTCCATTTGCGGCATTCGTTCCTACGATAATGGTATGCGAACCAGTTGAAACCGCTCCGCTTGACAATGTTCCAAGATTTACGGAGTTTGCCCCCAAGCTGAAAGTGATGGTTTGGGCCGGAGCGGCAGTGGTGATTTGGGGGATGACGGTGTAGGTGTTCAAAACCGTGCCGGTAGATAGCACCGCGCGCAAGCAATAAGCGGTGCTCGCGGTCGCGCCGTTGTCTTTTAAAGAAAAATCCCATTTGCCGTCCTGCCCCAAAGGAATGGCGGCAACCGAGTTGGTAAAGTTATTCAGCTCTTCATAATCCTGATTGACAATGGTGTCCGCGCCGTGGGTCGGGTCATTGGCGTTGGCGGTTAAGTTATCGCCGTCTAAAGGCGTAGCATTATCGTTATAGGCAATAACCGTTGCCGCGGTAACATCGGCATAGGTCTCGCCGACAAAGCCGGTGTCGCAGGTGCCGGACTGCTGGGCAAATTGAAGTTTGAATGTTTCTCCATTTATGGCAAGATTTGCTCCAGCCACATGAATAAGTTGGCGCAGACGAAACGCAGCACCTGTCGAACCTAAAGTCGCCGCAGTATCCTGGGTTGCCAGAGCCGTCCCCACATCAGTGGAATTCAAATTATTAAACAGACGATAAGCCGACTGCTCAAAAGTCGTGGCCGCGCCGGCTGTATGCGTCACCGTCACCCGAATCCAGTTGATATTAAGGCCATCCTCATTGCCTGTAATACTCTTTCGAATTCTCACTCCAAAAGTGGTAGCATTTACCTCCGCTGGTGTCCAGGAGGCAAACCCCCATTTATCAGCTACCCCGCCTTTGGTATCAATTTCTTGAGTTGCCCCACAGGCGGTTGATCCTGTCGGTTCGGCCGTAACAAAGGTCTGCTCTGTTCCTAAAGAGGCCTCGCTCTTGACAACCGTGATACCATTGCCACCAGCTACCGGCGGGTCACTATTGTATGCCCACTTCACCTCTACCTGAATGCCGTCAATGGTATCACCGGCAGGAATCGCAAATCCGAAAGTATTCCAAAATCCGCTCTGCAGGACAGCATCATAGTCATCGGTGCAGTCAGTTTCGACTGACCCTACGGCGTTGGCCGGGAGGGTGAATGAGTTTGTGCCCACGGCCCCGGCATAATTGGGCCCGGCAGTTAAAGCTTGGGCAAATTGAATTTTCGGCGGAAAATTAAAAATCTGCGGCCAGCCGGAAAAAATCCAAGTGAAAGCTAAAACTGTTACCAGCCCCATTAGAGGCCACGAACGCTTATGACGATTTTTGACTTGTATATTAATCTTTTTCATAAGACATTTACTCCTCAATAATTATCATATTTTGCGGCGTTCGCGTTCTGCCTCTAACGGGGCCAGAGAAAATCTGGAAATTTTCACCCCGTAGTGAAATTTTGACTTGTTACCCTGTAGTAGAAATTCGACTTGCTTTGCAACGCGCCAAGGGCGCTGCCGATTTTTCACTACGGGGTTAAATTTTTCTATAGGGTTCAAAACTACGCTTTTTGGGGGCAAAAACTCTTTCATTACCTATATGTACTTCTTTATATGTACTTCTTATTAAATTAAAGTAAAAATCAACATTTTACGAAGTTGTCTAATCATCATTTACATTATATCACTACTCAAAAATTTCTCATAGCCGGGCGCCTTCTCTGTCCCACGAAAACCGCTTTATTTATTACTCACAAAAATAACGCGCCTTTTAGGGCGCGGATGCGTTTAGATGCGTGACAAACATACCGCGCTGCAAATAGTATGGTAATTGATCTTTGATCTAAATAGAGAAAATACGCTTTGTGTTACCTAAAGTAACCTCGCAAATTTCCTCATAGGTCATATTTTTAAGTTCGGCCATTTTTTTGGCAACTTCTTTCACGTATAAGGGTTCATTCCTTTGTCCTCTGAAAGGCGCGGGCGCCACATAAGGAGCATCTGTTTCTATTATAATTCTTTCAATGGGTATTTTTTTGACAACCTTGTCATAGTCATGGACAAAAGTAATAACTCCCCCGAAAGTGAAAGAAAAACCCATATCAACGAGGATATCGGCGTCTTCGTGGGAACCGGCAAAAAAATGCATGACCGACGGTTTTATTCTACCGATATACGGACCAATCGCCTTAATAAGATCGGCGTAAGCATTATCGGTTTTTGAAGAACGACAATGAATCATCAGAGGCTTGGACACCTCTATCGCAAGATCAATCTGACAAACCAGCGCCTGTTTTTGCATCACTTTTATTTCTTCTCCATTGGTCCGATAATAATCGAATCCGCACTCGCCTATCGCAACGACCTTGGGGTTTAAGGCGAGTTTCTTATAAAAATCATGCTCAAATTCTTCGGCGCGCGACGTAAAACCTTTTTCATAACCAAGCTCACCCGGATCATGATATGACTTTTCCAAATGGATAGGATGAAGCCCAACCGTCGCATAAACCCCGTCATATTTTTGAACCAATTCAACCGCTTTTACGGAAGTGTCCTTTTGCGAACCGACATTTATCATCCCGATACCTTGATCGAGCGCACGCTTAATCACCGCGTCCCGATCTTTATCAAAAGCGGAAAACTGCGTATGCGTATGAGCGTCAAATAATTTCATTTTCTTGGAAATAAGGAGGCGTGGGGAAAGATCTTTATGCTATTCCAATTTTTGGGATCTTCGGAGGCGGTAAAGATCTTAAATATCTTTTCGGATGTCTGGGGCATAAAGGGAGCTATCATGGACGCAACATAAAGAGCTCCTAAAGAGGCCTCCCAAAGAACAACTTCGGTTTTGAGGCGATCCGTCTTTATGAGCTTGAACGGCTCATAGGTCTGAATATACCCGTCCAGCTTGCCCAATAATACCCAAACCGTGTCGAGGGCTTCCGAAAATCTAAAATTTTCCATATGCTCCTCAAATTTCGGACGGATAAAATTCAAAATAAAATATTCAACGCCGAAAGCTTCGATGTTCCCCGATCCCTCCAAATTAAGCGCATTCATTGTTGTTTTGAACGGAACTTCGCTTATGCGCTTGGGATCCGGCTTTGAAATGGTCCCGGAAAAATAATTTTCTACCATTTTTGACGTCCTTGAAATATAATTACCCAATCCTTTGGCTAAATTATCATTATAAGCAGACAAAAATTTATCTTCGGTAAAATCCCCGTCTTCAAAAACCGGAACTTCACGCAAAAGATAATAACGAAGCGCGTCGGCTCCGAATCGCTCGATAAGGTCGAACGGATCTACAATATTACCGAGAGTTTTTGACATTTTCCTCCCCCCCACGGTAATAAACCCGTGGGCAAAAATAGATTTAGGAAGCGGAAGACCCGACGACAAAAGCATCCCCGGCCAGATTGCCGCATGAAACCTTAAAATATCCTTTCCTATCACATGCAGATCGGCTGGCCAGAATTTTTCTCTGCCGGAGGCCGATCCGTCATCAGCGGAAATCTCTGTCCACTGAGTCCCAAAACCCAAGGCGGTAATATAATTAGACAAAGCGTCACACCAGACGTACATGGTCTGGGTCGGGTCTCCCGGGACCGGTATTCCCCATGGGATGTCTTTTGACGGACGCGAAAAACTTACATCTTCAAGACCCTTACCTAAAAAAGATAGTATTTCGTTTTTACGGGACTCCGGAAAAATCTTGAGCTCTCCCGAGCTTATAGTTTGTTTAATTTTATCGCCATAACGCGACAATCGAAAAAAATAATTCTCCTCCTCTATCACTTCGGGCTCTTTGGCGTGGTCTTGGCATTTGCCATCAACCAGATCTTTTTCGGTTATAAATGCCTCGTGCCCCACGCAATAAAGGCCCTTGTAGGAGGCCTTATATATATCTCCGGACCTTTCCAATCTCTTCCAAATTTCTGAAACTCCGGGAAAGTGCCTTTTTTCGTCTGAAGTGCGTATAAAATCATTATTTGAAATATTAAGCTCGCTTAATAATTTATTAAACTTACCGGAAATACCATCAACAAATTCGCGCACCGACATTTTTGCGGATGAGGCGGCTCTGGATACTTTTGCCCCATGCTCATCGGTACCCGAAAGAAAAAAAACGTCCCTGCCCTGAATGCGGCGATAACGAGCAATAACATCGGCCTGAATAACCTCAAGAGCAAAACCAATATGAGGCTCCCCATTTGCATAAGCAATAGAAGTAGTTATGTAAAATTTTTCCTTCATTTGTATTAAAAATATTTAAGACTTTTTTCAGACCGCGGCCGGATGCTTTTTTGCCGCAACATCATTTGATATCTCAACTAAAACCGTTGCTATAGGAACCGCAAGAAGTATCCCAAAAAAACCTCCAAGCTGGCCACCTATAATAATAGCGAGTATCACTATGATAGGGGGTACCCCCGTGGCCTTTCTCATTACCATCGGATAAAGAAGGTGGTTCTCAATCTGCTGTACAACAATAAACAAGATTAAAGCAAACAACCCTAAAACCGGATCCTGTAGTAAAGCAATAATAACAGCGGGAATAGCCGCCATAATCGGCCCGAATATCGGAACAAGTTCAAAGATAGCAGAAAGAACGGCCAAAGGAAGGGCAAATCGGACCTGTAAAATGGTAAGCCCGAGATATACGAGCACCCCGACCAGCAATCCCATTAATATCTGACCTTGGAACCACCGACCGATTTTACGACGACTGCGCTTCCATAGGTCTAAAATATAATTCTCATATTTATCCGGAGTAATAAGCGAAAGAAAGTCCTCGATTCCGGATTCCTGCGCCGAAAGATAAAAAGAAATAACCGTAATCATGACAACGGCTAATGCGCCTCCGAAAATAGCGGATGCCGCCTGGAAAAATCCCCCGGAAAGACCGGAAATAGATGATTTTAAGTTAACGATTATATTATCAATCCCGACGGAAATAGATGATGGAAGATCCGGAATAATCTTAAAAAAATCACCGGAGGTATCTGTTGTCCTGATGAATTGAGAAAACCCGGAAGAAAAAGCAGATAATTCATCAAAAAGAGGCGGGATAATGAAAGAAAAAGCAGCTACAAGAACGGAAAACGCCAATATATATGTAATAAGAACTCCGAATATCCTATGGATGCCTTTCTTTTTGAACCATTCGGCGGCAGGCTCCACAGCAGATGCAATTACAACGGCAAATACAACTACGGCTACTATGTTTTTTATCAAATACAACAAATACACCAGCCCTAACCATAAAAACACCCGGAGAATAACGCCGTCCTTTATTTCTATTACTTGTCTTTGTCCATCGGTCACGCTTTTTATTTTAATGATTCTATTATTAGCTTTTGATAAAGTTTTGAATCACGATGAGGCCCTATTACCACGAGATTCAAATTATTCGGCTTGAATATTTCTCGCGCTACTTTAATAATATCATTTCTGGACACTTTCTCAATATTTTTAAACAGTTCTTGCGGCGTTATCAGGTTTTTGTAAAAAAGTTCCCGCTCTCCGTAAAAGGACGCTATTTCATCGGTTGACTCAAAAGATAACGCGAGAGAGCCCCTTAAATTATCTTTAGCAAAACTCACCTCTTCCTCTGTCGGGCCGTTTAACGCAATATCCTTAAGTTCCATAACCATTCTTTTTACCGCTTCTTTTAACGCGTCGTGCCTCACTCCGGCCATTCCCGCGAGATACCCCGTATCGGTATAATGATCGGCGCTGGCTTTGACATAATAGGCAAGACCGCGTTTTTCGCGTATCTCCATAAAAAAACGGGATGATGCGTTGCCTCCGACTATAACTCCCAAAAGGTCCATGGCATGTCGTCTGCGGTCATACATATCATATCCGCGAGCCCCTAAAATAAAATGGGTTTGATCGGTTTTTTTGAACGCAAGCTGAACCGCGGGCCTTGATTGTTTTTCTTTAACCCGGAGCTTTTTCTTGGCGTGGCCGACTTTAAGCGCGGTCAGGCTTTTCTTAATCTTTCTGAAAGCCTCATCGGGATCAATTTTACCCGCGACAATCACAACCGAATTTGACGCGACATATTGGCTGTGACGGTAAGAAACAATATCATCACGCGAAATCCCTTTAAGCGTCTGGATAGAGCCCGCGGTATTCCATCCGGCCGGCTGGTCTCCATAAAGAAGCTCCTCCCAGTCGTCCGAAACTTTTCGCATCGGATTGTCGTTATACATGCTTATTTCCTGAAGGATCACCGCGCGTTCTTTTTCTATCTCTTCTTCTTTGAATAAGGGATCAAGCAAAATATCGGAAATAACATCAAGCGCCGTATCAAAATATTTTGATGCGGTCTTGACCCAATAGCCGGTCACTTCTTTCGAGGTAAACGCGTTATGCTCGGCCCCGATGCGATCAAGCTCGTGATGAACATCTCCCGGATTCGGGCGATGTTTTGTCCCTTTAAAGAACAAGTGTTCAAGAAAATGAGAAATGCCGTTTATTTTTCTGGTTTCGTATTTTGATCCGGTCCCGACAAGAACCAAAAGAGTTACCGCTTCGGTAGACTCCATGGGCACAAGAACAACGGGGAGGCCATTTGGTAATATTTTTTTTATATACGGATTTTTTTTCATCCCGTTAAAAATAGGACGCGAACGCAAAAACCGATTCGCACCCCAAATTACTGCTAATAAATTTTGACTTTTGGTTATGTATCATATTTTTACTCCTGCGTCCGCTATTTCTAACGGGATTCATCCCGTTAAAAATAGGACGCGAACGCAAAAACCGATTCGCACCCCAAATTACTGCTAATAAATTTTGACTTTTGGTTATGTATCATATTTTTACTCCTGCGTCCGCTATTTCTAACGGGATTCATCCAATTAAAAATTTTAAAATAATAATTGTCCTATCTTTTTAATTTTTCATCAAAATAACCGATGAGTTCGGATATCGGTATTCTTTCCTGCTCCATACTGTCGCGATCACGCACCGTAACAGTCTTGTCTTCAAGTGTCTGGTGATCTATGGTAACGCACCATGGAGTCCCGATCTCATCCTGTCTGCGATATCTTTTCCCGATGTTCCCGATATCGTCCCAAGTCGCGTTAAAGCGTGATTTGACGGTCTTATAAACCTCTATAGCTTTAGATACAATATCCTCTTTATTTGAGACTAGTGGGAATACGGCGACTTTATAAGGGGCGAGAATATGCGGAAGCTTGAGGAATATCCGGGTGTCGCCATTTGCCAGTTGTTCTTCGCGATAAGCCTGTACGATAGTGGCGAGTATAGCGCGATCAAGACCGAAGGTCGGCTCAAGCACATGCGGGAGAAAGCGGGATTTGGTCTTTTCGTCAAAATAAGTCAAATCTTTTTTGGAATGTTCCTGATGTTTTTTAAGATCATAATCGGTGCGGTAAGCTATGGCGCAAAGCTCTTTCATGCCGAAAGGAAATTGATATTCGATATCAACGGTACGCAGAGAATAATGAGCGCGCTCGCCGTCGGGAATATCATGATAAAAAAGCTTTTCGGCATCAAGACCCAAAAAATCAAGCCATGCTCCAATCTCTTTAAGCCACATTTCAAAAAGGTCTTTCCAATTTTTCGGGTCGATAAAATACTCAAACTCCATCAGATCGAATTCCCGGACCCTAAAAATAAAGTCTCCGGGAGTAATCTCGTTCCTAAAAACGCGCCCGTCCTGCGCTATCCCGAACGGAAGTTTAGGATGCATCGTATCAAGCACGTTCTTAAAATTAACGAACATACCCTGCGCGGTTTCAGGACGAAGATAAACAAGATTAGAGGTTTCTTCAACCGGTCCAATCCATGTATTAAACATCATGTTAAAAGTCTTAGGGTCAGTCATGTCGGTTTTACCGCAATTAGGACACACCAATTTCCCGTCTTTCTCCTTTAGCTCTCCATATTTGCCTTCTTTGAGGTGGTCTTCCCTAAACCTCGACTTGCAATCTCTGCAATCAACCATCGGATCAACAAATCCTTCGACGTGCCCAGACGCTTCCCATGTTTTTGCATTCATAAGTATCGCCGAATCAAGCCCGAACATATCGGAGCGTTCATGCACAAACCTCTTCCACCAGGCATTGCGGATATTGCGTTTCAATTCAACACCAACCGGGCCATAATCCCAAGTACCGGCAAGCCCCCCGTATATCTCAGATCCCGGGTAAATAAATCCCCTTCTCTTGGTTAAAGATACCACTTTTTCCATTAGATTATCCTTATTTCCCATAAGTTTATACTTTAGCAGATTTTAACTTAAAATCAATATTTTAGTTAGGGTTTAACGGCTCCCATACCATAAAAGAATTGAGGATCTGATCTTATATCCGTAGTAAGGGCAGGTTCGGTATCCGATACTATAACCTGGGCATATTCATCCAAACCGCTAGCCTGAACTTCCGACATTAAGATCGGATTTTTCCCTACATCAATAACGGAGGGAATAAGGCCGATCTGGAATTGCGCTTCCGTCGCGGGACGTATCGTGCCGGTACCCGCCTGTAAAATATTCAAAAACCAAACTACCTCTCTTGTTTCTTCGTTATAGGTGATATTCGCATCATGCGGGAGGGTCCGGTTCTTCCAAGAAACATACGGAGGAAGTTTTGAGACTACCCGAATATTTGCCGCATTGTTGGTGGTATTAACAAGAGACCAGATGACCGTATAGACCGTTTCTTGTCCGACCTTCGGCGGGAGGGGGCCTGTTCCAGGCATAATTGCATAGTTGTAAATTCCTCTACGCGCGAGTTGGAGATCGGTCGCCACTTTCAGATCCAATGAGGCGGACCCGGCGATATTCACCTCTTCGTATCCCGCCGGATTCCTCGGGGCGCTAAAAATTCCCTCCATTTGAATATTAAAATTAAAATCATCCTGACCTCTAATTTGGAAAGATTCCGGAACCTTAAAACGCACCCTGACCTGCCCCGATTCACCAGGCTCAAGAAAAGAGAATTGCGGGTATGAGGTGGCAATCCATACAGCAGCCTTTTCCACTCCTATATAAAAACCTTTTTCCGGAGTGATGGTCCTTTCATCCACTCCTTTTCCTGTTATAAATATTTTAAGAGACGCGTTCTCAACTCCAACCGGAAGATTATTTTTCCAGAATATATCCAAATAAACAATATCATTAGTGGAAACAACGCGACCGTCACCCAAATTGGACTTGAATTTAACTTCAAGAAATTGCTTTACGATATTAACAAAAGCGACCTCGGAACCGTATACCATCAACTGATCGTTCTTCAGAACGCCGGCAAAAACTTTAAAAGTTTTTTCCTCGATCTCCTCACCCGTAACCGAGCCGGTAATTCTTACTAAATACCGGTCATTAGGGGCAAGATCTCCGATATCCCAGCGGTTATTCTTTTCTCCCGGAACTGGAGGTGATGAATCTTTAAAAGTAAATCCGTGAGGATATTCTATCTCCAAAACAACATTATGGATTATATCTTTGGATTGCGATATCGCTTCAATCTCTATATTAAATTCATCACCGGCATTTATGGCATCAGGGGCTTTAACAGAAACTACTATCGGAGATCTTGTAATAGCCAATTCAAATTCGGCGGCTTTAGCCAAAATAACGTTCGATCCATCCAGACGGTATTCGAGCAAAGCCCTGGCTTTTGTGAATGTTTCTTTCTCCCCGAAAACAAACGCCTGGAACGACTGACGCTTGGTTTCGCCCGGACTTATCTCTCCTAATTCGATACGCGCCCGAAGAGTTCCCGATATGACTTTTACCGAACCCGAATCAAAAGGCTTTGATCCTTCAGGATAATCAAAAGCAACCTCCGAAAATTCTATCGGAACTTTTGCGTTATTTATAATAACCACATCCCATTTGACCAAGTCCCCGCCGACAACGCTTGATTGCCCTTCAATAAAAAAAGAGATGTTTTTGGTAGAGCTCGTCCCTCCGATAAAAAGATACCAAACCGCAAAACCAATCGCGGCAAAAGCGAACACGACCAAACCTATTATTAAAAGATACGCTCCCCATTTTTTCGGCTCCGGCTTATTGGGAGCTTTTTTTTCTTCCGGAATATCGCCCAGCCATTCTTCAGGGGCATGTTTGCGATAATATTTAAGACCGGGAGTATCATCCCGTTCCTTGAATTCCTCCCCCTTGCGATATAAACGTTTTCTTAGTTTATCTATTGCTGTTTCTTCGGGCATATTTACATTATAAAGCTATAACTGGCTTATGCGAAGACCTTTTTGGAAGATAGGTAAAAGCGAATATGAAATCCCGTCAGACTCGGATCTCCATTCTTCATTTTCAAGAACTGCTCTTATTTCGGACGGAACTTCCCCGACATAGCCGAGATGCCTCAAAACGCGCACCCCGAAAATCATTTCAAAATCTTCGGGAACCTCTGAGGAATTTCTTAAAAACGAAAAAGCGGAATCAAGCATGCCCCATAAAATACGATCCGCCTCCTGACCCCGCACTAAACGCAAAACGAGTCCCGAGGCACGGGATGCGGCGGCAAATTTGTCTTGTCCAATATTAAATTGATCTGTCGAGTGAGCGTATGTAAGGCGCAAAAACTCCCTTCCTTCCACGAAAGATATGCGAGTGCGGGAAAAAAGGGTAGTATGCGCCGAAAATTTGGACTTGGTGAGACGAACGCTTTTGGCAAATATATTTTGCAAACCAAAATCCTTAGTATAAAAACTAAGCATCCGGTCAGCCTCGCCTATATTGTAATAAGAAAGAATAATTCCTTCGGTATGATGCATGTTTTTTAAATACTCTTAGAGCACGAAAGATACATCAAACTCTAATTCGTCCGTTTTAAAAATTGACCAGATTTGAGGATCCTTAATGGCATCCGTGACTAATTTTCCGGCATTTACCTCTTCTTTAAAACGCTCCTCGAATTTTTTTACAAAAAACTTACCGGCCGGATCTTTGCTCGCAATACTCAAAACAATTTTATCTTTCGGCATCAACCCGGATTTTTTACGCATATCCTGAATATGGCGAACAAGATCTCTGAATATACCTTCTTCTTTGAGCTCCGGGGTTATATTTAAGTCGAGCTCTATGTCCTTATTTATTTTTACACCGAAAGATATTTTTTTTATGTTAAGTTCGCCCTTCATCAGGTCTATCAATTGTTTGTTCTTCCTGATCCCGGAGTATGAGCCGCGTATCTTAAGCTCACCCAACGGTTGCCGAACCTTAATACCTGATTCCGCCCGAAGCTTGAGGGCTTCCCCTACGATCTTCCTCAATTCATTCATGTCTTTAAGCAAGTCGTCTTTTACAGGTTTTTGGGTACCGGGCCATTTTTCCAAATGGACGCTGGTCTTCGCGTGGTCCAGGTCAAAGCCAGCCATCAGCAAATAAATATCTTCGGCAATAAAAGGCGTAAAAGGCGCTATGATCTTCGAAAGCTCCGATAGAACATACCCCAAAGTTTCGCTTGTTTCTTTTTTTGCCGGTTTGTTCCCGATTTTCATGACCTCGCGAATACGCCTGATATACCAGCGCGATACGTCTTCAAGCACGAAATTACCTATAAGGCGAGCAGCGGTAACAATATCAAACTTATCCATCGCCTTTGTTGAATCATATTTAACTTTTTCAAAATTAATAATGAGCCATTTATTTATGGCCATCTTAGGACGGGGCGCCTTTTTAATCTTCGGCACGATTGAATAGGTTTTCCAATATTCGACGGTGTTTTTAAGTATCATTATAAATTTGCGCGAAGCATCGGCAACATCCGACTCACGAAAAAGTTTTTCGTCGGATGGCTGGTTTATAGTGTAAAAATACCAGCGTACCGCGTCTACCCCGTATTTTTCGAAAAGCTGGAACGGCTCCACGATATTCCCCTTGGACTTGGACATTTTCTCGCCCTTCTGGTCAAGAACCAAACCGATGGTCAAAACATTTTTATATGCCGAAGGAAGCTCCATGAGAGAGGAAACCGCAAGAAGCGTGTAGAACCACCCTCTGGTCTGATCAATACCTTCACAAATATAATCGGCGGGATACAATATCGTTTTTTTCAACTTATTCAAATTGACCTTTACCCGGCCAATCTTTCCCGGAAAATCCTGATTCTGGGCAAAAGGCATCGCTCCCGAATCAAACCAAACGTCGGCGACTTCTTTTATACGAAAAGAGTCGCCTCCACAGGAAGAACACCGAAGCGAAATATCGTCTATATACGGACGATGAATATCAAGTTCGCCTCTTTGGATGCTGTAAGGCCAATTATTTATGTTGAATCTGCGTATCTCGCCGGTTTTGGGATACCACGATTTTTTATAATCTTCTTCCTCGACTCCGTCTAAGGCGGCATTAAGAACCCACAAAGGGTCGCCGTGCGAAACAATAAGTATCTTTTTATCCTTATATTTGAAAATGATATCTTTAAAAACGCCGAACATCCTTGCGCGTACATGGCGGACGCTTTCACCTCCCGGAAAAGACTCAACAAGTATCTTTTCGAACGGGAATTTTTTACGCACATCCTCAACTTTTTCACCATGAAAATCCCCTATGTTAATATCATGGAGCCGATCATCAATCTCAACTTTTGCCCCGATAATGTCGGCAATTATTTTTGAAGTTTTGCGGGTGCGGGCAAGAGGCGAGGAAATAATTATATCGATCTTCTTTTTAAAAAGTTTTTTTGCGGCTTCTTCCGCCTGTCTTTCTCCACGCGAAGTAAGCTCCGAACTCCGGTCAAACTTCGATCCTTCGATCGCGGGTCCAACTATTCCTTTTACATTATGGGTCGCCTCACCGTGCCTCACCACATAAACTTCCGTTTGATGGGGTTTTTGTTTTGAATTAAGCTCTTCAAGGGAACTTATAATATCTTGATGCCCGCAAGTTTTACATATCCACACCGGGAGAGGCATCCCCCAATAACGCTCGCGCGATATCGCCCAATCCACATTTTCACGGAGCCACTCCCCAAAACGGCTTTTACCAACATGCTCCGGATGCCAGCCGATCTTTTTATTTTCTTCGATCATTTCTTTCTTGACCGCGGTAGTTTTCAAAAACCAGGAATCTTTGGCATAATACATTAAAGCCGATTTACACCTCCAGCAGAAAGGATAATCATGCTCGTAGGGTTCACTCTTATAAATAAGTCCTCGGTCTTCAAGGTCCTTCCTTATCATAGGGTTGGCGTCCAAGAATAAAACATCATTCCACTCCGAACCGGGAGCTCTCATTTTCCCATCCTCCGAAACAGTTACAAGCGTCGGCAGGCCATTCTCTTTCCCGACTTTTTGGTCATCCGCCCCAAAGGCAGGCGCAATATGAACTACCCCCGATCCGTCGGACATACTGACGAAATCAGCCGCAATCACACGGTAGGCTGAATTTTTATCGGAGATCTTTTGAGGATAAAGCGGATCATACTGCATACCGACAAGCTGTTTTCCTTTCTGTTGCAAAATCTCTCGGTGTTCTCCATCAAGAACACCGAGCCGATCTTTAGCTAAAATGAGCCATTCCCCCTTATGCTCTACCGTTACATAACGCTCCTTTTCATTTATGGCAAGCGCGCTGTTGCCCGGAAGGGTCCAGGGAGTTGTAGTCCATGCGAGAAAGTAGATTTTACGTCCTCCTGCTCCAGATCCCGACTTTATAGGAAATTTTACATAAATAGATACGTCTTTTATTTTCTTATATCCCTGGGCAAGCTCGTGCGAGCTCAAAGAAGTCCCGCAACGCACACACCACGGAAGAACTTTATAATCCTTATAAAGATAACCGTTTTTTGAGATCTCCGAGAAAACTCTCCACAATGACCGCACATATCCGTTGCTCATAGTAATATAAGGATGTTCAAGGTCCAACCAATAAGCCATCCGCCGGGTCATTTTTTCCCACTCATCCTTATAATAGAAAACGTTCTTGCGCGCCTCCTCAACGAATTTATCGATTCCGAATTCTTCTATTTTTTTCTTTGTATTTATTCCAAGTTTTTTCTCGACTTCCATTTCTGTCGGCAATCCGTGAGTATCCCAACCGGCGCGTCTTGGAACATTAAAACCATTCATGGTTTTGAAACGCAAAACAACGTCTTTAAAAGACCTCGCAAGAACATGATGAATCCCCGGTCGCCCGTTGGCGTACGGGGGTCCCTCATAAAAAATAAATGTTTTTTTACCCTTGGTTTGCTTAAGAGATCTTTTAAAAATTTCGTTCTCAGACCAAAAGTCTAAAATCTTTTCCTCCCGCCCCGAAATAACCGGACTAGAGTCGGTTTTATTTCCAACTATTTTATCTTTCTTATCCTCTACCATTATTTATTTTATTATTTTCAAGCGAGCGAGCGAAATGAAAGAGAAAGTTGAAGATCTTTTATTTCCGAGCGAGCGCCGAAAACAATGAGTATTAACCCCGTACGGGGTTAATACTCATTATAATGATTTTTAACAATAAAAAAAGTCCAATTGCCCATAATTTTATCGCAATCTTTTAAGGTCGAATTGCCACGATCTTTATCAAAATTATTAAAATATTTTTCTAACCGCTTCAACAAATTTATCTCCCCGATCAAATTCGTGTTTAAATATTCCAAAACTTGCGGCGCCCGGCGACAATAAAACAATGCCACCGAACCCTCTGACCTTCTCATAAGCTTTTCTAACCGCCTCATCCATTGTTTTTGTTTTTATGTATTTTAATTTAGAATTTGTTAATTTTGCGATCATTTTTTCGCTTGCCTCGCCGGGGAAAAAAACAACAAAATTCGCGCTCTTTTCCAGACCGGAAACAAAACCCTTAACATCAAGTCCCTTGTCATACCCGCCCGCGAT
>Ga0210057_1005423_pt1 | contig 16388 bp, 24 predicted proteins | sample CryGeyCG2114_010_2_FD_183968 | JGI IMG/M metagenome (GOLD analysis project Ga0210057, IMG submission 183968) | Groundwater microbial communities from aquifer - Crystal Geyser CG10_big_fil_rev_8/21/14_0.10 (SPAdes) (version 2) | ecosystem: Environmental > Aquatic > Deep subsurface > Groundwater ...
TAGAGTCTTGCTCTTTCATAGGCCTATATTATAAAATATAAAGGTTTTAATTACAATGAATAAAAAATAATATGAATAATAGAAACGATTTTAATATTTTACAGGACAAGTGGCTTAAGGAAAGTTCAATAAGATCTGCCTGGGAGCGTGCTGGAGAAGATATAGCTACCCAAAAGGTAGATCTTTCACTAGGTAATCCCACATTAGTTCCTCCTTCAAAGAAGATGATTAGGGAATTAAAAAAAGCCCTTTCTGGTAAAATACCAAACAACTTTTTTGCATATATTGATAATGCTGGCCACCAGATAGCAAGAAAAGCGGTTAGTAAAGACTTAAATAAGTCAAAATACTTTAATTCCTTATTGACCGAAAAAAATATTGTAATGACCCCAGGTGCATCTGGGGCTATTAACTCAATCTTTTCTTCTATTCTTAATGCATCAGATGAAGTAATCATTCTGTCTCCTTATTTTGTAGATTATCCAAAATATGTATTAAATTACTTTAGTGTTCCAAAAATAGTTTATTTAGAGCCCCCTTTCTTTGATATCGATATTGATTTGATTAGTAAGGCAATTACATTGCAGACAAAAGCAATTGTAATTAATTCACCAAATAATCCTACAGGAAAAGTTTATTCTGAAGAAAAATTGATACAGCTGGCTAAACTACTTAATAAAAAAAGTAGGGAAATAGGAAATATTATCTATTTAATTTCTGATGAGGTATATAGAGAAATAATCTATGATGATTTTGAATTTTTTTCTCCATGTGCATATTATGATAACTCAATTATGGTATATTCATTTTCAAAATCACTCAACATACCCGGAGAAAGAATAGGATATGCTGCAATAAACCCAAAGCTTAAAAATAGTGAAATGTTGTATGAGTTAATTAAACTTTCAAACCGTACTTCAGGATTTGCCAATGCTCCTTCATTTTTCCAAAGAATAATTCCCAATCTGTTACCGTTAGAACTTGATAACAGAAAATATATTAAAGCCAGAAAAAAAATTGCAAGTGCTCTCAAGAAATCTGGTTTTGAATATCTAATTCCTGACGGTTCATTCTATTTTTTTGTTAAATTGCCGATAAGAGAAGAAAAATTTACTGAAATCATGAATAGGAATGGTTTATACACGGTTAATTCAAAGCCATTTGGTATAGAAGGTTATTTTAGAATAGCTTTCTGTGTGCCTGAAGAAATAATAGATTTAGCCTGCATTAAGATAATTGAAATAGGAAACAAATTAAAAAAAATTAATTCTCGGAATTTACGATAACAATAATTTCTTCTGCGCTTAAAATTTTTCTCTTGATTCGGGCTTTTTCCAAAATTACCTCTATCAATTGATTATTTGGTTTTATATTTATTTTTTTTAAAAAGAATTCCACGTTTGATTTTCCGCTGTTAGGACCAATTAGGATTTCATGCTCTCTCCCAATTTCATAGGGACTAATAGATGTATAGATATTATTTGCCAAATAATGATCATTTAGATCTAGAGCTTTTTTTATAGCAGATGCATGTACGCCTGTTGCTGTTTTGAAAATATCTTTTCCAATAACTGGAGTATTTGGACTTATTTTGAATTTTAACATCTTACTTGCTAATTCTGAATACTGCTGTAGATATTTCAAGTTAGCATTAGTTAGCCCTTCTTTATGTAGATTTATTAGTATTTCTTCGGTGGAAGCATTACCAGTCCTTTCACCAATTCCCAAAGCAGTAACCTGAATACAATCTGCTCCTGCTTTTATAGCTGATAAAGAATTTGCTGTAGCTAGACCACGATCATTATGTCCATGCCAATCTATTTTCACATTTTTATGATTTTTAACTATATTTTTTTTTACAAAATTTACTAAATTATACGTAGATTCAGGGGTAGCTTCACCAACAGTATCGCATATACACAACCTTCTTGCGCCACCTTCTAATGCTTTATTATAAAGGTATGAAATTGCCTTAGGATGCGCTCTGGAAGTGTCTTCCGAAACAAACATAACCTCGAGATCATTTTTTATTGCATATGCAATATTTTTTTGAATCAAATCCCCCATATTTTTTAAGTCCCATTTTTCTACAAGATGTCTAATTTTGCTGCTTGCAATAAATAATCCAGCCAATAATTTGACGCCAGATTTTTGACTTACATCTATCATTGCATCTATGTCTGATTGTAGAATTCTCCCACCACATTCTAGCTGGATTTTTAACTTTTCTTTTTTAGCAAATTTTGCTAGGGTAATAATATCGTTTTTAGCTTGATTTCCAGAAATAGGAAAACCTATATTTATTGAATCTAAGCCTAATTTATCTGAGAGTTCTAGGAAATTTTTCTTTTGTGATATTGATGGATGTTTTACATATGTACCCTGAAGCCCGTCTCTTAAGGTCTCATCATTTAATTCTATATTTCTTTTAATGTTTGAAGCTGATTTTTTATCCCATTTGTAAATTAACTTACTTTTCATAAAAAACTTGATTTGAATGTTTCATAGAATATCATATATCATCAAATAAATGAATAGTTTTTCAACAACTCCAAAAGCGCAAGATACTATAACATCTCTTTGGAAATTAGAGAAAATTATTTTGGATACATTGGATTTCAATGATGTAGTACAGAAAATAGTAGATAGCGTATTGAGCGAATTAGGTTACCTCAATTTAGGGTATTGCATTATAGTTCTTACATTAATTGATGAAAAACAAGGGATATTAAAAAGAGTATCTATATCAAAAACCGTACAAGCTCAAAAAGCGCTTGAAGCATCACCTATTCCATTCAATGAAATTAATATTCCTTTGAATGAAACCAAGAATTTATTAATTAGAGCATTAAATTCAAAAACACCTATGACATCCACCAGTTTATATGAAGTACTCTGCCCGCCATTATCACCGGATGTGGTTACCAGCGTACAGCGTTCATTAGGTATAAAGGGGACCATGGTTTATCCTGTCTCCTCAAAGGGAAAGATTATTGGAAGTTTAATTTTCAGTTTATTAAAAACACCCGATGAAGTATCGCCTGAGGAAAAAGACCTTTTGGCTAGCTTTACGGATGTAGTAGGTATTGCGGTTGAAAATGCAAAACTTTACTCATCGCTGAATGAAACCACGCTTAAACTAAAAGAAGCAAATGAACAGCTTAAAAATTTGGATAAGCTGAAAGACGAATTTGTGTCGCTGGCTTCGCATGAACTTAGAACTCCAATGACAGTTATAAAAAGTTATATTTGGATGTTTTTGCATAAAAAAGGTGATGATCTGGATGAAAAAGAGAAAACATATCTGGTAAGAGCTTATACGACCACCGAGCGACTTATAAAGCTGGTAAATGACATGTTAAATGTCAGTAGAATTGAGTCAGGAAGACTTCAGCTGGAGATGAAGGATCTAGATATAGCCAAATTGGTTAATACGGTAGTTGATGAGCTGATTTCAAGAGCTAAAGAGTTAGGATTGACACTCACATATGAAAAACCCACAGAAGCAGTAAAAATGGTAAATGGAGACGCTGACAGAATAGAGGAAGTGCTTATAAATTTCATCGGTAATTCACTTAAATTTACTCCTCCGGGAGGGTTTATAAAGGTAAAATTGGAAACGCGGGAAAAAGATATTCTAATTAGCATAGCTGATAATGGAAAAGGAATTAAAAAAGAAGATATGCCGAAGCTTTTTCAAAAGTTTCAGACTATGGGAAATGCATTTTTGCAAAAACAGCAGAATCAGGGTTCCGGACTGGGACTTTATCTTTCAAAGTCCCTAGTGGAGCTTCATGGAGGTAGGGTAAGTGTAGAATCCGCAGGTGAAAATAAAGGAGCAAAATTTTCATTTACTATTCCATATAATGAAAATAAGGCTCATCAGGAGGCAGCAGTATTGCCTTCAGGTCCTTCGGGAGCTGGAGTAGTAGTATCGGCTACTAAATAAGATCTTAACTCATCTACAAGGCTTCCGGGAGTTATCTGGCTTTTAATAAAATAACCATCGCCTAGCTGAAGAGCTTCTTTTATTTCTTCATCTTTATCCAGATTTGTTAAGAAAACTACTTTTTTGTTTGGCCGTAGTGGTGGATCAGACCTAATTTTCCTCATAATCTCCAGTCCGTTCATCTTTGGTAAAATTATGTCCATAATCACTAAATCCCATCCACCCTGTTTTAATTTATTAAAACCGTCTTCCCCGTCAGCTGCGGTTTCTACCTTGAATCCCTGTTCTAAGAGGATTTCCTGATACAGTTCTCTAAGGTATTGTTCGTCTTCCACCAATAGTATGCGAGTTTCATTCATGAATTCATCGTAGCATTAATAAGTATCTAATTTCAACCAAAATTTCAGAGTATTTAACTTAACTCATCATAGAGTTTTATTACATCTTTTCTTGTTTGCGAAACCAGGTAGGCTGAAATCTTTTTTTTAGGGTCTATACTTAGTGCGTCAAGATTAAGTCCAGCAGTAGCTCTTTCTAAAAGGGCAAGTTTTATTAGTTTTACTTCATTCTTATTCTTTGGAATTTCATAAAATATATTTAGCCACATAGATTTTTGTTCTTCGACTTGTTTTTCTGTAATATTTTCAACTGAAGATAGGTAATAAAAAAACCAATGGTATGCAAAAACTGCATCTCTAAATGGATTTCTCCATGACCAGTAAAGATTTGAACGAAGAGTTATTTCATTTCCAACCTTAATTAGATCATTTGCTGAAAAATGTCCGTGCATGAATTCAGGTTCTATATTTTGGTAATTAAATACAAGTAATTTAATTGATTTGTTAATTAATTCTAGATCCATAGCTTGTCTTAAAGGATGATTTGGGAAGAGGTCAAGAGTTATTTTTTTCCAAGAATCAAAGCTGTTTTTGGTCATTTCAGATAAACTTTCTTTTGGTTTTAAAGTCCAAGGGTTAACCAAACAATTGTTTTTGTATTCATAATAAATTTTAAAAAACTCTGCAATTTCATCTTTTTGTGTGGGTGAATTTATAACTTTTTTATGACCGACATCTTCAAGGACTAATGCTTCATAATTTAATTTCTCATCCCATTTACTATACGCGTATAGATATGGGGGTCGGATAATTTTGCTTTGATTATTTTTTTCAAAAGATTTAATTAAATTTATTTCACTAGTAATTGGCTTTACTCCCTGTATTTTTATGATTGCTTTTTTACCTTCATAAATTCCTTGATATGTAAATGCGCCAATTGCCTTAGATGTCCACCATCTGGATCTGGATCCGGATTTTTGAGGAATGAATCCTAATTTACTTGAGATTTCATTTAAGATTTTCTTTTCCCGGATAGCTAAATCAGATTTTTTATTTTTTAAGTAGCTTTGGGAGATTTCATTTTGTTTGTATCCTTTGTTCATATTGGTAAATTATATCATCTGTTATAATAGCCTAATGAAAAAAAGAAAAAAGATTCAGCCTTTTGGATATTATTTTAAATATCTGGATGAGATAGATAAGGGTAAAAAAGATTCTAAGGAATTTGGATCCATTCTTATTCTTCAAGTTATGGAAGAGGTGGGAGAAATGGCCAGAGCGTATTTAGCTGAACACGGTAGAAAGCCATCAAATTTGGCAGCACAAGCTGATGAAACGTATAAGCAGGAAATGGGAGATATTCTAGTGACAATTCTAAGACTTGCCCGCGTAAAGCATCTTAATCTTCATGATTCCATAATGTACTCTCTTAAAAAAATCGAAAAAAGAAAAAAGGAGCCAAAAAGATAATATGAACCTTGAGAGAGGAATTGGTTTAGCAAGAAAACTCCTGACTAGATATGAAACCCCAAGAGAAGCAATAGGACGTGCATTCATAGATCCTGAAGCTAAAGATGAATTAAATGAAATTATTGGACGTGAATATATAGAGCCGGATGATATGCCCGGATCAGGTATAAGACAAAAGAGAGTATTCAGATCTCCATTTAAGAGAAGATTTGTAGAAACTCAGGGAGTTGAAATTTTTAATCATGAAAAAGAACCTGAGAGATAGTTGACACTATTATTATTTCTTCTATATAATCCACATTTGTGAGCAGAAAAGAATCTCAAGTAAATATACATCAGGATTTGATAGATAAGTCAGATCCAATACGTCCCGATTCTAGTCTTGATTTAGCTAATGAAGATGGTTTTTTAGAATTTGGTGATGATCCGGAAGAAAAAGCTTTAAGTCAAAAAGAGCTAGATCTTTTGGCGGTTAAAGAAGAAGGATATACCGCTGTGGATAGGTTAGTGGATCCAGATAATCATCATAGGTTATCCGGTTGGTACGAGGCTGGGATAAAATTAGTTCATGATATTCATGTTATAAATAGAAAAAATTATGATCTAGATGTTGAAGAAAATGATCAAAAAGGATTTCCTGAAAAGTTAAAAGGAGGATTAAAAAAGGTTCCAGGTGTGAAGAGATTTGTAGGGGATAAAGATGTGGAAAGTGATGGAATTATTTTTGAAAATAATGGTAATGGGCATATCCCCGGAAAATAAGCAGGGTGTTTAGGGAATTGTTAGAGTAATTTTATCGTAGATCTAATCTAGGTTAGTAAATTTAACTCTTGACGATTTTTTAATTTTGTAGTATATTTCATTTACCATCAAATGACTGGTGGTATTTTTTTGAAAATATGGCAGACAAATACGAAAGAAGTAAACCACATGTAAATATCGGAACCATTGGTCACGTAGATCATGGTAAGACTACTCTTACAGCAGCTATTGCTACAGTTCTTGCTAAAAAAGGCGGAGCAAAAGCTATGAAGTATGAAGATATTGATAATGCTCCCGAGGAAAAGGCAAGAGGAGTTACGATTAATATTACCCACGTTGAATACGAAACAGAAAAAAGGCATTATGCTCATATTGACGCTCCAGGACACGCAGATTACATAAAGAACATGATTACAGGTGCAGCTCAGATGGATGGAGCTATCCTCGTAGTAAGTGCCCCAGACGGACCTATGCCCCAAACAAGAGAACATATACTCTTAGCCCAGCAGGTAGATGTGCCTGCAATTGTAGTTTTTCTGAATAAGTGTGATATGGTTCAGGACGAAGAGCTTCTTGATCTTGTTGAAATGGAAGTAAGAGAACTTCTAACCAAATATGAATATCCTGGAGATAAGGTAACAATCATAAGAGGATCAGCTCTTAAAGCTCTTGAAGGAGATGCAAAAGAAGAAGAAAACATAATGAAACTCATGGATGCAGTAGATGCAGATATCCCAACACCTGTCAGAGATACAGATAAATCATTCCTTATGCCTGTAGAAGATGTATTTTCAATTAAAGGACGAGGGACTGTAGTAACGGGAAGAATTGATAGGGGAATGATAAAAATAAATGATCCGGTTGAGATAGTAGGAGTAAAAGAAACTCAAAATACAGTAGTAACCGGAGTAGAAATGTTTCATAAGATGCTTGATGAAGGTCAGGCTGGAGATAATGTCGGAATTCTAATAAGGGGAATTGAAAAAGATCAGGTAGAGCGAGGACAAGTTATTGCAAAACCGGGAACCATAACTCCTCATAAGGAATTTGAAGCTGAGGTTTATATACTTACAAAAGAAGAGGGCGGTAGGCATACTCCTTTCTTTTCAGGTTACAGACCACAGTTTTATATCAGAACAACAGATGTAACAGGTGAATCTACGTTACCTAGTGGAACAGAGATGGTTATGCCTGGAGATTCAACAAAAATGATCGTAAAGTTAATTGCACCAATCGCTCTAGAACAGGGTGTAAAATTTGCTGTTCGAGAAGGCGGAAAAACAGTTGGAGCAGGCGTAGTCACCAAGATTATTGCCTAAAATAAGAGCACCTTGATTTTTTAGTATGCCAAAAGGAAGAATTAGAGTTAAACTCAAAAGTTATGATGCTAGAGTAATCGATGCATCATGTCAGCAGATTTTAGATACGGCGATAAGAACCGGAGCTAAGGTCGTGGGTCCAATTCCTTTACCTACTAGAAGATCAGTATATGCTGTAAATAAATCTCCATTTATAGATAAAGACGCCAGGGACCACTTCGAGATAAAAGTTCACAAAAGACTTATAGATATAGTTAGTCCTACAGAAAAAACTATGGATTCTCTGGGCCATTTGGAGCTTCCTGCTGGGGTAAATATTGAAATTAAAATGTAATTTTAGAATTAATCTGTTCTAAATCTTCCGATTTCTATCAATTTTTCTAACAATTCTTCTTTTTCTAAATCATCTAGTTTTATTTCCTCCTTATGACACACAAGAAGACCCATAATTATATTTTTTGCTTTAAGTACATCGTTTTTGGGAAGAAACCTAACGGGTGGTGGATCTTGCTGAAATCCACCAGGACCCATTTGAATTTTTAAAGTGGAAAAAAGGAGACTGTTTTCAACTACTGGCACAAGAATATCCTGAATAAGTATATTATATTCCTGGGTGATAAAGAAGAACTGTTTGAATACCAAGATTACCTGCTTTTCTTCGATGTAGACTCTATTTCGAAATAAATCAAATGGCCAGACAGTAGACATCATAAAAAGTCTATTTTCTGTCATTTTAGCTAGCCTATCTAGCTGTTTCTCTTCTTTGGTATTCTTTGATTTTTTCTTAAAAAGCTTACTTTTCTCAAGAATTACAAGCTCCTTACCCTTTTTAATGCTATTTTGAAGTTTTGCCATGTGTTTAGCTTTTTTTCTATCTTTATTGTTTTTGGCCACTTCTCTGTTATTTCTATCTTTTTGATTCTCTTTTACTTCTTTATCTAGAATCACATTTCCGCCTTGCTTTTCTTTATTATATTTTCTGTTTTCAGCCATTTCACTATACTCTGTGTTCCTGTCACTCTTTTTGTATTTCTGATCTTTCTTAATTTCAGTTTCATCCCCATCCCCATCCCCATAGCCACTTAATATATGTTCTTTTTTATCTTCCTTGCCTTCAGGATTTTTATTTGCTTGAGTTTTACCTCTTTCAAAAAGTATAAATTCTCTCCCCTTTTTAAAATTGTTCTGAAGCTTAACCATATGCCTATTATACTCTTTTATGACAGCGCCTTGAGCATAAATGATATTTGTTGTAATATTAACGCATGGCAAAAGTAAACAGGAGCTGGCATGATAAAAACAAAATGCCCAAAAGAGCTACCACGAGAGAGCGTATTAAGTGGCACACTTTTCATGCGAAAGCTTGTGCATGCCGGCCCATTCCCAATAAAATTCAGAGATTAATTTCAAAGTAACTTACCGTTCCCCTTGCATTTAGGCACGAGTTTGGCTATAATTACAAGTACAAAATGGCTTTACTAATAATGGAGGTGATAGCTACATAGTTTTAGTCTAAATTAAATTCATTTTATGTGAATTAATGCGGCACTATGTGGTCGCTTTTTTTGTTTTATGAAGCTAATAATATTATGCAGGCGTTAATTGGATTAAAAAAAGAACAAAGTCAAAGATTTTTAGAAAACGGAAATAGAGTTCCGGTTACGATTATTGATGTGAAGGGAAACACAATTGTTGCCTTAAAGACACAAGAAAAAGACAAATACCAAGCTGTACAGCTTGGTTTTAGTATGAAAAGACATGCAAGCAAAGCAGAATTAGGACACGCAAAAGGGGCAAAATTAGAAAAAGCCCCTAAATTTTTAAAAGAAGTGAAAATTAAAGAAGATGATGTCGAGCTACCCGCAATAGGAACAGTTCTTAATCCTCAAGAAGTATTTGAGCCTGGTGATATGGTAGATGTAAGTGGTTTCTCGAAAGGTAAAGGATTTCAGGGTGGAGTAAAAAGATGGGGTTTTCATGGAGGACCAAAAACTCATGGCCAGTCAGATAGGCACAGAGCTCCGGGATCCATAGGTCAAGGCACAACCCCAGGAAGAGTATATAAGGGTAAAAAAATGGCAGGAAATATGGGAAATGAGAATGTGACCATAAAAAATCTTGAAGTACTTGATGTAACAAGCGATGGAACTATTACGATAAAAGGTTTAGTTCCCGGAATATTAAATGGACCTCTTATGATTTTTAAAACCGGAAAAGATAAGAACTTTGTACCTTTTTATGAGAGTCCCGAGTCACCTTCTGCTTCAGCTGAAAATAAGGATACAGAAAAACAAGTAGAGAATGCAGTAGATTCTGCTAAGCAGGCTGTAGATAAATTAGAAGTTGAGAATGAGGAAAAGCCGATTGAATCTATGGATACAAATATAAAGGTAGAAAAATCAGACGAGAAAAAAGAAGCTGAAGGTGACGTGAACGATGATAACTCTAAAGAATCAGAAATAAATGATGATCAAAATGTAGCTGGGGATGTTAAGGTTGAAGAGGAAAAATCTGAGCAAAAAGTAGAGAAAGGAGATACTACGGATGCCAAGTAATCAAAAACCAAAAGCTAAGAAGATTAGTGTAAAAAAGACTGAAGTAAAATCAGCTTCAAAGCCTAATGAAAAAGTTAAGACTAAGGTGACAAGTAAAACTTCACTTAGTGCCCCTATGTATGACGTAAAAGGGACAAAAAATGGTACATTTGCTCTTCCTAAGGAAGTTTTTGGCGCTAAAATTAACGATGTACTTATGGCTCAGGCAGTTAGAGTTTATTTAGCCAATCAAAGACAGGGAAATGCACATACTAAAACTAGAGGTGAAATAGATTTAACAAAGGCTAAATGGTATAGACAAAAAGGGACAGGAAGAGCAAGACACGGAGCGAAATCTGCTCCTATATTTGTAGGCGGGGGAGTAGCACATGGTCCTAGAAAGCATAGTTTTTCACTAGTTTTGCCAAAGAAAATGAGAAGGGTGTCTTTGGTATCTGCGCTATCTCAAAAAGCTAAAGACGGAGAAATAACTGTACTTTCAGGTTTTACAAAGATTGAACCAAAAACAAAAATAATGAACCAAGTTTTAATAAAAATAACAGAAGATCCTAAAAACAAAAAAAAGATTCTTTTTGTAACTTCAGGTTCGTCTAAAGACCTACCGAACGTATTTAGGGCTGGAAAGAACATTAAAAATTTAGAACTGATGAGCGCAAATCTACTTAATACTTATGAAGTATTAAAGTATAAGAATTTATTTATGATGAAGGAATCTGTAGATGTTTTAACCGGCGAAGGGAATAAAAATTAATGATGAATATAATAATATCACCAATAATAACTGAAAAATCCATGATTGATGCAGGTAATGGAAAATTTACATTTAGAGTAGATAGATTTGCCCGAAAAGAAGATATTAAAAAAGCTATTGAGAAAAAATTTAAAGTAAATGTGACTAATATTTCAACTAGCCTTTTAAAGGGTAGGTCTGCGAGGGTTGGAGCTAAAAGAATAGAGAAGAAACTTACTCCAATAAAAAAAGCCACAGTGACTCTAAAAAAAGGTGAAAAAATAGGTATGTTTGAGCTGGGGGATAAATAATCTATTCAAGGAGCTCAAGTTTTTAATAATAATATGAAACTTAAAACTATAAAAAAGAAAAAGTCTGGAAGAAGTTATGGAAAGCTTGTGGTTAGGCATCAAGGAGGAGAGCATAAGAGGTTTTTGAGAAACATTGACTTTAAAAGAAAAAAAACCGGTACAGTGGGAAAAGTGGTTTCTTTGGAATATGATCCAAACAGAACTGCAGATGTTGCCTTGATTCACTATGCAGATGGAGAAAAAAGATATATAATAGCTCCTCTTGAGCTTAAGGTTGGCGATAAAATCTCTTCTGGACTTGGAGCGAGTATAAAAACAGGAAATGCGCTTCCGCTTGGAGATATTCCCGTAGGAACAGTAATTCATAATGTGGAGCTAACTCCCGGTAGAGGTGGACAGCTTGCAAGGGGTGCAGGAACAGGAGCCGTTGTTCAGGCAAAAGAAGGATTATATGCTCATGTAAAACTTCCGTCAGGCGAAATTAGGAAAATTAATGAGAAGTGTATGGCTACGGTCGGAGTTTTGTCTAACATCGACTGGAAGAATGAATTTTTTGGAAAAGCCGGAAGAAAAAGAAATATGGGAATTAGGCCTACGGTTAGAGGTGTAGCTCAAAATCCCAGGTCTCATGCTCACGGTGGAGGAGAAGGAAAGTCGGGAATTGGACTTAAAAGGCCAAAGACTTATGCAGGAAAACCGGCTTTTGGTAAAACAAGAAATCCAAAGAAAAATTCAAGTAAATATATTTTAAGTAAAAGGGGAGGAAGAAGAAAATAAATGGCAAGAAGTAGTAAAAAGGGTCCATTTGTAGATCTAAAATTGGTTAAAAAAGTTATGTTACAAAAAGCGGGTGGAGATAAAACCGCGATAAAAACGTGGTCGCGTTCAAGCCAAATTCCGCCAGAGTTTGTTGGTCATAATTTTTCAGTGCATAACGGAAAAACTTTTATTAATGTTTTTGTAGAGGAGGGAATGGTAGGACATAGGCTTGGAGAGTTTTCCCCTACAAGAACTTTTAGAACTCATGGAAGAGTTGTAGCAAGAGAAATAAGCAAAACCTAATTATGAATAAATACCAATATCAAATATCTAATATCAAATAAAAAAATAAGTATTCGGGTATTAGAAATTTTAAATTTGAAATTGAAAATTACGGCCGAAGGGAGTTTGTATGCAAACAATAACAAGAATAAACGAAGTCAGAACAAGTACGAGAAAAGTAAGAATCGTAGCCGATGAGATTCGCGGTCTTTCCGTGGATGAGGCTCAGGATGCTCTTACAGTATTGAATAAAAGAGGGGCCACTGATTTAGGCAATGCTCTTAAAAGTGCAATTGCAAATGCTGTAAATAATTCAAAAATGGAAAAAAATAATTTAATTATTAAAACTATTGATGTAAATGAAGGAACCTTTTTCAAAAGATTTAGGCCTTCAACCAGAGGAAGAATACATCCTTATAAAAAAAGAACAAGCAATATTAGGATTGTCCTGGAGGAAAAAATAACAACTCCTGTAAAAGAGGCTAAAAAAGAAGACAAAAAAGCAGTAATCAGTAAAAAACCGAAGAAAAGTGAAACAAAAATATCAAAACAGAATAAGAAAGGAGATACCAAATTAACTTAATTTTTAATTAACCTAATTGACCTAGAAATGGTCATTAGTGAATTTAGATTTATTTAGATATTAGAAATTAGGATTTTGAAATTAAAAAAATATGGGACATAAAGTAAATCCAAAATTATTTAGACTTGGCCCTGTCTTTAACTGGGACAGTAGATGGTTTGATGATAAAAACTACAGCAAAACTCTTTTAGAAGATTATAATCTTAGAAAAGCAATAACCGAAAGACTAAGAATGGCTGGAGTTTCGACTGTAGAAATAGAGCGATCGATTAATAGTCTTAGGATTACTGCTTATGTTTCAAAACCGGGAATCGTAATAGGTCGCGGAGGAGCAGGTCTTGAGGATCTTAAGAAATTTTTAGTAAAAGAGCTTTTGAAAACCAGAGAAAGTAAAAAGAATTTACCAAAACTGGATATTAGAATTGAGCCAATAAAGGAGCCAAATTTGGATTCATATTTAGTTGCAAGAAATATTGCTGATCAGTTGGCTAGGAGAATGCCTCATAAAAGAGTTATGAATCAGTCAGTTGAAAGAGCCATGTCAGCAGGAGCTCTAGGTATCAGAGTTGTTCTTTCAGGAAGAATTGGTGGGGCAGAAATTGGCAGAAGAGAGAAGCTGCAGCAGGGCACAGTTCCATTATCGACAATAAGAGAAAATATTAATTATTCAAGTGTACCCTCTCTTACTAAGAAAGGTTATATTGGGGTTAAGGTTTGGATAAACAGAAAGGAAGAATAATTATGTTAACACCAAGAAAAGTTAAGTACAGAAAACAGTTTAGAGGAAAATTAACAGGAGTTGCACATAAAGGGACCAAGGTTTCATTTGGTGATTATGGACTTATTTCTGAGGGTACAGGCTGGGTTACGGCAAGGCAAATAGAAGCAGCTAGACGATCAATAACTCATTACACTCAAAGAGGGGGAAGAATTTGGATTAGAATTTTTCCAGATAAACCAATTACTAAAAAACCCGCTGAAGTAAGAATGGGTGGGGGAAAAGGAGATGTTGAGGAGTATGTAGCGCCTATTAAAAAAGGAAGAATGCTTTTTGAAATGGCCGGTGTACCTAAAGAGGTAGCTCATGAAGCTCTTAGGCTTGCATCTCATAAGCTGGGTGTAAAAACGAGAATAGTAAATAAATAATATGAAAATTAAAGATATATCAGGAAAAAGCGTAAAAGAATTAAAAGATCTCTTAAAAGAAAAAAGAGATGAATTATCTAATTTAAAGCTTGACAATAAGCAAAATAAATTAAAGAATACGAGATCAATCTTTAATACGAGAAAAGACGTGAGTAGGATCCTGACATTAATAAGAGAAAAGGAATTGGCAGCTGAAGATAATTTAGTAAAAAAGGAGGAAAAATAAATGAAAATACTTGAAGGAAAGTTAATATCAGTAAAAATGCAGAACACAGCTGTGGTAGAAGTTAAGAGAGTAAAACCACACCCTCTTTACAGAAAGCTTATTAGGCTTAGTAAGAAATACAAGGTAGAAAACACCGGATTTGAGGATTTAGCAGTTGGTACTGAAGTAAAAATTCAAGAGATAAAGCCTGTTTCAAAAGAAAAATATTTCAAGATCATTGAAGTAATTTCCAAAAATGAAATAAAAAAGATAAGTAAGAAAGAAAAAAAGGAGACGAAACCTAAAAAGGTTTCGAAAGGAAAATAAATTATGGTACAGCATAGAAGTATGATAAGAGTGGCAGATAATTCAGGAGCTAAAATACTTATGGTGATTCAAGCCAGGAATGGATCAAGAAGAAGATATGGTTATCTTGGAGATGTGCTTAAATGCGTGGTTAAAGAAGCTGCTCCTATAGGCCAGGTAAAGGCATCGGATATGGTTGAAGCGGTCTTGGTAAGAAGTAGGAAGGAATTTAAAAGGTCAGACGGATCGTATATAAGATTTTCTGATAATGCAGCAGTTATTATAGATAACCCAAAGGATAAAAATCCAATCGGAACAAGAGTGTTTGGACCAATCGCCAGAGAGATTCGAGATAAAGGATATATGAAAATCACAAGCATGGCAGTAGAGGTGTTATAATATGAATCCCGTTAGAAATATCACTATTCAAAAATTGACTTTTTATATAATTTTAGCCTTTGAGAGGAGGGTTTTCTAACGGGATGAAACTTAAAAAAGACGATGAAGTTATAATAGTAAAGGGTAAAGATAAAGGGAAGAGGGGTAAAATAGAGAGGGTTATTACTAAGGAGAATAAAATTCTTGTGCCGGGAGTTAATCTTTATAAGAAGCATTATAAATCAAGAATTCAGAATAAGCCTTCAGAAATAATTGAAATTACAAAACCTTTTCCTGTTGGAAATGTAGCTCTTATATGTCCTAACTGCAAAAAACAGACAAGGGTGGGATATAAAATTGATAATAAAGAGAAAATAAGATATTGCAAAAAATGCAATAAGAAAGTTTAAGTATGGAAAATTTAATTACAAGATATAATACAAAAATTAAAACAGACCTAAAGAAAGAGCTTGGCGTAAAAAATATTTATGAAGTGCCAAAAATCAGCAAAATAGTTGTTAATATGGGTATAAAAGACGCATTAGCGGATAAGAAAAATATTGATAATGCTGTAAATATACTTGCTCAAGTAACTGGTCAAAAACCTAAAATAAACAAGGCTAAGAAGTCTATTTCCACCTTTAAGCTAAGAGAGGGAGATAAGATAGGGGCTATGGTTACTCTTAGAGGTAGGAGAATGTATGATTTTTACGAAAAATTAGTTGGAATTGTGCTTCCTAGAATTAGAGACTTTAGAGGAGTTTCCAAGAAAAGTTTTGATGGGCGGGGGAATTATTCACTTGGTTTTTCTGAAGGAATAGTTTTTCCTGAAATCGATCCGGCAAAAATAGTTAAGGTTCAGGGAATTGAAGTGACAATAGTAACAACAGCAAAAAATGATAAGGAGGCAGAGGTACTCTTGGGCGCGCTGGGAATGCCTTTTGTTAAATAATATGGCTAAAAAATCGAATACAGTTAGGTATCAAAAAAAATTAAAATTTGAAGTGAGACATAAAAACATATGTAATATTTGTGGAAGAAATAGGAGCTATATGAGAAAATTTGGAGTTTGTAGAATTTGTTTCAGAGAGCTTGCATCGAAAGGAGAGTTGCCTGGCGTAATAAAAGCCAGTTGGTAAGTATATGAATCACGCAGTTTCAGATTTTTTAATTAGAATTAAAAACGCAGGACTTGCTAGGAGACATGAAGTCACACTTCCGTATTCAAATATAAATAAGGAAGTAGCAAAAGTTCTTAAGAAAGAAGGATTTTTGTCAGAAGTAAAAGATGGTAA
>Ga0210057_1005424_pt1 | contig 16386 bp, 29 predicted proteins | sample CryGeyCG2114_010_2_FD_183968 | JGI IMG/M metagenome (GOLD analysis project Ga0210057, IMG submission 183968) | Groundwater microbial communities from aquifer - Crystal Geyser CG10_big_fil_rev_8/21/14_0.10 (SPAdes) (version 2) | ecosystem: Environmental > Aquatic > Deep subsurface > Groundwater ...
CATTTATCCATCTTTAGACTCTTCTAATCTTTTTAGGCCGCGTCCCGTTATGGGGAATGGGCGTGACGTCCTTTATACTGGTGATTTTGATACCCTCTCCACCAACCGCCCGGACTGCTTGCTCGCGGCCAGAGCCAACACCGGAAACTTTAATAATTGCTTCATTTATTCCATATTGTTTGGCTTTGGCTAAGGCATTTTTGACGGCCGTGGAAGAAGCAAAGGGCGTTGATTTTTTGGTGCCAGAAAAACCGCTTGAGCCAGACGTTGCCCAAGAGAGGGTATTGCCTTTTTCATCGGTCACCGTGACAACGGTATTATTAAATGAGGACTGAATATAAATTATCGCCCTCGGAACCTGATTAATAACTTTTTTCTTTTTTTTGATCTTTTTGGGCATTAATTATCCTTTAGGTTTTTTCCGCGGCCTTTTTGCGGCCCGAACCAACAGTTACCCGCTTGCCTCTTTTGGTTCTGGCATTTGTTTTTGTTCTTTGTCCCCGAACCGGCAGGTTTTTCTTATGACGGCCCCCGCGATATGAGCCGATTTCTTGAAGTCGCTTAATATTCTGCGAAATTTCCATCTTTAAATCGCCCTCAACTTTGTAATTTTTATCAATTACTTCTCTGATTCTTTCAAGCTCCGGATTTGACAAATCCGCGACTTTTGTCCCCAGTTTGACGCCTGCTTGCTCGCAAATTTTTCGCGCATTAGAAGGACCGATACCTTTGATATAGGGCAATGAATATTCAACATGCTTATTGTCGGGGATATTAACCCCAGCGATTCTCGCCATAATCGTTCCTTTCAGTCACTTAAATATAAAATGCAAAAATCAAAATGCAAAATTTTGGAAGCATACACTGTCTTTAATTTTAAATTTATAATCGTCATTTTGAACTTTGAGATTTAAATTTTGAATTTCTATTATCCTTGTCTTTGTTTATGTTTGGGATTAACACAAACTACCCGCAAAACTCGCTTGCGTCTAATAATTTTACATTTCTGACAGATTTTTTTAACCGATGGACGTACTTTCATATATATCCTAATATTTCAACAGCTAATATTGAGCCGAGGGGATACCCCCGAGCGCGTGCCGGTCGAGGCCGCGCTCCGAAATCGATGAGTCAGGCACGAATCGATTCGGAAGCGGCCGAGTAGGTTGGCTAGGATGGCCAAAGCGAACGGGGTGTCCCGAGGCGATACTATAGCCGCCGGGTAATCCGGCCCTTAGTTAAATCGTAGGGAGAAAGTTCAACCGTCACTTTGTCGCCTGGCAAAATCTTGATGTAATTTAACCTGATTTTACCGGAGACATGGGCGAGGATTTCCGTGCCATTTTGCAACGCAACCTTAAAAGTCGCGTTAGGCAGAGATTCAAGGATTTCTCCCTCCAAAATAATTTTTTCTTTATCCATAACTTGCACAACTCACTTGTTACTACAATTTATTAGTAGTAAATCTATAAATATTGTAGCAAATATTTTTCAAATAGTCAATAGTTCAAGGATGAGCTGTTAGATTTTCATATTTATAGCTTGATTTTATTAAGTAATTGATCTATAATATCGCTACGTCCAATAGGAGCGTGACTATGACAGAATGGCGACGGCGACTCAACCGGCTGCCGGTACTCTTCCATTATGTCGGAGCTCGCATGTCATTGCGCGACGATGAGTGTATTGAGGGCGATCTCAAGCACGCACACTATATCGGCACGCGCGAATACGTGCCGGCGGTGGGCGTAAAGTACACCATCTCCATCTCGGGAGCCCATAAAGGGCGCGAGCAAATCGTCCGCCAACTCGTCGAAGAGTTGGGTACGCCCGAGATTGACAACTGCACCGAAAAGTCCTGGATCTTCTTCTGGCCCTCGAATTCGCAGGAAATACCCAAGACCAGAGTTCACGCGCTTCTCGGAGACGAGCGGATGGTAGAACTGATGGATGAATTTCAACTCTCCGGAGAGGAAAGAAGGCTCGTTAACGTCAGTCTGACGATGCTTGCCTACACCATGGGAATGGAGTGGGAGCGTCGCCAGAACTACATTTTCGCCGTTCTTGCCGAAGCCCAGCCCGAACGCGTCAGTACTATCTCTCAAGCCGTTCTCAAGATCACGACAGAGTTTGCCAAGAAGCGCCAGGAGCTCAAGGCACAGAAGAAGGCGAGGCGAAAGTCTCGTGGTGGAACGCGAGTCGCGGGCGATGAGCAGGTGCATTAACAGATCCGTACGCGGGTCCGGGCAACCCGGGCCCGTTCGCTTTTCTTAGCGCTTTTCTTTCTAAATATGCTATACTTACGGTATGAAAAAAAGTACCCCGATTGAAGAACGACAGGATAAAATCTACAAACAAATGTCGGCGTGAAAAAAACTGGAAATCCTAGACATGTTTTATAAAACTGGAAGAATGTTAGATGATCTAAAAAATAATGACCCTAAAATTAAAACGTTCTATCGTAATCGAGAAAACAGACTGTTATTTTACTCCAAGATGAATTAACCTAACGAAAACTACATAAAAAAGTGGACTCTTAAACTCAAGCTTGAAAATGAGTTTGAAAAAATTAAATCATTGAAAATTGTTTGTTCTTATTGTCTCAAGGTTTACCCCGTGAGATGTATCCCCTATCTCACTGGGGTGCTTTTCTTTTGATAATTGAAAATTTCATATTTGAATATGGTATAATAACAATATGAAAATTATCAAAGACGCAATTTCTCTTAAGGAACTCAAACAAATGTCAAAAAAAATGTTCGGGAATTTAGTCAAGGCGGTCGTCGATACCCAAAAAGAAATCATGGCCGTTGATGCGCCGATGCATGCCGACCAAGAAGCAGAATTAATCAAAAACGGCTCCAAGCAAGAAAACTTATGGGGGATTAATCTCTATCCCGACAAAACCGATAATGACTTTATCGAATTCGATTCGATCATCAATTTAAAACCAAATCAGAATAACCGGACTCGCGGGGTTGAAGATCCAGAGATCCAAGCTAAAATAATGAAAATAGTAAATAAATTAGTAAAAAAATGAAATTACACCAAGATTTAACTGCCAGCCGCTGGCATAAATTAAATATATTCGAGCAAATGGCCAATATCGGGGCTGAAGTCGGCCGAGCAATTAATTGGCAAGAAAAAAGCCCGACTGACTCAAGGATGGCTTTTGAGCGCGCTTTAGAGCTATTAGATTTAACCATCGCCGACCCTAAAAATAAAAAACGACTGAAAGAACTATTAAGATTACGAGAAACGCTGGCGGATTATTTTGTTTTTGATAATGAGTATTCGTCCTCAAAGGACTCATGGAATAACTATTTTTACGCCTTCAACTACGCCGCTCGATTAAATCACTATTAATCACCCCCAATCACTTAGTCACTCTCTATATCTTTTTTCTTATCTCTTATACCTTATCAAAAGGCGGTGATGGGGGTAGAATTAACCTAGAGATAAGAAAGGGTTTGATTTATGGCCTCGTCGTCAAAACCAATTTATGCCTTTGTTGATGCCTCTAATCTTTTTTACGGTGGCGTAAAGAGTTTGGGTTGGAAAATTGACTATCGAAAACTCCTAAAGTATCTAAAAGACAAATACAGAGTTAGAAAGTGTTTTTATTATGGCGGAGTCGAATTATTCGACTTTGAATATTCGATATTAAATAATCGGTCAATTGATCTTAAAGCACTCAAAATGTACTTGTCGAAAAAACTGAAAGATCCTAAAGTTTCCGAATATCAAATTGTGTTGATCGGACGAAGCATTAAAAGAATTAATTTTTATCTTAATTTGGATAAATTCGGCTACGACCTGCGTCTTAAGCCGGTGAAAATATTTAAAGAAGAAAATGGCCGGCAAACCAAAAAAAGCCAATTGCGATATCGATATGACCTTTAACATGATGAGATATATGGCGCAGTATTCAGGTTTAGTTGCCCTAACTGGTGATGGCGATTTCGCACCGGTTTTATGCTATCTAAAAAATCACGGGAGAAATATTAAAATTTTAGCCCGCGGCGAGAGATCAGCCAGGGAAATTAAACAGCTAACTGGTGGGGATTTTCGGGATTTTGTTAGGTTAAGAAAAGAATTGGAGTATAAATAAAGAGGAGACATGCGAAATATCTCCTCTACGTTTAGTAATTATATTTTATCAGAGTTTGTTTAGTTTGTCAAGTCTTGCCAATTACGGTGCAAAAATGCCTAAAAATTTTACTGTCCGCGATCTGCCAAAAACCGAAAGGCCGAGGGAACGGCTAATTAAGTTAGGTCCAGAAGCACTTTCGGCTCAAGAACTATTGGCTTTAATTATTGCTCGTGGTATTCCCGGAAAATCAGTCATGAATATTGCCCAAGAACTTCTTTCTAAATTCGGCAACATTAAAGAAGTCAGTGAAGCCACCATCGAGCAACTTTGTGAAATTCGAGGAATCGGACCAGCTAAAGCCGCTCAAATTAAAGCTTGTTTTGAGATCGGCAAAAGAGGAGAATTAGAGCCAGAGCAAAAGAAATATGATATTAAAAACCCCCAAGCAATTGTCAAAGCAGTTGGTGCTTCAATCAAAAACAAAGCCAAAGAACATTTTAAGCTAATTATTTTAGACAGCCGAAATAAAATTATCGATATCACCAATGTTTCAATTGGCACTCTTAATGCCAACCTTGCCCATCCCCGCGAAATTTTCAAAGATGCCATCTCCCACAATGCCGCCTCGGTCGTTTTGGTCCACAACCATCCCTCCGGCGATCCAGAAGCATCAGAAGATGATTTAAAAATTACCAAACAATTGGTTGAAGCGGGAAGAATATTAGGGATTGAGGTTTTAGACCATATAGTAATAGGTAAAAACAGCTTTGTGAGCATGAAAGACAAGAAATTATTATAGTTTTTCCGCCTACGCCAAGGCTACGGCGGATCCGCCGAAACTTTAGTGAAGGCGGAAAGGACAAAAAGTTGATCAGCTCCGAGTGAAATCGAGGAGTTTGACAGCAAAATCAATGTACGCTACAATGGACATAGGAAGGAGAAAAATGGCTAAAAAAACAATTACTATCACTGAAGGCAGAAAAGAACTATTTAAAATTGCCGAAGAAGTGCAAAAACCCGACACCCAATATGTTTTTACGATTGAGGGCAAGCCGGGCGTGGTTTTGATGTCAGCGGATGAATATGATTCTTTAATGGAAACAATGGAGATCTTGAGCAATCCGGAGATAATGAAAGATATTAGACAAGCCGAAAAGGACTATCGAGAGGGAAAATATTCTAGTTGGGAAGAAGTAAAAAAGGAATTAGCCCTAATGAAAGAGCCGGCGCTGGCCTTGAGAGAGAAACCTCAAAAAAAATATGGCAAGAAATAATTGGCGAGTTGAAATCCGTAACGATGCCAAGAAAAATTTAAAAAAGATTGCTTTCCTGTGGCGTGAACGAATTGAAAAAGCAATTGATGTTTTGGGGAATAATCCTTTTTATGGTGAAAAAATGTCAGGCGAGCTAAAAGACCGCAGGAAAATCAGAATCTGGCCTTACCGAATAATTTATCGCCTTTTCGAAAAAGAAAAAATAATCTGTATCGAACGAATCGACCACCGCGGCAGTATCGGGTATAAGTGTTTGTAAAATTACGATGAGGATCTAAAAATGACTAAATATCCAATTCAACCAGAAGAAATAGGCCAAGATATAAAAAGTGTCGGCCAACTTCGCGAGTCAGACACACGCTTGATTATTAATCGTCAGCGACGGCATATTACGGGTATTTATTGGCGATAATTCGTGTAAAAAATTCGACGGAAGAATGGTTGGGAGACTTGGTAATAGGACATGAACCATTACGAACTCAAAATATCCTTTGTAAAAGAGCTTAAATTAGGATTTATCCAAGCTCTTGACAACTGACTTTTTAGTCAGTATTGTTAAATTAGGAGGGAAAATGAATCAATCGCCAACCAAACGGCAAAAAGAACTCTTGGGGATAATCTATAAACACATCGAGCAAAGTGGCTATCCGCCAACTTTGGAAGATATGCGTGGAAAACTAAACGTCTCATCCAATCAAGCGGTCCTTGATCTCTTAAAATCGCTTGAAACAAAAAAACTTATCAAACGTGATGAAGGCGAGGCGCGCGGCCTTCAGATTCTTCCACAGGGATACGATACAATTGGCAAAGATGCATTAGTTAGAGTTGTTGGCAAAGCCGCCGCGGGCCTGGCGATTGAAGCGATCGCGCAAAACGAATGGATGACTCTTTCCAACGGGTATAAAAAGTACGATAATGTATTTGTGGTTCAAGTGGGCGGCAACTCGATGATCGAGGCCAATATCTACGATGGCGATGCGGTTTTAATTAAAGAACAGCGCGAATATAAATCTGGCGATATTGTCTTGGCACGTATCGGCGATGATGTTACTCTCAAAACCTTCATTGCCAAAGACGGCAAAAGCTATTTAAAACCGGAAAACCCTACTTGCCAAATTATTGCCATCACCGAAGATACATATTTCTTAGGTAAAATGATTGCGAATTTAGGAAAGGCTCCGAGGCGGGTCAACGACGAGCCAATTATAGAAAAGAGAAGCGATAATGCTAACTCAAACAATTACGCAACTACGCTAGATGGTAAAGATTTAGCGTTTGCAAATGTTAGAGAATATGAAAGAACAAAACACGTTCATCGGCTACACCCTTATTTGGGGAAATTTATCCCTCAATTAGTAGAAGTTTTTTTAAAAAAATATTTTAAAAAGGGCGATGTAATTTTAGATCCATTTATGGGATCTGGCACCACGTTAGTTGAGGCAAATGTCCTTGGTATGCACGCTGTTGGTGTTGAAATCTCAAATTTTAATTGCTCAATAGCCGATATAAAAACGAAAGAATACGATATACCGACGGTTGAACGGGAAGTAAAAAGTATTTTGGCCGAAACAAGGGAGTTTAGTAAAACCCTTGGGAACAATCCCATTAAGAAAGTTTTTACGACTGACAGTAAATATCTCAATATCTGGCTTTCGGATAGAGCACTCCAAGAAATTCTGTTTTACCGAAATGAAATTAAAAAATACAAAAATCAAGATTTATTAAGAATAATTTTGAGTCGCGCGACCAGAAGCGCCCGCCTAATAACACATTATGACCTTGCACGTCCATCAAAACCGGTTCGCGAGCCGTATTATTGTATAAAACATAGAAGAATGTGTCAGCCAATTGATGAAGCATTAAAATTTATTGACCGTTACAGTATCGACACTGTGAGGCGAATTAGAGAATTTGAACATCTTAGAACGAATGCACATATTAAAATTATACAAGACGATTCTAGAGAAGTGGATTTTTCAAAAATACCTGGCTATAAAGGCGGCAAATTTGATGGAATCTTTACCTCGCCTCCTTATGTCGGACTAATCGATTATCACGACCAACACAGGTATGCATATGAACTTTTTGGATTCGATGATAATGGATTCAAAGAAATTGGCCCTGCCAGCAAGGGCAAAAGCCGGCTAGCCAAAGGGGAATACAAAAAAGGAATAACGGATGTTTTTAAGAATATAAATCGTTACTTAAAAAAGGGAGCAAAAATATTTGTTGTTGTGAATGACCGAGATAATTTATATCCTGATATTGCTAAAGAATGCGGATATAAAATAGAAAAAGTATTCCATCGTCCAGTATTGATGAGGACAGAAAGAGACAGCACAAAATTTTCAGAAAGTATATATTATTTTATAAAGGAGTAATTATGGCACTTTCTAAAGAACAAAAAATCCAGATCAAAGATTATTTGACGTTAAAAATTCGTGATAAATTGCAGAATTATAATCCCGAAACGAGTTCGATGCCTTTTCACTTTCGGCTTTTGGGTAAAGATAGAATGGCCTTATTTTCATTTATTCAGTCAGTCAATACCACTCTCGGTACGTCTATTTTTGAAAAAGTTGGGAAAATAATCGCAGAGCCATTAAATACAAAATGTATTGATCGCTACGATGTCGAAGGTTATATTAGCAGCCAGTCGGTGATTAAAATTGACTCTATTATGAGAGACCTTCGTTCGGCTACTAATAAACCCAATAAAGAGGAAAAAATAAACGAAATAGGTAAGGTCGCGAAAACAGGGAATTTGGGTAGTATTGTGAAAAGGCGTGCCGACCTTTTTGTTACCGATAAGCAAGGAGTTGAAAGCTATTTCGAACTTAAAACGGCTAAGCCAAATATTAATGAGTTTACCGGTATTAAAAAGTTACTTCTCGATTGGGTCGCCATAAGAAAAAATGAAAATCCAGCTGTAAAAATCAAAACTTATGTTGCAATACCTTATAATCCTTATGAACCCAAGCCATACGAAAGGTGGACGCTTCAAGGACTTTTTGATTTACAAAATGAAGTTTTAGTTGGTAGAGAATTTTGGGATTATTTGGGTGGCGATCAGACCTATGATGACTTGTTAAAAGTTTTTGAAAACGCTGGTTTAGAATTAAGAAAAGAGATAGATAATAAAATGGCTGCGTTAAAATAGGACATGGTTAAAATAATGTCTTAAAAAAACTAAATAGAGATTAAATATAGTAAAAATGAATACAAGAGTTCAATACAAACCTAACTATTTATCTTTTAGCCATCGCCGGCTCACAAAAAAAGCTAAAGAATATATGCATGAAATAAGTCATCTAACAAGTGACATGCTTGTGATTATTAGAAAAGCAAACATAAATTTTGCTATTTGTGAAAAAGTTGTAAAAGTTCTCGGGTCACGTAAGCAAACATTTAGAATTGCGACATTTACTGAAATAGAAGATTTTTTCGATTTGGTCTATAATATTGAGAATTTTATATTTAGAGTCAGTGCTTTCAGAGATAAATACTGCATGTTTTTGAATCAGGTTTTTAAATTCGGATATCCTGAGTCAGAGTAGGGTTTATATAGAAAATTAATAGAAAATGATGTGATAAAAAAATATTTATTTGAAACTGAGTTGAAAAAATTTGACAATGAAGAACTTAAAGAGTGTTTAGGTATCAGAATAGCATTGTCGCACAGAATTTACTATGTAAGTGGTAAATACAACCCGTACTTTATGCCCGAGGAAAACCCGCAAGATATAGGTTTTTACAAAGCATCGCTTTCATGGCGAAGAAAAATGAAACTGGAAATTGATAAGATTAATAACTGTATGGAAGAAATTTTTGAAATTAATAATAAAACAACGGATAAGTTAAAAAAATATTTGGATAGTCTAACTTAAATCAAATAACTTTTAGAATAAGCCAAAAGAAAAGTTGAGGAAATGATTGAGAAAGGATCATCATGAAAATACAAGATTTTGTTACAACAGTACTCGTCGATATTGAAAAGGGGGTGAACGCTGCGGCTTTCCAAACCAATCGTTACACTTACCTTGACAGTATCGGCGAAGGATCAGAGAAAGGTGTCTTATTCGATTTGGCGGTGACAGCGAACGCAGAGGCGTCTGGTAGAATTGGCGCTGAGGTTTTTTCTGTGGGTGCAAAAGCCGAAGGAAAAATCGCAAATGAGGAGGTAAGCAGAATTAGATTTATTGTAAAAGTTGGACAATATTTTCAGAGGAAGACGATAACTAAACCGGAAGTTATCGAAGCAATAAAAAAGAAAATCGAAGAAGAAAAATGAACTACATTGGAACGATAATTGAGGAAAGTTTGACGGATAAATCTATTTTAGAAATGGTGAAAATTTTGGAGACGAAAGTCGAGGATGTCACCGAAGAGCATCAAACCCCGTGGCTTAAAAAATGGACTCTGTATAAAGTTGAAGTTCCTGAAGAGAAAGTTGATGAGATTTCTCGAAAAATCAGCGAGTCAATTGACAAAAGCCATGACCACCCGTGGTATGCGGATTATAAAAACAAAGATTGGCACTATATAATCTTTCCACATAAAATTTTCAAAATCGCCCGTGCCGATCAGGCCGGATACGCTGAGGCCAAAGCCTACGGCATCTCCCTCGGCATCCCGCCTTATCAGGTCGATTTCTCACCAAATATTATCTAACCCCATCCCTCATCCAAATCTCTTCTTATATTATATTTCCTAGATGATATTACATTATTCAATTGAATACTTGAATATCATCAAGATATATTTTTATGAATGGCGGTTATACTATCTATAAAAGGCGAAGGTAATAGGAAGGCGGCTCCGGAAGATCCGAAGCCGCCGAAGAAGTCGTTCTCGCAGATCGGCGAACTTACTGTTCGCCTTGGTCTGCCGGCTTGAGATGGTAAAGCCGATAGGGGTCGTGTTGCCCAGCCAGTACTCTTGGCGGGTCAGAGTAGGAGGGCTTTCGCGGGGGGTCTGACCGAATAGGCTGACTGGCCATGGTCTTACGCTGGATCTGCGCGTCCAGTGTTGGCAAATCGAATGGTCCTCTGAGCCACCCCTGTCTAATGGCGTAGTCTCGCCATTCACGGTCTTCCCGGGCAGTCGTAGGACGCCTCGGTTGCACAAACCCAAGCGGTTTCCCATTCTGTTCGCACAGGATTTCCCGACCACCTACGATTAGCGATCGAGATGCCTTGAACCGGTTGGCAAGCTTCTGCCATTCTTTGTCCTCTTGAAACGCTGCAGTTCTGCGCTCGATAGGCTTTGGATTTGCCCAGTCGTAAATCATGCTGCCGCAGGCAATGATCCAGAGTGTGATGAAAATAGCGCCGATTCCCCCGACAGCACCGACTGCCGCATTGCTCCAAGTGCCTTTCTTGCCCAGGGCAAGCGAGAGAAGCCATATGCCGAGGATCAGCGGCCAGCAAAAGGCGAGGACCAGCAGTAGGAGAATAAAGCCGATGATACTTCCTGCTATATCACCGGCACCCTCTCCTGCAGTTTCAGAGAAAGAGCCGACAACATTTCCCCAGAAGTCATATATCACTCCCATTGGTCTCTCCTTGGACGGTGGGATGTGGCGTGTTAGCTACGCTTAAGAACAATTTTAGTCTAATTTTGTAGAGAATTCAATACCCTGCTATGTTCGTCCTCACATTATACAATATATTGTTCACTATATAATAGTATTCAATTGAATAGTTGAATATCATCAAGAGGTGTTTTAGAATGAGAATATGGGCAGTATGGATATAAAAACTATTAAAAGAGGGGAAAGAGTGCTGAAAGGTGGGGCTAATAAAAACCGACTGCGGATTTTAGATTTTATCGCCACCGAAAACTTCACAAGTGTTTGGGCAATTAGCCAAGGGCTAAAATTAGAAATTAGTAATACTTCGCAGCATTTGCTTCGGCTGGAAAAAGCCGGACTTATCAGCAAGCAGCAATCCGGTCTGACGGTATATCACGACCTAACCCCTTACGGAAAAAAGCTCCTCGAATTTATTAAGCATTTAAAGTAATTTAGGGTATAATATCAGTATGGATTATCAATCTACTTACAAAGAATACAAACGCCCGCCGTTATCACCGCCGCCCTATTTATTCGGCATTATTTGGCCATTTTTATATGTTCTAATTGCCATCTCTTACATCTTCACCTTCTACCAAATCTTCAAAGGAAATCTGGCCGCCGTAATTGCCATTCCTTTTATAATTAATCTTATCGCCAACGGCCTTTTCACTTACTTTCAGTTCAAATTAAAAAACAATTTTTACGCCGCCTTGGATATTTTTATCGTTTTAGCCACAATAATTCTGACGATGATTTTAATTTGGCCTTATTATCACTGGATTACGTATTTTCAAATTCCCTATTTGGCTTGGGTGGTCTTTGCCACTTATCTTCAACTTGGGGTGACCATTTTGAATCGTAAAAGGTAAAAATATTTCATATTATCGGAGGACCATGGAAACAGGGCCGAAAGGAATCGAAGATCAAAGCACATTAAGTCCGCTACAGGCTTTTTTATCTCGTCAAAATTTGAGCACAACCGAACCAATTTCGGAAAAAATCGCTTTAGCCATTGACTCTGGAGAAATTACCGCCGAAGAGGGTATAGACATTTACAAAGAGTATACCGCTCAGATCGAGGGAGAATCGACGACCGATCATCTGACCGAGCTTTTGAATCGCCGCGGCTATGAAAAAAGATTGAACGCCGCTTTCGAAAGTCTTTATTCTCGCGAAAATAACCGGGCATTGGCTCCAGTAGCGATCTTACTTTTACGAATTGATTTAGATGATTTACACCAAATAAATCAGTTTGGCCATTCGACGGGTGACGCAGCGCTTAAAAACCTTGCAGAAACGATAAAAGTTAACGTTCGTGACAACGATATTGCCGCTCGGGTTGGTGGTGATGAATTTGGAATGGCCATTATTTTGGAATCAAATGAGTTGGATGCCGATTTTACAAGCACGATCGAGGCGATTGCTCAAAGATTTCAAAAAAATCTGGGACAAAATATTCCCCCGGTTCAAATTACTAAAGACGGTCAAGAAATTTCAGTTAAAGTCAGCGCGACCGTTGGTTACGCGGTGGCCGACAAAAAAACGCCGGTAAGTTGGCAGGAATTAGATAAAGCTGCCGACCAAGCTGCCACTCAAGCAAAAGAAGAATTAAAACAAACCAGGAGAAGTTAATAAGGGTAAACCCTAAGGGGACAGGTCCCTTTTGACCTGGAGATTGATAAATTTTAACGAACTAAAAATCGTCGAGGGAATTTATTTGAGCTTTTTAATTCGGTTTCAAGTAAATCAATAATATGAAATCCAAAAAACAAAACAATAAGTTTAAAAAAATAGTTTCAGATATTTATTATCGTCTTCTGGCGTTGCCGATGTTGCTTTTGCTTTGGTTTCTGCTGATTGTCTGGAGGCACCGAATTGGAAAACACCAGATTCAATTGTTAAGAGATCGCGAGAAGGTCGATTATATTTGGCGCTTAAGCCAACAGCTCGAAGGCAAAAAGTTCGAGATTCAACAAAAGAAATTAAAACGTTTTGAAAAAGATTTTCTTCATTTAGAAGAAGATTTGCGAAAAGATGAAGAGCGTTACGAAAAACAAAAAGAGCTTTTTGAAAAATATCGTGGTAAAGTATTTGACCCAACTATCGGAGAATAGAAATAATTAAACTTATACAACAACTTTAGAGGACTGTACTCTTTTGATCCTCTTTTGACTTAAAAATTTGCTCTTTTCAATGGTTTATCATGAGCAGAGTCGAATGGCTCAATCCATCTGAGCCATTCGATTTCTACCTGTGATTTTGACCCATTCCGGTGATATATCACAAAAGTGGGATAATTAAAAACCTGACCAAAAATCGCCACCTCGTAGGTGTACTCAAGGTCATTCTTTCAGATTTATTGTATAATTTAAGTAATGATATATTACAAGACAAAAAAACAAAAGATATCAGGCACTAGTTTCAAAGAAGTTAATAAAACTGCTAAGATTATTTTTAAGCAAATCACGTCAAAAACCAAAAGAACACCGTACATTAGATCTAAATATTTTAAAAAAGAAAAGATATTCCTAAATTTATTTTGGAGTCATCTCTTTGAAAAGAGAGAAAAAGATAGAGTTAGACGTTTAAAATTCTACGATTGCGCTCTAGACCTCATCAAAAATTCAACTCATGACCCGGAAACAAGAGAAAATTTTCAAAAGAAGGATGAGCTACTCCACCGATTTTATGGAGTAGCTAAAAACGGAGAAAAATTCGTTGTTCAAATTAAAGAAAATAAGAGAACAAAGAGAAAAGACCTAATATCTATTTATCCAGAATAAATAAAGAAAATCCCCCGCCAAGTTGCAGGGCGAAACCTGCGGCCGAGGACTTTCAAATATATTATAACACAACATAACAAGACTTGTCAAGTTTAACAAGTTAAAGAAGATAAAAGATATTTAGAGAAAGGATACAAAAATGAAATTAGAAGACAAAGTCCAAGGAGTTATTAAAAAAGTTAAAGCCTGCGCAATTGAAGTTTATCAGGAACTTGGCGATGGTTGGCCGGAGGGGATTTATCACAAATCAATGGAGGTTGCTTTGCGGCTCGCCGGTTTTCCATACGAGACTCAGAGAATTTTGACCCCAGTAGTAGAGTGAAGCTCACTACGGGGCAAGCGAAGAAAAACTCGAATGTTCCCAAGGCGTTCAAATCCTGGAAGTAAAGTAGAACTGTGGTATAATAATATTGGAGGTAGAATGAAGGTTATTGATCAGACAAAAATTTGCCGAAAATATCCCGGATCGTGGGTTGCTTTAAAATCAGACGAAGAAACGGTTATTGCTTCGGGTGAAACAGTTAAGGAAGTAATGAAAAAAGCGCAAAAAAAACGATATTCCAACCCAATTCTTTTTCGAGTGCCCACAAAAATTATTCCTTATGTCGGAGGGTTTTCGGTGTGAAATTCCGCTATCATAAATTATCCTTAAAGGACCCTTCTCCCTTTTTCGGTTCGACCATTCTTAAACCGATTATCCCAGTTAAAATCATTGTTAAAGATAAAGAACTTAATTACGAGGCCCTAATTGATTCTGGGGCTGATTTTTGTATTTTTGACGCGGAAATTGGCGAATATTTGGGAATCGATATTTTATCAGGGAATCAAGAGGTTTTTGGCGGAATTCAGGAAAAAGGAGGAGCAGTCGCTTTTTTGCACAAAGTTAAATTAAATATTGGTGGTTGGGATTATCAAACAATTGTTGGTTTTTCTTACGATATTGCCAAACATGGTTTTGGAATCTTGGGACAAAAGGGCTTTTTTGATAAATTTGTCGTCAATTTCGATTTAGTAAAAGAGGAAATAGAACTCAAATTAAGAAAATAATTAAATCGAACTAAAAATCCTCGAGGAGAAATTTTTGGATCAAAATCGCCCTCTCTAAACTATCCTATCTCCAAACCCTTATCTAATAAATTTTAATCTTCAATTAACATTTTTTTATATATACTATTACTATCTAGACGATATTCGCATTATCTATAGAATATGCGAATATCGTCTTAAATATGTATAATACAATTATGGATGAAAAAATTGCCAAAAGGATGGAAAGAGTCTTTAAGGGAGTTGCTAATAAAAAGCGCGCCAGAATTTTGGAGTTTATCGGCAAAGAAAACAATACGACACTTTGGCAAATCAGCCAAGGGTTGGATATTGAATTTAAAAATGCTTCCCAGCACACTGAAAGACTGGTAAAAGCAGGATTAATCGAAAAACAATACGTAGGCCGATCGGTAATGCATTTTCTTACCCCTTACGGTCAAAAAGTTTATGATTTTATGAAAACCTTAGAATAATACTCGCATATTCTATTGAATATGCGAATGTCATCAAGATGATTTTTAGCAGAAGTTAATATTCAACAGTGGTATAATTAAAAAGAACTAAAAATCGTTCATTCTTGACCAAGCTTCAAAACAGATTTAAGATTAAGCAAAGAGGGAAATGAAAAACAAAAGGACTTTTTTTATTATTTGTGGCGCAATTGTTCTTATTCTGGGATTAGGAATAGGTGGCTATTTCACCTTTAAAAAGTATTCTGGCACTCAAGTTTCTAAAGAAAAGGAGCCAGAAAACAAAACTACCGAATCCCCTGCCGCCTACACTTTAGTTGGCTATACGGGACAAGTTTTTGGCGCCAAAGTTCCTAAGGGTTGGAACGTGACAGACAATGAGAGCGGCATTGATATTATCGACAATACCGATTCGTCTACGGGCGCTACTGGAGTGGTTGCTGTCGGTTGGTTTGGCTCACAAACGCCCGATGGTTTTATCGATTTTATGCTTCAAGCAATCGGCGCCCAAGATATCGCCTATGTAAACGAATCCGCCCAGGAAGAAATCATTGATCCTAATTCTTCTTTAAAATGGCAGATGAAGACAAAAACATTTACTTTCACTAAAGACGGTCAGCAAATAAAGGCTAAAGCTTCGGCCGGAGTCCTTAACGGCTATGGCCAATTCATGGGGATGATTATTGCTTTTCAAACAACGCCTGGCAAATGGGCAAAATGGGCGCCGACTTTGGAAAGAATCGCTAAATCGATTACGATTATTAATCCATCAAAAGCCGGTGGTATCGATAAGGTTAGCCTTCCGACAGCGGCAGATTTGGCTAACGACTCTTCGCCAATAATGGAAGTATGGGAAAATCAAAATAAGGTGGGCGATTGGTCCTCCCATGAATTCTCCGACGCCATTATGGGCCAAGAAACTGATTTATATTCACCTTCAACTGGCACAAATTACACTAGGCCTCTTTCAGCTTACGATCCGACTATTGGCGGTTATCGGAACCCCGACAATCCTTCGGAAATTTTAGTCGATCCTTATGAAAGATAAAAATCGTCGTAGGCTTGACCCCCACACCAAAATTTTTGGTGAGGGGGTTGACAATGGGGTTAAACTGTGTTATAATGAATTAACTTAAGAGTTAGA
>Ga0210057_1005425_pt1 | contig 16386 bp, 12 predicted proteins | sample CryGeyCG2114_010_2_FD_183968 | JGI IMG/M metagenome (GOLD analysis project Ga0210057, IMG submission 183968) | Groundwater microbial communities from aquifer - Crystal Geyser CG10_big_fil_rev_8/21/14_0.10 (SPAdes) (version 2) | ecosystem: Environmental > Aquatic > Deep subsurface > Groundwater ...
TCATTTCTTTTCCCTTGAGAGTTTTAACCGCAAGGTACTCAAGAATTCTTTCTTTGACTTTTGAAAGATCAAAATGATCTTCATTGAGAATATCTTGAGCAAGATCCAAATCTAGAACTTCTTCGGATGATACAGACCAGGGAAGGTCAACCATCCATTCCATATAATTTCTTAGAATGCCTGCCTCTGATGAGTCAGGATGCATTTTTTCAAGTCGAAATAACTGTTTTAATGTTTCACGCTCGACCACGGATGGCATCTTTGCCTTTTTTATCTTTTCGCGAAATTCAGAGAATTCATCTTCAAATTCAGGTGCTTCTTCACCGAGTTCGCTCTTTATTGCCTTAATTTGCTCGCGCAAAAAATATTCTTTTTGAGACTTTGTCATTTCATCACGGGCAGCACTTTTGATTTTATTTTGCATGCCGATTATTTCAAGCTCACGTGTTAGAATTTCGGTGATTTTATTTAGTCTTTCTATTGGGTCAAGAGTTTCAAGTATGAGCTGTGCCTCAGCGACATGCAAATTCAAGTTAGAGGCCACAAGATCAGCTAAACGTCCGGGCTCATTAATATCTTCCAATACCATTAGAATGTCAGGAGAAAGAATTTTACCCAAGGTAATGACTTTTTCTAGTTGCTCTTTTATATTGCGCATCAAGGCTTTGGCTGCAACTTCATCAATCTTAACTTTAAAGTCATCAACCTTCTCAACTTTGACTTTATAGAAGGGAGATGTATGAAGAAATTCTTGAATCCTGGTTTTCGAAAGACCCTGAACTAGAATTTTGACTCTTCCATCAGGAAGTTTTCTCATTCTCATAATCATGGCAACTGTGCCCATTTCATAGATTTCATTTGGCTCAGGAATTTCTGCCTTGATATCTTTTTGACTTGCCAAAACAATCAATCGATCTGTTTTGCTTAATGCGTACTCAACAGCTTCGATGGAAGTGTCTCTTCCGACGAATAGAGGCAAAATCATAAATGGATAGACAACTATATCTCGGATGGGCAGGAGGGGAAGAGTATCTTTAAACTCAATGTTGTCACCCTCATAGTTTGTAACCATATTTCTCTCCTCAAATGTCCCTTTTGAGATTTCTCTGGCCCTGATATGATCGGGAAAATCGGGATAACTCTTTAAACTTTTTATGAAATTATGAAAAAAATTGTTAAAAAGATCTAATCTGTTTGTATTGGTTATTGCGGAAAAATCATGCTTTAATCAGTATTCATGGGCTTTTAGAAAAGTGGACTGATTTTCTATATGCAGAATAGTTAATATATTTAATCGGATATAAAAATGGAAAAAAAATGTAAAATAGCCGTCGTCATACTCGCTGCTGGGCAAGGAACCAGAATGAGAGTGGATTACCCAAAACCATTGGCACCTTTATTGGGAAAAAAAATTATTGATTATGTGCTTGAAACAGCAGAAGGCTTTCTGGAAAAAAATAGTTTAAAGGGCGAGTTATTTTTAATATTGGGACATCAAAGACAAGAAGTTACTCATTATCTATGTCAAAGAAAGACGGGGATGCCATACCGAGAGATAGTGCAGGAAAAGCAGCAGGGGACAGCACACGCAATTCGCTGTTTTTTTGAACAGGTAAAAAACGCTTCAGACTTCGACTATGTGCTTATTCTTTGTGGAGATACTCCTCTGATTGAAGAGTCACATTTGAGTCTACTTTTTGCTGAAATAAAAAATGGCACACTCGATGCCAACTTAGCTTCATTTATTGAAGCTAACCCACAAGGATATGGTCGTATCTGCAGAGAAGCTAACACTTTTACCATCGTAGAGGAAAAAGATGCAACCCCATCGCAAAAATCTATTTGCGAGGTCAATTCAGGACTATATTGCTTTAAAGCAGAATTTCTAAAAAAGAATATTTTTGAAATAAAAAATGAGAATATCTCAAAAGAGTTCTATTTGACTGATTGTTTTTCAAAAAAGGCAAAAACAAAAGCTATTGTTTTTCCCGATGCGGAAGCCTTTTTGGGCATCAATGACCTTGTTCAATTAGAGCATGCAGGGAAAATTTTACAGAAGAGAATTAATCAAAATTGGGCAAGAAAAGGGGTGAGATTTCTTGATATATCTTCCTGTATAATTGAGTCGACAGTAGAAATAGCAAGAGGTTCGACTTTGTATCCCAATCTGATTTTGGAGGGCGCCACCGTAATTGGTCAGAACTGTACCATCGGAGCTGGGGTTGTCATCCAAAATTCCCATATTGAAAAAAATGCTACGATTAAGGCCTATTCGATGATTGAAGAAAGCCATGTCGGCAGTGAGTGTGATATTGGACCTTTTGCTAGACTTAGACCTGGTACCATCATTGCTGGTCAGGCCAAAGTAGGAAATTTTGTGGAACTTAAAAAGGCAAAGCTCGAACGAGGAGTAAAAATTTCTCATTTAAGCTACGTTGGCGACGCGTCAGTGGGCGAGAATACCAATATCGGCTGTGGCTTCATTACTTGTAATTATGATGGCAGCAGTAAACATACAACCAATATTGGTAGAGACTGCTTTATTGGCTCCGATACCCAAACTATTGCTCCTGTCGCAATAGGTGACAATTGCTATATCGCCAGCGGATCGACTATTAATCAATCTATGCCTGATGGCTCTTTTGCTATTTCTAGAGGCCGGCAGGTGACAAAGGAAAATATGGCGCACAAATTTATTAAGAAAAAGGTGGTTAAAAAATAAATGACAATGCCAAATTGAAGCTTGCCATCCACAATGGTATCCTGCGGAGTCAGATTAATAATCAACCTTAATGCGTGGTGTAACATGTGCGGAATAGTTGGCCATATCGGTCCCAGTAATTCGATCAAATCAGTACTAGAAGGCCTAAAGCGATTAGAGTATCGCGGTTACGATTCTGCTGGAATAAGCTTTGTTGATGAAAAAGACCATCTTAATGTCATAAAGAAAAGTGGGAAGCTAGAAAATCTTAGAGGTCTTCTCGAAGGTAAAAATTACGTTGCTAGGTCATGCATTGGGCACACACGATGGGCCACTCATGGCGAAGTCAACGACACCAATAGCCATCCTCATAACAATGAAGATATTGCCCTGGTTCATAATGGGATCATTGAGAACGCTGATGAGTTAAAGAAACAACTTATTGCTCACAATGAGGTATTTAAATCTGAAACAGATTCTGAAGTATTTTTGGTTTTGATAACTCATATAATTAAAACTGAAAAATTGAGCTTACTTGAAGCTGTCGCGAAAGCATTTACGCAAATTAGTGGCAACTCAGCCTTCGTCATATTAAATAGAGCAACAGCTGAAATCATTGCCGTCAAAAGAGGGGCTCCACTAGTTTGTGGAATTAACGACATAAGCTCTGAGGTGCTTGTCTCTTCGGATCCCTATGCGCTAGTAGGTTTAGTTAGTAAATTATATTTTCCCGAGAACGACGTTATTTGTTCCTTGAGTGGGGCGCATAAAAATCTCTTGAATTTTTATGAATTAGATTTGCGTCCTTCCAAAAGGTATATGTCTAAGAAGCAAGATATGGCATTGGAAATTACCGACAAGGGAGAGTTTGAGCACTTCATGCTGAAAGAGATATATGAACAGCCGGAACTGATACGAGCTCTGGGACAATACTATTTCCATGGTGAGGGCAGCGACTCTCTCTTGCGATCATCGCGGCTTAAACCAACCCGAATTATAATTTCCGCCTGTGGAACTGCTTACTACGCTGGCCTATGTATTCGAGATTTTTTTGAATCTATAAATCGCATCCCTGTGCAAACAGAACTAGCTAGTGAATTTCGATACCGTGATCCAATTATGTCTCATGAAGATGTGGGAATTTTCGTCAGTCAATCAGGAGAAACAGCAGACACTCTGGCGGCACAGGAATTATGTAAGACCAGAGGAATTACAACGCAAAGTATTGTCAACGTGGATGGCTCTACACTTTTCAGGTCATGCCAGCATAATCTTTTGATAAGGGCAGGAATTGAAATTGGCGTAGCTAGTACCAAGGCGTTTACCCAGCAAGTTTTAACCGGGAGATTGCTTTCTTTTGCCATGACGGCAGGCGAGCCCGTTGAATTTCAAAAAAATGAATTGCTTAAAAAATTCAATTTACTTGCGGAGAGAATAGATCATTTGATCGCAGACCCATCTCACATCAGGGATATTGCATCCAACTTATACGACATGAAAGGCTTCTTTTTTACAGGAAGAGGCAAGTACTATCCTGTGGCATTAGAAGGGGCCCTGAAATTGAAAGAAATTGCTTACGTCCATGCCGAGGGTTACGCTGCGGGAGAACTAAAGCACGGACCTATCGCATTGATCGACCAGTCAATTGTTAATATTGCGATTATAGGGCCAGAGCTTTTTGAAAAGACATTCTCTAATATCCAAGAAATTAGAGCGCGTAAGGGTATTATAGTGACGATAGGGCCAAATACACTCAAGAATGAGCTAGGGAGGGTGAGTGACTACTCAATCCTGCTTGATTTTGAAGGTTTGGAAGAACTGACACCTTTATTGGTTAACGTCGCTAATCAGCTTTTTGCTTATTATATGGCAAAAAATAAAGGGACAGATATCGATAAGCCTCGCAATTTAGCTAAATCAGTTACGGTGGAATAGTGATTCAGGAAACATGTAAAGAATTTACCAGTGGTTTAAATCAGCAACAGCAAGAAGCTGTTCAATATAATTCAGGTCCATTGATGATTCTTGCAGGTGCGGGATCAGGCAAAACAAGAACCTTGGTTTCTAAGGTGTCCTATTTGCTTGATAGCTTAAAGATGAGTCCTTTCAAGCTACTGGCACTGACATTTTCCAATAAAGCTGCGAGGGAGATGCGTGAAAGAGTGGCGTTAACCTGTGGTGTCCCGCAAGGGGCTTTGCAGGTCACGACCTTTCACTCTTTTTGTTCTCGGGTGTTGCGTCATGAAGCCGATTATTTAGGACTGAGTAAAAATTTTTCAATCTATGACCAGGGTGAGTCCATGGCCATTGTTAAAACTATAATGGGCCGCTATGGGATTTCGCCCAAGGAAATTTCTCCCTACGAAATATTGTATTACATAGAGGATCTTAAAAACAAAGGTCATTATCTAGGAAAAACTACATCAGAGATTGATGAAACGGACCCATTTTATGGGTATTACACAGACTACGAACAGGAATTGCACAAGGCCAATGCATTTGACTTTGGAGGCTTAATAACTGGAACTTTGAACCTTTTTGAGAAAAATACATCAATTAGAGAAGCTTATCAGCGAAGATACGAATATATAATGGTCGATGAGTACCAAGACACTAATCGTGCACAGTTTTTACTTTTGCTACTTCTTTTAGGAGAAAAAAGAAACCTGTGTGTCGTGGGCGACGAAGATCAATCTATATATTCTTGGAGAGGCGCCGACATCGGAAATATTCTCGATTTTGAAAAGGTTTTTCCTGAGGTTCGCGTTTTACGATTAGAGCAAAATTATAGATCATCCAAAAATATTATTGAAGCTGCTTCTGCAGTGATAGCCCGCAATATTATGCGAAAAGGCAAAGAGCTATGGACAGAGAATCCGATTGGCGATTCTGTTCAAGTTTGTGAATGTGGGAGTGAAAGAGACGAAGCCAATTTTGTTTCTGAAGAGATCAGCTCCCTTATTCAAAATGGAGAATCAGCCAACGATATGGCAATATTTTATCGTGCAAATTCTCAATCGAGAGTTATTGAGGATGCTTTACGGGAGCGAAAAATAAATTATCGTGTTGTTGGTGGAATTAAATTTTACGACAGAAAGGAAGTAAAGGATGTGCTGTCCTATTTAAGATTAATTGTAAATCCCAAAGACGCACTTTCTTTGGCCCGTGTCATCAATGTCCCCGCCAGAGGCTTAGGAGCGACCTCTTTAAAAAAATTAGAGAAGATTGCAGTTGATGAGAATTGCTCTCTTTGGGAAGCGTTGGTTGCAGTAGTTGAGAGGAAAGACAACTATGCCCACATTAGGCTCTCTGCAAAAGTTTATTCTTCGTTAAATTTTTTTATTGGTCTGATTTCGGAACTTAGATCTTTGTCTGATGCTGGGGAGTCCCCGTTTAAGATTTTTGAAAGAGTTATTTATGATTCTGGGTACTGGGACTCATTAAGAGCAGCGAAAGACTATGAGTCAATGGCACGATTGGAAAATATTGAGGAGCTTGGGTCTGCAATCAAGCAAAATGAAAGTAGTTCTGAAAATGCCAGCCTATTAAATTTCCTGGAGACTATTGCACTAGACAATACACAGATAGGAAACGAGGAAGAAGAAATGAAGCCCTTGTCGCAGGTCTCACTTATGACTGTGCATGGATCGAAAGGTTTAGAGTTTCCTTTTGTTTTCATTGTCGGAGCAGAAGAAAATGTATTTCCCTCATACAAGAGCCTCGAAGGAGGAGAGACAGGGATTGAAGAAGAGCGGCGTTTATTTTACGTTGCAATGACGAGAGCTATGAAAAAACTTTATTTGTGTTTTGCTCGCGCAAGAATGCTTTTTGGACAATTAAGATTTAATGGCCCAAGCAGATTTTTAAATGAGATCCCTTCCAAATATTACAGCTGGAAGTTCTACAAAACAGAACGGTTTGAAGACAATAGTAGCGATGATTACTCTCAGCTAGATCCATACTCGTCACAAGAATCATACATCATTAAGTCTTCACATAAACAGTCGAGTTCAAAATTTAAAAAAGGTGAAAAGGTCAATCATGCTGTCTATGGCGCGGGAAAGGTTGTGGAAACAGATGGCTATGGAGTCGATGAAAAAGTACTCATTGTATTTAGCAATGGTTGTAAAAAAAGATTTTTAGTAAAGTTTGCACCTTTGTGCTCACTTAGTTGATTGGGATTTGTACTAATGAAAAGCATTTTTAAATGGGCCGGAACCTTAGTTGTAGTGACACTAACCACAATTACAGCTTCCGTTGTCTATTTTGTTCACACCAAGATATCACCTGATGAACTTAAAGTATTTCTCGTGAGAACAATCGAGAAAAACTTTCCAGAAACAAAAGCTGACTTTGAGAAAGTCAAATATTCACTTGGTTTTAATGCCAACTTTACGATTGAAAAGTTTTCCCTTCAAAATAAGAGCGACAAAAGGGAGTTGTTTCAAGCCGAAAATTTAAGGATAAAGATTCCAATTTGGTCAATGATCGTCGAGGGCGGAACTATTGACCTGTTTATAGATAACGCTAAATTAGTTTTTGAAAGCGACAAGGGGATAAGTAATTGGGAAAGGTCACTTTCGTTGCCCCCAGAAAGCAAGTCATCCTTTGCGATTCTTGGAGTAAAATCAAAAGAAGACCTGATGGCAATAAATGCCCGCGATATTATTAGTGTTCCTACATACCTTGTTAATTCCCAAATTAACATTCACCTTAAGGACATGGGTGTAAGTTATAAGATTGAAGGTCGAAAAAAGGGTGAATTTTTAATTAGCAAGCTGCTAATCAAAAATTTTAATTTTAAAACAAATACAGCCTTTGAGATCGTTTCAAAATTAAATTTAAAAATTAGTGAAAACCAAACTATATCTTTCGATGTACTTGTGATTGGACAGTTTAACCTTGGCGAGTACTTAAAAGATGGGGAAATGCAAACGATTGAGGTCATTCATTTTGACAATATGAAATTGGTGGAAAAAAACATTTTGATTCCAGGCATAAGGATGGAGCTCAATGCAACGTTGTCAAAAAGTCAGCCTCTTCAAGGTTTTTATAACCTAATAGCAGGGCAAAATTCACTATCTTCTAGATTTAAAATGGAAAAAAAACAATTGTCTTTCGAGGCGATGGATGCATCTTTTGAGATAGCTGAAATCTTTAATATTTTTCATGTCAGTATAAAAGGACTTGACGTAGGAGAAAGCCATCTTACGTTGAAGGGAGATCTCTCAGTCTCTCAGGATGGAGAGTTGCACCCCAAATTTACTTTTGCTCTATCTAGAGAACTCGAATATAAATTTCTGCTCGGTTTACTCACTCTTGATTTCCATGGTGAAGTGTCTTCTGAAAAGTCTATGCTTCATACCAAATCCAATATTCAAGGGGGAGTAATAGATACTTCAACTGTAGCTGTTTTTAATCTCAAAAAATTATTGAATTTAAAATCTGACGACATTAAATTTGACAGCCACCTTTTCGCTAGGGGGCTAAAATTTTCAAAAATTGATTTCCAGAAAATTCTAAGTCAGATCAAAATGATAAAAATTGAAGAACAAAAGTCTGAACCTTCGTCAAATAATGAAATGCATAAAATCGACCTAAAAGATTCTAGAAAAATTATTCCTTTTGTTAAACTCTCTCTAGATTCCAAAGATGTCATGATAGACGGCAAAACTGTGCGTATACATGGAAAGCTTGCTTCAGCTCCAGGGCATCTCAAGCTTGGCGGGCTAAATATTGACACTCAGGACGGAAGCCTGAATGCCAGTGCAGAAGTCTTTTTTAAACAGCAGGAAAAAGAACATGCTATTTTTAAAGTTCTGTTGCGTTCTTTTGATGGGGAAATTCTTTCTATCTTCCTCGCGGGCCTAAACAAGATATCAAGCGGCAAGATTTCAGGTGAGGTAAATGGAAATTTAGAATTTGACCATGCGATCCAATATGTAGCTAAGGTTGATATAAATGCTGAAAATGGGAGAGTGGGTGAAAATTATATTGGTAATTATTTTAAAGAAGTAAAATTGGGTGTTCCATCTCTTCGTCACGCCTTTGAGCACTTTGATTCTAATTCCAGTCAAGACTTCTCTTACTTAGGGTTAAAATGTAAAATTACTCAGAGTGAGATTTTGATTAAAAAAATTGAAATGCATGGGGCTAATGAGAATTTTAAATTAACAGGAAAGGGCCGTTTATTTCCAGAAAGTATGCAGAAAGAAGGCGCTTTGATTTTCGATTATGTTGGCAGCAAAGTGAAAACAGATAACAATATTGATCTCAAGTCGCTTAAGAATCCTTTTCCTTTACGAGCGAAAGGATATGGGCTCAAGTTGGTACCCGATATAGCTTTTATTGAACAAAAACTAGTTAGGACCAAAGCGGCAAAACAGAATGATTAAAAATATTCAACGCAGGCAGATATAATGGGGCAATACAAAGCTAGCATTGATATAGGATCCAATACAATTTTACTCCTCGTCGCTGAATACACCTCTGGGAAATTTTTATTTCAGAAGAATTTTAGTAGAATTACAGGCTTGGGTAGAGGTATCGATAAGACACACAAATTTTCTGAAGAAGCCATGGAAGATAGCTTGGTGGCATTTAGCGAGTACTTTAAACTTGTTAAGCAATTCAATATAAGCCCCGAGGACGTAATTGTGACAGCAACAGAAGCTTCACGAGTAGTAAATAATGCGCAAGAATTTTTCAACGAAATTCATCACAGATTTAGTTTCACTGTCAGAATAATTAGTGCCGAGAAAGAGGCACGCTTAGCAGCTTTAGGCGTAGTAAGTGGCCTTTCATCTTCATCTGGCTCAGATATTTTAATTATGGATATAGGTGGAGCTTCAACAGAATTGATTAAAGTAGACCTTAATCCATTCAAAATTAGGGACATGATATCTTTGCCCATGGGTTCTGTTCGTGGAACAGACTGGAAAAAGGAAGACATGTTTGAACAAAATATTGATAAATGCCTAAAGAATAATGATCTTACTCCTTTTTGTGCTGATCATCTTGTCTGTATTGCAGGAAGTATGGTCTCGGTTGGTGCAATGGTGAGAGGTATCACAAAATTTGATGAAACAAAAATTCATGGCAAGGTTTTTTCCTTGGATGATTTGTTGAAACTTGTGAATAAAATAAAGCAATATAATGTGGACCAGTTAATATCCAATTTTCCTTTTTTGGGAAAGAGGGCCTCCACAATCCTGGCAGGGGCCGAGATAGGTCTGGAAATCGCGAAAATTCTTAATGTAGAATCCTTTGAAATATCAACCTATGGGCTACGCCATGGCTCGCTTGTAGAAGGAGTTTAGCTTTGGAAGAAACAGAAAGTGTGTCGGCTTTTGATGGGATTGTTAATATGAAAAGAAACGCAGTCGTTTTCGCCGAGGGAGATTCATCTGCGTTCGTATACATTGTAAAAAGAGGAAAAATTAGAGTTGTGAAAGAATCTAGTGGGCAACTCATCTCCCTTGCGCTCATTAAGAAACACGATTTTTTGGGAGAGCTGACTATCTTTGATGATAAGCCACGAAGTGCATCCGCTATAGTTGAAGAGGATTGTGAAGTTGTTATGATTAAAAAGACAGATCTAAGAAAAGTGTTAAAAACATGCCCTGACTGGGTTCATCGGATACTAGATACATTGTCTGAAAGATTGAGAGACTCAAATGAGATTTTACGTGAGCATGGAATTTCCGATGATTGTGAGGATGGACAGATAACTTTGACGAACGAAAGGATGAACCAGCTTAAGGACATTCTTAATGCTTACAAGTCTCGTCGGGGTAAAATTTAATTTGCGACAGATCGACGTAGATATCTAGCTACAATTTCTAAAATTTTATTTTGAGCCTTTTTTGTTAATTCTTTTTCATTATTATACAAATTACTCATAACCTCATAGGCTTTTTCAGCATAATCTCTGCTTACGATGGTCAATAGTCTCTTTTGTAGTTTGGCGTCTACACCTTTAAGTGCCATGCCAAGAATGGCCGGTTGTATTGATGAGAAAATTGAATTGAGGGCCTCATCTTCCAGCTTTTTAAGGTCACGAAAGGATATGCTTTTAGCGAAGAGTTCATCGGCCAGGGGGGCGTTGCGAAGTTTGAGATTTTTAATCAGAGTCGCTCTCTCCTCATCTCCCATGATTTGCAACATCTCGACAATTTGTGCTTTCCCATTAATAAATATTCCAGTGTTTTGCTCTTTGTTTGGCTTCATTTAATCTCCTGCTTAGGTTTTGTACTTCATATGCTCTTTTTGAAATTTGACTTGAGCATTATGTAATGTATCCCTGTGGGACTCTTCAATTTGTTGAATTTCGTTTTGTTGTCCAATTTTAAGTTCAGACACTCGATCTTCGTGAATTTTTTTGAGATTTTGCAATTCCGTATCCAATCGATCTTTTTCCGTATTGTAGACTCCCGAGTGCTTTTGTCTTATGCCCATGAGCTTTTCTTCTAGTTCGCTTTGAAGTCCAGCCACTTGTTTTTCGTAATCTTTTCGCAGCTGACCTAAAGCGGCTTCGTTCTTTTCAATGGTATTTTTTATAACGCGATTATGATCATCTTTTAAAATTTTATTTTCTGAATGAAATCTCTGTACCTCACTTTCGCGAAATTTTTGGGCTTGGATAGTTGAGATGTCTGACATTAAAAAATCCTTTTTTAGTCTTTTGCACGGAGGCCCTCATCGTTATATGATACAAATGTTAGGGCCTTAATCTCAAGACGGAAAATAGTGACTAAGTTTGGTAGTGATTATTTACGGGCCACACTAAGGCATACGGGATTTCATAAGGTTATAAGTAAGCATAAGGATGAGCTAAAGTACCCACAAGGCAAGTCCAATAGTCGGGTATTAGTTTTTTTAAGAGAGTCGCTTCGAATGGATGATTCTAGCACTATTAAATTAGATCGAGATATGATGGCGAAGTTTCGCGAATGGGCGAATCTTGATATGCAAAGTATAACTTGGCAAGGCCGTTATAAAAGCGAGTTTGAGGAATTTTGGGATTTTTTCTTTGCCCATGAAGACGCAGCTGATGTTTTCAATAAATTCAAGATTGCTTCAAGCTTTTTTGGTACAGGCACGATTATTTCTTGGATTTCTTGGATAAGAGATAAGTTTCTGGCCTTTATATTCATTAATTTCCCAATTGATACTTATTCCCTTTCAAAGTTAGCAGGTCTTGAAGTTGGGGACTGCGCTATTTCAATTCGGAATTTCTTTTCCTCTTTATTTCCCTACCTTGATGATGAAATTAGTGAATTATTTCAAGTGGGAAATATGGCGAGTACTAATTTAAATGTGGATTTCTCTAAAATAAAAAAGATTATCGGAAATACTCAAATTGCCAAAGGTAGTGAGCGTGATGAAATTATGACTTCCTTGGAGATAACGCTTTATTCCGGATTGGCAGAATTTAGAAAGCAGTACTGTGGTGATACCAAGGATGACTTGGGGACGGAAGGTGCTCAAAAGAAGCATCGAGCAAGAAGAGTTTATCTTAAAGTCGCATTCGATTTCATTGCCTTGTTAGTAATAAGTGTCTTTTTAATCTGGGTAGTCCAATTTTTTAACAAGTGGTATGAGAAACGGATTGCCGAGCAATTTAGCGTCTACGAACCTCAGTTTACCTGGTTAGACAAGAATCTCACTTACAAGGATAAGCAAGAAGTTGTTCAAAATGGAAAGATCAAAAGTGAGCTTGATGAGATCGATGAAATAATTAATAAGTCGCAAATTGATGAAGTTTTTTTTGAAGAAGAGAGATTTGATACAGAATCAGAAGTGGTGCTGACATCTTGGGATAACCTTCCTAAGGACTTTGAAGTAGCAAATCTTGAGGAATCGAATTATGAAGAGCGTAAAAAAGGCGGATTTAGAGATACACGCTTTGGGAATAGGAAAGCCTATAGGGTGATGATGAAGGCAGTAAATCCGGATGTTTCGAAAAATTCAATCAATACCCTGATTGAAAGATACGAGGTGGTCAAAGGAGATAAAGTAATGCCTGGTACCAACGTTCCCGGCGGTGTTTATTATAACCTCTTTGTGCCGCGAGAGTTTCTTAAAGAGTTTATGGCCCAAGTCATGGATATTGGCGAGGCAGTCTTATACGAGTCTAAAACGAGGGGATTTAACCCTCCTGGAAAGAATAAAGTGTTTATTTGGATTAAAAACATCTAATTTATTAATTAATGAGTACGTCGGAATTTTCAAAATCTAGCATGTTTTACATTTGGGCCGGAAGTTTTTTGGCCTTTGGGTTTTTATTTTGGCTACTTTATTCAGGTAGGCAAGTCCAAGAATTTGACTGGGTTTCGAGCATTCCACGTATAAATACAAGTTTGAATTTTACTACATTTCTATGTTTGTGTTTAGGCCGATGGGCAATTTATCGCGAAAAAAAAAACCTACATATTAGTTGTATGGTAAGTGCTCTGACCTGTTCTTTTTTATTTTTATGTGGCTATTTTTTTTATCATTATTTTCATGGTGATAGTAAATTTGCAGGCGTCGGTATCATTAGACAAATTTATTTTTTCACTCTGTTTACCCACATTGTTGCATCAATGGTTTCATTTCCAATGATTTTTATGGTGGTCGGGTTGGCTTTAAAGAAAAATTTTGCTCGGCACAAAAAACTGGCTCGCTGGCTATTTCCTATCTGGATGTACGCCTCCGTCACAGGTATCTCCATTTTTTTTCTTTTGTCAGCCTATGCCTGAATCGGTGTTTATTTCCTGTCGGAGAAATTAGAGTAAAATGATTTAATTCAAGCGGTTGCTGCCTCGCTGTCACTCATAAATTATGGGTTGTCGTTCTGCTTATCTAAAGGTATATAGCGAACAATATATTAAGCACATCAACTGACAATAGCGATTCATGAACCTAAGAAATATTTCCTTATTCGCTGCTTTTTGTACCTTCTGCCTGCTGATTCTTGGTGGGTATGTACACAATACAGCAAGTAGTCTTGCCTGCCCTGATTGGCCTACCTGCTATGGTCAGATGTTTCCCAAAATGGAAGGCAAAATAGCGATCGAGCACGGGCACCGCATGCTTGCTACTTTTGTCGGATTTCTAAACCTGCTTATGGTTTTTTTTGCTTATCGAGAGAAAAATGTCATTGATATGACTAAGGTGGTGTGGCTCTCACTGTTTTTTGTGATTTTACAGGGAGTACTAGGAGGAATTACAGTTCTTCTAAAGCTTTCAACACTTGCGTCGACGGCCCATCTTGGGCTCTCAATGATTTTTTTTCTAACACTCATTTATATTCATCATCGTGTCAGTCAAATCTCAGGTATTGATAACGGGCTACGAGAGGACAAAAAATACCATCCAATTTACAGGCATTTGTCTCTACTTTTTCTTTTTTTAGTTTTCATGCAAGTGCTTTTAGGTGCGTTTTTAAGACATACCGGAGCGGGATCTTCATGTGGATTAGGGATTGATAATTCCCTTTTGTGCTTTGACTCAGCTCAGGGGCATCTTGCTTTTTGGCCAAGTGGGGCCCCAGCACAGATGCAGACGTTGCATCGCTATATGGCGGCTTTTTTAGGTGTTGCATTGATCGGCTTTTTAATCAGGTTTTTGCTAATTATTAGAGAATGGTGCTTAGATCCCAAGCCTCGTAAAATGATAATTGCCATCTCACTTGCCATTATTTTCTCTCTCATTGCTCAAATCTTGTTGGGAGTTTGGACTGTGGCTGATTCTTTAGCTGCATTGCCAACAACTTTACATTTAGGCTTGGCTGCATTTTTAGTCGCCTTATTATGGAAATTAAATCTGTTGCTCCAGTTTCATGAGCAGACAACAGTTGGCAAGAAGGATAGTTGGTTGTCCAATTATATAGATCTAACCAAGCCCAAATTAGCACTACTGGTTGGGATTACAACTCTTGCTGGCATCATTCTCGCGCCCGGAAAAATAGGCCTTGTGCAGGGTTTTCTGGCTTTGTTTATGACGCAAATGGTGATTATGGGGGCCGGAGCATTAAATTGCTACTTTGAAAAAGATGTAGATGCAAAGATGCAAAGAACTAAGTTGCGCCCTCTTCCCGATATGAGAATGAATCCCAAAAATGCATTTTTGTTTGGGGCATCTTTGGCCATTGTAGGGATTGTCACTCTGGCTTTTGTCGCCAACCTATTAACTGCCTTTTTAACTTTGACTGCATTGCTTATCTATATATTTGTCTATACCCCTCTGAAACGAAAGACCGAGAAGGCGGTATATTTTGGCGCCGTACCGGGTGCTCTGCCTCCGCTTATTGGCTGGACAGCAGTTACTGGGAAAATTGATTTGGTGGGCGCTTCACTTTTTCTCATTGTTTTAATTTGGCAGCTGCCGCATTTCTTGGCGATATCTCTTTACCATGCCGAAGATTACTCTAATGGAGATATAAGAACTTATCCTGAATTGTACGGTGAAAGAGTTACAAGACTATTAATTTTTATGTTCACGATCTCTCTCGTCGGAATTTCGTTTATGCCATCGCTTCTTGGTGATTTTTCTGATGTCTATTTAAAAGCGTCTATGGTTCTTGGAGGAATTTTTACTCTCTTGGCGTTGCGAGGAGTATTTGTTTGGCCACAGGGGAGCAATAAGCCTCGCGCTTGGGCCAAGTCCTATTTTTGGGGCTCTATTGTTTATCTTCCGCTTTTAATCACAGCAATGACTTTTTTTAAATAACTAATTACCATCCTGCTCAATGACTAGCGAAATAATTTTGTCTCCCTGTTTGATTTTTTCCAATAATTCTTCACCGCTCGTGACTTGAGCGAACACCGTGTATTTGCCGTCTAGTTGAGCAAGCGTCGATAGAGCTATGTAAAATTGACTGTCAGCACTGCCTGGGTCACTTTCTGCCCTGGCCATGGCTATTGTTCCGCGCACATGTTGAATGGAGTTAAATTCTGGTCGAAGTTTGTACCCGCTTCCGCCATGGCCGGTATTTGTAGGGTCACCCGTTTGAATGACAAAATTTGAGATAACTCTATGAAAAGGCAGGCCATCATAAAAACCTTTTTCAATTAATTGGGCAATTCGAATGCAGGTGTTCGGGGCTTCCTTGGGGTAGAATTTAAACTCAATATTTCCATAAACAGTTTTCATAACGGCACGAACTTTGCTCAGCAATTTGATGGATTTGATATCGGGTTTTTGAAGATCTTCATTTAGGTCGCTGCTTTCCTGTTTGCAACCCATAGTAAAAAAAAGTGCACAAAGGGAAATAATAATTATTGGTTTAGACATTAGCGTTGGCCCTATTTTATGTGAGGAAATTCTAGAAACAATGAAATATTATCGCACTTTCACGTCGAGTCAAAAAGGACTTAAATTTATATTGATTTTTGATAGATTATTCATGAAATAAGTATTGACATCCCCGCAGCTTTCTCCTAAATTTCACCTCACTCAAAAATGACTGTTTTCTATTTGGGGGTGTAGCTCAGTTGGGAGAGCACCTGCTTTGCACGCAGGGGGTCGCAGGTTCGACTCCTGTCATCTCCACCAGATGAAACGTTTTTTTGAGGCTCTTTAAAAATTTAATATCAGAGTAAGAATTGCTGCCTTTCGAGGTGGCAACCGAGACGAGAAGGGATCAAAAAGATTTGGTGTAACCAGAAGATCATTTTTTTCTTTAAATAGTTGAAGCAGTC
>Ga0210057_1005426_pt1 | contig 16386 bp, 18 predicted proteins | sample CryGeyCG2114_010_2_FD_183968 | JGI IMG/M metagenome (GOLD analysis project Ga0210057, IMG submission 183968) | Groundwater microbial communities from aquifer - Crystal Geyser CG10_big_fil_rev_8/21/14_0.10 (SPAdes) (version 2) | ecosystem: Environmental > Aquatic > Deep subsurface > Groundwater ...
ACCAGGAGCATCCGTGCCTCCCAAGAGGAGCGAACCCACACGTCGGGGGCGCATACGTCCAAGTCCACCCACTGGCCTTGATAGCCTTTGAGGGCATGACGAGGGTGCTCCAACTGGAACGCTGCGACTCCCTTTGAAATGCGGGCTCGGATCTCGGGAGTCCGCTCGTATTTTCCGGCCCGGCCAACACCCTTGCCTTTTCGGTGACGGCTCATTTTGGCCCGTGTCTGCTGACGGTGCCGGTTTCCTGACATCGGATTGCGGGCTGTCATCCGGGCGGAGTGTGCCGCTGCAATGGATGGGGCTTTTAGCGTGTTCAGGTCGAAAGCCTTTTTGAAATCGTCGGCGGTCTGGAAACCGTGGTTGCGGTAGTGCCCCGCTGTGATGCAGTTGAACCGCTCGTGACATACAGGACAGGTCACGGCATCTACCACGAGTTGAGAACGAGCACGGTCCTGTTCGAGGCGGAATTTCGCTGCACACTCAGGGCAGCGTTTCCGGTTATGGTGTGCATCCGCTAAGGAGGCCCCACATGGGCATGTGCGGGTCTTAGACAACTATGCCCTCATCCAAGTTTGCCTCTACGGCCGGGATCACGTCGTTCCTCTTGGACACGAGGATACGTGCTCCCTTGAACAGCCTCAACTCCTTGAGTCGAGGCACGTTATGCAACGTGGCTCGTTTGACCTCTGTCCCGCCCACCACGACCGGATCGAAGACGGCCACGGGGGTGATCCTACCAGAATTCCCCACCTGCCACACGATGTCCCGAAGGATGGTCTCCTTCTCCTCATGCTCAAACTTCCATGCCACGGCCCCCTTGGGACCCCGACCCAGCGACCCGAGAGCGTCGAACCGGATGTGGTCGTCGAACTGGATCACGAGCCCGTCGATGTCGTAGTCGATCTTTCCGTTGCCGGGCGTGTGGGCGTCCACCGAAGACCGGACGTTGGCCAGGTAGTCGGCGTAGATGTCCTCGACCCCCTGGACGGAAGTGGCCACGGCCCATCGGGGGACGCTGAACCCCCAGGCCGCCAGGTTGCGGAACTGGACCATCTTGGAGTCCGGGTCTCCCGAGTCGGGGAGCACGTCGAACATCACCACGTCGAGGTGGCGGCACCCGGCGGCGTCCGACTGGCGCTTCATCGTGCCGTTGGCCGTGTTGCGGGGATTCGACTGCCCGGGGAAGTGGGCCTGGAACTCGCCGTAGCGGACGATGACCTCTCCCCGGAGAGAGCCGGTGAACCCGCCCGGGATGACCTTGGGGAAGGGCATCAACCGGGCGTTGGTCGTGATGTCTTCGCCGATCTCGCCGTCTCCCCGGGTGACCGCCCGGACGAACTGGCCGCCTTTGTACTCGACGTTCAGACTGGCCCCGTCGAGCTTGTCCATGACGATGAGGACTTCACCGGGGCGGTAGGAGCAGGAGGCGGCCCACGACTTGAGGTCGTGGGCCGCCTGGGCCTTGTTCAGGCTCGCCATCGGCCGCCCGTGCCGGGCCTTGGCCCAGCCCGAGGTGGGGGCAGCCCCGACCTTGCTCAGGAAGGCGTGGTTCTGGTCGAGTGCCCGAAGCTGGTCCTCCAGGGCATCGTAGGCGGCATCGCTCATGATGGGCGAGCCGTTGCGGTAGGCGTCGTTCGCCCTGGTGAGGCGGTCAACGAGGTCGGTGATCTGCTGGCTCGGATTGCTCATCTGGCTCTTGCCTCATCTACCGTCGGGATCTTTTGGGGCGTCCCGAGGCCATTGTCTTTCCACATCATCTACCCAAGAGGCCCGGGGACTAAAACGGTTGCTGACGTTTACCCGTGCGGGTTCAGGGCCGAGGCCAGGGATCGGATTACATCAGCAGCATTGCACCCGTACAGGTCGGCCCCGCTCAGGAGGTTGTACTCCACCAGCTTGAACTCGCCGGTACCTCCCCCATGCACTCGGGCGTCTCCCCGTACTCCGGGGGCAAAGCGGGCTTCTCGGGCTCCACGTCGGCTCCGAACCACTCCTCGTACAGGGCTTCGAGCTTAAGCCCGACCGTGACCATCAGCCACCGGCTGAACGGGTCCACGTCCTCGGCGTACTGCGAGAGCCCGAAGTCGTAGGCGTTGTTGCGGAACTTCCCCCAGCCGCACCGCCACTCGGTCGGCGGGGAGTCGCTGGTCATGTGGTAGACGAAGTTGCTCCGGTCGGACTCGTTGGCGTCCCACCCCTCGACCAGCACGTCCCAGACGGTGTTGGCCTGGGTTTCGGTCAGTCTTCGGTCCGGCCGATAGGGGTGGTGCATCGGGGGCTTGCACTTTGCCTGCTCCCGCTCGCTGTGCTTGTCGAGGAACTCCCCCACCACAGCATAGCCCGCTTCACGCTTGGTCCGGCCGATGACCGGCTCACCCTGCTCGGTGGTTCCCGCCCACTTCGACCCCTGCTTGTGGACCGATCCCACGGTCTGCTTGGGGCCGAAGGCGGGGAAGTCCAGCCAGACGACCGGGGTGCCCTTCCACCCGTGGGCCTTCTCGAACCCCCACTTGAAGCGCTTGGCGGACATCAGGGTCACCGGAACAGCCGCATGAACGCCACGGTGGCGTAGATGGCGAAGTCGTAGAGGAAGTGGACGACCATGCAGGCGATGAGCCCGTACTGGAACAGGACCCAGAAGAGGACCATCCCGCCGAACCAGGCGTTGATGACCCCGAACGTGCCCTGGTACTTGTGTCCGTCACGGAAAAAGGCGTTGGCCGAAAGCATCCCGGCTCCGACCGCCCACGAGTGCGGGTGGTAGATCTGCTCGTGCAGGTGCCCGAAGGTGGTCCAATCCGCCAGCGGCTTGAGCAACACGTCGTAGAACCACATGATCGGGTCAGGGAACCCGCCATGGGCGACCAGGACGATCATCCCGAGGATGCTCCCCACGATGGCCACGATGCCGATGAATTCGCTGATCTTGAAGGCGACAGCACACAGGCCGAGAAAGAGGACCCCCAGGAGGCCGCCCCACAGCCAGTTGGCGAACAGCACGCCGACGATGCCGGAGAGGAACAGAAGCCAGCGAAACGAGATCTCCTCCAGGGTCCCGGCGAGGAACGAGATGACCGTGCCTCCGGCGAGGATCCTCATGCTGCCCGGCTCTTCCCTGCGACGCAGGAAGCGGTTGATGCCCGAGTTGTAGTTCTCCCCCAACTGGATGATGACGTTGATGCCGATGCCCCACACGTAGATGAACCACACGGCCCCGACGGCGTCCCACACGTTCGTGTCACGGCCCCAGAAGGGCTCGCCGAAGGTCTCGAAGGGGAGCGTCCCGGGCCACCAGGAGTTGACGATCCAGATGAGAACGCACGCCCAGACGGACGACACCAGGAAGTTCTTCCCCTTCTTTTTGTCGTCGTCACTGGAAGCGAGGCCGAAGGGCCGGGGGATACGCATCAGGTTCATCTAGGGTTCTCCTCCCAAGGGGTCGTGTCCCCTGCAATGTCTACCCGTACCCCTTTGCGAGTAAAAGCCACCGGGGCGTTTTAGTCCTCCCCTGCGGCCTGTAGACAAGGCAAGGAGATCCAACATGGCCATCGCACTTCGACAAGACAACCGCCGCATCTACTTCGACAACGCTCCTTTCTCCGTGAAGGACCGCCTCAAAGAGGCGGGCTGCAAGTGGGACCCTGCGCAGAAGGGGTGGTGGATGGGCACGGCTCGTCGTGCCGATGCGGAAGCGTTGGTCGAGCGACTCAATGGGCAGTCGGCCAGCACGGGGTCGAACGACACCATCAGCAGGTCCGAACGGGTCATTCGTGGCCGAGCCCGGTACGACGGGAAGACGTACTACATCCTCGCCCACGGCACGTCCGCCCGCACCGGCAAGCCCTACGCCAGGTTGGCGTATCGGGACGGCTCGAAGGTCTTTTGGGCCAAAGACGTGTCCAAGGTGGAGGTGCTCAAGCTCTATGATGAGCCGAAGTCCATCGACAGCCTTCGGGCTTACGCCGAACGGGCCAAGTCCTATGGCACCTACGACTGCCGCTGCCGCTGCCACAACGAGACCAACGCCGGACAGCCGGGTTCCACGCTCTACGACGGCTGTGACCGTTGCGGCTGCGAATCGTGCTGAGGTCGTTTTAGTCCGGTGGTGGGCAGGGTAGATGATGTGAAACGGGGACGAAGGCCCCGCATCCGAACGGAGATGAACAAGGCATGAGCACCATCGTCGAGAAAGTCAGCCTCAACTTCACCGACCTGCTCGGGGACAAGACCGGCTGCACCGTCAAGGGGTCGAACAAGTTCTGGACCGGCTGGGTCGAAGACCTCGGCGGCGGCAAGGCCAACTTCGAATGCCGCTGGGGGCCGACCGGCGAGCCCGGCAGCGAGAAGGGCAGCAAACGAGGCATCAGCCTCAGCGCCGCTCTCGCCACCCTCCAGAAGAAGGCGAAGGAGAAGGAGAAGAAGGGGTACACCCTTCTCGACACTCGCTCCGTGCAGGAGGAGGTCGTCAAGGCGGCGGCCAAGGGCATCGACCTGACCGGCAAGGCCAAGGCGGCTCCCGCCGTCCAGGCGGCCCCGTCCCGCCCCTCCATCCCGAGGTGGAGCGCCTGCTCGGCGTCATCTACAACGAAAACTCCCGGGTGGTCCGCTCCGGCCTTTCGGCCCAGGCAGGTGCCTCCGAGGACAACCCCATCGGCAACCTGTCGGACGCCCAACTCGACCTCGGCGGCGAGATCCTCGACGAGATCGCCGCCCACCTGGCACGGGAGATCGGGCCGGAGACGGACGGCAACAAGAGCCGCACGCTCCCGCTGTTCGGGGGTGTTCCGATCATCGACCTGACCAACCGCTTCATGTCGAACGTCCCCCGCTCCATCCCGAGCCACCACCGGGGGCGGGCGAACCTGCACCACGTCGTCGTGTCGAGCTACGAGCGGCTGGAGGAGCAGCGGAAGTTCCTCACCCTGCTCCGTGACGCCCACCTGGCCAAGGCCACCTTCGCCGCAGCGGCGGCGGCCGGTCCCTCGGCCCACAGCAAGGTCGGCGTCTGGTACGACGGCCTCCAGTGCGAGGTCGAGTTCTGCGAGCGTGGCTCGGCCGACTTCCGCCGGGTCAACGAGATCTTCATGACCGGCCAGAGCCGCAAAAACGCCAACTTCTACGGGCGTGGGGGCCGCACGACCCTCCGTGTAGCTAACGTCTGGAGGTTCACCCGTAAGGGGACCTCGGTCGCCTTCGACAAATACGCTGCGAAGGTCTTCTCAAAGAGGGGGGCTGTAGGGATCATTCAGGCATGGCACGGTACTCGCCGCCCCAACCTGCTGGGCATCAGCAAGAGCGGGCTCCTAATGCCGGAAGACCTCCCCCGAGGTGTATATAAGACGGGTACGGTTTTCGGAAAGGGCATTTACCATGCCCCGAATCATTCGCATGTCCCTGACATCGAGGGCTACCGAACGGACGGCACGAATGGTGCCCTCAAGAGCATGAACTATACCGGAGTGAGCGGCGCAGCATATGGCGGTAATAACCAAAACTCAGCCTTCCTGTTCTTGCAGGATGTAGCCCTCGGGCGGGGGGATGTGTGGACCACCCCCTGCTGGGACCGTCAGCGTCCCAGGGACTTCCCGAACAAGGATTTCATTTACGCCAATGCGGGCGGATGCAGCACGCTGGCGCACGATGAGATCGTCACTTTCAGCCGGGACGCCCAGATTTTCCGTTACCTGTTGGAGATCAAGGTGGCCTGAGCTTTCCAGCACAGGTCGTGCAGTGCAGATGATAGGATCGAATGCGGGCTGCCCGCCAAATCTGGCGGTGGCCCGCTCTGCATTCCAGCTCCACAGGCGTTTCGGAATAAATGGGGCCTGCGGTCCGCACCTTAAGACCTGCGGTGTGCGCTTTGGTCTCCACGCCCTCTCGGTAGAGAATACGTTTGCGGTCTTCCCGGCACAGGGGGCAGGCTGTTTTGCCGTTTAGCAGATCCGTGGCTCGACATTTCCAAGGATCGTGACTGTGCGAGCATTGCACGACAATGCGCTGGTGGGCAGAAGAGACCTGCTGGGTTTGCACTTCCCAGTTATGCCCCTGAGCAGCCTCTAAAAGAGACTGGTGGTAAGTGTCTCGGTCACTGAGGGGCTGAAAGGTGAACCCTTTGGGCAGGCTGTGGGGCAGCCTTTGTTTTTTGAGGTGGGCCTGCACCTGCGAGATGGCTTCCTCGTTGGAGTAATTGTCGGGGAACCGAGGAATCACCACGAGGGTGACTCCCTCCCCAACGCAACGCTGGGCCTTGAGGGCATCCCGGCCTTGTAGCTTCTCCAGACTAACCCCTTCGTGGAAGCGGGGGACATGTTGATAGTGCTGTTTGCCTTGGTACTCAAAAGCCATCTGCTCCTCCTCAGCGTATCCGTCGAGCTGGAGCTTTCTCCCTGTCTTCGGGTTGACGATCCAGTCGGGGAAACAGGAAGGGAAGGGGGTGCCAAAAATGGCCTCGAAAACGGCCCTGCAAAGCTGCTCACCTCGGGATGTCCCACAGGTGGGGCACCAAGACCCACGGTTCACTGAGTTCGTGGTGGCTTTCCATTGATGGCCCTGATTGCATTGCCAGAGGTGTTTTGTATGGTGCCCCAGATAGGCTGAAGAGAGGCACTGCCCACCCCTTTGCTCAGCCAAAGCCTGTATATCTCCCAAAGTTCTCGAAACTTGGCGACCTCGGGTGCAGCCACAGGACCGTGAGGAGCCATGCCGCAGTCGTTTCATGGGAACGGCTCGAACAGTTCCACACTCGCAACGGCAGATGGCCATGACCATGCCCTCCCCGCTCTCTTTGTTCAGAACTGTCCATTTTCCGAAAATACCCATCGTCCATTTCTCCGGTGAAAGGTGGGGCGAGCCTTCTACCAATAGGAGCCTTATAGGGCCTCCACCGAAAATCTGTGCTGGGGCGGTAACCAGGAGGTGGATTTCGAGTAGGGGTAAACAAAAGGACCATCAGGCTCGACAAATACAGACGAACCAACCAGCACAAGGAGACCCCCATGTCATCGCTTCTCATCACCGGCCTCGCCCTCATGGGCCTCGCCTTCATCCTGTCCATCTTCGCTGGCCTCGGGGCCATCGGGAACATGCAGAAGGGCGTCACCGGCAAGCAGGACTTCGACAAGACCTTCAACAACCACCTGGGGTCGATGAAGCGCCTGCTCCTGCTCGGCATCCCGTGGGTGGTGGGCATCGTCATCACAGTCATCGCCGTCGTGCGGGACTACGTGCTCCCGGCCCTCGGCAACTGAGCATCCCAGGGGGCGTTTTAGTCTGCGGCTGCCCCGGGTAGATAGAGCAGACCAGAACCTCTCCCCAAACGAGGGGGAGAGCGCACCCGAACGGAGGAAGCGCATCATGTCCGCACTCGCCCAGACCGACTTCACGACCGAGGCCGAGGCCATCCGAGACGCCACCGACTGGCGTTCCGCCGTGGACAGCCTCATCAACTTCTGGACCGCCCTCGACCGCTGCTACTCCAGCGGCGAGATCGCCGCCTGCCTGCGGACGCACCGGATGGACCTCCGGTTCAGCGTGACCGGGCTCGGCGAGTACGTGCGGGACCTCTTCTATCAGGGGGCGCTGCCCGCCTACAACGACGGGTTCGACAACCCGATGAACCCCGTGCAGGTGAGCCGGTACACCACCGGCAAGAGCCGCACCGGGTCGGGCGTCCTCGTGTTCGTCTACGGTCCCGAGCAGGCGGCCTGCGAGGCCCACGACTTCGAGATCGAGATCCCCCGGCCCGGGTCCGTCGGCGACGGCATCGGCCCGGTGACTCCGGCCCCGACCGTGACCCCGGCCCCCAAGGCCCCCCGGCAGGTCCCGGCGGGTCTGCCGGACGCCTACGTGGGTGCGGACGGCCGGTGCTACGTGCCCCGCAAGGTCGTGGACGAGTTCCTGGCCGCCGCCGACCTGACCCTCCGCTACGGCGACGAGGTCCACGTCACCCACACGGGCGGGAAGGTCGAGATCACCGGCAAGCCCCAGCCCGGCTCGAAGGAGTACAACATCTGGCAGGGCACCGGGAAGGTCGCCTTCTACTCCCAGGATGGCAACCCGTTCCAGGGGGGCATGAAGTACCCCGTGTCGGTGACCCCCAAGGCCATCACCGTGGACCTCACCGACCCCCGCTGATACCTGCAACCGGGGGCGGGGACCAGAAGAAGCTGGCCCCCGCCCTCCTTGCCTCCATCTGAGGGTAGATGATGTCGTGGCCTCCCAGCGCCCCATCACCATCGGTGCCTTCGTCGAGTCCCTGACTCGACACTTCCCGGGTGCGCTCCCTCAGACCGGGTCATCCATCAACGGGGAAGTCGCCTCCATCACCGTCTGGGAGTTCCACCTCCACGGAACGCTCATCACACGGAAGGTGAGCCACTCGGATGTTGTGGGGGAGATCAACCTCGGCTTCTGGCAGAAGCAGGAGGACCGAGCACGGCGACCAACGAAGCGGAGGGAGCTTCGGACTTCGGACACCATCGAGATGGAGGAGTTCGTGGCTTGGTGTGCGGAGTGGGTCACGGGCGTTCTTCACGTCCTCTCGGTGGCCTTCGAGGCCCGGGAGGACCCAGACAATCAGGCCATCAAGCCCGGCCTCTCCGGGCTGTTGGACGAAGGGGATTGATCAATGGCGTACAAGGCCGAAGTGGAAGTCGAAGTGCTCATCGTCAAGGAGGGAGCACTCTACGTGACCGACGGAGACAACGAGGGATGGGTCCCCAAGAGCCTCATCGACGATGATGGGGACATCACCGCCGAGTCCAGCGTCGGAGACGAGGGGACCCTCATCCTCCCGCAGTGGAAGGCGGAGGAACTGGAGTTCGTGTGAGCGACTGGCATCCTCTCATCGACGAGCGGGCCTTCATTCTTGACGAGATCGGAGCCCTCCCCCGGCTTCAACGGGATGTAGTCCTCTGCCTGGCCACCGACGAGCAGACCGCTCCCGGCATCAGCTACCGCACCAGCATCAACCGGAAGGTCGTCGGAGTCACCCTCTCCCGGCTCAAGGCCAAGGGCTATGTCCTCGACGGCGGCACAGCCCAGCGCCAAGGCAAGGACTACAAGGCGTACAGGCTCCGCAGAGCGCTCCAAGACGCCCTGTCCCTGACCCAAGGGGTCGAGCACTGGTTGGAGCCGCTGGTCAAGCAACAGAGAGCCTTCTGGTTCGAGTCCAACCAGGTGTGGGGCTGGATCTGGCACCCGACCCTCTGGCTGCTCATCCAGATCTGGTTTAGGGCCGACGGCAGGAACCCGAGGACTGCACAAAGGGCGGTCCAGCAGCATCCGGCCACATCCATGGCGGGGGCCTACGCCCAGGAGAGCTTCGGCTTCCGGTTGGAGCATCAGGGAGGCCCGCTGCATGAATGGGCACGAGACGTGGGGCTCGAATGGGTGTAAACTGGCGGGACCCGGGAGCGGCCGTCAGGAGTTCCAAGAACCCCTCCGGTTTCCTCTCTACTTCCCCTTCGAGCCCCACCCCTCCCCTCTCGGGGCAGGCTTCTTGACTGTCCGAGCTAGCCCCCGAGCGACGGGCCAACGGCAGGTTCGTCGGAGTACCCGGGCACCTTCCCCGTGACGTGCGAAAGGGCCTTGGTGGGGACCTCGCTGGCCCAAGCCTCGATGCGAGCACGGACATCCGGGCAGGTTTTCTCGAAGTTCTCGACCGAACGGTCTTCCGTGCTCGGCATCCCGGCGAGCTTGTCGATGACGCCACCGCCGGTTCGGCCCGTCCAGAACAGGTAGCCCGCCATCTGCCACCAGTGGTACTTCCACTCGGCCTTCTGCCAGTACTTCTTCTCGGAGTCGTAGATGTAGTCCCCGAGGAGCCAGAAGTACCGCTGCACGATGGTCCAGCAGATCTTGTAGAGCCCCTCACGGATCATGGTGTCGAACCCGGTGATGTGCGGGTTGTGGAACCACGACTCCGCCTGCCACTTGAGGTGGGCCAGGGTGTCGAGGGCGTGCTGGTCGAGGGCGAACCGGGCGTCGAGCACCTGGGCGACCCGCTCCGCCGGGAGACCGGCGACCGGATGGCGGACGGTGCCTTTCAGGATCTCCTCCAGTTCGGCGATGGTCGGCCGGTTGGTCTCCAGCTTGGGCTCCGGGTAATAGAAGTCCTTGTTGACCGCCAGGTGGTAGGCGATCTCCAGCGGGAGTTCTTCGGGGAGCGTGTCCCCGTTCTCCTTGAGGATCATCGCCAGGGAGTAGAACGTGCCGTCGGGGGCGGGCTCCTTGGCCCACCGCTTCATGTGCTCGAACCCCTTCAGGTTCCCGAGGATGCTGGCCGGAACCATGTCCCAGCAGCCAGCCTTGGGGCCATGCCCCTCGGGAAGCTCCCCCGGCCACTCCAGCCGGTACAGGCGACGGGTCCACTTGACGTGGCCGTTCTTGTCGCAGAGCGGGACCTTGACGGGCTCGTCCGCCCAGACCGTCTCGACGGAGTTGGCCGTGCTGTGGGAGCCGACGGGCTCTCGCTGGGTGACCTGGACGATGCGGGGGAGTTGGAACTTGGCGTGGGGGGCGTACTTCAGCCACCCACACGAGATGGAGAACATGGTGACCTCCTCGGTCTTGTAGGACCCCGACCGTTCGGGGCTTCAGTCCGAGGGGACTATACCACGCCAGATCAGCCGGTCAACAGCGCCCAGAGCTTGTCCCACGCCGACGGACCATGCACGTCCCGGGTGTAAGAGCGCCCGAGTCTTGAAAACGCCGATACATCCGTCCCCCTCAAGGCTTCGATCTTCCGTTTCATCCCGTCAGGGTTTACAACATGGGCGTCCCACGGACCCCAGATGGTCACCCTTTGGACCTCTTTGACGGGCAGGAGAAACTTGTCGGCGTACCCCCCGTAAGCGGCCCGCACGTACTCGTTCATCGGCGGGGCATTCGTGGTCAACACCGGCACTCCGCAAGCCATCGCCTCCAGAATGCTCAGCCCCAGCCCCTCGAACTGGCTTGGCTGTACGGCAAGGTCGAAGCCACGGAAGAGGTCCGCCGGTCTGTCCACGGCTCCCAGCACGGTCACCCCGGGCGGGGCGTCTGGCAATGGTTTCTGACTCCGAACGGTGATGAGCTTGGGATCGGTGACGAGAACAGTTCTCACCTCGACCCAGCCTTTCCGGTTGTGTACCCCACCCCATCCGTTCGAGAACACGACCTTCGAGGCCCTCCGCCGAAGTTGGTAAGGGAGTTCATCGAGGTCGAGGGGGGCAGGCGAGAATACCACTTTCCCCTTTAGAATGGGTTGTTCCCCGAGGTGCCGTTCTCCGAACCTGTTCCGGGCGACGACCACGTCAGCGTCATGGAACCATCTCTTTTTCGAGTGAAACCACTCTACGTTGGCCAACAGGACACACCTCACCCCACGCTCTCTGGCTTTTCTGAAAAGGTCTTCGGGGAACGTGCGTTCGACGCAGACGACGGTGTCAAGACCGTCCAAGAACTCATCAACATACTGCACGTCAAGGTGTGAACGGGCGATGAACATCCGGCCGGAGCGAAGCCCTGAGATGTCGAGACCGTGGGTGGGGTGCGGGATCAGAAGCCAGCGGTCCAGCGGCATTTTTTGCCACATACGCCGGTTCTCGTAGCCCAGCCCCGTGGGGCATGAGTAACCTACCAATCCAACCCTCATTTTAGATCCTTTCCGGTCAGCACATAGAGGGTCTTGTTAGGCATCGCAGGGACCACGGTGTTATGGCGGCCCTCCGGGTATGGAAATGGCCTGTAAAAGACATGGCCCCCTTTCAGCCAGCGTGAACCGATGACCGCTTCGTTCCAAGTGCAGACCAAAGCCACCTTGGTGGCCGAGGATTTGATGTTGGCAACCAACTGATCGAAAGATCGGTCCTCTCGGATATGGAACAGCACATCCAAGTTGAGAACGCAATCAGAACTCCCTCCACGCCAGGGGGCGGACACATCACATGCAATGAACCGGGCTCGATCCGCATAGCCATGCTGGAGAGCTTTGTCTTGGTTACTGGCAACGATAGTTGAGGAGATGTCAAGGCCAAGATAGGTCACCTCGGGCAATTGACGAAGAAGCTCCATGGCTACGAAGCCATCACCACAGCCGAAATCCAAAATGGATTTCGAGCCAGTCTTCCGCACCCACTGAACGATCTGGCGAATTTTCCATCCGGCTTCTGGCCCACGAGAGCCTGCCCCGCTGTTGCCCCCACGATGGTAGCGTGTCTCCCAGTAGCTCCCCTCTCGGTAGCTCCGCTCCTCGTCATCGAGGATAGGCAGGCCCGGTTTGTAGCCGACCATGCCGAGATCCACCTCGCCATGTGACCTGTCCCCCCGGGTCCGCTCCATTTTCCGGGCCACATGCACGAATCCGGCCTGCTCAAGGCAGTTTAGGAGATGATCTGGTGATAACAACGCTCGATGCCAGTTCTCTTCCCCAGGGCCGTAGGCCAGGAGGCGTCCTGCCGCCCACAGCGTAGGGTCGTTCTCCGGGTTGAACCGCCTCCACAGGTCTCCGCATCGACTCTCCAGCCAGTGGCGGACGATCCACTCGGCATTCGGGACCCATATTTCGATCATGCCGCCAGGGGTAAGGACCCGGAGGGCCTCCTTGAGTGCAGCCACCGTGTGAAACCAAGGGACGTGCTCCAAGACATGTGAGGCGTAAATCTCCGTAAAGGTGTCGTCAGGGAATGGGAGCGGTCCTTTCCCCCAGACGCCCTGATGGTCGGCACCTTCCACCACATCGAAGGTTTCGAAGTCGAGCTCGATGGCTCTGACTCGTTCCCCGTGGACGCTCTTAGCGCCAACCCTTTGAGATCCGATCTCTAACTTTCTCATGTTCTGGGGGTCCCCCCACGTCACAAAATACCTCTGGCACGGGTCCGGCATAGGGGCGGACCCCCACCCCGGGAGGAAGGGCCTCTCCTGGCTTCCACGCCTGCCACAACTCAAAATCCGTCAAATAACTCTTACGGTTCGAACTTTCGCCCCGATGGCTGTAGTAGCCGATGATGTTGTTGCGGGATTGTGGGTCACGAGCAAAACCCAGGTGTACGCATTGCGGGTCCCGAACAGACCGGCTACGCCAGAGGAAAGACGGGCTGTACCGCTCTCCGGGCAAATCGAGCCAGTTGTGGTTGTGCCGATACCTGGCCCCACGCTGGAATTTCCACACCCGCAGGTGTGGTACTGCCCAATACCCCCCCGTGACCTCCAACTGGAACTGTGGGCTATCTTGAATCGAGGGGGGCCGCCAAACGTGCCTTTGTTTGAACAACCACGCTTTGTAATCTGGGTTGGCATTCACTATCGAAAGAATCTTTAGTTGGTGATCCCAGGTGTAGAACTCATCGGCATCGAGAGCGATGAGTAGATCGGGCTCGAAGGTGTCGGCCACTCGACAATAAGCGTTTCTCAGGTCAATCTTTTGGTGCTGCGGATGGAGGCCCTCTCCTGCCCACCCGTGGGGGATGTAAGTAACCTTTGCAGACTTATCGGAGGCTTCTCTCAGCAGCCGGGAAGTACCATCTACGCTTAGCCCCCCGGGAGTAACAGCAGTTGGGTTCTTTTCGGCGTATTTCAGGGTTGCCCCCTCGACGAACACCCACTGCACCAGCCCAGGCCAATTGAGGTGCTGTGCTAGTGTTTGTTGGATGAACTCCTCCTCGTTCAGAACGATGGTCGCCAACATGACTTTTAGTGGCTGGCGTATCCAGTTCAGGAGGTGGGCTCGGCTCATTACCACGGGGTTCTCAGACAGAGAGCCCATCCCGAGGACCCTGAACCGGCCCTTCTTCGCCCGAACTCCGGCTTCAAGTGCCGGGCGGGACCAGATGTTGGTCCTGTGCTGAAGCACGATGGTGTGCTGCAACACCTCCGACAAGTCAGTGAATTGCGCCCCCGCTTTCCCGAGACGTTTGGCCATCGGCTCGTCTTTGCCCTTTCGGATGACCGGCCACCCACCAACCTCTTTCAGTTTGGAGGTACGGATGGACATGGTGGTCCCCACGAAATGGGCTGGACCTGTCCACTGCGCAAAGCTGTCCTTCTGGGTGTCATAAACCCAAGTCACCCCTGATGCGGAGAAATCCGCTCCTTTCTCGTGAGCCTCGACGGCCATCAGGAGGCGACGTGGATCCTGAAGGTCGTCGTCGTCTGCCAGGAGGCAGAGTTCACCCCGGACATGCGGGATGAGGGCGTTGAGCTTGGCCGTCACCCAATCGTGCTCTACGGCTACGTACTTGGCATCCGCCGTTTCCGCCACCTGCCGCCCAGGGTCATCATCACGCCCAGCCACGAGGATCTCAAACCCCCATCCGGGTGGAACCTCCTGCTCTTTCAAAGTGCGAAGAGCAGCTTGTAGGAGCGCCGGACGACGGTGCGTTGCCACCATGAAAGAAGCCAGGCGGGTGGGTGAGTTGGGAACCTCCGCTGACGGGGCAGGCTCGGGCTCCCCCACTTGAGCGTGGGAGTGCTGCACCCCCAGAAAGGGTTTTTGGGGCTCCACCACTTCCGCAGGGCGGCGAACCGTCACCAGGGGGGCAAATGCGGCTACTCTCGCCCTGGTCAGCCCTTCTCGCCCCGTGACGAAGGCTCCGTCTTTGCTCAGCCCGACCCGCAGGTTTTGTCCGACCTTGGCCACATTGGTGAAAAAGTCCGGCCCTACCTCGTGGTAGGCGTCGAGGAAGACAAACAGGTCGTGGTACTGAGTTCTGGCGTGAGAGAGGGCCTCGTCAAGCCCCCCGCTGGTGAAGTGCCAACCTTGACGGATGAGGATCTTCTTGGCCTCTGGGACGAGTCGGCCAAACACGACCAGGTTGACAGAGTGGGACCCCTTGGCGGCCTCCAGTTGCCGGAGAAGTTCCGGCACTTCCTCGAACCTCTCCCTGGAGAGGACCCCGACGAAGAATGAAGGCTTTCGCTGTTGCTTGCGGTTCACCGTACCCCCTCAGAACCAGGAGACGCCGAACACAGCGTTCTTGGCCTCCTCCCAGTACACGAAGCGTTTGCACTGGGCGGGCGTGTAGACCTTGAGGAGTTCCTCCCCGAACGGCGTCTGCCCTTTGACGAGCCCCGTCTCCCACTGGAAGTGCCACCACTCTGATCCGGTGTAGGCCCCGCCCTTGAAGAACGACCTCCGGCCAGAGATCCGCTGGAACCCGAGGTCGGTGCAAAGCTCGGTGAAGGAGAACGCCTGCCCGGTCCACGTCTTGTACCGGATCTGGGTGTACTTCTGGCCCCTGGCGTTCTTGAGCGTCACGCAGTAGACGCCGTTGAGGGTGACGGTTTCGATGTCCTTCGCCAGAGGGGCCGACAGGTCGAGCACCTTGGCCCAGATGACCCACTTGCGGGGGTCCTGGTCGTCCCGCACTACGATGTAGGGGTCTTCATCTGGATCCTGCATCCCGCTCCCGAGCGACAGGTCAAACGCCCGGCCCGTGTAGTGGAAGCTCTTGGTCGAGCGGGCCGGGCCTGCCTTCGATGCCAGGCTCCGCTTCCCTCCCGCCGAAGTGACGATGCCCCCCCTGGCGTGAACCTCGTCGCACAGGCGCTTGAACGAGATCGCTGTGTCCGACCGCAACGTGCAGGAGGTGTAACCCGACTTCCACTTGTCCGTCGGGCAGGAGGTCCATCCGAGCAACCCAAGCTGACCTCCCGGCTCCCTGGGGTCTGGAGCCGGGGCGGACTCATCGAACCGGAACTGGGGCAACCCCCCCGTGGTGCAGTAGACGTTCCACGCCTTGAGGGAACCCGGACCGAAGATGCCATCCGGGTAGAGCTTGACCTTCGCCTGCCAGTCGTCGAGAGCATCAGCGGTCTTGGGACCGAACACCCCGTCGGCGGAACCCGGGTGGAAACCAAAGGCGGCCAGACCCTCTTGGAGCTTCAGAACCTCTGGACCTCTGGACCCGACCTTGAGCAGCATGACGACCTCCGGGCTCACCTGGGATTCATCTATAGATGAATCACCCAGCCAGAGGGTACTTTACCGGACTAGAGCCCCACGTTGACGTTGATGGTCACGTTCCCGAGCCGACGTTCGGGAACCCACTCGCCCTCTCCACCCGTTGCCCGGTCGAGCCAGCCCACCAGCGTCGCCCGGTGCATGGAGAGAAGTTCTGCGGCGTGCAACAACCGGAAGCGGCTGCTCGACCTCTCCCTCGTCGAGGGTGAAGAGACGGGGCCTCTGAGGGTCAACCGGCAGATCCGCAACATCGTGGACAGCGCCTTGAACGTGGACATGTCCACGTTCAGCGTCACCCTGGACGACCCCGTGGACCGATGCCGCCAAGGCCAAGCAACTCGGTCGTCGGTTTTTCATGGGGCGGGCAGCGGCGTACATGCACCTGGACGAAGCCTACGTGGTCGAGCAGGTCACGGCCCGTGGAGGGCTCCGCCTACGGGGGT
>Ga0210057_1005428_pt1 | contig 16375 bp, 18 predicted proteins | sample CryGeyCG2114_010_2_FD_183968 | JGI IMG/M metagenome (GOLD analysis project Ga0210057, IMG submission 183968) | Groundwater microbial communities from aquifer - Crystal Geyser CG10_big_fil_rev_8/21/14_0.10 (SPAdes) (version 2) | ecosystem: Environmental > Aquatic > Deep subsurface > Groundwater ...
GAAAAGAATATCTTACGGCTTTAGAAACAAACAAAACTATATTGCTAAAATGACGCTTGCTTTTTTACCTTTTTCTATACTGCTTAATTACATTAATTCGTCAGCCAGTTTAACGTAGAGCCGTTTTGTAGCATTGCAGCGTCAAGTTTACACTTGCGAGTTCATTTAATTTTTGTATAGGTGTTAGTCCGTTCATGCCTAATCCTCTGTGTCTTTTTTGATAATTATAGTAATGCATAAATAGATTTAATTTGTATTGCATACTATCTAATGATTGATGCGGTGAAAAACCATATCTTAGAGCTTTTTGATTCAGTGTTTTGTGAAACCGTTCAATTTTACCATTTTCTTCTGGACAGTATGGAGTATTCTTACGATGTGTAATATTAGATTGTTTAAGCAATGTTTTTAGTTTATCGTTTAAAAATTCAGTACCTTGATCTGTTCGTACTTTCTGTATAGCAAATGGAATTCGTTTAATTACTTTATTCATGAAATCTACAGTATTGTCTGCATTGGCATTTGAGTAACTCCATACAAATGCCCATCTTGATGCATCATCAATTATGGTATATATTACTTTTCCTTGCTTGTATCCATGTGGATACTTAGTATCCATCTGTAGTTCTTTACCAGCTATCTTATGAGCAAAAAGCTGTTTTTTCCACCTTTTCTTAGTAGCAACATAGTAATCTGTATAGCGAATATTGTTTCTCTTTAAAATACGATAAATAGTCGTAGGATGAAGAGAAGTGTTATACTCATATTTTAACCTATCTGATAGTGTTTCTACTCCATCCAAACGATATTCTTGAGCTAATTGTATCACACACCGCTCTACTGCTTCTGATGTTTTGTTCCAGTTTGAAACACCTTTTTTCCGTCCTCTTTTTTGAACAACACCTTCAAACCCAAATCGTTTGTATCTGACTAGCCATTTATGGATAGTTTGTCTAGAAACCGACATTTCATGAGCTACAGAAACAACTGATTGCTTATTATGTATTATATTATCTAGTTTTTCTATTTGTAATTGCATATATCTAGGGTCAAAAGTATTCATAATGAGTAATACATAGTAAATAATGGTTAATTTATTATGTATTAGCTTATTAAAAGTGTAAACCCTTTTGCTGCAATGTTAACAAGTTTTTTGGGAAAATAGATGTTTATGTCTTGCTTATTTGATTTATGCTGTATATAATAAAATAATTATATAAATATTGTCCTTTTATAACCAATAACTAGGAGGTGTTGGAATGTCTGACATAGTGCTTTCAGGAATACGTGCTACTGGAAGATTGCATTTTGGCAATTTTTTAGGCGCAGTACAGAATTTTGTTCGTTTTCAAGATGGAGAAAATACTTGTTTGTATTTTGTTGCAGATCAACACACTCTCACTACACTAGATAGACCTAAAGATTTACGTACGAATTTGATTGAGATGGTAAAGGATTATCTTGCCGCTGGATTGGATCCAGAGAGATCTATTATTTATGTTCAGTCAAGTGTGCCAGAGATTACTGAGCTCATGTTATATCTTGGGATGCTTCAACCACTTGGAGAACTCCAGAACATACCGACATTCAAAGATCTTATTCGTAAAAATCCAGATGAAGTTACACATGGTAAATTGACATATCCAGTTCTTATGGCTGCGGATATTCTTGGTCCAAAAGCAACTTTAGTTCCAGTTGGCGAGGATCAGATTCCAAATGTTGAACTCGCGCGTTCCCTTGCACGTCGGTTTAATGGTAAGTTTGGAGATACGTTTATTGTGCCAGAAATGATGCACCAAATGATCAGGGTTCCTGGATTAGATGGTGGAAAGATGGGCAAATCAGATGGTAATACAATTGATATTAATGCGCCAATTGAAGAAATTCGTGAAAGATATCGAAGGTTTGGAGTAACTGATATTAATCGCGAACGTAGAAGTGATCCTGGTGATCCATATAATAATTGTAAATCAGTCTATCCTGTACATGAGTTAGTTACCATTAGAGAACAGGATAGTCGTGAAATTGCACGTGCTTGCATGTCAGCTGAGATTGGTTGCGTGCAGTGCAAAGAACTTTTGGTTGATAGTATTTCTCTTATTCTTGGACCATTTCAAGATAAACGTCGGGAGCTTGAAGACAAAGATGATTTAGTTCGTGATATTCTTCATGAAGGTGGGAAAAAAGCACGTGCTCGAATTCGTTCTACAGTTGAAGAGGTGCGAGATAAAATGGGCATAATAATTTACTAGATTTACAAGTAAAAGACACTTGAGCGTATTTTGTCTAAAGTAATAAAAAAGGGAGATAATAAGATGACAAATACTGCTCCAGAAGAAGAGCAATGTGTATTGTTGCATTGTGTAATGTGTCATTCCTTTTCTTTGGGCAAAGAATGCCAGTGGTTTTGGGATAGAAAATTGCATTCTCAATACATGTCTTATTCTCTAAAAGTAAGAGAAATGACATGTAAGAGGTGTGGTAGTGTTCCTATGCCAGGAGGATGGAGTAATATATCTCTTGGTTGGGCGCAAGCAAGTAGTTATGGTCATAGTAGGCAGTAGTTCCTGAAAAAGGAAAATAATTGTACAAGATTTTTGAGAGTGATGAGCTGATATAAGTATTATCAGCTCATTTTTTTTGTTAATTTTAAATATATTTGACATTTTTTTTCAGTATGTTATGATGTTTTTAGTTTAACAATTATAAAACCTATGAAACATGTCTCGTCGACTAGACGGGGTTGGGCATGTTGAGGTGGTCTATGCGATAGTGTAGATCCGGTAGACTCCGTAATCATAGTCTAGCTGATGTCATCTGTTAAATCAGATAGAGTCAGTAAAGTGTCCGTCAGGTAAATAGGCGGAAATTAAGGTGGTACCACGGAATCCCGTCCTTTGAACATAATTTTAATTATGTTCTAGGGATGGGATTTTTATTTCTTGTTTCAGTTCTTTTAACCAAGAGGAGTTCTCTCATGTTTCTAATAGAAGAAGACAGGTATATTGTTTCTGATACGCAAATAGAATTTGCTAGAGATAATTCTGCAAAACAATTGTTGGCATGGAGAGAATTTATGAAAAAATTTCGCGTATTACTTCCTGTTCCAGAAAGAAAAACTTTACACGAAGAATATCAGAGAAGCAATTTTGGTATGATGGGCGACTAATTAGACGTTCATCTATAATTATGGGGGAGAGAAATTTCCCCCACATTTTTTTAAGATATGAAAAGTATATTTTTAAAAACAACTTATGATGCAGACGAAAAAGGCCATTTTGGTCAATTTGGTGGACGCTATGTTCCAGAGATGTTAATTCCAGCATTAGAAGAACTGGAAAAAGCATATGAAGAAGCAAAAAAAGATCCTAAATTTTTAGCAGAACTTTTAGATTTGTATAAAAACTATTCTGGACGACCTACTCCTTTATATTTTGCCGAAAATTTAACCAAAAAGCTGGGTGGCGCGAAGATATATTTAAAAAATGAAGGATTAAATCACACTGGCGCTCATAAGATGAATCACTGCTTGGGACAGGCATTATTTGCCAAACGAATGGGCAAAAAGCGGCTAATCGCTGAAACCGGAGCAGGACAGCACGGACTAGCTACAGCAACAGTTGCGGCAAAATTCGGATTTGAATGCATAGTATATATGGGCTCGATTGATGTTGAACGGCAAAGACCGAATGTGTTCTGGATGGAGCAATTAGGCGCGAAAGTTGTATCTGTAGAGCACGGCACCAAACGCCTCAAAGACGCGGTAACCGCGGCTCTGCAGGATTGGATTACTAACGTCGATGATTCATATTACTTGCTCGGTTCCGCGCTTGGGCCTCATCCGTATCCATCTATGATAAGGGATTTCCAGAATATAGTTGGTCTTGAAGTAAAAGAGCAGATCATGGAAGCGGAAAATCGCTTGCCTGATTATTTAATTGCCTGTGTTGGCGGCGGAAGCAATGCTATTGGCTTGTTTAATCCTTTTTTGGATGAAAAAAAGATTAAAATGATTGCTGTTGAAGCTGGCGGAAGAGGCATTGAAAAAATCGGCGACCATGCGACCCGGCTTCAAGGAAAAGAACGCGTAGGCGTTGTTGAAGGGTATAAATCATATTTTCTCCAAAACAAAGACGGCCAAATCCAAAATACTCACAGCATTTCCGCTGGTCTTGATTATGCTGGAATTGGGCCTGAACATGCCTTGCTTTTTACTAAAGATCGAGTGAAATACACATATGCTACTGATAAAGAAGTTTTAAGCGCGTTTAAAACGCTTGCTAAAGAAGAGGGTATTTTTCCAGCTCTTGAATCAGCTCATGCTATTGCCGAAGCAATCAAGCTCGCACCGAAACTAGAAAAAGACAAGATTATAGTGGTTAATGTTTCCGGCAGAGGCGACAAAGATATATTTATTGTGGCAGAGGCGATTGGAGACAAACAATGGAAAGATTATTTAAGGAGACAATCGCTATGAACAAAATAGACCGACAATTGAAAAAAATACAAACAGAAAAACGCATGGGCTTAATGACGCATACGGTTCTTGGTTATCCGTCTGTTGATGAGAGCATCCGCATTGTTAAAGCAATGGTTAAAGCAGGCGCTGATTTTATTGAACTGCAAATTCCTTTTTCAGATCCTGTTGCTGATGGCCCGACTTTGATGCGCGCGAATAAGAAAGCGCTTGAAAACGGGATGACCACTGAACAGGCAATGCAGATAATGGCTGGATTGAACAAAGTTGTTGATATCCCGCTTTTGTTCATGACTTATTTTAATATTGTTCTACAATATGGCGTTGAAAAATTTTGCAAGAACGCGAGCAAATTTGGATGTAGTGGGTTGATTATTCCAGATATTCCTCTAGACGAAGAGCAAACAGAACATTTTATAGAAATTTCAGAAAAGTATGGTTTAGTTCCAGTAAGATTACTATCTCCAGCAAGTACAGAGGGTCGTATTAAGAAAAATGCTAAAATTGCACAAAACGGATTTGTATATTTTGTAAGTAAAAAAGGAACAACAGGAGCATCAATTGAATTAGGTTTAGATTTAAAAGAAAATATTGATAAATTAAAAAAGTATTTTAATATTCCTATTGCTGTTGGATTTGGAATTTCTAAGCCAGAGCATATACATGCATTAAAAGGGATTGCAGATATTGTAGTTGTTGGAAGTGAAGTAACCAATGTATATGATAGTGCTGAGCAAGGACAAAAAATTATTTATGTTAAAAATTTTATTAAAAGCCTTACTCAAGCAGTTAAGAAGGACTAAAATTTAATAATTTTTTATAATTTATATTAATATGAAAAAACAGAATTTTTGCTATGTTGAGCCTAAAATTAAAACAAATTTATTTGAGATTCAGCAAATAAATGGACATGAAAAGCTCATTTTTGGGGAAGATAAAAAATCTGGCCTAAAGATTGTTCTTGCCATTCATAATACAACCTTAGGGCCAAGTACTGGCGGAACAAGAATGGCTTTTGTGTCAGAAGAAACTGCTGTTGAGGAAGCGCTTCGCCTTTCTTATGCAATGACATTTAAATGCGCAATAATAGATGAGCCATTTGGAGGATCCAAAGCAGTAGTAATTGGAGATCCTTCCATGCCCAAATCCAAGGAATTTTTACATGCCTTGGGTGATTTTATTGAATCTTTGGGCGGAGCGTTTCTTACGGGAGTAGATATGGGTTTATCTCTTGAGGATGCCAAGATTATTGGAGAAAGGACTAAGTATATATTTAATTCAAAAGGATGTTCCGGAGTAACAACTGCTCATGGCGTTCTTAAGGGAATAAAAGAAACAGTTCGATATAAATTAGGCAGAGATAATCTAAAAAACACGAGTATCGCAGTTCAAGGATTGGGAAATGTTGGAGGAACTCTTGTTGATTTACTTCTTGCGGAAGAGGCAAAAATTTTAGTTTCAGATATTGATCCAAGTAAGACAAAAAAATATTCTAAAGTCGCGACAGTTGTCTCTAATGATCAAATTTATAGCGCAGAATGTGATGTTTTTGCTCCTTGCGCTGTTGGAGAAATAATTAATAATAAAACTATCAAAAAACTCAGATGTAAAATTATTGCTGGAGGAGCAAATAATCAACTAAAAGACGAAACCAAACATGCTGAAAAATTACATAAAATGGGTATACTACATGCTCCGGATTTTGTTATTAACGCAGGTGGTGTTTGTCATGGTATGTGTGAAGTTAAAGGAGTTGATATTTCACATGCTATGGAAAAAACAGACTTAATCCCATGTATATTGAGAGAAATATACGATAGGTCTAAAAAAACTAATATTCCTCCACTTCATGTTGCTTATGAAATTGCTTATGAAAAAATTCAAACTAAGAAAAAATAATGATATTTCTGATAGAGTTAGAAATATTAATTATTCATTAGTAAGAAAAAGTTTTGCCGACGGGCTTAATAAAGGCTTAATTAATGCGACTATTGGCCAGCCTGATTTTGATGTACCTGCTACTATTAAGAGACAAGCAAAGTTACATATAGATAATGGACATAATAAATATACTGAAACAAAAGGAGTTTTGCCTTTAAGACAGGTAATATCTAAATATTTAATTAAAAAGGGGATTAATTATGGTGATAATGAAATTATTGTAACATCAGGTACAACTTCATCTGTTTTTATGGTTATATTTTCTATTATCAATCATGGGGATGAAGTAATAATTTTTGAACCATATTTTGTAGCTTATCCTGAAATTGTAAATATGCTTGGAGGAAAAGCTATTATTTTGAAGACTGATAAAAATTTTCAACCAGACATATGCTCCATACAAAAAGTAATTACAAAGAAAACAAAATTGATTATTTTAAATAGTCCTAATAATCCAACAGGAGCTGTTTATTCTGAAAGTATAATTAAGGAAGTTGTAAAGATAGCTAAAAAAGCAGGAATATATATTTTATCGGATGAAATTTATAGCAGTTTTGTGTATGATGTTTTTCATTATTCTTCGGCAAAAATATATAATAAAACAATTATTGTTGATGGGCTTTCAAAATCAAAAGGTATGACCGGTTGGAGAATCGGCTTTGTCGCTGGACCTAAAAATATCATTGATGCTGTTGAAAAAATTCAACAATTTACTTCTGTCTGCGCTCCTGCGCCATTTCAGTATGCTGCTATTTCTGCTTTTGGCGATCCATTATCTCCAAAAATTTTAAAGCAATATAAAAAAAGAAGAGATATTCTATTTTATGGAATTAAAAATGATTATTTTATTGTAAAGCCTAAAGGCGCTTTTTATTTTTTTATTAAAACGCCTATTTCCGCTGATGTTTTTGTCAAACTTTTATTAAAAAAGGGGCTAGCGGTTGTCCCTGGAAAAACATTTGGTCATTATAAAAATTTTGTGAGAATTTCTTATGCTGTTAGCGACAAAGAGATCGTTAGAATTGTTGGCATTCTAAAAAAAATAGTCCAAGAAATAAAAAAATAAAAAATGCCGTCGTCCATTTACTGGTGCGACGGCATTGAATTTTCCTGGATATATGATCAAGAGATAATCTCCCTAATCGCATGGAGTGTTTCATACTGGCTCTGCGGGAGCACATTGCCAATCACATTATTAAGAACAGTTACGACTCCTTGAAGCTGAGCTCCGATAGGGTCTATGATGAGTGCCATACCTTTTGGAAAGTGCTTTATAGTGATTGTGAAATCGCTATCAGCAAAGACACTTCTGACAAGACTAAGGATTCCGTTTTGGGTATACCAATGAGACAAGAAGAATCCGGCTTTGTTTCTGTGCTGTGAAATGATTTGTAGCGCAGATATCAATGGTAAGGCGCCACTAGATACTTCCTTTTCTATTGCGGCTAGAGCTTCTCTAACTGTATTTCGAGTTGGTATATCGTCTTCTATAGAAATTCTAGCGCGAAGTCCAATTGAAACAAGTTCATTCGTTTGAGAAAATATTACCCAATCAAACAGAAAATCTTCACCAATGATCCGACTATTCCTAAGATATTCATCATACCCACAAAAAGGATAGCCAGATTCGGGCTCCGCTTTGAAAAAACTCATACAATTGTAAACTCCGAGAATGAGACGACGAGGTTTGCTCGCGATATGCCGGCAAATGTTAGAAATTTCGCCTGGCAAAAATGTAATCTTTACTCCTTTGTTGATGAATGGCTTGAGAATAGAAGTTTTTGCCCTTTCTGTCTGGCACGAGGAGAGGTCATTAAATATGACTTCTGGCTTATTGCCATTCGGATGGGAAAACATGTCTTCAAGAATCATTTTTGGATCACGACAACCAACAGCGCCACCAAGCGTGACAATATCTTTACAATCGATTTCTCGACAGGATTCAAGAGTAGCGTCTACTTCCCCCTGGTTGTCGGTTGTCATTTCTTCTGTTTCGTATGTACTGGACTGATCATCCCAAAAAACTTGTTGCCCCCCAACTGTTAGCTTTATCTTTCTCCAACCATCTTCTTCAAGCTTATTCACTGTGTCCTCCTTTAAGTTTTAGATGCGTCCGCAACTATTGCTCCAGTCGCTTTGACTATTTCTTGCGGAGTAATCATAATTGTTTTTTGTGGATCACCAGATCCGCAATATACGAATTTTTGTGTCAGTAGAACAGTATCAACGATCGTTTTCTGAAAAAACTCATAGAATGGGCATATGTCGCCCGGGTTTAATCCGAGACTTGTTAATATTTTTTGCTCCGCAATCTTCACAGTTTTCCGTGATATATGAAGAATATTGGCGACCTTTGAATAGTCAACTTTATTCATCCCTGGCAGGACGACAGCAATCAAACCAACGTCCTTATGCGACAAAAGAATGGTTTTTGCCATTGAAGCAATTGGTATGTCCAGAGTATTGACAACATCGTCCATTGTAATGACTAAATCGTGGTCTATTACTTTGGGCGAATAACCAGAAACATTAAGTTTTTCTATAATTGTTTCTGTGTTTGTTTTTTTCATATTTTTTCTTTTTTTGAATGTAAATGTGCAATTTGAGAAATTAATAATAAGATCTCTTACAAAAAAAACTTTATCACAATTATATAATCTATGCAAGGTCAAGCGCATCTTTCTATATATAGTGTTTTCTCATATCTGTCTTGTGATTTTGATATGGTTTGTTTTTAATATCTAATAGCATTGCGCGTCAATCAATATCTAAATTTCGTGGATTATTAAAAAGTTTTTCTGTGATTTGTGCTATCGAAGGAAGTGATAGATACATTTTCGTTTGCGAGAAATAATAGATTTTAACAATAATGCTTTAACGCCTATTGACACGGTGGTATGTTCGTGTATAATAGATTAATCGTAATTTGCGTTCTTTGTTTTTTCAATATCTAGTTTTGGTCGGGCGCATAGGCTAGTGGTAAACCGCTGGTCTCCAAAACCAGATTCCGGGGTTCGAATCCCCGTGTGCCCGCCATTTTTGTAAGCTCACTAAATCAATTAGTGAGCTTTTTTCTTGACAAAATAATTCATAGTGCTATACTTTAGTTAATTAAAGTACTTTATTCAAATAAAGTACTAATATAAGCAAAAATATGACTAAATGGAATAATCCACAATCAAATGATTTATTTCGCGTAATATTGTCTTTAAAAAATATATTAGAAGCGCGGAAGTTTTTTCGTGATTTGCTTACAGAAGCGGAAATTATTGAATTTTCCACACGATGGCAAGTAGCGCAAATGCTTGATAAAGGTATTTCATATACAGAAATAGTAGAAAAAACTGGGTTAAGTTCAACAACAGTTGCGCGAATTTCAAAATGGCTTAAAAAAGGCATGAACGGATATAGACTAATTCTTAATAGATTTTCTCATCATAATAACTCTTCTTCTGGGAAGAGGATGTTGTGATATATATTTAAATATAGATAATAATATATATTTCTACGGCCCCTTCTCATAAGAGAAGGGGTTCTTTTAAATTCTATTATCAATGGAGGTTTTGCAATGAAAACGCTTGAACAGTATTTTACTGAAGGAATTTCTAGTACTGTCGTAAATACAGTTGGTGCAGAAATAGAAACATCGTTTATTACCAGTAGTGGATTTGCTATTTCTCTTACTCAATCGCAACAAATATTTGACTATTTGGTCAAATCTGGCCGTTGGAATATCGTAAAAATAAAAGGAGAAATGATTGTTGAAATTCAAAACAAAACAGGCGCGTGGATACTATATGAGCTTGGAAGGCAGAATATTGAACTGGTTTCTCCGCCATATCAGCCCAACAAACTTATTAAGGAAATTAATTGTCTTCTTGGTGAACTGTATGAGTCAGCTGAGCGGTGTGGCGCATATCCACTGTTTGAACCAATTTTACGCTCAGACGAAGATTTACTTGTGGTTCCAGATAAACGAGATAAGGTTTGGGTTGACCTTGATGGGCGTTTTGCGTTAAACGCGCTGGCAAACATTTCAGCTGTCCAATTTACTTTTCAAGTTAGTCCAGAATATGCAATTAGCACTATTAATACATTTGGAGAATCAATAGAAGAATTTTTGGATGCATATCCGCAAGACGTAAATTGGCGTTATTATATTTATAACTCAAAAGCCAAATATAATAATTTGCGATACGGAGGACCTTTGATATTTCAAAGCATGCACGATTATTGCCAGCGATTGCAAGATCATGATGTTATCTCTGACGAGAAATTAGTGCCACATAAAAAATTATTAGATTTTGACATTCCTCTTTTTTTAAGGTCAGTATGGTGGTATTTCCGTCTAAAAAGATACAATAATGCTCTTTGTGTTGAGGTGCGTCCTTTTGCAAGGCAAACTGATGCAATAATAGAAGCACAGCTTGATCAAGTATTGCAATTGATTTATTGATGATGGCAGTATAAAGGAGAGTATTAATTATACTCTCCTTCTCTTTTGGGCATATTTTTTGTGCTCAAAATAGAAGGTATTATTTTTTTATTAATGTTATGTATATATTTGGATACGGATCGCTCGTGAATCCAAAAAGTCTGCAAAAGACATTGCCAGGAAAATCAATTGCTAAATATATATCAATAATAGGATATAGACGTATTTTTAATGTTCCTGTTTTTGGGCATCTTTATTTAAATATAAAACCAGAGCCAAATATTAAATTAGATGGTGTTCTTATAAGTGTTTCAGACGAAGAATTAACAAAATTGAAAAAACGAGAAAAAGGGTATTCCTGTATTGACATAACTAATGCTTTATCAGAAAATACAGAATGTCCTGTATACACATTTATAGCTCCTGAGCAAAAATATCCAGATATGAAAATTCTACAAAGCTATATAAATACATGCCTTGCAGGAATTCCAAAAAATAATCAGAAAAAATGGTTTAATGAAACAATAATTGAAAATCCTATTGAGGATGATTTAGATAATCCGAAATACGCAAATAATTAAGTTGCCTTAATAATGTATGGGATAACTGACTTTTTTAATTTTTTAACCTTATTTTTAAAGTATTCCAAGCCAGACAAATTGACTCAAAATCCAATTTGATTTACTTAAATTTTATATGATTAATGATAAAGTATTACAAAATATACAGTCATATGCATTAAAAATAGATTGGGATGATGCTTTTGGCGGTAAATCTAAAGGAAATAACCATTTAGAACGTGTTGTTTTAATTGCTAAATATTTGTCAGAAAAAGAAGGTGCTGATATTAATATTGTTCAAGCAGGAGCTTTTTTGCATGATATTGCTCTTCCTTCTGGAGATGATTATAATTATGAAAATAATAAAAAAATAGCAGTTAAGGAGCTATCTCAATTTAATCTTGACCCACAGGAGGCAGATTCTATTGCTGAATGTGTTGCGTCTCACGAAGGAACTGAATCTCCAAAAACAATTGAAGCGCAAATAGTTCATGATGCTGATGTTTTGGATAAATCAGGAATACTTGGAATTATTAGGCATACTTGGAAGCTTGTTAATCTTGGGCATATATCAAGCGAAACATTTTCCAAAAATCAGGCTGATAAAATTCTAGATCATCTTGATTGGCGTGCAAGTCAGCTAAAAACTAAATCAGCAAAAGATCTTTATAAAAAGGTATCAAATAAAATAGATAAAGCTCAAATATTTAATATTATCCAGGAGATCATAAAAATGGTTGAACAAGGGTTAATTACAGAACAAATAGCGCAAGAAATATCTGAGTCACTTGATAAAGCTCAGAAGGATAGTTTAAAATCACAAATTGAATTGTCTTTTATTGACAAAATTATGGTTTAGGAATAAGGTGCGAATAGAACACAAACTGGACATTTAAAACTTTTTAATCGCATTTTCATGCATTAGGAGGATATCGCCATGTCAATCAGTAATGCATTTCGCGAGGCAGGTACTGGAGGCGATATCGGCATTGGTGTTGATATTGTTTCTGGTTGTAATTTGCATTGTGCACATTGTTATTATAACAAATCAAGTAGTAAAACATCTTCAAAAGTAATGCCTGTTTCCTTAATCAAGAATCTTATTGACCAAGTAGAAGGTAGATTTTCAGAGTTATATCTTCTAGGTGGAGAGCCGACTCTACATCCGCAACTTTATGAAATTATTGCGTACGGGTTGCGACATATGAAACTCGTCGTACTCGTAACCAATGGTTTAAAATTTGCAGATGCTGAATTCTGTAAGCACTATGCCACATTTGGCGCGACGATGTCTATGCACCGATGGGCAATTAAGTCACAAGGTGCTAATATTGTTGATCAGCTTTCGCGTAAAAAAGGCACATTTGATAGAACAGAGCAGGCGTGGTCTAATATTCAAAAGTTTTGGAGAGGGGATATATGTGTACAAATAAATTTACTCCGTCCACTGGTTGAAGATGGTCATGTAATGGACGTTTTCCGATGGGCGAGAGAGTTTGGATATAAGCCAATTATAGAAATGATTAAGGCAAGTGATTTTTTTAGACGGAATAATAATTTTGATTTAACAGTTCAGGAAGTCTATGCGCTTTTTAGAATGCTCATGAATTATGATCAAGTGAATTATCCAGAGTTAGTTCCAAAAGCGATTATTCCTCCAGTCTATGGAAGCCCATGCACTCTTATTGAAATAGGAATCCATGTTCTTGTTGATGGAACTGCAATATTATGTGTTGGTCATGCAGAAATTCCTCTTTGTAATGTCTTTAAAGACGGAATTGATTTAGCTATTCATTCTCCAATACGTATGGCTGTAAAAAATTATAAGACATGGATAGTTGGGCCTTGTCGGGAATGTGAGTATTTTGATTTATGTCATGGTGGTTGTCGTGGAAATGCAAATTATGAGACTGGATGTCCTCGTGCGAGCAACCCATATTGTTGGCATCATCATTCTTCTGTTGTTTTAAAAGATTTAGTTCCAAAATCATGTGAAGGATGTCCATTGGAAAAATATCAAGCTTGTGGACTTCATAAGAATCAATTAAACAATAAACTCTTGACAGTTGCTAGGTCTTAATATATGATAATTTTACATATAAATCGCTCTTCAATTGTTTTTTTGTGCGGGGGTATCGTCAGTGGTAGACAGCTGGTCTCCAAAACCAGTAGCCGGGGTTCGAGTCCCCGTACCCCCGCCAAATTTTACTAGCTCGCTTAAACCAAGTGAGCTTTTTCTTTTGTAAAAATTTGATAAGATTTTTTATAATCTTATATTTTGGTTATTTTTTTACAAACAAAATATTTTGATCCCTCCGAAGAATCGCTTCAATAAGCCGATCATGCGGAATAGAAAATGTTTGTTTTTTCTTGTACCAATCCGCTGGATCAAAAATAATAAAATTTGCATTATTATATCCACCGATCAAAACAACATGACCCCATGCGGATCCTTTTATTGGATCTGATTTTGGAATTCCTCGCGCGACATTATACATGATAGTAGCGTCAACAGACGCTATCGCGATATGTCCGCTTTTTAGTTTTTGCTTTATAATTTCAGTAGTAGTCGGCTTGATGCTTATATTTCCGCCTTTTTTTAAGAAAGCTATTGCAGACTTAAGCTCCCAAATTTCCATATCAATATAGTGTTCTTTAAAATAATCCTGATATGGTTCTTTAGATGAAGATAATATTTTTTGAACAAATTGCAATTCTTTTTTTAATTGTTTGGCTAAATTAGAGTTATTCAAATTTGACCAAGTAGGGTCAAATATTTGTGTGTTCATGGAAAAAACTTCGACCTTTGGAACATAATCCAATGCCGCGCATCCAATCCAATATAGCCATTCTCTCCATTTTGGCGTTTCTTTTGGTATCTTTTCGATTATTTCTTCTTGTCTCGCACGTATGCCAAAAGCATTCAGAGCCATTACCAAGCACGTTGGCGCGCATTCCTCATCTTGTTGTTTTATAGGGATTATATTGTATTTCATATCTATGTTACTTATTAATTTTATAGTATACTAACAGAAATAATATTACAATCATGAAAATACAATTTTTACACTCCAAAAAATCAGAAAAAGAAATATTGCTGGAGGTATATGATGAATACCAATGGTACATTGATTATGATTTTCCAATTGTCCTGCCGAAATTCTTCAAAGAATTATATAACAAAAAAAAAGACAATAAAAAAACATTTGCCAAAAAATTAGGCAATCAGTTAGATAGAATATATGATAAAGATATTTATCAGAGAAAAATAATCGCGGCGCAAAAGAGTTGGCGTAAAAAGGAAGAAAAGTTCTTTCAGATCATGGAAGCGTTTGGCTTCAAACCAAAGGAAAAATACTATTGCCACACCACTTTATATGGTCCACAAGGTCAATTCAAATATCCTGACTCTTTTAGTGTTCGGATGAGCACAGCCCAAGACGCGAAAGATTCAAATACAACAATTGCGCATGAGCTTGTTCATCTTTTAATATTCAACAAAGTCAAAAAATTGAAGCTTAACTATGAGAAAACAGAAGGCATAGTTGATTTGTTTTTCACAAAAACGGAATTAAAGAAGCTTTTTCCTTATCACGGATTGCAGACAACCGCGATTCATGATGCGAAGATTTTTAAAAAGTTATGCCAAACCCAACAATACAATTAAAATTTGATCAAAAACTAGATCAGAAACAGGCCTGGGATTTTTATTCTGAACCAGAATTCGGAGGATGTAATTTTTGGAAAGAAAGGGCATTGGCGCATCATCCAAAACTTTCAGAAATCAAAACAGCAAAAAATCCCAAAAAATTCTTAAATGAGTATATTGCTGAATTTTATAGGTCTCATTCTGAAGAAATAAAAAAGCACAGCAAAAAAACTTCCAAATATCTTAATGAAACGCAAGATGGTCTCTTTAAAATAGTTGATAAAATTTTTAATCATCCTTGGCCAAAAAAGAAATATATTGGCTTATTTTCTATTTTTGACTTTTGTCCGCGTTTCATTGATTCAGGCGAGTTTCAGATTTTTCTTTATGACAAACGTGACATGCAGATTTTTACTATATTCCATGAAATGCTTCATTTTATTTTTTATGATTTCGTCAAAAAAACATTTCCTAAAAAATTTAAAAACGCGAATACTGACAAAGGCAAATTTTGGGATTTAGCTGAAATTTTTAACGCAATAATCCAAGATACTGATGATTTTATCGCGATGCACGGAAAAATAAAATCACTTGGCTATCCAAGCCATAAACGCCTAATCGTAAAAGGCAAGAAGCTGTGGAAAGAAAATCAAGATTTAAGCCAATGGATTATTGGAATGATGAAAATTATATAACATTAAAAAACGACTCCTGCCTGCCCGCCATAGCTTTAGCGACGGTGGAAGCCCTGTACTCAAGGCGAAGGCGGGACACCTTTTTCTCATTAAAATAATTCCAGAGATATGAACGACAAACATGCTTTATTCAAAATAACGCAGAATATAATTTTATCCAACGAGAAAAACCAGAGTTTAATCGTTTATTGTTGGCTATTAAGCCAGCGCCTGATTCAGCAAGAATTTTTGAGAATTGGATTACAATGATTAAGGACGATTTGTTTTAATGCTTCTCTGTTAATTATGCAAAAAGGCAATACCAATTAGTATTGCCTTTTTTTTGTTCTACAACCTGCACACGATGCGTCTCATCTTGTGCAAGGCTAGTATATACTTTTTTTTCGCATTTTTCATCTCTGTGCTATACTTCTTTTATATGCATGATTATAATAAAAAATCTATTGATTTACATAAAAAACTTAAAGGAGTTTTGAGCACTCAAAGCAAAATTAAATTAAATACAAAAGAAGCTCTTTCTTTGGCTTATACTCCAGGAGTTGGAGCAGTAAGCTTGGAAATAAGCAAAAATAAATCTAAAGCGCGAGATTTAACAATAAAATCAAATACTGTCGCAGT
>Ga0210057_1005429_pt1 | contig 16374 bp, 19 predicted proteins | sample CryGeyCG2114_010_2_FD_183968 | JGI IMG/M metagenome (GOLD analysis project Ga0210057, IMG submission 183968) | Groundwater microbial communities from aquifer - Crystal Geyser CG10_big_fil_rev_8/21/14_0.10 (SPAdes) (version 2) | ecosystem: Environmental > Aquatic > Deep subsurface > Groundwater ...
ATTGATATTCCAACTGAATGACTTCTTTTTTCGTACTGGTTTGCATAGTTCCAACTAAGGTTTTGTTCCATTTTTTTTCTCCTAGCCTTCGCTTTTTTGCGAAAGCAAATGTTTATTAGAACTAGATAATTGCTAACTACAACTTTAATGCAGTGGGCTAAGACCTAGCTCACTGTTCCTAATCATTCTAAGAATAAGTAACTTTCTCGCTCTCATCCGCACACTAAAATATGCGGATTTCCCGCTCCAGTATTAATATTGTCTAATAATTATTGGTTTGTATGATAATAATAGAGTATAATAAGACTGATAAAGCAGAAGTTAAAATCTTTATCTCAAAAACAATAGAAGGAATATTCGGAACAGAAGCAAGAGGTTTAGAGGATTTAGAAAATATTAAAGAAAATTTTGAGAAATTCTGGATAGCGAAGGAGAACAACAAGATTATTGGCACTATAGGACTAAAAAATGAAGAAAAGGAAAGAAAGCACAGAGTAACAAGAATGTACGTTAAAGAATCATTAAGAGGAAAAGGAATAGGAAAGGAACTAATGAGAAAATTGTCTAGTTATTGCAAGGATAAGAAGATTAACTCGCTTTTCTTAACTACTTACAAACAAATGAATTCTTCAGAATTTTACAAAAAGATGGGGTTTAAAGAAACAAAAATAGAAGGAAATGTTATAAGAATGGAAAGAAGGGTGTGAAAAGAAGGGAGGTGAGTGAGAGGGTCGGTTGGGGCGCCCTACCATCTTGACTGATCTAGGTTGTAAATTTTAACTGTTACTCTAGGTTTACTCGCTTTTTATTGTTTCATTTAGAAGGATAATAAGTTTCTCTAAAATTTCTTCTTCAGAATAATTTTCATTTGCAAATTCCTTTGCACTACTTGACAATTCAGAATAATAACTCTTATCATCCATTAACTTTTCAACATTTCTTACCCAAGCATTAATGTCTTTCTTATCAATCAATTTTCCTCCTGAACCTACCGCATCTTTTAATCCTGCGACATCACTAGCAATTACGGGAATACCATTAATCATGGCTTCTACTGCGACTCTTCCAAATGCTTCCTCCCATTGTGATGGAATTAGAAGGATTCTTATTTTTTCATAGAGCCTCCTAGGATCGTCCTCAGGATCAAACAGGGTAACATTTTCACAATCACTAAAATCAATATAATTAGGTAACCCTCCATCAAATGTTGAACCTTCAGATTCAGTTATTCTCTTAATGTATTCCCTTGAAAAAGATCTAGAATTTTTAGAGTTCTTAAGTGATGACCAGCCCTTGACAGTCCCAAAATTATATTGAGGCAATTTCCGGGCTATTTCTTTGAATAAACCCCCGCCCTTTCTTTCCAGGGGGTTAAACATGAATATCAAATTGTTATTAGCAGGATCATATTCTTTGTCCCCAATAATGTAATCATTTAGATTAATTAATGGTTTAATTATCACCGAGTCCCTATCCCAGTGAGTTCTTACATAATCTTTGATGGCGTTAGATGTTGAGATTATTTTTGTAGGTGCGTATTCACTTTCTTTAGAAAGGTCTAATTCTAAGGGAACTTTGCACACTCGCATAATTGAGGGTATTGAGTGCTTACTTGCTAGTTTTAGTGCCACATCACTCCACATTAGTTGTGTTAAGAGAACATCTGGTTTGAAATCAAGTATTGTTCTCTCTATGTTTTCTTCCCTCTGCTCATGAGGTGTTAATTGAAGTTTTAGCTTATTGAATTGAGGATGATCTCTTGTATTTTCATACCTCTCATCCGTAAAAACTAACACTTCAAACTCTTTCTCTTCTTGCAAATTTTTTAAGAATGTGTAAACACTTATCTCAGCTCCTCCATGTGAGGGAACATACATCCCACAAACATATAGTATTTTCATTTTAATTCCTCAAGCATCTTTTTGCCTAGTTCAGGATATTTCTCAATTTTAGCTTTAATGCTATTATCCTTTCGACTTGGGGTTTGTTCCAGCCCTTCTAGAATCAAGTTTGCTAGCTTACTTGGCTTTTCAAAGGGAAAGAAGATACTACCCATTCCAGCTTCTACAAGTTTGAGTGCTCTTAGCTCTTGGTTATCTATGATTCTTTCACCTGGCACGAAGATTGCCCTTTTGTTGTTGTTTATGAGGTCTAGCATTGTAAAATATCCTGCTTCAGAGATCACAGTGGTTGCGGCTGATAGTTGGTTTGCAAAGTTCTTAGACCATACAACGGATTCAATGTTTTCAGCTTTGATTTCTACTTTTGAGTTCCCTTTGATTATCTTTGCTCTTGTTTCAGGTTTTGATTTGATTACAGAATTTAGTGCTTTTAGTGCTTTTTTTAAGAAGATATTTGAAGATGGCCTACCACCCCCACCACAAGTAACTAGAATGTCATACGGCTTGTCTTTATTATTTTTTAGTTTAACTAGGTCTAAGGGATTCACAAATGACTCATTTTTCATTTCTTTATCTGTCATACAAGGTCCGTAAAGAGTGATTACCCTATCAAATGATGCGTAGGCTCCATTTTGTTGCAGTGCTAGTCTGTAAGTATCTCTAATCGGATAGCTTAAGAGTATTGTCTTGATATTATTTGACTTGAATTTTTTTACCAATTCTAGGTCAAAGAAAGTTGAGAAAATAACTGTTTCAATTTCATTTTCTAAGGCGTATTGGTAGATTTCTTCTTTTTGACTACAATTACACAATCCTCCGATAGTATAGTTTTCATGAGGGAGTACCCGGATATTTTTCAAAGTTACTCTTTTGTCAAGTTCAAAGTTGTTCGAGAATGGCATGTCTGAGAGTATGGTGACATGCTTATTACTTTTTGATAGAAAGTTTGCTAGTGAGGAAATTATTTTTCCGTGTCCCATTGTGCCCCCAGAGTTTAGAGATACAATTAAGATACGTTTCATAACAGGTTCTCCTTTTCCTTCTCTCGAATATATTCTTCGCCCTTAATGATGGTGACATTAACTTTGTGCTTGACTCCATCAACTTTGATTTTTCCAATTTCATATTTTTTAATAGACTCTGTCATCATAGATACCTTCCATTCTTGTGGGATCTCAAAATCTTCATTAAGCACGGCTAATATCTCAACATTAGATCCTTTGTATCTTTTGTAAGGTCGATTATATAATGCAAAGCCCCCTTCAATAACATCCCCTACTAGGTATGCTGTGCTTGCAGCACCGTTTAGTTTCTCAGTAGCATACTCTTTTGCGATTTGTTTTATTTTTTGCTGGTTTTCGTATACTTTCTTCTTGGGTATCAAGTCATTATTATGTTCAGAGTCATTCATTACACTTACAGTCCATTTATCGCCGTTATACTCTATAATGTTGACGCAGGTGTTGTCTTGTTTTATGCTTAGGAAATCATTCTTTTCTCTTCCCTGGGATAAGTTTATGAATGCAGCATTAACTCCTGAGTGTGCCATGATAGCTATTGTTCCTTTTTCCTTTTCCATGCTTTCAAGAAATGATTGTGTTCTTTTGATTAGATCCCAAATATTTTCTCCTCCAAATGGTCTAATATCATATTTTGACATTCCCGTTGCTAGCAGTTCTTTATATCTCTCAACCCATTTTTCTGATGACGGATCAACATTTCCAGGGTCATACTCTCTTAATCTTTCATCAGGGGTTATTTCAATATTACAAGTGCTAGCTATTCTTTGGGATGTTTGCATTGCCCTTTTAAGGTCGCTTGAGAGTAACCGGTCAAATTTTATATTCTTGAGCTTTTGAGCAACATTTTCTGCTTGCTTATATCCCCAGTCGTTAAGCTCAGTACTATCTTCTTGTCCCCACTCTTTGCCAAGCTTATTAAAATCTGTCTCCCCATGCCGTATAAGATATATTTTTACTACCATAAGATTATTTAATCAATATAATTTATATACTTGACTAGTGCCCCCCAATCCAATTAACTCATAATTTTTTATATCATTTTCAATTGCCTTAACGACTCCTTCTCTTACTCTTCTAAAAAACTTTTTTTTGTTTTGCTTAAATTGTTCCTGCTCAAAATAACTTCTTTTGTGGTCTAAGTGGGTAACAGTTAAACCCTTGATCTTTGTCATCCCTATTTTTTGTTCTAACTTCCATTGAATGTCTGAATCTTCCCAGCCATAGCCAACATAATCTTCTGAGTAACCCCCTATTTCTTCAAATATTTCTCGTTTTGCAAATGTTGTACCTGCATGTACAAAAGGCATAGTATCGCTTCCGTTAGTTCTTTGAGTAAATTTATATCCCTCTGATTCTTTTAACTCAAAAGGGAAGTTATCTGTTAAGCTAACTGATAATATTGACTTGTGAAGTTTAGGAGTTGCTCCCCCCCTAATTGCGTTATAGAATTGTTCTACTTCTTCTAGCGGCAACCTAAGGGTATTGACTTTTTTTAGTGCTCCCCCCGTCTTTTTGTGTAATAGGATTAGCTTCTTTAGGAATTGTTCATCATGGAATACGATGTCGGAATCGCAAGTATAAATGTATGTTCCTTTGCAATTCTTTATTGCATAGTTTCTTATAATTCCTAGATTTTTTTTTTGCTTCTTCAGGACTTACTGTTATAATCTTACAAAATGCAGGCAAATCTAAATGTTTTTCTGTTGCGTTTGCAATCACTGCTTCAAAATTAACGCCTTTTTGTTTTGATAAATAGAGTAAGGCTACCTCTAACTTCCAAGTATCAAAATCGCCATAAAGGGTATAGGTTACTGAAACGTCAATTTTATCCTCCATATTTTCTTAACCCCTCAAATACCCTCTGCCCCCAAATAAGACTTTGGTTTCTACTATCCCAATCAATTCCGTCAAAATGGCAAGGTACACAGTCCCTTTCGCAGACTTGTTCTAATGCACCTCTTAATTTTTTAAGAGCTATAGGCTTACCAGTAGTTCTAAGAATATAACCTCTTGGGTTGTACCTTTCAGGGTGGGATAGTACATCTTCAATTGTTCTTGCTAGTCCTTGAGGTGTTGGTTCAAATTCTGCTCCTGTTTCGGGGGTTATGTGCTTCTTAGTAGGGTGGCTAGTATCTTGAGGGACAATTACCGGTACGCCTGCCGATAGGCATTCCATTTTGAATCTATTAATCCCTTCAACCTTGGTAGTGAGTATACCTACCCCCGACCGGTTGACATAACTATTCATTGTTTCTTTTGATCCTGGAAAGTCAGCGTTAGTTCTTGCGTCAGAATATGGAAAGTCAATTTGTGCACCTATTTCCTCTGCTAGTCTAATGCATTTATCTCTAAGCTCATATTCTGCAGCAGTTCCATCGTCAACAAAATGCCCCAGTTTTACAAACTTTCTTTGAGGAATCAACCCAGCCCCTCTAACGAATAGTTCCGGTCGTTTAAAGTCAGTCCAGTGGGATACTTGTATGCCGTCATAATCTTTTATTTCTCCTGTTGGTCTAAACGTTTCTGTATCAACAAAATCTGCAGGGCCAATATCTAAACATATACTGTCAGGGAAAGTCCTTAGTGTTTCGTCCCATAACGATAGGTCTTCTACTAGTTTAATGTCTGCATATCTTGATTCGTTAAGACCTCTCCAACCTCTTCTTTCAATTATGTAGAATTGATCTCTTACGTGAGGCATTTTGTCAACGACTTCATCAACTTGTGATAATACAATTACTCCTTTATTCCCCTCTTGTGGTTCTTGCAATACTTTCATACTAAAATATCCTAGTGGTATTTCACTCATAGTCTTACTCCTCCTTCTCTTAGTGCAGGTATTCCTGAGAACTCTAATTCCATAAATTCAATATCCGAGAATTGATTAGGCGAGAGATTAACTCTTGTATCAGCTAATTCCTTAGGGTCAATATCTGATTTTCTCCCAAGTCCTGAAAGTGCCAACCTTCTTACGCCTTCAGAATGTTCTACAGATCTTTTATTTACAGTGTTTGAGTTGGCATACTTAGGAAATACAACCAGATCAATAGGTGTTTTTTCTGTTGAAGTTGTTCCCAGTAGTTCGCAGAATGCTCTTCTGGAGAATGCCATTCCCGCATCAACATGATAGCTTTCTGTTTCAATTATTCTCTGAATAGCATCAGGATCAATATACTGTGTTGCTTCTGCAACTCTAACATCTCTTAATACTGCTGACAATCTTGATTCAGCGATTGTTGAGAATCTTACTCTTTGAGTCCTTGGAGCATATAATCCGTTAGGTTGTTTTCTACTCATGTCTAGTATTATGTTTTCATCACCAACAAAAGTTGCTCCTTCTTCTAAGAAGTATACTGTGGAGGCAGTTTTTCCTTGTCTTGAGCCCCCAGCAATGAGAACACCCCTTCCATCGAAGGTTATTAATGAGGCGTGTAGTAGCGGGTGTTCTGAGAGTCTTTGATGGTTGCTAAGGTAATTTCTTATACAGATAAGTCCTGATGCTTCATCAAGAGACACATTTGCTTCAACATGATACTCTGCAGGAGATTCTTGATGAATAGTTCTTACGTGCGTGTTGTATCTTGTGTACTTTACTGATGGTTTTTTTGAAGTGCCACATTTTTCTAACGTTAGGTAAGGAAACCGCTTATCTTTTACAATTTCTGAAGGTGTTGGTGATTGTTGGATTGTTATTGAGCAATCAGGGGCAGAAGTAGGGGGCTGTTCTCCGTCAATGTTTGCTGCTATTCTCTCTAGGAGGTTTGACGGCCCCTCTATTCTGATTGTTGCAGTTCCCGCATAATTAAATGCTTTTCCTGACATCGTCCCCCCCTTTCTCGGTGAATGAGCTTGTTGATACAGTTTTAGAATTTGCGCAATCAACACAAATTTTTAAGAAGCTACCAGACTGTATTTTCTCTCGGTGTTTTGAAGCTCTTAGATTGTTCCAAACTCCGTAAACGCCTTCATCTCTTACGTTTCCTAAGTCATGTTCTCCCTTGTAATCCCAGCAGCAAGGGTTTACAGACCCATCCCAGTTAATTACCATCCATTCTTCACAGGGGTATACCCCACTCTCAGGGACTTTTGGTGGATCACTCAAGCCTTTAGCATACCTGGAGTATTTTGTTCCTAATGGTACAAATCTTTCAAATGTTTCTTCTGATAGGTCCATAACATTGAATGATTTAATGACTAACATATCAAAGCCGTATCGTTTAGCAAATCTTTCTGCTTCTGGAAGTTCCTCAAGATTTTTTTTGTGTGCTACAAGCTGCATCACATAGCGTGTGTCAGAACTTGCCATTATTGGAGCGATTCTTTCTAGTCCTCTTGCAACTTTTTCTAAGTCTCCATTAATTTGGTGTTGAGAATATACTTCTGGCGTTAACCCATTTATGGATATGATCAATTCATCTAGTTTTGTGAGTGTCTCAGGATATTCTAGATCTTCAAGTCTCCACCCTGTGGTGCTCATAACTTTTTTTGTACTAAACCTCTCTGCATACCTTATGAGATCTGTTACCTGTGGGTGAAGTAGTGGCTCCCCATAACCCCAAAGAAAAATCCTATCAATTTTATTTCCTACTTCATCAAATATTGCTTTGTAAAGCTCTGGGTCCATCGCACCTTTTCCCCTAACTAGTTCTCTTGTTGGGCACCCAACACAGGCATAATTACATCTACTTGTTAACTCAAGATTTATTCTTTGCAATTTATCTTCTTTTCCCATAGATTAAAACCTCCTTTCCAAAAAATCTTTGTTGTTCTAAGAATTGACTTTGACCCCTTAACATACTAGAAAATTCATCTTCTCCAGCAAGTACGTGTTTTTTAAATCTTTCAAATTTATCACCCTCACATAATACTGTTTTATTTTTTCCAATAACTAAAGGTACATAGCTAGAACCTTTACAAAGAAATCTAATTAAGCCTTCTGAAACTCCAGGAAACCTATAGTTATGAGAATCATCAAGAAGAATTAGTCCTCCTGAAACTAATTTGCTTTCAGCAAAATCTAAATCATTAATAGTTTCTTCTGATGTATGTCCTCCGTCAATGTGGAATAATCGGTAATTTCTTCCAATATTCTTATTCCATAATCTAGAGCTTAGACACTCATATAGCTCCATTTCGATTCCTTCTTCTATCCAATTTCTCCAATTTATCTCAAACGCCTCCCTATTGCCCCTTCCTGAGTTAGAAGTATTTTCTTCTTGGTTAGAAAACAAATCGCAAACTGTGACTCTAGACTTTGTGCCTTCTGCCATTAATCCAAGTAGAATAGCACTCCTCCCCTGGTGAACACCTATTTCAAATAGGTCTCCTTCTAAACCCATTTTTCTTTGTTGGTAATCAAGTGCTAAAAACAATTGGGCCGCTCCAACGCCCATCCAACCAGGGATACTTTCTAATCCTCTTTCTAAGTAATCTTTAACTTTATTTCTCATCTTTCCCCCTCCAAAATTAATGATTCAAAATTAACCATTATTTCATCCTTTACAACATTTCCATGAACTTCAGCCCCTCTAAAAGGATCACAATCACTTTCTCTATAATTGAATCTTTTTACATTTCTAAATCTATTTTGTTCTAAAGAATTTCTTAAAAGTGCCTCATCATACAAAAACCGATGCCCCCAGTTATGAAATGCATTGTTTATTGCAAATTGATATGTATCTCTATGCTTATCTTTTAATTCTGGAACAAAATTAGTTATCCATCTAATATATTCTGCCTCGGGCCCATTAATTTTTCCGTACAATGAAACGACCCTCTTTAAATCAGGAGTAGAAATTCTAACTTTGCCGCCAGTTTTTAGAATTCTATAAAACTCATTAAGCATATTTTGCCCTTCATCAAAACTTAAATGTTCTATAAGATGTTCACATAAAATTAGATCGGTGCTTTGATCCTTAAGAGGAAATCTCTTGGTAACATCTAGATAATACACCTGGGGGCTCTTGGATCTAAGATCAAAATTATACCACCCCTCAAGATATTTGTTTCCCGCGCCAATTACCAATTTTACTAAACCTTTAGAGTTATTTATTCTTCTGATAATTAAGGGAGTTCTAATCTTTCTTTTTATTATTCCTTTAGTCCCTCCAGTTAAAAACTCAGTGAACATTTTCCCTCCCTAAATAATCTTTTCTATCTCTTTCAATACATTCTTCTGCCCCTATAGATCTTCTTTTTATTTGTAATTTTTTATCATGTTCCCATTTTTCTTTTGAGAAGTATCCTTTCTCATGGTCTAAATGGATAACACTAAATTCCTCTCTGTTTGGTATTAATTTCATCCCAGTTCGATTTTCTAATTTCCATTGAGTATCAGCATCCCAAACACCCCAACTGATGAATCCTTCGTGATATCCTCCTACTTCCCGAAATGCTTGTGTTGGAGCAAAAACTGCCCCGCAATGTCTATCCTGGTTAAAGTATCTAGGTTCAGACCCTTTGTTTGCCTCATGGCTTATGTATTCTTGAAAGTCTGCTTCTGATGCTATGAAGACTTTATGTTTTCTATTCTCAAATTTTGGAAATACCTGCATAGGTCTGTCTGCCCCTCGAGGTTTTACAATGTACTCTTGAGAAGTATCTAATCCTGCTATTGCATTTTCTAAACCTCGCTCTTCAACTTGTTCGCTGAACCAATCATAGTCTTGTAGTAGGAGTCTTCTCATGGGTGGTCTTTTTAATGCGGTTCCAGCCATACTTGACTCGCCAACTAATAACTGAAGATGGGCAGGGTTTGCTAGAACGATGTCCGCATCACTTACGTACACAAAGCCATCATTTGCATTTCTTAATCCATTATTGATTAGAACTCCAACTCTAACTATCCCCGGAACTGATTCTTGAGGATGCCGTGCTAAGCAAGCTAATGATCGGATATTTGTTGCAGTATTTATTCCTGCCACCACAAGATTCACATCTACTCCTTCTTGCTCAAGTATTGATTGAGTTGCAAGGTTTAACCTAGCAGATTGTGCGGATCCATAAAACGGGATTATTACATTAACTACCTCTGCCATACTTTACTCTCCCTATCGATTTCTATTGCCTTCGCTAATCCCTCTTTCACTCTTCTTTCACTTATTGCCTCATTACGCTTCCACATCTCAGAAGAAAAATAACATTTAGAATGATCTAAGTGCAGGACCTCTAAATTTGCTGGGAAGAACTCTAAGTTGTATGCCTCACTTAGTTTCCATTGCAGATCTGAATCTTCACAACCCCAATTGACGAACTCTTCAGAATAACCTCCGACTTCAAGAAAGTCTTCTCTTCTGAAAAGATTTGCCCCACAGTGTCTGTTTTCATTCCAGAATATTGGTTCCCTACCCTGATTAGCTGGATCTTTAATGTATGCTTGAAAATCTTCTTCAAATGCAGTAAATGTTTTTGGGTATACACTTTCTTTTTCAAAGACTCGCAATTTTATTGGCTTACAATCTACTGTTGCAACATAGTCCTGTGATTTATCTAAGGAGGCTATTGCTTCCTCTATTCCCTGACTAGTGATTCTTCTTTCAAACTCTTCATATTGACCTTGGGGTAGCCTTCTCATAAATGGCCTGTACAGCGCAGTTGTAGGGGTTCGTTCTGCTACTTTAATAGCCCTTGTCAGATAATCTGGTTCTAAAAATACAACGTCTGCGTCATTTGTGTAGATAAACTCACCTTTTGCAAGCGCTATTGCTCTGTTTCTTACATTTCCTGGGTTGAAATCACTAAGGTCTTCTTGAGGTCTGTGATATTTGAAGATAGTTCTTACCCCATTCATTGTAGGGAATCGGGGTTCTTCGCCCTGTTCTGAGACAATAACTTCATAATCCACTCCTTTTTGTGTGAGAACTGATCGTACGGTTGTAAGAGCCCTTGATAGGTCAAACTTGCCATACACAGGTATAACAACACTAACTTTCGGGCAAATAGCCATAGATTTAATAAGAAAGAATCATATTTAAATATACCTCTTTTAAGTGACACTATGAACTTACACTTCAATAAAAGATTTTATTAATCCTAATTTTTATAACCCCACCACTTATAACCACCATAATGAATAATCGAGGTGTTACTAAGACTTTAATCATCACCCTTGTTATCGCTATCCTCATCGTTATCGTGGTGATTATTTCCTTTTTATTAATAAAACCCTCAACTGACAATAATAATAGTAATAATCAGGCATGCCTTGACTTAGGATGCTCAGAAAACACCAAGTTCGCAGGAAGCATTAACTCAGACAAATTCTACGAATGCAACTGCAGATACGCAAAAACCATCAAGGAAGAAAATGTCATATGCTTCACAACAGAAAAAGAAGCACTAGAAAAAGGAAGAGTAAGAAGTGAATGTTAGGGTGGAGAAAAGAAAGGTTTAAAATTTGGGTTACATTGAGATATTATGGTTTATGCAGTTTATACTTTAGAAATTTTTGATAAAGAGATGAATAAACTTTCTTCTTACGACTAGGATATAATTGAAAAAATATTCAAACAGTTAAAAGAGAATCCTTATGTGGGCGACCAGATAAGATATAAATTTTTTAGAGAAAAAAGACTTAGAGAAAAAAGAATTTATTATCTCGTTTATGAGGATTTATCTGCAGTTTTGATGGTTACTATCAGCGGTAAAAAAGTTCAACAAGATATAATTGAGGATATAATAAGACTATTCCCAGAATACAAAGAACTAACTAAAAAATTAGTTGACAGGAGCCACAATATTTAAGCTACCCTTCTTACCCTTCCGGCTCTTAAATCTTCCAAGCCCTTCTTGAATTGCTCTAATAATTCAGTATCAATCTTTTTTATCATGACCATATCATTCACTTTTTCTATAGCTATCACTGTGCCTTCATTTATTCCTAACTCATTTCTCATTTTTGAGGGTATTACTATTTGTCCCTTTGATCCGATTTTTATTACTTCCATATGTAGGAAAGTATGATTTTCCTACTTTTAAACCTTTCTATCACTGGCATTTAGATAGGATATTTAATTAAGATTTATCCGCAAAGCCTAATTCAGGATTAAATTTTTGGCGGTTAGAGGAGGGGTTAGTGAAATGAAGAAAGAGGAAAGGTTTAAAGTTTTATAATAATTGAATATTAGAGTATAAAAATGAAGACGTTGTTAAAAAAATATTTTGGTTATGATGAGTTTAGGCCAATGCAGTTAGATATTATAACAACCATTCTCCAAGAGAAAGACACATTAGTAATAATGCCAACAGGTGGAGGAAAGTCTATTTGTTATCAGCTTCCAGCATTAAAATTTGATGGCCTTACAATTATTATCTCCCCACTTATTTCCCTTATGAAAGATCAGGTAGACAATTTAAAATCAAATGGAATTAATGCAGAGTATATCAATTCTTCTCTTTCATCTGAGGAAATTACAGAAATACAAGGAAAAATTCGAAGAAAAGAAATAAAACTTCTCTATATCGCCCCAGAGAGATTAGCAACAGAAAGCTTTAAGGTGTTCTTAAGCACTTTAAAAATAAGTTTAATTGCTATTGATGAAGCTCATTGCATTTCTGAATGGGGGCATGATTTCCGTCCAGAATATAGAAACTTAAAATACTTAAAAGTTCTTTTTCCAAGTTCTCCAATTGTTGCTTTGACAGCAACAGCAACAAAAAAAGTTCAGGAGGATATTTTAAAACAGTTATCATTAGAAAATCCTAGAGTTTTTATCTCAAGTTTTAATAGAGAAAACTTAAATTTGATTGTTAGAAAAAAAAAGAAAACGATTCATAAAATTATTGAGTTGCTTAATAAGCACAAAAATGAATCAGTAATAATTTATTGTTTTTCTCGTAAAGATTCAGAAAATATTGCTCAAAGCTTAAAAGATCAAGGGTTTAGTGCCCTTTCATATCATGCAGGACTTGATAAAGAAACAAGAAAACTCAATCAGGAGCTATTTATCAAAGATCAGGTAAACATCATTGTAGCAACAATTGCATTTGGTATGGGCATTGATAAACCAGATGTCAGACTGATTATCCACCATACATTCCCAAAAACAATTGAAGGGTATTATCAAGAAATAGGAAGGGCAGGGAGAGATGGACTTTTAAGCGAATGTGTTTTATTTTATTCAAGGGGGGATAAAAGAAAGCATGATTTTTTTGTCAACCAAGTTACAGATAAATCTACACAAAGTAGCATGAGAAATAAACTAGACAGAATAATGAGCTACTGTGAGACTACCTCTTGTAAAAGAAAGTTTATATTAAAATATTTTGGGGAGGATTACCTAAATGATAATTGTAAAGGATGCGACATCTGCCTTAAAAATATTGAGTTAGAACCGGAAATTATTGATGAAAAGTTAAAAGTTAAAAGAATAAGGGAGGGGCATTTTGAATATGATGATAGATTATTCCAAAAACTTAGAGTTTTAAGAAAACAACTTGCAGATAAAAGAGATGTTCCGCCATTCATAATATTTGGCGATAGATCATTACATGAGATGGCTTGTTATTTTCCTAAGAATAATGAAGAATTTTTAAAAATTAACGGTGTTGGTCAAAGAAAATTAGAAGAATTTGGAGAATTATTCTTAACTGTAATTAATGATTATCTTAGAGAAAATAATATTAGCCCTGAAAAAACCGGAGTATTAAAATATAAAAAAGAAATGCGGCACCTATCGAGAAATTATCAAAGAACTAAAAGAATGATTATTGAAAAGATTCCTATAAATGAAATTGCAAGAATAGAAGGATTAAAAGAAAGAAGGATAGTCTATCATATCGAAAAGCTTATGGAAGGCAAAGAGAGAATAGATGTTAGTTATCTTCTTCAAAAAGAGAAATTAGATAAAATAAAGCTTGCCTTTGAAAAATTTGGAATTGAAAGAATTGGTCCAAGCTATGATTATTTTAATGGAAAATTATCTTATGATGAAATTAGAATAGCTAGGGCTATTATAAAATCCGATAAGTTGACTAATGAAAAGAATACCGGTTTAGAAATTACTGATAAAGATAACCAGGAAACAGATTATCATGAAAGACTAAGAGAAATTAAAAATAATTTTTCTAATGCTTACGAGCCATGGAAAGAAGAGGAAGACAGCTTGTTGAAATCTCTACATCTTGAGAATAAACCCCTTAGTGAAATTGCGCAAATCTTGAAGAGGCAACCATCAGCCATTAGGTCTAGACTTAAAAAATTCGAGTTGCTACAATAAAAAAGAACTTATTAAAAGAGTTTAAAGGAAAGGAGACTTTGAGAATAAAATTAAAAACCTTATTAATCCATAATTATGATGGTTATCAGGAATCATCTCAACATCATCAGGCTCTCTAGGCAGTAGCTCCGCTCCCTCAAGCTTACGAATACTACCATGATACAACAATTCCGGCTTCATGAAAAAACCATTAAAACAAAGTATAAAGAATTAATAGTGTGAACACAAGCTACGTTGTGACAACCCTTATCTTTTTAGAGATTTTCTTTTTACTCCTCGGAGAATCTCTCCGAACCATATCTGGAACACCATCCCCAGGAGAGATAAATATCTCTGCTTTCGCCCCCTCTATATCTGAGAGTATTTTGGCTATAGTCTCCCCAGTTTCCTTGCTCCTCATCAAAGCCCTATTAGTCTCATTGGAGGAAATATTGTCTAATTCTAAGAATGTACCGATATGATATGTCCCAGATCCCCCAGGGGATATTCTGGATAATCTTAATATCTCTTTCAGTGAGATCTGCATGGCATCTTGCATGCCACCTACAACCCATTGATGGATAACCTTATTATTCATGATTAGGTCTAATTTATGCAAATCCAGCTTTGTGAGTGGAACATGATGATCCTTAAAATCTACGAATCTTCTCCCACCAAGTCTCATGGAGATATGATAATGGGGAAACTTTCCATTTCTACTGTCCTTATGACCCTCTAAATCACCCTTACTACAGGTGATTACCCATTCAAATTCTTTATACTTAATTGTTGTATGGAATACATTATTTGGACTTCGCTCATCTACGAGATCATTAATATTCTCAAATATCTTCTCCTGGCTAGCAACCCATCGAAGATATGATTCTATCTGAAACCTATCAAACTTCTGATAGATTAAACTAAAATGTTTTTTACGGAACCCGCCAGGGATGAGGAACCAATGCAAACAGGGTTCATCTTCGTTAAAATATGATAAATCTTTCTCGCAGACATTACAAAAGCCAGATTCAAAACTCTCTACAAATTCTTTGTAAACCCTGATGGCAGCCTCCATGTTTCCGCGATTAACAACTTCCAAATCCTTAAGGTCAGACATTTCTTCCCTTTTGTCCATAAACGTTAAGGGCTCGGGAGATACTTAATCTTTTCCCCACCACCCTCATCTCTCCCTTCTTCACTTCCTAAGCCCTCCAGATTCCTACAACGCGATGTCTTCTGTTAGTTCTGAATGCTATGAATGCTCCCAAGAATATTAATCCTGCCAACAAACAAAAGATTGGAATGCTTTGATTAAAAAGAATAAAAGGATTAATAATTAATAAAGATTGTTGTGATAGAAATATAAAAGAATAAAAAGTCCTAAGATATTGCTGCTTAATGAAGTATATCTACCTTGATGAAAGTGGAGAACTTGGATTTAGCAAGGCTTCATCTAGATACTTCACAATAACACTATTAGTATGCGATCCTAAAGCGGAACAAGAGCTCCAAAGAGTTATAAAAAAGATTAGGCAGAAAAAGTTGAAGAAGAAACTGAAAGAATCGCCAGAGATAAAATGGAATAATTCAAGTGATTGGATAAAAGATAAAGTATTTGAGAAATTAAAGAATATTAAATTTGAAATATTTACAATTATTTTAGACAAATCTAAGGTTTATAATTATTTAAGAGGTGAAAAGCACAGGCTATACAATTACCTAACCCAACTAATAATCACTGAGTGTTCAATGGATGGAAAAACTAAACTCGTAGTTGATCGCTCAAAGAATAAGAGATCATTAAGAGACGACTTTGACCAGTACATACGAGGAAAGGTTAAGGACAGATGTGAAGACATGGAGATATCACATGAGGACTCAAAGAATAATGGTGTTTTACAAACATTAGACTTCGTTTCAGGAGCAATATTTAACAAGTATGGGTTTGAGAAAAAAGAATATTATGATAAAATCAAAGAAAAAATTACTACAGAGAAGAATTTTCTAGGATAATATAATATCCGGACCCTAAGGATTAAGACAAGGTGTACCATCCGGCACACAACCTCCTTAGGACTTACCCAGACAATACATGTACGCACACACACAATTTAAACCTTTCCATACAGGTAGAGTTTCCGAAAATCCTTTTTAAATAGAACCGAAAAATAGTTGTAGAAGTACAGCCTCCTTCTTTTTGACGGAAGGAGGCAGACATTGGTACTTCCAAAAATAAAAGAGGTAGAGAATTTATTA
>Ga0210057_1005431_pt1 | contig 16369 bp, 13 predicted proteins | sample CryGeyCG2114_010_2_FD_183968 | JGI IMG/M metagenome (GOLD analysis project Ga0210057, IMG submission 183968) | Groundwater microbial communities from aquifer - Crystal Geyser CG10_big_fil_rev_8/21/14_0.10 (SPAdes) (version 2) | ecosystem: Environmental > Aquatic > Deep subsurface > Groundwater ...
CATTTTAAATACCAACGGCACCGGCATTCCTTGCCCCCAATGCGGCTCGGGCGAAATTACCCGCAAACGCAGCCGCCGGGGATTTTTCTACGGCTGTTCCAGCTACCCTAAATGCAAATTCACGCTTTGGGGAAAGCCAACCGGGCAAAAGTGTTCTAAGTGCGGCTCTTTAATGGTTGAGAGTAAAGACGGAGAGAAATGCTCAAATAAAGAATGCAAATAAAATTTTTTCTATGCCTCTCACTCTCTCCCAACTTCTCGCCCAAATCAGGCAAAACGACCCCAAAGCCGACACTACTTTGGTGGAATTGGCTTATGAGTACGCGGCCGAGGCGCATCAAGGGCAAACCAGGCGTTCCGGCGAACCTTACCTGCAACATTCGCTGCGCACCGCTTTGACTTTAGCCGCCATCAGAGCGGAGACGGACGTGGTAATCGCCGGACTCTTGCACGACGTGCCTGAAGATACCAGCCGCTCGCTGGAAGATTTAGAAAAACAATTCGGTAAAAAAATCGCCACGCTCGTTGAGGGAGTTACCAAATTAAGCAAGGTAAAATACCGCGGCATTGAGCGCCACACGGAAAGCCTGAAAAAAATGTTTATCGCCATGGCCGCCGACATCCGCGTGATTTTAATCCGTTTTGCCGACCGCCTGCATAATTTAGAAACGCTTGACGCCCTGCCGGAAGACAAGCGGCGGCGCATCGCTCGGGAAACTTTAGAAATATACGTTCCTACCGCCAGTCTCCTGGGCATCTGGTATTTCAAAAACCAGATGGAAGACCTTTGCTTTAAGCATCTTTATCCGGAGGAATACAAAAAATTGGAATTTAAATATGAAATTGAACAAAAGGTAGGCAACAAACAGTTTATCCAGGAAACGGAAGGCATTTTAATCCCCGAATTAAAAGAGGCGGGAATAAAATTTGAAATTCAAGGGCGTTTTAAAAGCCTGTACAGCGTCTTTCAAAAAATGCAAAATAAGGAGCGGAAATTTTCGGAAATTTACGACGTTTTTGCCTTGCGCATCATCGTGGAGAGCATCGCCGACTGCTATAAAACCATCGGCGTCATCCACGCCCTTTGGAAGCCGAAGCCCAACCGCTTTAAAGATTACGTCGCCGTGCCCAAACCCAACGGCTACCAAGCTCTGCATACGACCGTTTTTGGGCCGCACGGCAAAGTAACCGAATTTCAGGTGGCGACCCGCAAAATGTACGAAGAATCCCTCTACGGCATCGCCGCCCACTGGTACTATAAAAATAAAAAATCCCGAGAACTCGGGATTGGCAAACAGCCGAAATGGGTGCGCGATATTTTGGAATTGATGCGCCAAGCTAAAGACAGCGAGGAGTTTATGTCGTTCGCGAAAATTGACGTCTTTCGCAACCGCATTTTTGTTTTTACCCCCAAAGGCGACGTGATTGACTTGCCGGAGGGCTCCACGCCGATTGATTTTGCCTACGCCGTCCATACCGACATCGGCCATCACTGCGTCGGCGTGATGATTAACGACAGAATCAATAAACTGGATACCGCCCTTAAAAGCGGCGATACGGTAGAAATCATCACCGATAAAAATAAAAAACCCAGCCGCGACTGGATGAAAATCGCGAAAACGAGCCGCGCCCGCGAAAAAATAAAACAAGCCCTGAAAGAAGGCGGCGGTTTCATGAAGTTTATTAAGTGGAAGTAAAAAAATTTTTTCTTACCGCCTATTTACTCTCTCCTAATATTTTATTGGCGATTTCCACCATCTCGTCGTAGTTAAAAAAGTCTATTATAATTTTACCTTTATACCCCGACCGTTGGATGGAAACGCGAGTGCCTAAGTATTGGCGCAATTTTTTTTGCAGTTCCTCGTCTTGGGGATAAATTTTCAGCCGCGCCTCTTTGGTGCCGCCCATTTTTTGGATTTCCACCCGCATCCGGTTGATGGAAAGCCCGCGCTCCACTACCCGCCTGTACATGTCAAGCTGCTGCTCAACCGTCGGCAAACCGACGATAATTTTAGCGTGCGCGTCGGACAAGCGCCCCTCGCGCACCGCCCGCTTGATCTCTTCCGGCAGCTGCAACAAGCGCATCGTGTTGGAAATGCCCGAACGCGATTTGCCCAGCCGGTGCGAAGCGTCTTCATGCGTTAGCTCAAATTCGTCCAAATACTTCTGGTACGCGAGCGCGAGCTCTATCGGGTTTAAATCCTCGCGCATGATGTTTTCAATCAGCGCCAATTCCAGCTTCTGCTGTTCGCTTGCTTCCCTGACAATCACCGGCACCGCGTTAAGGCCGGCGCGCTTCGCCGCCCGCAGTCTGCGTTCGCCCACCACCAATTCATACCGCCCGCCGTCTTGAGCGGTTACGACTAACGGCTGCAGGATTCCCTGCTCTTTGACGGAGCGAGTCATCTCTTCCAAACTTTCTTCGGCAAAAGACGATCGCGGCTGGTGCGGATTAGCGGAAACTAAATGTATGGGGACGTATTTTAGCTCGCCGCCGACATCTGGCCGTTGGGAATTTTCCGGCTGCACCGGCACGAGCACGCCTTCCTCTAACGGTTGTTCGTTGCTAACCGTATTGTCGCTTTGCGGCGCGCCTTTGGGAGGAATGAGGGAGCTAAGCCCCCGACCAAGAGATGTTGTATTTTGTTGTTTTGCCATAATATTATAATTATTTAACAATAATTAAACAAAAATTTTATAGAAATTAAACAATAATTTTTTAGGATTGCTTGTGTTGATAACATGATTGGATTAACTGATTTAAGTGATAGTGAATGTTACTGGTAAGTTTTAGAAATTCTTCAAATTGCTGTTTAGTGACAATGGCTCGGCGATACAGTAAATATATCCAATGTTTAGATCCCAGTAATGATGCGCGGGCGTTATAATAAAATTTAATTTTGTCTAAGTAATGAAACCGGCCGTAACCTTCGGCAATGTTAGCGGCATTGGAATCAACCGCGGTAATAAACTGATCACCCATAATCTTTTTTGTCTGCCAGCTAAACTGCTGATACATCTCCCAGCCCAGATCGCACAACTCAACGGATAATTTATATACAAACAAATCACCCAACTTCACATACCCCTCGGACATATAATTACTGCTTAATTATTGTTAAATTACCGTTCTATATCTATTATTTCCCGTGCCAATTTCTCATACGCCCGCGCGCCGCGCGAATACGGGTCATAATGCAGAATGGAGCGGCCGAAAGAGGGCGCTTCGGCGAGTTTTACCGAGCGCGGAATAACGGTGCGGAAAACCTTGTTGGGAAAATATTGGTAAAGCTCGTTCATCACTTCGCGCGACAGCCGGTTGCGCGCGTCGTACATCGTAATCACCGCCCCCAAAATGCCTAACGATGGCTTTAGACCATTTTGTACCAAACTGATGGTATGCAGCAGGTGGCTTAAACCTTCCAGCGCAAAATACTCGGATTGAATGGGAATTAAAATTTCGTCAGCCGCCACCAGCCCGTTGACGGTCAATAGCCCCAAAGACGGCGGCGAATCAACGATGACGTAATCGTATTCGCTGCGGATGGACTGCAAAACTTGCTCCAGCCGAAACTCGCGCGCCGGTAAATTAACGAGCTCTACGCCCGCGCCGGCTAAGGCAATGGTTGCCGGCGCCACTTTATAATTTTCCTGCACCGTATGCTGGATGGTTTGCTGCAGCGGCACGGCGCCGATGATTGCTTCATAAACGCCGTGCGGCAACTCTTGGTGGTTGATGCCTAAACCCGAAGTGGCATTCGCCTGCGGGTCAATGTCCACGAGCAGCACGCGCTTGCCTAACTGCGCCAAATACGCCCCTAAATTTACCGCCGTGGTCGTTTTCCCGACTCCGCCTTTTTGATTAATTATGGAAATAATCTTGCTCATTATATAAAGATATAATAATATCAAAATTTTATTTCGCCAAATAAACGATAATTATGCAGTAATTATACAATAATTGAACAATAATTTTTTTATTACTGTCTAAGTTACCGTTTAATTATTGTTCAATTACTATTCAATTACTGTTAAATTTCTATTAAATGATATTTATGAAATTAAAGTTAATTCTCAAGTAATTTCTAACATTATTATATAATAATTAAAGTATTTTGACAACCCCTCATCTTTTAGTTAAGATAAAAAAGTATCTGCCGCCGTGATGAAATTGGTAGACATGCATGACTCAAAATCATGTGGTAGCAATACCGTGTCGGTTCGAGTCCGACCGGCGGCACCAATATCAGTTAAAAGTTTATAAAGTCCTTAAAGTCTATAAAGTCATAAATTAAATTCCTTAGACTTTATGGACTTTCGACTTTATGGACTTTATAGACTACTTATATGTTCCTCACCGTCCATTCCACTCTCGGCGTCGTCATCGGCGAATACTTACCCAATCCCTTTACCGCTTTTCTAGTTGGGCTGATTTCGCATTATGTTTTTGACATCATCCCGCACGGCGATGAAGTGAAATTGGGGAAACTATCCTTAGCCGGCATGGCTTGGGCGGCGATCATTGACCAGGCGATTCTGCTGTTAAATTTAATGCTTTTAATTTATTTCAAAACACCGGCTATCTTTACCTTGCCGGTAATCGTTGCTGTCAGCGGCGCTATTTTGCCGGACTGGCTGATGGCGATTCATCGCTTAAGCGAAGAATGGGACAATCGCTTTGCCCGCACTTTGCACCGGCTGCTTGACCCCCTGCAAAATTTCCACTATTACCTGCACGTCAATCTTTTGCCTTACGAAATTCCCTTTTCGCTCGGCCTAATCTTGCAAATAATATTTTTAGCGGGAATGTGGACGATAATCTAAACGATAACAAAAAAGCTCCTAACAAAGGAACTTTCAAAGTGCTATGATTGCGTAAAAATTTTCTTTTCTCTTTCTGCTTATGCTTGTTATAAATTAATGTCATGCCAGACCTCCTCTAGCTCCCATTAACTCCACCTCCCCGCCCTTCGGGCACCCCTCCTTATAAAGGAGGGGAATAAATACCGTATTATTCTTCCATTATTCCTCCCCTTGCTAAGGGGAGGGCGCCGAGCGTTAGCGAGGTGGAGGGGTATTCCTCCCCTTGCTAAGGGGAGGTGTCCCGAGTTGCTCGGGACAGAGGGGTTGTGCTTAAAAATTGAAAATTCTTACTGTCCCGCCGGCATCTCTGCCGGAGTTGTAGCCGTCCCTGCATTTTCCGCCGGCGCATTTTCCGCTGGCGTTTCCGGCTCTATTGTCGGCGGCGCGACTGCCGGTAAATTTTCAACCAGCGCCGGTTCCGCCATTGGTTCGGCTGTCCCCGCGCTCGGCGCGTTCGCCGCCGGCTGCTCGCCTTCCGTCCCTCGTCCCTCCTCACTCGTTCCTGCCGTTTCTGCTGTTGTAGTTGCCGGCGTTATTTCGCCCGCATTCAACTCCGCCACCGCCGCCGAATTCTCCGCCACCCAATTATTATAAATATTAGTCAAGTTGTCGCTACCGCCGCTTTGCGTTCGCAGGGCAATCTGCTCGTCTGCCGCCGGCGTGGGCAGTTCAACTTTTTTTACCGGCTCGTACCCGGGAAATACCGCCGCCGACAAATCCAGCACCTTGCCGATTAGCCCGGAATATTCGGTAACCTGCACGATTTTTGTTTCGCCTTTAGCCCGTTCCTCTGCCTGCAAATTTTTCAGCTCTTTAAGGCGCGCCGTCGCTTCCTGGCGCAACTGCTCGGCTAAATACAGCCCCAAGTCCTGCCGGAACGGCTTGTCAATTTTTCGGCTCGCCTGCTTTTCCACGAATTGCCATACATTACCCGCCTCATCCGCCCTTCGGGCACCTTCTCCTTGGTAAGGAGAAGGTATCGCGCCATCTGACGTAATGGTTCCCCTCTCCTTATCAAGGAGAGGGGTTAGGGGTGAGGTAAGGTCAAAATCAACATAACTATATCCCACCACATAGCTTTCTTCATCTTCCACGATGCCCGTGATTTTAAAATCCATGTTGAACCGGCTAAAATCCTGCCGCAAGAGTATCGTATTATCCACGCCTTCGGCGTAAACTTTTTGCCCGCCGATGGTCGCGTCCCGCACTTCTTCGCTCGCGAAAGTCAGCCCGCCAAAAGCAATTACGCCGATTACGAGCAGCACTAAAAACGCGTTGTTATATTGGATAAAATCAAGCCATGATTTCATCTGGGGCGCGTCTTTAGATTTAAAAAAATGGCGCGGCTGGTTTTCCTCCTCTTGCTCACTATCAATATTAAGCGGCGCGGCAACCAAACTCGCCGGCGGGCGGGCGGGAATTCCGCGTGGCTGCGCTTGCTCTTTAATTTTTCTTAAGTCAACGACGAAGTCGTCGGTTTCGGGTAGTTTAGGCATATATTTCTAGTTATAAATATCAAACAACAAATAGCAAAAATTAGATTCGTTATTTAACGTTGCAAAATTCAAACTTCGCTCCTACTTCCAATTTATCGCAGATCCGCTGCAAGATATCGGTGCTGGGGTACACCTGCGCGGTTTCAATGCGCGACACTACCGCCTGCGTGGTTTTTATTCTTTTGGCTAAGCCGGCTTGAGTCAATCCTCTTTTTTGGCGCAATTTAACTATCTCTTCGGCTATCTGCAATTTTAACAACTCCCCATAAAAAAATTTTTTAAACCGGGGTCGCCGTAAATCTTTCCCTAAATCGCTCTTAAAAGAATTGGCGATTTTTTTTATATTTTTTTTGTTCATAATGATTAATATGAATTAGCGTGGCTGATAAAATCAGCGTATCTTTTTTCTGCCGCTGACAACTCCTTTACCGGCGTTTCTTCGCCCTCTTGCCTGACAAACATGTGAAGCAAAATTAGTTTGCGATCGCGCCAGATAAAATATAAAACTCGGTATAAATTCCGGGAAAACTTTATTCGTATTTCCGAGAAATGAAACCCGCGGATATTTTTGGATATAACATACGACGCTCGGCCATTTCTTTCCGCCACGTGCGCAATCGCGGCTTTTATTTTAGCTTTAATTGAATCTTTTTTGATTTTTTCCAGATCTTCCTTAATAGGCGAGGTGCCGTCCGCGCTTCGGACGTAATAAACGACATTGAGCATATTCATCTTATATCTTTAAAGATATTGTGTCAAATTTTTCCGCCCCCCTTGATTTAATTTTTCTTAAGTCAACGACGAAGTCGTCGGTTTCGGGCAGTTTCATATTAGTATGTTTAAATTTTTAGTTTTGTAATTCTTTGCGTAGGCATGCCTCCTTAATTTTCTCTGCCACTTCTATATAATTATACCTTACTTCTTCATTTTTAATATGTAAAATATCAAAACCAAATTCTCTTAAATAATATTCTCTTTCTTTATCATAAATAACTTGTTCATCATAGTCATGATACGCCCCGTCTAATTCAACTATTAATTTCAACTCTGGGCAACAAAAATCTGTAACATAAGGGCCGATACTATACTGGCGGCGGAATTTATAGCTTAACTTACTATTGCGAATCGCCTGCCACATTACTTGTTCGGCGACAGTGCTTTCTTTTCTTAACTGCTTTCTCCGTTCCCGCATTTTTTGAATATTGTATATTTTGGTCATATTTTTTATTACCTCATCCGGCTGCGCCACCTTCTCCTTTACAAGGAGAAGGAATTAACCTCACCTCCCTTCGGGTATCCTCTCCTTATAAAAGGAGAGGACATTCATATTAGAGATGGTTCCCCTCTCCTTAATTAAGGAGAGGGGTTAGGGGTGAGGTAGGGTTAGGGAGTAGGATATCTTATTATTACAATTCCCGAACCACCATTTGCGCCTTCCATTTGTACATCTGTACCACCACCTCCACCTCCACCTGTATTTGCAGTTCCTGCTACTGACACACCTGCTGAACCAGAACCTCGCCCTCCACCACCACTGCCCCCTGTTCCAGCCGCAGAAGCTGTTGACGCTGCACCTCCGCCACCACCGCCTGCATACATTACAGCAGAACCACTGATACTGTTAGATATGCCATCGCCGCCATTCCCTCCAGTATCTCCACTCGCATTTGCTCCTGCCGCAGATGCGCCGCCTCCACCACCTGATCCGTGAGTACTACTAGTTGTAGCATCTCCACCATTGTAGCCCTGGCTTCCTGTTCCGCCTAATCCTGCGGTTGAATCATTTGAACCGCCGCCACCACCTGATCCGCCATTAGCACCATCAGAAACTCTTCTTGATCCGCCGCCGCCGCCACCTATTGCCGTGATTGTTCCAAATACTGAATCAGTGCCATTATCACCTGTAGAAAAATCAGTACTTATTTCCCCCGCACCACCTGCTCCTACTGTCACTGTATAATCTTCTGCTGTTACTGCATAAGAAGCATTATACTGATATCCGCCGCCGCCGCCGCCACCTCCCCTGTTCATTCCTCCTCCACCACCACCCGCAACCACAAGCGCTTGAACAGAACCGGGGGAGCATGCCACGCTAAATGTTCCGCTGCTCGTGAATGTGTGAATCGTATAGCCCCCGCTGGTGGTAATGGTCCCGCCGGTAGCGCTGGGAGTACAGGCGGTGCCGGTGTCTATCCCCCCCCCGGCCTGCTCTGCTTATATTCCCAGTTCAGCTGCGCCTGCGTGCGGGCGTAGTTATATATTTTTGGCTCGTCTAACCAAAAGTTGCCGTAATAATTATCATAGCCGGAATAAAACCGGCCCATCTCTAAATTAGTGTAACCGTTAAGTTGGTTAGCGTTAGCATCCGAGTCTTGTAAAACTGTGTTGAGGTAGGAGTTAATCGTGCCGCTGTTGCGCACAATGGAAATAAAATACCATTTGCCCACAGTCAAACTCGTGCCGACTTCCGCGTAAGCGCCGGTATGATAAAATCGTATGCCGTTCGTATAATGCCATACTAACGCCCATGGTCTGCTGTACCCTCCCGATTGCGGCCAAGTGCTAAGCAGCCCCCAAGCCTTGGCGGTATCCACTGAATTCGGCATGTACCAGACGTTAATGGTAAAATCTCCGGTGCCGAAATTCCAGGCGGTGCTGCTCGCAACCGTTACGATGTCATGATCGCTAACGGTACCGGCAAAGTATAACGCTCCCCCGGCTTTGCCGTTTACGGTCCAAACCGGGTCGTCGGAAGCGGCAGTAGAATTCGCTCCCAGTGTGCCGGTATAAGTGGCGCTGCCCGAGTCATTCACATACTGCCCGCTTTGCTCTTCAAACCGCCACCAAGTTACCGGCGCCGCGCCCCCAAAACCGCCGTCGTCCCAAGTGCTCGCGCTGTTGCGCACCGCGCCTAAGACAATGTTGGAGCTTTTACCGCTGGCGCCGCCGCCCGAATTATAATCCTGCCTGACTTCTTCCGGCGTGCGGGCGTAGTTATAAAGCTTTACTTCATCAATAAGACCGTTGAAATAACTAGTAGCGCTGTTTGTTGAAAAAGATCCAATGTAAGCGCTTTGAGTATTATATTCAATGGTAAATGAGGAAGTATAGCCATTAGCAGTATAAGTTGTGCTTACGGGGCTACCATTAACATAAATCACCGCGTCACTTGCATTAAAATTTCTGCCTTCATATGTTGCCGCAACATGATACCAGGTACTAGCAGATAAGGAAGCATTACTTAACCAAGAAGGATACTGTACTAATGTTTTGTTTTGAACTCCAAAGCTTATTTTTCTGCTGCTGTTTAAACTAAAAGCATAACTATCCCAACTGCCAGTGTCCCTATCTTTGACTAAAATAAAATCAGAGTCGGTTATTGATGCGCCAGGTTTTATCCAAGCAGAAACGGTTAAAGAAGACGGCCGCAATGATGTTGAATCGGCAATAATAATATCGTCATTCGTCCCGTCAAAACTTAACGCTTTGCCTACTTTGCCGCTCAAAGTCCAAGCGGTGTTATCCTGCAAGGTAGCGTGGTTAGCGCCGACGCGGTCAGCGGTAGTAGAAGCGTACCCTTCTTCAAAACTCCAGTAAGCAACCGGCCCGCCGCCGTTGTAGTCCAGCGCGACTTGGCGCGAGTCTCGGGCGTAACCATAAATCTTGACTTCATCCAGTTTGCCGTCAAAATAATACCCGTCGCTTCTGCGCCCGATCCAAAGCGACTTAACATAATCCACTAACGCCGGGGCGCTGCCGGTATTATTCAAAGCTCCGTTTATATATAAGGTGCCGGCAGTGCCGGATTGGGTTAAAGCTAAATGAGTCCAGGCGTTAAGAGGCAAGGTGTAATTAGTTACAAAAGCGCCTTGCGCCACTAGCCAATAAACGGTCTGCGTGCCGCTGTTATTGTACAGTTCCAATACATATCCGGAATTGCCTAATACCGGGTCTCTTTTATCAACCAGTCCAACGATATTGCCGCTCGTCGGCAAAGATTTGGGACTTACCCAAAGAGAAATAGTGAGGTCGGGTGGGGTGAAAACGCTATTTTGTAAAGCGGTAACGCCGTTCGTAGTGCCGTTAAAGCTTAACGCTCCCCCGATTTTCCCGCCGCTCGTCCAAGCCGGCATTAAGGCGGCGGTATTGGTCGCGTTATTAAAATTCCCGCTCGCGTCGTACGCGACCGTACCGGTCTGCTCCTCAAACCGCCAATATCCCACCGGCCCCGGACCGCTCACATACTCGCGCGTCACTTCGTTTTCGGTTAAGGCGCGATTGAAGATTTTTAAATCGTCAAGGTAGCCAACCATGGAAAGTCCTGAATTTCCGCCGATAGTTAAAAATTCGCTACTGCCAAAACTAAGGCCGGTAACATTCCATTGCGCTTGCAACACGCCGTTGCTGTAAAACTTTAGGTAATTGCCCTCTCTCACGACCGTGATGTAAGCCCAGGTATTTATAGTATAAGTAATTGGCCCAATCCAATGGTCTGAACCATCATTATACTGCACATAAATATTATTGGTCGCGAAATAAATCATGTAATCTCCGCTCCCCCAGGCGCTGCCGCGATGGTCAATAATCGGCTCGCCATTAGTTTGGGCGCCGCGATGATACGTCCAAAAACTCCAGGTAAAATTACCAGTGCCAAAATTAAACGCGCTACTGGCAGCAATATCAATATCCGTTCCTGCGTTGCCGTCAAAACCCGCCGTTCTACCAAATTTCGCTTGGTCCGTCGTCGTGGTCGCGTTAGTGCTCGTGCCGTTATTATTCATTCCCGAGCTGTCTTTCACCGCGCCCACCGTAGAACCCCAGGCGGTCGTTTCGTCAAACTTCCAGTAGGCGACGAGAGCGTCTTCATTGCCGGTGGCGCCAAAAGTTTGGTACCGGCTGCCAATATTTAAGCCGCCGGGCTTGGGACTGCCGCCCGAGTTATATTCTCTGTTTATCTCTTCCGGCGTCAGCGCGTAACCGTAAACTTTTGCTTCGTCAATTAAGCCCTGAAAATAATAAACGCCCACGCCGCCGACTTGGCGCTTAAAAGGAAGACTGCCCCAATACAGCGTAGGCGCTTGGCTTTTATCCAATTTGCCGTCAACATACAGGCTGATTAAATATTTATCAGCGTCATAAGTAGCCGCTACATGATGCCAGTTATTGTCAAGCGTTGTGTTTGCCCGCACATAGGTTGTCCCGCCCTTATACCACATTGCTGGCTTCAGGCCGACGAGCGTAAAAGCCGTACCGTCAGTACTGCCGTTGTATCCGGCAATAATCCAACGGTAGCCAGTAGCTGTCGTCGGTAAAGTATGCTTTATCCACGCCATATAGGTATGGCTGGAAGAACTGTTATAGCTCATTACCCCGTTGGTAACGCCGTTTAGTTGGTCGTTAGTGCCGTCAAAAGAAAGCGCCAAACCGAGTTTGCCCGGCGCCCATAAGGTATTGTCCGCGAGGGTTAAATTGCCGGTATTGCTTAGCGTTGAAGAAGAATAATATCCTAAATTGGCGGTAGTGGAGGCGTTGCCTTCGTTAAAACTCCAGTACTCTATCGGTCCGCCGCCGTTGTAGTCCAGCGCGATTTGGCGCGACGAGCGGGCGTAGTTGTAAATTTTAACTTCGTCAATTTTTCCGTTCAAATCCTGGGCAACCGTGCCGCGGCGGCCGATGCGCAGTTCCCCTGAACAGTTGCCCAAACTCACGATTGCCGGCGTGGATGTCGCTGACAGCAGTACGCCGTCACGGTACAGACTAAAACTAGTGCCGTCCCGCACATAAGTTATCTTGTACCATTGTTTAGCGTTAGGCGTGGAAGAATCAAAATGCTGAATTAATTTGTTTCCCCCGCTGTCATACGCTTGAAAAGAATAGCTACCATTAAACCACTGCAATGTCCACTCATTGGGTTGAGACCCGCCGCAACCATTACTTACGCCGCCTCCCTCGCCGTTGCCGGTAGTGGGATTATTGAGGTATTGCCAATAATCAATGGTAAAATTGCCGGTACCGAACTCCCAGTGGCTGTGATTGGGAATGGAAACATATTCGCCGGCCGAGCCGTCTATTTGGAGCGCGGCGCCGACTTTTCCGGCGGCCGACGAGGTAACAGTTGGGCCGGTGGAAGTGCCGTTGTGGAAGTTGCCGCTGCTGTCATAAACTGTGCTGCCGGTACTGTACGATCCTTCCTCAAACCGCCAATACCCCACCGGTCCGGGTCCGCTCACATACTCGCGCGTTACTTCGTTTTCGGTTAAGGCGCGGTTGAAGATTTTAACTTCGTCCATATATCCATTAACTACCGCCGTTGAACCATCATGGTAACTCCCAATATGCAGTGAAGCGGTAGAAGAATCTAGACTGCCCAATGCCCCTGTAGCCACCTGCATGCCATTCACATAAACCGTCCCCGTATCTTTCGTTTTCACGCCGGCAATATGATACCACTGTCCGGCGGTAATAGTGGACGCTGGGGAACTGACACTAACGGCTTGTCCGCCGCTGATGATGACTAATCTCGTGATGCCGGTTGTTTCTATGTTGCTATACCACGTACGGGCGAGCGGGACGGCCTGGGCACTTAAGTTGCGCAGATACACCCAGTACGCATAACTAAATTCTCCCGTGGTAACGTTAAATATACTGCTGGCCGCGCCGTCTCCGATATCAACGTAATCCCCGCTCCCGTCAAACCCCGCGCTTCTGCCATACTTCGCCTGGTCCGTCGTCGTAGTCGCGTTCGTGGATGTGCCGTTATTGTTTAATCCGGAGCTGTCTTTCACCGCTCCCACCGTAGAACCCCAGGCGGTCGTTTCGTCAAACTTCCAGTAGCCGACTAAACTATCGGTTACCGTTCCCGGGTCGCCGAATTTATCGTTGGCAAAACTCTGCCCGATGTTTAAAGTCGCGCCGGCGGCGGCGTAAGTCGCTCCGACTTCATCGGCAGAAAGCGCGTAGCCGTAAATTTTAACTTCATCCATTAAGCCCTTAAAATAAAACCCGCTATCTTCCCTACCGATTAAACTTAACGACAAATTAGTATTAGCCGCGAGCGTGTTTGAGCCGATTGCTACAGCGTCAATGTACATTTTTATTGACGTATTTTCCCTGACGACGGAGACAAAGTGCCATTGGTTGTCAAGAATGCTCGGTCCGCCGGTAATGCTCTTAGCGCTACTGCCATAACTATAATAGTAGGTGTTGCCCGAACTGTTGTAAAAGGCGTAGGCATCCGGCGCGTTGCCGATGTATACTTTGTTCGCCGTACTGGTCTTTACCCAAAAACTGACCGTGTGGGTTGTGCCGTAATTGGTTGAGGTAAAACTGACATAATCGTCCGTGCCGTCAAAGGAGAGCGCTTTGCCGAACTTACCGTCCACCCACGCCGCGTTGCTTTGGAGCGTGCCGTTATTCGTTCCGATTCGGTCGTAAGTCGTGCTCGCGTAGCCCTCGTCAAAACTCCAGTAAGCGATTGGCTTAGGCAAGGCCGCTTCGCTCGGTTTTGATTTTCGCCATAAAACAACCGCGGTGCTGACGCCGGCGACAATAATAAACAGCGCGCCGATGCCGATAATTCGGTATAGTAAAAAGCGATTGGTGAAAATCTTTTTCAACCAAGTTTCTGCCGCTTTAAACAGATTTTCTATTTTGATGACTTTTTTGGACATTTAGTATGCTTGTTATAAATTAACGTCGTATCAGAACACTAACCCTCTCTAACTCCCCCGACCTCTTTGCCTTCGGCATTCCACCACCTCCCCGCCCTTCGGGCACCCCTCCTTATAAAGGAGGGGAATAAATGCCAGTTCCGTATTATTCCTCCCCTTGCTAAGGGGAGGCGCCGAGCGTTAGCGAGGTGGAGGGGTATTCCTCCCCTTACTAAGGGGAGGTGCCGAGCGTTAGCGAGGTGGAGGGGTGTTTGGAGGAGATGTCCCGAACGCTCGGGATTGAAAATTTTTTTCTTTTTCTCTAAAACTTTATTGTTTTTTATCAGGGCTTGACGTGGTTTTTAGGGGTGCTATACTGTAATCAGTTTTACAGTACGCTCCGTTCGGCCTTCGGGTTGTGCGGGGCGGTTTTTATTTTTTCATTTTAACTGAACTGTCCTTTTCTTTAATTTCTCCATCACTAATACTATACTGTTCTCTACTTCCTCGCTATTTATCCGAAAAAATTTTATGCCATGCGTTTCAATAATTGCTTGCCTTTCTTTATCAGCTTGGATTTGTCGTTGATGAATGCCGCCGTCAATTTCAACGGCTAATTTTAACTTAGGGCAGTAAAAATCTAAAATATATCCGTCTATCACATGCTGCCGCCGAAATTTATACCCTAAAAAATCTTTTCGGCGCAATACGCTCCACATAATTTTTTCTGATTTTGTCGGCTTTTTCCTGAATTCTTGGGCTAATTGTATTTTAATTCTAGATTTCATGTTTTGTCCGCCACCCTGCCCCCTATCCTAACCTTTCCCCCGCTGCGTTCCTCGCAGGGGAAAGGAACTAGGGAAAAACATTTACTATAGCTCCTTCCTCCTGCGAGGAACGCAGCGGGAGGGAGGATGGGAGGGAGGGGGGAACTATGGATTAAATTTTATCTAATTTATTAACTCCCCTCTGCCTGCTCCGGCGGGAGAGGGGCTGGGGGAGAGGGCTGACTACCGCGCGCATCTAAATCCGATATTCTCGCTCTTGTCTGCCGGACTATGCGACAAGTCCAGCGCAAACACTCCCGTTTTAGCCCCGTCTTTAAACGAGCCGCCGCGGACAAACCCGCGCAAAGCCGAACCAGCGTCATAATCCGTATAGATTTGCCCGATGCCGTTTTGGCTCGTCCAGCCGTAACCGGAGGGGCGAACAAACGACATATTATTGTATTTAACGATGTCCGGATACTCCAGCCATTTACTCTCCAGCGTGGAATCAATTGGACCGTCTTCCGCGTTAGCGATTTCGTCCACCCATTCGGCGACATTGCCCGCGACATCCCAGATGATTTGTCCGTTGGGCAAAACTTGCGTGCGCAGACTCGCGCGTCCGGCATTACTCGGTTCATACGCCATGCTGAAATTTGCGCCGGTGCCAACATATCCGTAGCTCCCCTCTCCTTCATAAGGAGATGGGTCGGGGGTGAGGTTGCCGCGCAACTGGCAAGTGGCGCTAAACGCGTTGCTTGCGTCCGATAATTTTTTATATAAATTACAGGTGTTAATGTTTGGGTCTTCTGCCCCCTCCTTACCAAGGAGGGGGATTAAGGGGGAGGTAGCCCCATTCGCAATTTGCAGATTCGCGTTTATTTGCGGGTTAGCGTCACTCATGTCGTTTATCGGCAACGCGGCAATTTGTTCCGCCACCGTCATCCATTCCGCCTCGGTTACGAGGTGCATTCCCTCGCCCAAAGCGCGGCAATAATTTTTCGCCTCGGCTAAACTTACATTCGTCAATACCTCACCCGCCCCTTGGGCACCCTCTCCTTGGTAAGGAGAGGGCTGGGGTGAGGTGAACTCATGCTTTTGAATGCAAAAATTCTGGAAAGTATGCTTGTTATCGCGCGGCACCTCCACCCATCCTGCCGGGCAGTGCACGCGATAATCCTGCGCGAAAACGGCCGCCTCCACGCCTAAATCGCCTTCGCTCGTCGGCGCGAAAGTTTCGGTCGCCGGACAAGCGCCCACGCAGACCGTTTGTTTGCCGCTCGCTACCTGCACTTCGCCGCTGTTTTTAATCGTCATTACCGCCAAGGTAGCGTTTTTAAATTCAATGATGTCGCCCGTGCCGTTCTGTTGCACGGTCAACGCCGCGGTCGTGCTGGACGCGTTTGTCTTGATTTCCGCCGCTCCCCGAACTTCCAATGCCACACCTCTCCCGCCTTCGGCACCCTCTCCTTGGTAAGGAGAGGGATTAAGGGTGAGGTCATCCGTCGCTCCTCCGATTATCATCCGCCCCGTTCCCAATCCCACATACAAATCTTTGTCCGTGCCCAAAATTTCCAATCTGTTGTTTTGCGGA
>Ga0210057_1005432_pt1 | contig 16369 bp, 17 predicted proteins | sample CryGeyCG2114_010_2_FD_183968 | JGI IMG/M metagenome (GOLD analysis project Ga0210057, IMG submission 183968) | Groundwater microbial communities from aquifer - Crystal Geyser CG10_big_fil_rev_8/21/14_0.10 (SPAdes) (version 2) | ecosystem: Environmental > Aquatic > Deep subsurface > Groundwater ...
TTGAAGCTTTAACCTTTTAGTTATTTAAGCTCAACTTGCCCCCCTGCTTCTTCAATGGCCTTTTTCAAAGCCTCCGCCTCTTCTTTCTTCATTCCCTCTTTTAGAACAGAAGGTGCACCATCAACCAAATCTTTTGCTTCCTTTAGACCAAGTCCCAAGCCCGCCTTAACAGCCTTAATTACTCCAATCTTTGAGTCACCTCCTGATTTTAGTTCGACTGTGAAAGTACTCTTCTCTTCCACTGCTTCACCAGAAGCAGCTGGTCCAGCAACAGCAACTGCTGCAGCTGAGACACCGAACTTCTTCTCAAGAAGCTTAACAAGAGAATTTAGTTCCATAACGGTCATTTTTTCAATCTTTTCTACAAGATCTTTAAACTCTTTTGGAACCTCTACTTCCTCTTTAGGAGTTTCCTTTTTTTCTAGAGCAGGAGCAGGATCGGCCTCTTTTTTAGCCTCTTCGGCTGGAGCCTCCACAACCTCATCGTCCTTTTTTATTTCGTCTGACATAATTTTAGAGATTAATTTTAATTTTCTTTTTTCTTTGCTACCTCGCTAAGCGCAACAACCAAACCTTGAATTGGAGAATTGATAACATTCACAAACATCCCCTTCAATACTTGCAAAGAAGGAATCGTTGCGATTTCTGTCATTTCTTCCTTACTCTTAAAGAGTCCGTCAAAAATACCCCCTAATATAGAGAGGTTTTCTTTAAATTTCTTTTGGAAGTCATAAACACCACGAGCTGGTGCCGTCTCATCGTCATTTGAATAGACCATAGCAAACTCTCCATCGAGCGTAGGAATGTCTCCTTTTGCTTTAGAATCCTTAAGGGCAAGCTTGGCTAAAGTTTTCTTAGATACAAAGTAGCCAACACCGTCTTCCTTGAGCTTTCTCCTCATGGAAGTTGTGTCCCCAACGGAGAGGCCGTGGAAGTTAACAAAGACAATGGACTTAGAAGAGTCCACAATATCTTTTAATTTCCCCAGTATTTCTCCTTTCTTTTCTTTATTTATCGCCATTGTTTTTTAAATGAAAAAACGGCTAATCAAAACCGCTCTCTAAGAGTTCGACCTCAGTAGGTCTTGTGCCCATTTCTCTGGACTGCCTATCCCGACGCCTCAATCAATCTTCGAGTCGGGATCCCGACTAAAACGTCGGGACTTTCTTCGGTTTTGTACAAACAATATTACATTTTAAATATAAAAAATCAAGAAACGAAAAAGGCCGGGTGGCGTGGAGCAAGCTCCACACCTCCCGGCCCGAATGAACCGATAGTACGCCTACCCAGACGTACCGCTATCTATTGCTCTTGTGTCCCGTCGGAGAAACTTCCCGGTAGGAGACCCTTGGGCCTCCCTCTCCGTCGACGATGTCAGCGAAGAAAGCCCGAACACGGACCTTCCTCAGGTAACGCTGCAAAAAGCTCACAGCGTCCACGAGGTGGTCGTGTTGAATTTCCTCGACAGACTTCCCCGACATTCGCTGGGTGAGCTTGCCGATTAGGCGCACTCGACCAGCTTTGTAGCCACCACAGTCCTCGTGCGCGATGCAGACGACTGTGTCGACTCCGGTCAGTTCCACCGCCTTGTCGATGAGCTTCTCCACCGCCTTCGACAAGAAGTTTACGGAGGCCACCATTGAGTGGGCCAGGGAGACGCCCGAGGGGAACTGAAGCACCTCGGGTGATCTGTATCCGAGAGCGCGCAGAAACTCGATGTTCTGCTGTTGGAACCTGTGGTCCGAACAACAGATCACCAAACAATCAGACTCTGCGTGGACCTCGAAGGGGATTGAGCTTGTGAAGCCCTCCCCTTCGAGGGTCGAGTCATCGACGAGCATAGTGCTCACCTCTTCCTCACCGTAGTCGTGACTTTCGTGGGACACTTGCCCTCCTTTTCCGGACCCGCGGACACGACTGCCCGCGGGTCCGGGTCTGGACTGAGTTAAGTTCAGAGCACCACAGCTTCGGCTTCTTGCCTAGGCCGTGTGCTCCTCACTCTCGAGCTCGCTGGCGGTCGCACTGCCGGTGAGCATCTTGAGCTTGGAGACGTCCACGCCAACCATCTTCAGGAGACCCTCGACGTCGATGCCGAGCTCCTCCATCCGGGCCAACGTTCCGAAGACAATCTCCGGCGCGGTCAGGGCGAACTTGGCGGCGGCGCTGTTGCCGGCACCGTTACCATTGCCGCCCATGTCCACGATGCGAACAGAGTCGATGCGAGAGAGTCCCGCGCCGACATGCTCGAAGGCCGAACCAACGATACGCTCACCGGCTTCACCAGCCTCCTCGATGATCTTCGGCAACTGCTCGAGGATCATGATGAGCCTGGCACCATCCGAGAGCTCGGCCAGGGCCTTGTTCTTCGCCTCGAGACCCTTGGCCTCGGCGACGAGCAGGGCCTGCTTGGCCGTACCATCCGCCTCGCCCTGAGCCTTCGTACCCTCGGCGTGGGCGATCAGCTGGGCTTGGTTACCCGCAGCCTCGGCCTCCTTCTCGGCCTGGAGTGCGGATGCCGCGGCCTTGCGGCCTTCGGCGGCGGCAGTACTGTACTCCCGCTCGCCTTCGCCCTCCTTGGATCGCCTGATTCGCAGAGCCTCGCCGTCCTTCTCGGCAGCCTCCTGCTTACCTTGAGCGACGATCACGAGAGCCTCCGCCTGCTTCCTAGCCTCGGTGACGGTCGTGGCTTCGAGCTCGGCTTCACGCCGCCTCTTCAGGATCTCCTGGAGCGACGTCTCCTCCTCTGCCTTGACCCGTTCGGCAGCAACACGCTGCCTCTCGAGATCCTGTCGGGCCTCCTGACCCGCAGTCTCCGCCTCGATGACGATCCTTGCCTGCCGACGCTTGACTTGCGTCTCGTTGTCGGCGATGGCCATGTCCTTCACCCGGTCGGCGTCGGAGATGGCCCTCGCCGCCTCCGCCTTGGCGACCTCGCCAGCTTGGCGAGCGGCGGCCGACTTGATGTCGGCTTCCTTGGTCGCCTCGGCCATAGCGATGTCTGCATCACGCTTGACCTCGGCAGTACGCTTCTTGCCGAGGGCATCGATGTAGCCCCCCTTATCGCTGATGCGCTGGATGACGAAGTTGTCGACGTGGAGGCCGAGCTTTCCAAGCTCGGTCACGCCAACCACAAGAACCTGTTGCTGGATCGATTCCCGGTCCTTGATGATCTGTTCGACCGTCAAGGTGCCGACGATCTGCCGAAGGATACCCGAAAGGGTGTCCGTGGAGATCTTCTCGATCTGCTCTGGGCTCTTGCCGAGCAGGCGCTCCACGGCGTTACCGAGGAGTTCCGGATCGGATGAGATCTTCATGTTGGCTAGGGCGTCCACAGTGACGAGGACGCCATCCACATTGGGCGTATCCTCGACACTGAAGGGTACCGGGAAGGTGTTCAGCGGCAGTTTTGACACCCCCTCGAAAACAGGCACCACGAAAGTAGCGCCACCTCTCGAGATAAGGCGGTAGCCGCGCTGGACACGCTTTGTCTGGCCAGGCTGATCGGGATCCGCGATCTCCTCGGTCTTCTTGCGACCAAAGACGATCAGGACCTCGTCAGGCTCACACTTCTTCCACCGCCTCGCCAAAAGGACGAAGGCGCTGATAACTACAAAGGTGAGCCCGATGATGATGAAAGGAATGAACAATGCCGCCATGACAGTACTCCTTACTACGTAGGGGCTGAGCCCCGTTTAGGTTATGGAGAAGAAATCCTAGGAGACCTTCTCCACTCGGACGACACCGGCTTGCGAATGGACAACCCGGATTCGAGTGCCATTCGCAATCATCTTTCCGTCCTCCGACACGGCTGGACGGTTCATCTGGTTCCCAGAGGCGCTGATACTGACCTCCCCAAACTTCCCCTTACCGGGGATAGTCAGGGTGACCATTCCATACGCCCCGATGATGTCTCGGGCTTGAATACCCGAGTCGGACTGCTGTTGATAAGCCAACCTCATGACGAACATTATGAGGGCCGCGAGGGCCCAGCCCGAGACGATGCCCACCACAGATGAGAAGAGGATCTTCCCACTGTAATGCTGGGCGATGAAGCCCACTCCACCATACCCTGTCATCATCAAGAAGATTCCTCTTACTGACAGGACGCTCGGGCCATGTCCTTCGTGATCACCATCACCATCGTGTCCGTGGTCAAGGTCTCCATCATGGCCATCGACGTCGATATCGCTATCGGCATCGCCTCCAACGAGGACGGAAAAGAGGAAAAACATCAACCCCGACACGAAGAGTGATGCGTAGACGAGGAGAGCCAAAGACCCTCCGAAAAGAGACATAATCCAACCGCTCATGTCACGACTCCTTTCTGTTGTAGGCCCCCTAGGGCCTGTCCTCATCGATACGCGAGAATATCAGGCGAGAGCCCTCCTTCTTGCCGAAGTAGAGCTCGACCTTCGTGCCGGGCAACCATCTCTCGATAGTCTGCCTAGCACTTTGTAGATCTCGCAACTGGCGATCCTCGACGTTTTCGTCTCCGATTACCGACGCGATACCATCGTAGTAGACGCACTCCGAGTGCGAGACAAGCACCACCCTTTCGGGAGAATACTGTCTCAAGAAAGTCCTCACGACCTCATGGGCCGACCGAAGTTCCTCAGGAACATCATAGTCAGCCCAAGCGAGAACCATGGGGCCCCCGGGCGCGAGGAGTGCTTCGGTATGGATTCCGACAAAGCTTGCAAGCTCGTCGAAAGGTTTCTCGAAGCGATCCTCGGTGCACTGAAGGATATACTCACCTCCGTGAGATTCCTTCATTTCAAGAGTGAGGCGACCTTCGTCCTTGGACTCGTCCAGGACGCGTGTCTCAACGGGCTCTTGTTCCTCTTCGAGGTGCCATGCACCCCAAATTAGAACCCCTGCTATCGCCACCATTATGATGACAAGAACAGCACGGTGTCTCATTCCCTGGCTACTCCTCCCTTAATTAGATAGCTTTCAGTTCTCAAAGGACAGATGAGCGAAGCCCAAAAAACACATATGGGCAAGCCCAAAAAAACCTGGCTTAACGTATATTAAAAATAACGATTTGTCAAGTATGCAGTCCAGTCTTTTTGTGGTGTTATAAATCACCCCAAACTTGACATAAGATGTAAAAAGAGTATTATAGCCCTATCAAGTTGGGTCCGCCGAAAGCGGATCCCATTTTGTAAAAGGCCGCGTTTACGCGGCTATATAATTAAATATTAACAATTGAATATCATGTTTGATTTAAAAGTAATAAATTCAGTATTAGACCAACTTGAGGAAGAGCGTGGAGTGCCAAAAGAAAAAGTTCTCGAAGCAATAGAGGCAGCTTTGGCGTCTGCATATAAAAAAGAATACGGAAAAAAAGGACAAATCATTAAAGCAGAGTTTGACCCAAGTTCCGGAAAGACAGAATTTTCTCAAGTAAAAATTGTGGTAGATAAATCTTCTGTCAGATTCGACGAAGGAGAAGAGTCGGAAGTTATAGAGAAAGAGGGCGAAGAAGGACTTCTGCCAAAATACGACCCAGAAAAACACCTATTAATTGAGGACGCCCGAAAAATTAAAAAAGATGCAGAAATTGATGAAGAGTTGATCTTCCCTCTTGAACACAAAGATGATTATGGAAGAATTTCAGCCCAAACGGCAAAACAAGTTATCATTCAAAAAATAAGAGAGGCCGAAAAAGTTTCCATTCTAAAAGAATTTGGAGAAAGAGAAGGAAGCATTGTAAATGGAACTGTCCAAAGAATCGAGAGAGGAAATATTTTTGTCGACCTTGGAAGAGCAACAGGCATTTTGCCTCGCGAGGAGCAAATTCCAGGAGAGAGATATAGGCAAGGCGAGAGAATCAGAGCCCTTCTTTATTCTGTTGAAGAATCTCCTCGAGGAACATACCTCAGAATGTCTCGTTCAAATCCAGAGATGATTAGGGAGTTGTTCAAAATGGAATCTCCTGAAGTTCAAAACGGAGTCGTTGAAATAAAACTCATCGCTAGAGAGCCAGGAAGTCGTTCAAAGATTGCTGTGTTTTCTCACGATAACAATATTGATCCAGTTGGATCACTCGTTGGCCAACGTGGTGTTCGTGTTTCAACCGTCATGAGCGAGTTGGGGGGTGAAAAAATAGACATTATTGATTGGTCAGAAGATCCAGCAAGATTTGTTGCCGATTCTCTATCTCCTGCTAGTGTCATAAGTGTAGAGGTTATAGAAAACGAGGAGGAGAAAAGAGCCAAAGTAGAAGTAATGGAGGACCAACTCTCATTGGCAATTGGTAAGGGAGGACAGAACGTTAGGCTGGCTGCAAAACTCACAGGATGGAAAATAGATATTGCCTCAATGGCCGGAGAAAATGTTGCAAGCACTGACGGAAAAGTGGTTGATGTTAAAGATGTTGAAACGGAGAAAGAAGTAAATGAAACCGCAGAAACAGAGGATAATAAAGACAAAGAAACCGAAGCTCAAAACTCGCCTGTTCAAGAAGAAGAAATAGCCCCTTCTGAATCAGAGGGAGCAAAGGAAGCAAAAGAAAACGAATAAAGAAGAGAGGTAAATTAAAATAAAAAAGGCCCTAAGCGGGGTCTTTTTTATTATGATATAATCTTTGTAATTAACTAAATAAAAAAATGCACACTCTAACGATATACAGAAAAGTTACTTTAACTATTTTGTTTAGCCTAATAGCTTTTCTTTTGTTGGGAACAAATATATCACTCGCACAAGACTCAGATGACACATCGGAGAGGCCAGAGGGTCCACCTCCTTTTGTAAAGCCCCTTAGACCTACTAGTATCCCAACAAGAGCCCAGGCAGATGTTAAGGTGGAAGAGAGAAAGGCTGAAATGGAGGAGAAGCGAGATAGCGTCCAGGCAGAGAGAGAAGTAAAAAGAGAGGAGAGAAAAATTGAACTAACCGAAAAAAGAAAGGGGCGAATTATGGCCTACGGAGAAAAAATGGTTGAGAGATTTAACGCAGCTATTGGGAGACTCGAAAAGCTTGCTGAGAGAATTGATTCAAGAATAGAAAAAATGGAAGAGAAGGGGGTAGACCTTAGCGAGTCAAAGGCGCTACTAGAAGAAGCACAAACTTCAATTAGAACCGCAAAGGGAAGTCTGGACGATGCTATAGGTCTCATAAGGACAGCTCTGGATTCGGATGACCCAAAAACAGTTTTTGAAGAAGTAAGAACGATTCTATCTAGCACAAAAGATAGTATTAAAGCCGCTCATCAAAAACTGGTCGAGGTAATAAAATCAATAAAGGCATCACCTTCCACAGATAACGAGGACGACGGAGCAGACAATGAGCCAGAAGAAAATTAAGAATTGATTAAATAAAACTATGAACGAAGAAAACAAAAACATGAATAACCAACCCGTAACACCACTCCAGAAGTCCGAGAGCGAGGGTGTTGGGCCATTGGTGGGTGCAGTTATAGTTATCTTAATTATTGCACTCGGTGGCGTTTATTTTCTAAGTAAGAAAGTGGAAGAGGTAAATGATGACGGAGTGTCCGGCGAAGAAATAATGCAAGAACAGGATATGACAACACTAGGCCTACAAACTCAACAAAACTCTGACGAGATCGCTGATATTGAGGCAGACCTAAATGCAACAGACCTTGAAGACCTTGATAGAGAACTTGAAAACATTGATGGGGAGTTAAGTTTGTAACAAAAAATCATCTGCTAAATTAATAATATTCTTATCGAGCGCCACCTTTTTACTAAGGTGGCGCTCGGTTTATTTCGACGAGCGAGCCCTCCCGAACGTACCGTTCGGTACGGGTGGGGAGCGTGTGAACGAGTACTCTCGTTCACGACGTCCGAGTCGAAGTCGAAACATAAGGTTTACGCTTTTATTTCGACGAGCGAGCCCTCCCGAACGTACCGTTCGGTACGGGTGGGGAGCGTGTGAACGAGTACTCTCGTTCACGACGTCCGAGTCGAAGTCGAAATAAAGGGTTTAATACCCCGCCCCGACAACTGTCGGGGCAGGAAAGAGCGAATGAGGCGAACACAACATGGCTCTAGGTCAAGTCCCGCGGCGGATACCTTTTATTATTAACCCGAATAAGTTAGTATGCTATCGACATGGAAATAAAAATAAACAAATTACCGAAGTCAGAGGTAGAAATTGAGGGAGAAATTCCTTTCTCTGACTTAGAAAAACACAAAAGTAGTGCGCTCAAAAATTTGAGTTCAAACTTAAGTATTCCCGGCTTTAGAAAAGGGCATGTACCAGAAAAGATTGCGATTGAAAAAATTGGAGAAGGAGCACTCTTGGCAGAAATGGCTGAGATCGCATTGTCGGAAGCATATCCTAAAATTATTATAGATAACAAAATTGATCCGATATCTCGACCAAATGTGACTATAACAAAACTAGCAAAGGGCAATCCCTTAGGTTTCAAACTGAGAGTTCCAGTGATACCAGAAACCAAGCTTCCAGATTACAAACAAATAGCAAAAAAAATCGTATCGATAAAGGAAGAAATTGTAGCCACAAAGGAAGAAAAAGAAAATCTAATTAATCAAATCCTTGATTCGAAGAAAGACAAGGACGGAAACAGGCCAGAATTAACTGATGATTTTATAAAAACAATTGGCGACTTTAAAGATCTAAATGATTTTAACGAAAAGATTGAGAGCGGTATTAAAAAAGAAAAAGAGTATAGGGAAAAAGAGAAAAAGAGAATTCAAATTATGGAAGAAATAATTTTGAAATCAGAAATGGACCTGCCAGATATTATTATTGAAGGTGAATTAGAAAAAATGATTGCCGGGTTTAAGAGCGACATTGAAAAAATGGGGCTTAAGGTTGATGAATACTTAAAAAACAGTGGGAAGACAGAAGAAGGTTTGAGAAAAGAGTGGCGAGGAGAAGCTGAGAAAAAAGGTAAAAGCCAACTCATTTTGAACAAAATAGCGATTGAAGAAAAAATATATCCAAAGGCAGATGATCTAGAAAAAGAAACCGAGCACCTGATGAGCCACTACAAAGATGCAGATAAAAACAGAGTAAAAGTTTACGTTGAGACTATGCTTACGAATGAAGCCGTCCTAAAATTTTTGGAAGAGCCTGAAAAAAACTCCTAGTTGAATTCCGATAAAAATCTGATAAGATGGCGACATATGTTAATACCAACAGTTATAGATAAAACTCCGTTTGGAGAAAGAGCCTACGATATTTACTCGAGGCTCTTGAAAGACAATATCGTCTTTTTAGGCGGACCCATAAACAGCGACAGTGCGAACAGCATTATTGCCCAGCTTCTTTTTCTGGAACAAAAAGATCCAAAGAAAGACATCCACTTCTATATTAATTCCCCAGGGGGATCTGTCACCGCAACGCTCGCTATTATGGACACAATGAATCATATAAAGAACGACGTATCTACTGTTTGTGTCGGCCTCGCCGCTTCGGGTGGAGCCCTACTTCTGTCCTCTGGCCAGAAGGGAAAAAGGTTCTCCCTCGAGAATTCTGAAATAATGATTCACCAGCCTATGGGAGGCGCAGAGGGCCAAGCAAGTGATATCGAAATCACAGCTAAACAAATTCTAAAACTAAAGGATAGGTTAAATAAAATTATGGCCAAAAATACAGGCCAGAAACTAACGCAAGTAGAGAAAGACGCTGACAGAGACTACTATATGGACGCGGAGGAAGCCAAGAAATACGGAGTCATCGACCAAGTACTTAAAGGAAAGCGGTAGGAAAGCCGGAAAAACACAATATATATTGAGAAACGGGGCTCTTTGGCCCCTTTTCTTTACAGTTAAATATAAAGAAGGTATATTAGACCTATTAAGAGATTAACGCTGGTTTCCTATATTTGACTGACTGACTGAGAGAATAAGGCTTAACAAAGCCAAAACAAAACAAATGTATTCAATTTTTTCAACAAAAATAGAAGAAAAAATAGAAACTTTTGGACAGAAAAGTTCAACCCTTCAAATATAGGTGCCATTTTAGCACCACCGCTCTGCGGTTAAATATATGTCATTAAAAATAGTAATACTTCTTGCAGGTCTGGCAGGTCTTGTCGGAATTGCTTTTGGGTATTTCTTGCGATGGATAATTTCTTTGGGGCAAAGAGGCTCAATGGAAATTGAAATCAAGGAGATGCGACTGGAGGCAGAGGAAGAGGCCAAAAAAATCATAAAGAAGGCAGAGGACGAGGCAAAAGAAAAGCTAGACGAAGCAAGGAGAGAGAGTCGAGACAGAGAGGAAAAACTTAAAAAAACAGAGGAGAGGGTCTTCAAGAAAGAGGAGTTTCTCCATGAAAAAGAAGAAGGACTTAAAAAAATAGAGGAGAGGGTGGGAGAAAAAGATAAGGAAGTAGAGAAATTAAAAGAAAAAAACGAAAAAATATTAAAGGACACGAAAGAAGAACTTAAAAAAGTATCTGGTCTTAGCGAAACAGAGGCTAAGGCAGAACTTCTGGCTATTCTAGAGAAAGAAAGTGAGGAGGATTTAGCAATAAGACTTAGAAAACTTGAAACTGTGGGGCAAGAAAAAATTGAAAAGAAAGCCAAAGACATTTTATCTTCCGTTATTCATAGATACGGGAACTCGGTGACATCAGACGTTATGTCTAGTGCCGTTGCAATTCCTTCTGACGATATAAAAGGAAAGATTATTGGGAAAGAAGGCCGAAATATTAAAGCCTTTGAAAGAGCCACTGGGGTTGAGGTTATTGTTGACGATACTCCGGGCTCAATAATGCTTTCATCTTTTGACCCAGTTAGACGTCAGGTAGCGAGGCTAGCTCTTGAGAACCTTATTTTGGATGGAAGAATTCAACCAGCCAGAATAGAGGAGGTTGTAGAGAAGGCAAGACAAGAAATAAATAAAATCATTAAAGAAAAGGGCGAGGAAGCGGTTCATGAAGTTGGAATATACAATCTTGATCCAAGAATAATTTCTATCCTTGGCAGACTTTACTTCAGAACAAGCTATGGTCAGAATGTTTTGCAACACTCTGTCGAGATGTCCCATATTGCCGGAATGCTTGCAGAAGAGCTGGGCGCGGATGTTCAGATTGCAAAAGCAGGAGCGCTAGTTCATGACATTGGAAAAGCGGTTGACCATGAAATTCAGGGAACACACGTTGAGATCGGACGAAGAATTTTACAAAAGTTTGGGGCCAATGAAGCAATCATCAAAGCAATGCAAGCTCACCACGAGGAATATCCATACGAGACACTGGAATCAATTATCGTGCAGGTAGCAGACTCAATTTCTGGTTCACGACCGGGAGCAAGAAGAGACACTATTGAAAATTACTTAAAGAGATTAAGTGACCTTGAGGAGATTGCAGTCGGAGTCAAAGGAGTAAATAAAGCTTACGCAATTCAAGCCGGACGAGAAATTAGAGTTTTTGTTTCTCCGGACGAAGTTTCGGACCTTGAGGCCAAGAAGATTGCCAGAGAAATAGCTAAAAAAATAGAGCAAGATCTGAAATATCCAGGGGAAATAAAAGTTGTCGTTATACGAGAAAACAGAATCACAGAGTTTGCTAGATAAGAAGAAATTAAACTATTTCAGCAAAAAATGGCCAAACAAGGCCGTTTTTTGCTTTAGAGTTAGTCCAATAAAATATTGGAGTCTAATTATATGGCTCTATTGCACACCAATTCCTGAAAGTTTATAATATAACCAGAGTCTTATTAGCGAATTAGCGAACTTTGGTCGATTTTAAAAGGAAAAATCAAAACAAACATGAATAAATCAAGTTTAGTAGACAAAGTTCACCAAGTATTGAGTGGAACTAAAGTTGATGCAGAGAAAGCTGTTGATACGGTGGTTGATTCTATTATCTCAACTCTAAAAAGTGGTGGTGAAGTTTCAATTGCTGGCTTTGGCATCTTCTCAACAAAAATGAGAGCAGCGAGGCAAGCACGAAACCCAAGAACAGGCGAGCCTATCCAGGTCCCTGCCATGAGAGTTCCAAAATTCAGAGCTGCTAAAGCTTTAAAAGAAGCTGTTAGGGGCTAAAGAGAATATAATTCTCCCATTTGCAAAAAAGCCGCGTCCTGCGCGGCTTTTTTGCTTCCTCACATTTATTATTCCTCTAGATTCGTACCTCGTATATTCAGAGCAATTCGCTACCTAGCTATGGATGTAAGACACCCACGCTTCTTTTTAAATTGGTATAATGTAGTTACTATGAAAATTAAAAATAGTTGGATTGAAAAACAAAGTGGCCTAGAAGCGACAGCCGAGTATGAAGATGTAGATGATTTTTCTGCATTACCATGTAAAGATTGTGCCAGTATAGCATGTCTCGCTTTTTACAATGACAAACTCTTATTAGTAAATCATAAAGATATAAAATGGACCCCGCCAGGTGGGGGGATAGAGAGCAATGAGAGTTTTGAAGAGGCCGCAAAAAGAGAGTTAATGGAAGAAGCTGATGTCGAGGTAATTAAATATAAACCAATTGGTTACCAAAAAGCCTACCTTAGCAAGGATTATCCTGACGGACCGATGAAGTATCAACTACGGGTGTATTGTGAAGTTAGACCCGTCAGAGATTTCAGCGGAGACCCAGACGGAGATATCATCGAAATAAAATTTATTGACCCAAAAGATTACAAAAAATACTTCGATTGGGGTACGGTAGGAGACAGGCTTATAGAAAGAGCATTGGAGATACACAACGGAGAAACACTTTAGATATTTTCTAAAGAATCATTTGTCTCTCTAGAAGAATTTCACTTGGAAGCTGAACTCCCAACTGAGTCTTTACAAAACCATTACATAAACAGCGGATTAACACTTAGTGTGAATCCGCTGTTTTGTATATTTGTATCCATTTGCAGATTGGTATTTATTCGTATATTGGTATATTGGTATTTTTCCTAAAGCCTAGTGCCTAGCTCCTAGACCCTAAACAAAATATCTCCGACTCAACGGATTAATCCTCGTTACTATTTCGTAGTTTATAGTTCCAGAGAGTTCTGCCAACTCGTCTGCACTCACCCTCTCCTTACCCTGCCCCCCTATCAATACCACCTCATCTCCAGGCTTAACTCCTTTTATGTCTGTCACATCGACAACGATCATACCCATGGAAACCCTCCCTAATAATTTCGCCCTCTTCCCTCTTATCAAAACCGAAGATTTATTAGATAGAACCCTCAAATATCCATGCCAATAGCCAACCGGCACAACAGCAATTTTTGTCTTTCTCTTTAGAATATGAGTCAGGTCGTAGCCCACTCCTCTGCCCTTTGGAACTTCTTTTACTTCACTCACTACACTCTTCCAAGACAAAACGGGCTCTAATTTAAATTTTTTCTCAAAAATTTGTTTGACCGCTTTCTCTGGCCACAAACCATATATGCCAATACCAAAACGCACCATATCAAAGTGTGTTTCGGGATAAACAATACCACCGGCAGTAGCCCCGGCATGTGCAATTACCTTGTGCCCCCTTTTTCTGAAAGCCTCAATAATTTCTTCAAATTCTTTTTTTTGATTATATGTATCTCCTTTCTTGTTTGGGATCTTAGCTTTGGCAAAATGTGTATATATACCCTCAACGATAACAGAATGTCCTTCTATTAATTCAAAAATTTTGTCTAAGTCCTTTTTAAAAAAGCCCTGCCGAGACATGCCCGTATCAAATTTCAAATGAATCCCTACCCCACTTGGACGTCCGACGTCCAAGTGGATAATCTTTCTCAAATTATCATACGAAGATATGGTTAAAGCGCATCGAAGACCATGCGCCATTTTAAAATTCTCCGACAATGTATAACCCAAAACAAGAATTCTTTTTTTAATACCCGCCTCTCTCAAAGCCTTCGCCTCCATGATGGAATCCACGCAAATCATGTCAGCTCCTAATTTCTCCATTAACTTGGAATACTCTACCAGGTCATGACCGTAGGCATTTGATTTTGTGACAGCTGCGAATTCTGTCCTAGGGCTGAGTAATTTTTTCAGAGTCTTGAAATTCCTCTCAACTGCCTTGGTATCAATTTCAACCCAAGTCCGAAGCCCCACTCTTTTTTCCTTAGAAAGTTTTGGCATCATAGATGATTATACAACAAGAGTAATCGAAGATTGGTCACGGCTCCCCTCACCCAGATTGAATATACTCACCTTCAGAAACCTATCCTGAAGTATAACCTGGGTGAGGGGTCCGGCTTTCGATTCTCCTACCGCAGTACATCACAACAATATCCCTGCTTTCGCAGGGATATTGTGTGTCGCATGTGCGGGATAGGAGAATCGTCCTGACGGTCACTAGGCTCATTCGATAAATATCGGACTCGCTAAGTGCCGCGGGACACAGCTCGCCTGGTCCGATGGCCATCGGACCAAGTCTCCGCTGTTCGATTCTCCACGCAAGCAAAGCAGTTTGCTTGCTCATCCTCGTAAAAACAACAAAAATACAGGACAAAAGATCCTGTATTTTCGTGTTTTGTGCGGGATAGGAGAATCGGTCACTCTCGTGGATATTTTATTCGTCCCTCGGCCCAGCCGTCGACAGAGGCTATGGTGGGCGAAGCAAGCTCGGGGCTCTAAAATATCTCACTCCTTCGACCCCCACTCGCGTCGTGGTCTCCGCCAGTCGGCAGAGACCAGCTTCGCCGACGCTCGGTTCGATTCTCCTACCGCTGTGCATCACAACAATATCCCTGCTTTCGCAGGGATATTGTGTGTCGCATGTGCGGGATAGGAGAATCGAACTCCTGTCCTCGGTTTGGAAAACCGATATTTTGCCATTAAACTAATCCCGCTTTGCCCGTTCGTAGTTTTAACGAGGAAGGGCCTTCGCTCACTTCGTGAGCTTCGGCGGGCAGGCCCGCTTCTATCACTAAAGTGATCAAAAAAAATCTTATCAGAAAACACACTAATAACAAAACCCCTCCGACATTATGTCGGAGGGGTTTTGTTTAAAAGGATATTAAGAATTACTCCTGTGGAGCAGCCTCACCTCCTTCTACTGGAGCTTCTGTAACTTCAGCTGTAGCTTCTGCCTGAGCAGGAGCTTCTGTGGCCTCTGAAGAAGCACATGAGCACTCTTCATTATTACAGGTCTCGCAAACTTTCTTTTCTTCATCCATATTATATTTCTAAAAATTAAAACTTGACCCGATGGTCAAGCCTGCTAACAAAAAAACTTGGTCACCCAAGTTCCTTACTATTATAACCAAAACCCAATGAAAGTCAAGGCAACAAAAGCCCCTCAACATTGGTCGAGGGGCTTTTGTTAAACTTATTTACATATCATCGTCATCGTCTCCCGTCTCGTCATCTTCCATATCATCATCTTCCATATCTCCCATCTCGTCGTCAGTTGAACTATTGCATTCACATGTATCCATGTCTTTGCCACAGTCTGCACAAACATCTTTATCTTCGTCCATATTTTTAAATATTATTTAGCCCAAGGGCTAAAAGACTAGTAATTAAAACCTGGCTAGCCAAGTTGAGAAGAATTATACTCGGAAGAAACACCTTGTCAACGAAACAAGAAGGAGTCTGTGGAAAGATTTTATTGTAATAAATAATGGCGCAACTACAGTCTATTTATCTATACCCTCTCATGCTAAGATGATGAGGTGATAGGAATTTTAACGAGCATAATCTCTGTATTAACTGGAATAATCGCAGGCTTAACTTTAATTTTACTTACGCCAGCAAAGACCACGGAGCAAGTTGGACCTATCGTCACAAATTCGGTAGAAACAACAGAGATTATTCTCGAAAACCCTCAAACAGAGGAAGCTCCGCCAATAAATTCCCAAAGCAAGGAAGACAAGGAAGAAACCACGACTAACAACACAAAAAAAGTTGAGACTGCTCCAGTCGTCGCGACTTCGGTAAAAATAGAGGTTGCAATAGAGCCACCTGTAGTCGAAACAAGCTTTATCGATCTTGTAACAACAACATTTTTACCTGAAGAGACGACGCTCGGGGTAAGCGCAGTAAACACTTTGGCTAGAAACGCCACCGTAAATATAATATGCACTTCTAAACAGGGGGGTTTGCTTCAGCCCATTACGGGCAGTGGGATTACCATTGATTCTCGTGGGGTTATTCTAACTAACGCTCACATAGGTCAGTATTTCTTGTTGAAAAATCATATAACAAATAACTTTCTTGAGTGTGATATTAGGACAGGTAGTCCGGCAAAAAAGAGTTATAAGGCAAAGCTTTTATATATCTCTCCTTCTTGGATAAAAGCAAATTATCAAAAAATTGCATCATCAAATCCAAGGGGGACAGGTGAAGATGACCTTGCCCTTCTTTTAATCACAGACTCGACTAGTGCGGGCACGCCACTCCCTTCCACGTTTCCATACGTTACTCCAGACACAAGAGGCATGAAGCCAAAAATTGGAGAGAATGTAATAGTTTCGGG
>Ga0210057_1005435_pt1 | contig 16366 bp, 19 predicted proteins | sample CryGeyCG2114_010_2_FD_183968 | JGI IMG/M metagenome (GOLD analysis project Ga0210057, IMG submission 183968) | Groundwater microbial communities from aquifer - Crystal Geyser CG10_big_fil_rev_8/21/14_0.10 (SPAdes) (version 2) | ecosystem: Environmental > Aquatic > Deep subsurface > Groundwater ...
TCCGGGCGCTAAACGACACAAGCGCCGTCTTAAAAAGATAGTTTAGTTTTTCGGATTATTATCAGTTTCTAATTTATATCTATTTATAATTTATATCTAAATTATTTAAATATGTAATTATTTAAATATATAAAATATATAAAACCACAATATTTTTATTAATTTATTAATAATTTTTAATCCATTTATAAAGCCATGACCTTATAATTGGGTTAAAGTTAGTGAAGGCATTATATAAATTATGAATTTATGAAAGATAGAATAAGACTGACAAGAGATTCAAAAACGTTCAAAATACTTAAATGTCTTATTTTAGGCGGAGGAATTTTAGTTGTTGCTACCGCTTCACCTTTTACAGGAGATAGAATTATTAAAGACCTTGTAAGAGAATATTTTAGAAAAAAAAGGTTTGTTAAAGATCGTTTTTTGCGAGATTTAAAAAGGCTTCAAGAAAGAAAGCTAATTAATTATAAAGAGCTGACTAATGGCGATATTCATATAATTTTAACTCGGAAAAGAGGGAAAAAATATGAAATGATTTTTAATTATGATAATCTTAAGCTTGATAAATCAAAAAAATGGGATGGTAAATGGCGTCTGGTTATTTTTGACATACCTCATGCTAAGAAAAGAGCCAGGGAAGCGTTTAGAATCAAATTACAGCAATTAGGGTTCTATTCGCTCCAGAAAAGCGTTTTTATTATTCCGTATGAATGCGAAAAGGAGATTGAATTTGTATGTGAAGCGCTAGATATAAGAAGATATGTATTGATGCTTTATGTTAGCAGTTTTGAGGGCGAGGAAAAATTCCGATATCATTTTTTTTAATTTTTAGTTTTACTATTTGTCATAAATCTATCCTAATTTATTCAATAATCACCCAATTATGAAGTCATGACCCCATAAATGGGTGAGATTAATGAATGAAAATGAATGCATAGGTAAACGAGTAATGGGAAATGGGTAATAGGTAAACGGGTAACAAGAAATGGGGAATAGGAAATAAGATGAGAGGGTGATGTTTGTATTATGGAAGGAATAAATTTTAAGAAAGCAACAAAAGCGAAATGGATAGTGATAGGAATGAATTTCTCTATAAGAAATGTTATAATAAAATTATGCAGATAATACCGGCGATAAACGCAAAAACTTTTGAAGAAGTAAAGGGAAAAATTTCTAAAGTAAAGGAATTTTTACCGGAAGGAAGTTGGATTCATATTGATGTAGCAGACGGCAAGTTTTCGCCTAATAAAATCTGGGGCAATCCGGAAGAGTTGAAGGCTTTAATTAAAAGTGATTCAGCGCTGCAAAAGTTAAATTTTGAAATTCATTTAATGATAATAAATCCTGAACTTGCGATAGGGGGCTGGGTCGGAGCGGGCGCAAAAAGAATTATCGCGCACGAGGAAGCGCTTTCGGACCCCGAAGTTATAAAAGATCAGTGCGCAATAAAAGACTGCGAAGCTATGATTGCCATTAATCCTGAGACACCGGTTGAAAATTTGGAAAAATATTTTGATGATTTTAAATATTTTCAAATTTTGGCGGTAAAGCCGGGTTGGGCAGGGCAGAAGTTTGACGAAAGAGTTATTAACAAAATCAAATCCTTAAAAGATAAGAATAAAAATGCTAAAATAGAAATTGACGGCGGGTTGAATCCCGAAACAGCTCGCGCGGCCAAAGACGCCGGAGCAGACATATTTGTTTCGGCTTCATATATTTTAAGCGGCGATGATTTAGCCAGGAATTATCAAAATTTATCGGAGGCGGTTCAAAAGTGAAAATGAAAAAGAGGGTTATTTTAGAAAAAATAGTTCCAATCGTTACTTTGATATTTATCCTTTTCTTGGGATACTATCTTTGGTATATAAGCTTAGAGGTTTCTTCGCGAACTCCGATTGATACCATTATTGTTGATTAGAAAAATGTTTCTTCACGAAGACAAACTAAAATTTTTAGAAGAAAAAGCCAATGAAGTTCGTCAGGGTATTATTTCCATGCTTGTTGAAGCCGGGAGCGGCCATTCTGCCGGACCCCTTGGAATGGCTGATATTTTTACTGCTATGTATTTTCATATATTAAAACATGACCCGAAAAATCCTGATTGGGACGAAAGAGACAGATTAGTGCTGTCAAACGGACATATCTGCCCTGTTCAGTATGTTACAATGGCGTATGCCGGATATTTCCCGAAAGAAGAATTAAAAACTTTGCGAAAACTAGATACGCGTCTTCAAGGGCATCCGCACAGAGGGACGCTTCCAGGACTTGAAACAACTTCCGGCCCTCTTGGCTCAGGACTTTCTCAAAGTTGTGGTATGGCTCTTGCCGCGCGGTTGGATAATAAAAAACATCGGATTTATTGCCTAACCTCTGACGGCGAGCACGATGCGGGCAATATTTGGGAAGCTGTTATGTTTGCAGGGAAATATCGCCTCTCAAATATCACGCAAGTAATGGATAGAAATAATATACAAATAGACGGCAATACAGAAGATGTAATGCCTCTTGAACCTCTAAGAGAGAAATATGAAAGTTTCAATTGGCATGTGCTAGAGATTGATGGTCACAATATTGAACAATTCATAGCGGCAGTCAATGAATCAAAAGCGGTTTACGAATCGCCGACACTAATAATCGCGCATACAACTCCTGGCAAAGGAGTGAATTTTATGGAAGCTGATTACACCTGGCATGGTAAACCCCCAAATAAAGAAGAAGCAAAAAAAGCCTTAGCAGAGCTTCGAACTCTACAAGGGAAAATTAAAAGTGAACACCAATAATTATGAATAACATTAAATCATCGCCGCGAGATGTTTTTATGCATCTTTTAGTTATTATTACTTTATATATAAGCGCAGGAAGTTTTATGACGCTTGTTTTCCAATATATCAATATTGGTTTTCCAGATCCGCTAAATCCTTATTTTGATCCAGGAACTTCAATTCGCTGGGCTTTGGCGTCACTAATCGTAATTTTTCCGGTTTTTCTTTGGGGTTCAAAATTCTTGCACCGCGATATTAAGAAAAATCCGGAGAGAGCAGAGATGAAAATTAGGAAATGGCTTTTATATTTTACAGTTTTTGTCGCTGCCGGTTTTATTATTGGAGATTTAATAGCTTTAATATTTGGTTTTCTAGAGGGCGAGATAACTGCTAGATTTGTTCTTAAAGTTTTGACGATATTAATTGTTGCTATTGCTGTTTTTGGATATTATCTCCAAGATTTAAAGGAGAAACCAAAAGGCTTTTATAGAAGTAAAAGTTTTGTTTGGGGGATAATAGTTATAGTCTCAGCTTCAATTATTTTCGGATTTTTTGTTGCGGGATCACCTATTTTGCAACGGCAATTAAAATTTGACCGGCAGAGAGTTAATGATTTGCAAATAATCCAAAACCAAATTGTAAACTTCTGGCAGCAAAAAGAAGAGTTGCCAAAATCTTTGGAAGATTTAACGGATAATATTTCAGGATTTAAATCCCCAAAAGACCCAGACACCAAAAAGGACTATATCTACAAAGTAACAGGAGATTTAACTTTTGAATTGTGCGCGGAGTTCAATTTGGAATTAAAAGAAACGACAGGCCGTGAACGGTTTGTTATGCGAGAAGAATTTCCGATAAAACTTGGCTCAGAGAATTGGACGCACTCTGCCGGACTTTATTGTTTTGATAGAGAAATAGACCCGGATATTTATAAAAGAAAGGTCGAGAATTTTTAATAAGTATTTTAATAAATATTGAAAACTATGGATAATAAATGTAATTGGTGCACTACTTGTTGGTGTTTTGCCGCAACGCTATTTTGGTTAGCTGGCGTTGTTTCATTAGTTTTTGCTTGGTTATCAGTAGGTGATATTAAGATTTTCGCAATGGATACTCCATTTTGGTTTGGAACAACAATTTCATTGGGAATTTTAGCTATTCCGGTTAAATCAAAATGCGCTTGCGGCATTTGCAAAGTTACAAAGCCGAAAAAGTAAATATCACATTTTAAACTATAAAATCTTTATATTTTACAAATCTCAAAGTTTCCTGACCGTTTTTCATAAAGCCGGCATCAGGAAAAATCATTATGTTAAATCCGGAAGCCAAGCTAAATCCTAATATTTTCAGTAAAGAGGTTGAGCAAACGCCTATTAGAAATGGATACGGAGAAGGGTTGGTTATTGCAGGCGAACAGGATAAAAATGTTGTTGTTCTTTGCGCTGACCTTTCAGAGTCAACAAGATCTAACTCTTTTGCAGATAAATTTCCAGAACGATATTTTCAAATAGGGGTTGCCGAACAAAATTTAGTAACCGTTGCGGCAGGTCTTGGAATTTCCGGGAAGATTCCTTTTGTATCATCCTACGCGGCTTTTTCTCCTGGCAGAAATTGGGAACAAATTAGAACCACGTGCGCATATAATAATTCAAACGTGAAAATCGCGGGTGCTCACGCGGGTATTTCGGTCGGTCCTGACGGAGCGACTCATCAGGCGGTTGAGGATATTGCAACAATGCGCGTGATTGCAAATATGAAAGTTATAGCGCCATCAGATATACACGAAGCTCGCAAGGCTACAGTTGCTGCCGCAAAAATTTTAGGACCTGTATATATGCGGTTTGCCAGGGAGAAAACTCCGGTTATAACTACAGAACAAACTCCTTTTGCGCCGGGTGAAGCTTTAACTCTTTGGAGTCCGTCATCTGGCGGGAAAAATCCGGAATGCGCAATAATAGGTTGCGGGCCCTTGCTTTACCAATCATTAGTTGCGGCGCGCGAGTTAGAAGAAAAAGGCATTGGAACTATTGTAATTGATTCTCATACAATAAAACCATTAGATGAAAAAGCAATTATTTCCGCTGCGAAAAAATGCGGAGCAGTTGTCTCGGTTGAAGAGCATCAGGTTGCGGGCGGCTTAGGCGGCGCAATTGCCGAATGTCTTGCAAAAAATAAACCGGTCCCAATGGAATTTATTGGATTACAAGATACATTTGGTGAATCAGGTCCTCCAAACGATTTAATAAAAAAATACGGAATGGATGTTAAAGATATAATCCAAGCCGTAAAAAAAGCAATCAGAAGAAAAAAATAACGTAAATCCCCACACCTGTTTTGTTTTATGACAAAACAAGCGTGGGGGTAAAGGTAGTTTAACTATGAAAAAAATAATTATAATATCGGTGGCAGTAATAATTTTTGTTATTCTCATTTTTCAATTTAGCGGAACGAAAGTTCCTGATAATTCCATAAAACTGGAAAATGCCGTAGTTCCGGAGAATTACCAAGTTTCCTATATTGAGATAATAGAAACTCAGCCGTCAAGACCGCCTAGCGAATACACTATCTACAGAAAAGGCGCGAAATTCAAGGAATACACTAAATTGTCTTTTTATCCGGGGATAGCCGGTGGAGCGCCTGATTATATCCCTGGTATAAGTTGGGAAATTAGCGAAGGTATGATAATCGGCCAGGGTGGCGAAAATTATTATTTCTGCGAACAGGACTTCGGAGGCGGCTGGTTATGCGAAGACGAAGGAAAACGGACTACTCTTATAACTTCTGCAGAGATTTCTAAAGAGTTTTATAAAAGCGAGAGAGCAGGAGATTTTAAGCAGAAAGTAACACCTGTCGCAAGTGAAAAGATAGCGGGAATTGACGCCAGATGTTTTAACATCGTGACCGAATCGCCGGTTACTGTTGCAGGTGGAGGCAGAAAAGAGGAAAAATTATGCCTTCATCCCGAATTTGATTTGATTTTAAAAGGCAGAGATATGATTGCGACAGAACTGATTTTTGAAAAGGTGACAGATGATATCTTTAAACTCCCGTAGATTTTTAGATTTTAAAAAATCAGCCGCAGCCGTAGTCGCGGCTGATTTTTTGTTTCATTTCTGATATAATAAAAATTATGCAATACGATTTTATAGCAATTGGCGATATGGTAACAGACGCTTTTATTCGTCTTAAAAATCCGGCAGCTCATATTGATATTGATAAAGATGTTAGAGAAATCTGTATGAGATTTGCAGACAAGATTCCGTATGAAGAGGTTTATGTTATACCGGCAGTGGGGAATAGCGCAAACGCCGCAGTATCAGCGGCTCGCTTGGGCTTGAAAAGCGCCTATGTGTCAAATATCGGAGATGATAATTTTGGCAAAGAGTGTATGGCTACTTTTAAAAAAGAAAAAATCGGAACAGAATTCATAAAAATAAATAAAGGCAAAAAAACAAATTACCATTTTGTTTTGTGGTTTGATGACGACCGAACTATTCTTGTAAAACATCATTCATATAAATATGAATTGCCCGATATCGGTGAGCCAAGATGGATTTATTTTTCGTCAATCGGGGAGGAAGCGGTTGATTTTCACGATACGATCGTATCTTACTTGGACAAACATCCGAAAATCAAACTTGCTTTTCAACCCGGAACTTTCCAAATTAAAATAGGAAGCGATAGATTAAAAAAGGTTTATGCGCGCTCTGAACTTTTCTTTTGCAACAAAGAAGAATCTCAAAGAATTTTAAATTCAAAAGAGAATGATATCAAAAAACTTTTAAAAGGCGTAAATCATTTAGGTCCTAAAATTACAGTAATCACTGATGGAAAAGAAGGCGCTTATGTATATGATGAGTATGAAGATAAGTATTGGAGTATGCCGATTTATCCTGACCCGGCCCCGCCATATGAGAGAACCGGCGCAGGCGACTCTTTTTCTTCAACCTTTACGGTTGCTCTTGGGCTAGGTCTTCCTGTAAAAGAAGCTTTAAAATGGGGACCGATTAACTCAATGTCTGTTGTGCAAAAAGTTGGCGCCCGCGAAGGATTGTTAACTCGTAGAGAGCTGGAACAATTTTTGCGTGATGCGCCAAAAGATTATTTTCCAAAAGAGATATAACTTATGAGTTCTTTATTAGAAATTTTAAAAAGCGCAAGCGAGCGAGGCGTTGCCATCGGACATTTTAATATTGCGAATATCGCGACCTTAAAGGCGATTGCAAAAGCCGGAGAAGAATTGCAAGTTCCGTTTATAATTGGCACTTCAGAGGGCGAGAGTGAATATATTGATATGCATGCCGCAGTTGCATTGGTTAAAGATTTAAGAGAAAATCACGGACTCGTATGTTATTTAAACGCTGACCATATTCATTCTTTAGAAAAGGTAAAACTTGCGGTAAAAGCCGGTTATGATTCAGTTTTATTTGACGCGGGCAAGCTTCCTTTTGAAGAAAATATAAAAGCTACGAAAGAAGTTGTAGAATACGTTAAATCTGAGAACCCTGATATTTTAGTTGAAGGGGAATTAGGATATATCGGTTCTTCGTCAAAAATTTTGAAAGCAATTCCGGAAGGCGCCGCTATTAAAGAAGAAGATTTAACCAAGCCGGTTGAGGCTAGGCAATTTATAGAAGAGACGGATGTTGATTTACTGGCTCCTGCTGTCGGAAATATTCATGGTATGTTTAAAGATGCGCCAAATCCTAATTTAAATATAGAAAGGATAAAACAAATAAGAGAAGCGGCAAAGGTGCCGCTTGTGTTGCATGGCGGTTCCGGAATAAGAGACGAAGATTTTGAATTTGCAATCCAGGCGGGGATATCAATAATTCATATAAGCACTGAGATAAGGTCGGCCTGGCGACACGGGTTGGAAACCGCATTAAAAGGAAACCCTGATGAAATTGCTCCTTATAAACTAATAGGCGAAGCACTGGACGAAATGAGACAAGTCGTATACAATAGATTAAAATTGTTTAACAGATTGTTGGAATGACAGTAATGCCGTATTTTTTGAAAATAGCTTGTTGCTTTGAATTACGAAACTCTTTTTTTTAAGCCTTTTTCTTGTCTTTAGGCTCCGGCTTTGCAAAAATTTCTTAAAATACAAACTTATGTATCCTCTCGAAATTTTTGCTCCTGTCTGCGCGTGGAACGCGCAGGCCGGGTTGCCTCGTCTGAAATTCCGAAAATCCAGGGGAAAGGAGTTTCGTAATTCAAAGTTGTTATATTTAAGAGTGATTCTAGAGTATTGTAATAATAAAGATTAACGTGATATGCATTTAAAAATATGGATTTAAAAGTGGAAAAAAGAGAAAAACTAGGAAGATCGGCAAGACTTCTTAAGAACGAAGGCTTAATTTCTGCAGAGCTTTACGGAAAAGGAATTGAGAATATTCATTTAAGCGTTGATAAACGCGAATTTCAAAAGGTGTGGAAAATCGCAGGGGAAAACACATTGATTAACATAATAATCGGCAGTGAAAAAAGGCCGGTTATGATTTATGACGTAGCCTGCAATCCGATAACAGATGAAATTACAAACATTGATTTTTACCAGGTAAAGATGGATGAGAAAATCACAGTTGCTGCCCCTTTGGAATTTACGGGAGTTCCTCCCGCGGTTAAAAACAAGGGCGGGGTCTTGGTAAAAGCTATGCACGAGCTTGAGGTTGAGGCTTTGCCAACCGAAATACCACATTCAATTAAAGTTGATTTATCTTTACTTACAGAGTTGAACCAAAGTCTTTATGTGAAAGACATTCATTTTTTGGATAACGTTAAAGTTTTAATTGATGGAGATACGGTAGTTGCGATCGTTAAAGAAAAAGAAGTAGAGAAGTTTTCGGAAACTGAGGGTTCGATTGAAGATATTAAGGTAGAAGGCGACGAGAAAGTTGCGCAACGTCAAGCTCAAAAACAAGAGATTTCAGAGAAAAAAGAATCAGGGCCAAAATCCGAAAATAAAGAATAATATTTCCTTAAATTATTCGTTATAATAGAATATATGAAGTTTATAAATTTATCGGCTCTTATAATAGCGGTGGCTTTTTTTTCGTTTTTTACTAATTCTATATTTGCCCAGATTAGCGATGACGAGAGAAGGAGTTTGGAGCAAAAGTTGGAGCAACTGGAGGCTGAGATAGACCAGCACGAAAGCACAATCCAAAATTTAAAAAATCAAGGGAAAAGCCTTTCTTCGGAAATCAGCCGCTTAAATGCAAAAGTGAACAAGATTAATCTGCAAATAAAAGCGGTTAATCTTCAGCTTTCTCAGCTTGACCGGGAAATCAATGATAAAAAAGATCAGATTCAGGAAACTGAAACTAAGATAGATTTCAATAAAGGCGCGCTCGGGCATGCTTTGCAAGAAATTTATGAAACAACTCAACTTGGACTTGTTGAGATACTGTTCCGCAATCCAAAACTTTCCGATTTTTTCGGCGATATAAATAATCTTATAGACGTTCAAGACAGCATTTCAATTACCATTAATAGAATTACGGATTTAAAGAATGAACTGCTGGATACAAAAGAATTATTATCTCTAAAGCGTGATGATGCAGCAGCCTTGAGGCAATATCAAGATTCTCAAAAAATAACTTTAAACCGGACCAAGGAAGAAAAGTCAGATTTATTGACGGCCACAAAAGGCGAGGAAGCAAAGTATAAAGAGATTTTGCAAGAAACTAAAAAAACCGCCGCAGAGATAAGAAGCCAAATTTTTAAATTATTAGGCGGGGGAGAATTGAGTTTTGAGCAAGCTTACAGTCTTGCAAAATTGGCAGAAGGTTCAACAGGCGTGCGCGCCGCGCTTATAATGGCAGTTTTAGACAGAGAATCAGCTTTGGGTCGGAATGTTGGGAGATGCAGTTATCATACTGCGATGCATCCGCGCCGCGACATTCCGCATTTTCTGGAAATTACTAAAAAATTAAATATCAACCCTGAGTCAATACAAGTTTCCTGTCCAAACTCAGATGGAGTATATGGAGGAGCGATGGGTCCTGCGCAATTCATTCCCTCAACATGGGTTTTGTATGAAAAAGGAATTGCCTCGGTTACGGGAAATAATCCTCCTTCACCTTGGCGAAACGCTGACGCTTTTGTAGCCACAGGGCTTTATTTAAAAGATTCTCTAGAGTCTAGCGGATGTATAAATTATGCGGAAAAATATGACCACATTTTACCTTATAAAACTTTACAGGAACGTTGCGCCGCAGCGAAATACTATGCCGGAAGCCGATGGTTCACTTATAGGTTTGCTTATGGAGATCCGGTAGTGCAACACGCCAACGAATTCCAAAAAGACATCGATATCTTAAACGGCTAGCATAAACTTGGCGCGTTTCTATTCGAGCTCAAAACTCTATAAGTCTATAAACTTTGCGGAATTTTTCCGACCATCAATTAAACGCGCGACATCAAGAATGTGTAAAATCCACCTAGATTAAAAAAATAGGAAAGAAAGTCGCAATAGATAAGAGTCATTAGCGCAACATAAAAATGCTGCGGATTGGCTGCGGCTTTTCATATCCGAATTTCTTATTTGAATTGATATTTTTAATATTCTTCAGTTTATCGTTTTGTTATTTATTTAATTCAATTTTGCTCCTTATTACTTTATTGCCTGTTTGTCTTGAAATTCAATCGGGTTTAGAGCTAGATGGAGTTGCGCATATATTTGCAATATTTTTAAGAATCTGCTATGATTATGATAGTTTTTTAAGCGCAAGGCGCGAAAGGAAGAAACGTGAGTTTTCCAGAAAACCCTGACGATGAACTGCTTGATGTTCTAAATCACAAATGCGACGGATGCCAAATACCTTTGCCGTTTGAAAGCGCTTTTTGCGGAGCATGCGGCAAACGAAATCCTGATTTTGATGATGAAATATTTGAAAAAGCATGGAGGATTTCCGTTTACAGAAAAAGAGAAATGGATTGCAATGAAGCGGGGCACAGGAAGGCGGTAGCAACTTCAGATTCTGATATCTTGAATGAGTTTCCGTATTGCCAGGAATGCGGAGAACGTCTTATACCGTAGAGACGAAGCGCGAGAATACCTCGCGCTCTATTTTTACCGATAACTTATGTAAATTATTTCGGTAAAATAAATATCTTTTAAAAAAACAACGTGAACTTCGTCAATCAAAATTCTTTTACAAAAGCTTTTATGATTTTTTCCAAGTCGCCGTCCAGAATCTTTTCAATGTTACTCCATTTCTTTTTTATTCTGTGGTCCGTAATCCTATCTTGAGGAAAATTATAGGTTCTAATTTTTTCAGAGCGGTCAGCGGTTCCAATTTGCGCTTTTCTGTCGCTTCCTAATCTTTTCGTTTCTTCCTCTTGTTTTTGTTCATAAAGCTTTGCCCGCAGAATTGTCATCGCGGCTTCACGGTTCGCGTGTTGTGACCTCTCACTTCTTGAAGATATAACTATGCCGGTTGGCTTATGCGTGACTCTAACGGCGGTTTCAACTTTGTTGACATTTTGGCCTCCGGGTCCTCCGGCGCGCGAAAAAGTTATTTCAATATCGTTTTGATTGATTTCAAATTGTTGCGGTTCAATCTCAGGCAGAATTGCGACAGACGCGGTTGAAGTGTGCACTCGGCCGGACTTTTCAGTTTCGGGAATTCTTTGGACTCTGTGCACGCCTGATTCGTTTTTAAGTTTAGTATAAACTCCATCGCCTTTAACTTCGGCGATTAAAGTTTTGTATCCGTTTAAAGTTGTTTGATTGGCGTCAATGATTTTAAATTCCCAATTATTTTTAGCTGAATATTTTTGATACATTCTTGCTAAATCGCAAGCAAAAATAGCGGCTTCATCTCCTCCTGCGCCGGCTCTTATTTCAAGTATGATTTTATTGATATTTTGGCTGTTATTAACTTCCATTGCTGACTCCATTCTTATAAGGTATCATTTTATTAGGGGCAATTTCAAGATTTTTATTGAAATATGCGTGATAAACCTTTAATTTTAATCGTAGATGACGATAAGGATTTTCAAGAAGTTCTATCTGCGAAATTCAGCGCAGGAGGTTTTGATATAGCAAAAGGGTGTGATGGAGAAGAAGGAGTGAATAAGGCTAAAGAATTAAAGCCGGATTTGATTTTAATGGATGTTAAAATGCCGAAGCTTGATGGGATTGGGGCGATGTTGAAATTAAGAGAAGATAAAGAAACAAAAAACATAAAAGTAATATTATTAACGGCATTTGGCGACCCGCAACCGGAAATTTATAAAAACGACCAACGATTTGCCAAAGATTTAGGTGCTCACGAATACATCTTAAAGAGTGAAGACTTGGATGATATTTTAGAAAAAAGCAAAAGATTTCTTGAAAATAATACTGGATAAAGCATCGGTATTTATTTGGAACCCGGCTGCGCTTTTTCAATTAATATAATCGCGCCTGGATTGTTTTTATTTTTAAAATGTGAATTGAAAATTTGCATTATTTGCAAATCGAAATAATTCGTGATATTTATTTATAATATGCGTGAAAATCCTTTAATTTTGATAGCTGATGACGACCCGGGTTTCCAGGAAATTATTTCGGCAAAATTAAAAAGCAACGGATTTTTGGTTGCGGAAGCGCATGACGGAAAAGAAGCGGTTGATAAAGCAGTTAATTTGCATCCGGAAATGATTATTATGGACATTAATATGCCTGGAAGTTCAGGCACCGAGGCGGTTCTAGATATTGTAAAAAATCCCGAAACAAAAGATGTGAAAATTATTTTTTTCACAAGCATGGAAGATCCGTGGCCGGCTTTTAAAAAGAAAAGCCCTAACGTCGCAAAAGAATTAGGAGCAGTAGATTTTTTCAATAAGTCAGACGATTTGGACGGAATAGTTGCAAAGATAAAAGAGCTCTTAAGCAAATAAATTTTACTTGCATTTTTTCCTAAAATATTGTATTATTCGATATTATGCGCAGAATTTTAACAGGGGACAGACCGACAGGGCCGCTTCATTTAGGCCATTATGTCGGCTCTCTAAAATCTCGTTTAGAGTTTCAAGAAAACAGCGAAGTTTTTATTTTAATTGCGGATATTCAGGCGTTGACTGACAATTTCGAAAATCCGGGAAAAGTCAGTAAAAATATATTGGGAGTCGCCATTGATTATTTAAGTATCGGACTTGACCCTAAAAAGGCAGTTTTTGTGGTTCAATCGCAAGTTCCGGAAATTGCCGAACTTACAGTTTTGTTTATGAATCTTGTAAGCGTCGGACGACTGGGCCAAAATCCGACGGTAAAAACAGAAATTAAAGAAAAAGGCCTGGATAAATCTCTTCCGGTTGGTTTTCTGGCTTATCCGGTTAGCCAAGCCGCTGATATTGCGATTTTCGGCGCGAACATAGTTCCTGTTGGCCAAGACCAGCTCCCAATGATTGAGCAAACTCGCGAAATCGTCAGGCGTTTTAACAAACTCTATGGAAAAACTTTAATTGAACCAAAAGCTGAACTCGCAAAATTTCCGCGCATTCCGGGGATAGATGGGAAAAATAAAATGAGCAAATCATTAAACAATGCGATTTATCTTTCAGACTCAGAAGACATTGTTAGGGAAAAAGTAAGAAAGATGTATACCGACCCGAAAAGAATTAGGAGCACTGACCTGGGAAGAGTCAAAGATAATCCGGTTTTTATATATCACGATGCGTTTAATAGAAACCTTCGCGAGGTAAAAGATTTAAAAGCGCGTTATAAGAAAGGCAAAGTGGGCGATGTTGAGGTTAAAGAAAAATTAGCGCGCGCGATTAATGATTTTTTGGAGCCGATTCGCGAAAGGCGTGAATATTTTTCCCGCGACAAAAAAAAGGTTCTTAAAATTTTGGAAATCGGGACTAGAAAAGGAAGAAAGGAAGCCGCAAAAACCTTGCTGGCAGTTAAAAGAGCGATGAAAATAAATTATTGGTAAAGTTAGAAATGGCGCTCTTGCATTTTTAATAGAAGCGCGGGCGCTAGCTTAATTTTAAGAAAAGTTAATTCTATGAAGTTAGAAATAGAAAAATTTCCGGAGTTTGATGGTCATAAATTTGTAAGTTTTGTTTTTGATAAAAAATCAGGTTTGCGAGGCGTTATCGCGATTCACCGCGGCGGACTAACGAGTCCAGCTATGGGCGCTACAAGGCTTTGGGGATATTCTTCAGAAGCGGATGCCATAAGCGATGCCTTAAGGCTCTCAAAAATTATGTCTTATAAATCCGCGTTAGCCGGAGTTAAATACGGCGGAGCAAAAGCGGTTTTAATAGGCTCTGATTTAACTCCAAAAAAGAGAAAAGAATTATGCAGAGCTTATGCTAAGCGAATCAATTATCTAAATGGTAAATTCATAACCGGAACAGATGTCGGCTTGGAAGATGATGATGTGAAAATTATGAGAAAAGAAACTCCGTATATTATCGGCACGCGCGTTGACCCTGCGTTATATACCGCAATCGGCGTTGTAAATGGCATTCAAGCGTGCCTTAAAAAAGTTTTTGGAAAAGAATCAATCAAAAATCATAGTTTTGCTATTCAAGGTTTGGGCAAAACCGGTTTCAGGATTTTAAAGATTCTATACAGGGATACAAAAAAGATTTATATTGCGGATATTGATTCAAAAAAAATAACGAAAGCTAAAAAAATGTTTCCGGAAATTAAAGTTGTTCCGCCTGCAAAAATATATAAAGAAAATGTAGACGTTTTTGTGCCATGCGCCTTGTCCGGAGTATTGAATTCCGAAACTGTTTCCGAATTGCATACGAAAATTATTGCCGGTTCCGCGAATAATCAATTAAAAAGCGACGATATCGGAAATCTTTTGCATAAATTAGGAATTTTATACGCGCCTGATTACGTTATAAATTCAGGCGGTCTTATAAGCGTTGTGGACGAATTTGAAAATGAAAATCCAAATGATAAAAGAATAAATAAAAAGGTGTTAAAATTAAAAACAACGCTTAAAAAAATTTTTGCTAAAAGTAAAAAACAAGACAAGGCAACAAATATTATTGCCAACGAAATGGCAGAAAAAATATTTAACAACAAAATATAAGATGAATTCTTTAAAAGAAAACGCAAACCGAAGTTTATGGAAGCCTATAAGAGTTCCGAGTAACAGTAATTTTAAAAAAATCATTAAACAAATTTTAAAAAATCCAGGCGTTCAAGTCATTGACCAATATGATAAAAATCTTGAAGAGCTTTTTCTTTTAAGAAATCCTAAGTATAGATTCAATCCGGATTATTTTTCAGAATTCAAGCGGTTTAGAGAAAAACATATTGGCAAAGGCGCGCCGGAGATTATGGGCGTTTGGTTCTATTTCCCATGGAGTAATAATCTGGTTCATTTTCTGCCGGAGAAAATGCATCAGGAATTAAGAACAGGCAGAAATCAATATTTAATTACGAAACAAGAACAAGAAAGATATTACGAATCAGTAATCGGTGTGCTCGGGATGAGCGTTGGTTCTCATGTCGCTTTAACTATAGCGATGACAGGCGGCGCCCGCCATATCAAATTAGCAGACCCTGACAATATATCAGGCGACAATTTAAATCGGGTAAGAACCGGTTTTCAGAATGTCGGAACAAATAAATCAATTGCCGTTGCAAGGCAAATTTTTGAAATCAATCCCTATGCGAAAGTTGAAATTTATAAAAACGGATTAACAGAAGCAAACGCGAAGAAATTCTTAAAAGATATAGATGTTTTAGTTGAAGAGATGGATGACCCTTATCTAAAAATAAATGTTAGATTTCTAGCAAAAAAAATGGGTATGCCGGTTATAATGGCCGCAGACAACGGAGACGGGATAATCGCGGATGTTGAACGATTTGACAGAGATAAAACCTATCCTATTTTACATGGATTAATCGGTGAAAAGAAATCGGAGGATTTGAAGAAAATCTTGCCGGAAAACTTGCCCGGTATTATGGCGAAAATCGCAGGCGCGGATATTGCTAATTTGCGGATGCTTGAATCAGTTGCCGAAGTAGGCAAATCAATTTATTCTTGGCCACAGCTTGGAACAGCCGCCACTATGTGCGGTGCGGTTCTGGCATATCTTGCCCGCCGAATCATTCTCCGCGATTCAAAAATCCGTTCAGGAAGGTATGAAGTTAATCCGGATGCGATTTTTGAATCCGGATACAATTTGAAATTCGCCAAATCAGTCCGCGAGAAACAAAGAAATAAACTGCTTAAAAAAATTATATAAGATGTAAAAATATTAAAAATAAGGAGAATTGCGACAGAAGAATTGCAAGAAAGACAATTTTTAAGTGAAATGATTGCGGAGAAATTACGAGAGCATCGGTACGAGAGCATCGGTAGCGGAAGCAACATTTTTTTAAATTCAGGATAGGATGCATTATAATATTAAACTCTTTACCTTATTCCAGATTAATCCTATATAAGGTAAAGAGTTGAAGGATTGGAGGTTGGTGGGATGTGAAGAATTGGGGACTACGAGCTTACGTGTCAAGCAATTTAACTATCTAACCGAACAGCACCCCGTTCCGCAATATAAAATCTAACCGAACTGGGGTGTATTTTTTTATTCACATCGACCCTTGGTGAATTATTTTTCTTCTGGTAAACAGA
>Ga0210057_1005438_pt1 | contig 16360 bp, 11 predicted proteins | sample CryGeyCG2114_010_2_FD_183968 | JGI IMG/M metagenome (GOLD analysis project Ga0210057, IMG submission 183968) | Groundwater microbial communities from aquifer - Crystal Geyser CG10_big_fil_rev_8/21/14_0.10 (SPAdes) (version 2) | ecosystem: Environmental > Aquatic > Deep subsurface > Groundwater ...
GACCGGTTAAACAACGAATATTTTAAATTGAATAGCAAAATTGATCAGATCAAATTGTTGAAATAGAAGATTATCAACAAATATACAAATTGGTACGAATATACGAATAAAGAATAATCAACGAATATATAATCTATTTGTATATTTGTATTGATTCGTTATTCGTTGATAAATAACTTCTATTAACCATTTTCTATGCTCAAAAAATCTCGAGCGATAGCGGTTTTAATTGGCACCACAGTTGGCGCCGGAATTTTTGCCTTGCCCTATGCTTTTTCCAAAGTAGGATTTTTCATCGGTCTTCTTTATTTAATTGTTTTAGGTTTAGCGGTTTTGACGATTGAGATTTGTTATGCGGAAATTGTTTTAAGAACCAAAGGAGAGAAAGAAATGGCTGGCTATGTAAAAACCTATTCGGGAAGAACGGGAGAGATTCTAATCGCTCTTTCTCTAATTTTGGGAATTTATGCTGCTCTGACTGCTTATGTCATTGGTGTCGGTACTTATCTTGAAGCTTTCTTCGAGCCATTTCTTGGCGGCAATTTAATTTTTTGGGGTTTGGTTTTTTGGTTTTTCGGTTCACTTGTTTGTTATTTTGGTCTTGGCCTGATGAGTCGCTTTGAACTTTTTATGTCCGCCACTTTGATTGCGGTCGCTATTTTTATTTTTACTCTTTCTCTTCCTCATTTAAAAACAGAAAATCTTGTTGTCTCCAATTTTGTTTTTAATTTCAAAAATTTATTTTATCCTTTTGGCATTATTTTATTTGCTTTAGGCGGCGCTTCAGCGATTCCGACAATGAAAAGAATTTTAAAAAATGAAACTGCTTTTCTTAAAAAAGCAGTGATCATTGGTTTTGTTGTTCCGGTGGTTATTTATACTCTTTTTGCTTTTACTGTTTTAGGGGTTACTGGAGGAGAAACTTCAGAAGAGGGGATTATCGGTTTATCAAGTTTTTTAGGAAATAAAGTTTTGTTAATTGGCGGAGTTTTTGGCGCTTTGGCAATGAGCACTTCTTTTTTCGCTTTAAGCTTTGTCTTGAAAGAACTTTTGCGCAAGGATTATAAAATTAAAAATTTTTATGCCTGGGGTTTGACTGTTTTTATTCCTCTGCTTCTTTTTCTTTTAGGCGCTGGTTTTGCGAGAATTATCGGGTTTTCCGGCGCGGTCTTATCTGGCTTTCAGGGAATTATTTTAATAGAAACTTATTATCGAGCAAAACTAAAAGGTAATCGAGAGCCGGAATTTAAATTTAATTTACCTAAACCAGTTGCTTATTTGATTTATTTGATTTTTATTTTAGGTTTAATTCACCAGATTTGTTTCTTCTAAAATGGCGAATCTGTCTTGACTTTTAAATTTGATATGTTAAAATGTTAATATAGATAATTTATAATTAATACTTTAATTATGCGACAAAAAAATAAAAAATTTCTAATTATGGCAGGATTGTTTTTCGTAATAATAATTTTTATTGGAGGACCAAAGATCGTTTATGGCGCTGCCTCAACAGAAGATTTTGACCCTACAAACGTCACCGCTGTTTATGATAGTTCCTTAGATTGCGTTAAAGTTACCTGGCTCAATCCCAATGTTAATTATCTTAGTGGGGCTCACATCTTTCAATCAACTGGACCTGATTTCTTAGGTAAAGAAGTGAAATCTATGGCGTTAAGTCAAAATGATGCCAACCAGCCAGCTTCGGTTTGTGTTAAGACTTCAACTCGTAAAAGTTATTATGTAGTTCGTTTAGAAACGGTTGACGGGACTTATTCTACCAACTCCGATCAATACAAAGTGACCATTCCATTAGAAGAGTTTAATTATACGCCAAAAATTTATAAAGAAGACGAAGGGGCAGGTATTTATTATCCGGGAGATGGTGTAAAATTGAAGAACGGTTTAACTGTTTTTTGTAAAGATGGCAACATAGAAAAAGGAGAAGCTACTTTAGAAATAGTCGGCCCTGACGATACGATACTTTATACTTTGCCAGATTTCATTAAAAGAACATATGTCACTAAAGGAATGTGGCGTCCTCCTGAGAAAAGTCCTTATAATTTTCATATCTACACCACTATGCCTCGTAGTTATTCAAAAGACCCTACGGTCCCTTGTATTTATATGTTGCCCTACAGTTTAGCGAGCCCTGTAGATTCAAACTTTGTCTATCCTAAAAATACTTTGGTTAGAAAAATCGGAGAACCCACTGTTTACATTATTAAAAATGGAATTAAGAAGCCGGTTGCCACCCCAAAAATTTTTAATGAAAATAATTATCAATGGGACAAGGTAATAGAGGCGGATGAAAAAAATCTTCCTGATACAATTTCAAGAAGTTCCCCTATGCTTTACGAGGATGGCAAAATATTAAAAGATTCAAAAGGGAATATTTATTTTATAGAAAACGGAACAAAAAGACGAATAGCAGGGCCGAATACTTTGAAGAAGTTTGGTTTCAAAAAAATTATACTAGTAGAAGAAGAAATTATTTCTGCTTATCTAGAAGGAAGCATTTTAACTAGTTCGGATTCTTATCCAGATGGCGTTTTATTAAAATTATCTGACGGTTCTGCTGTTTATTATAAAGAAGAAGGAAAATTAAGACCGATATATTCTGATAAAGTTTTCAAGACGTACCATTTTAATTGGGACGAGATAATTAATGTTCCGCAACAAGAGTTAAATAAATATGTTAAAAGTTCTTTGCTTCTTTTTGGTTCAGGAACATTGATCAAGGCGATTGACAAACCTTCCGTTTATTTAATTGATGATAACGAAAAATTGAGGCCGATAGTTTCTGGTCAAGTTTTTGAACGCCTTCATTATAGATGGTCGGATATTTACGATGTTCCTTCTGAAGTAGTAGATCAATATGAAAAAGGCAAGGCGATAGAATAATTCAAATATTGTTGATATAACACCCTCTGGGCTTAAATTTCCAGAGGGCGTTTTTTATTTGCCTTGGTTTATTAAATAACGGTTGTCCTTTCCGCTCTGTGTCATTTAATAGGGTAAAAGTTATCCACAGGCGGAGGTTGTCAAGGGGAGAAAAAGGGGTATAATGTAAATGTTAGTGGAGAGTTGTGGATAAGTGTGGGGATAAGTTAAAATAAAAGTGGATAACCTTTTATATGTTTATTGGCGAATTTCATTATTTAATTGATGAAAAAAACCGCTTGGCTTTGCCAGTAAAATTTAGGTTGCAATTCAAAAAAGGAGTAGTGGTGACCAGGGGTGTGGATACCTGTCTTTTTGTTTATCCAAAAGCTGAATGGGAAATTCTGGCGCAAAAATTAGCCAAACTGCCCTTAAGCCAAGCTAAAAGCCGGGCTTTTTCCAGATTAATGTTAGCTGGCGCTATGGACGTTGAACTTGATGCCCAAGGAAGAATTACCCTGCCTGATTATCTTAAAAAATATGCTTCTTTAAATAAAAAAGTGGTTATTACTGGTTTATATAACCGCCTAGAAATCTGGGACGAAAATAAGTGGAAAGAGTATAAAGAAAGGTCAGAGAAGGAAAGTGAAAACATCGCTGAAACTCTAGGTGAATTAGGAATTTAATTTTAATAAAATGATAATCCAAAGAAAAAATTATTTAATTCTTAATTGTGTTTTACTTGTCTTTATTTTTATTGTTTTGGGACTTTATTTGTCTCAGGTGATTTTAAGCGCTAAATATAATTTTGAACTTCGCGAATCGACTAAGGAGTTAGAGCTTCTCCAAGCAGAAAATGATTATTTGAATAAAAAAATTATTGATGAAAATACCATCGTTAACCTTTTTGAAACTTCGGAAAAATTAGGTTTGGTTAAAATTTCAAACCCTGAATATATCCTGACTACCGGCGAAGTTTTTGTGGCTAAATAGTTTACCCTGTTAAATAATTTTACCCTATTAAATAATTTCACTGAAAGCGAAATTGCCGCGAAGCGGCATTTAAACAGGGTAAAATTAAGATTTGAACAACATAAGAGAGGATTAATTGAATCGACAAAAAATAGAAAACTGTTAAAATTGGTTTACTATGAAGCTTGTTTAAATCAACAAGATGCGACACATCGTGAAAAATATTTAAAAACATACCATGGTAAGATGTTTATCAAAAACAGACTCAAATCTTATTTAACAGGGTAAATTATGCTTAATGAAATGCGAACTAAATTTATTTTGGTTTGCATTTTTATCTTTTTAGCCCTGATTGTTTTAAAACTTTTTAAAATTCAGATTATTGACCATAAAACTTACAAGGAAGAAATTGAAAAAAGAATTCCTAAAGAAGGAAATTTAGGTTCAAGAAGAGGAGAAATTGTCTCAAGCGATGGTTTCCCTTTAGCAGCTAATTTAATAAGTTTTGATTTAATTGCTGTGCCAGCGCAGATAAAAAACGAAACTGAAACTGCGCTGAAGCTTGCTCCTTATTTAGGATTTAAAGAAGAAATTTTAAAACAAGAAATAATTGAAGAAACAGAAGAAACAAAAAAATTTAAAGACCTTGTCTTGCGAATAGGAGACAAAACTGATTTCTACGAACTTTTAGCAAAAAATCTGAGTTTAGAAGAGATGATAGCCATAAAAAATCTAAACTTAGCAGGAATTAATTTTGAGACAAAATATCAAAGATATTATCCAGAAAAAGATCTTTTTGCTCAGGTAATTGGTTTCTTTGGCTGGCGGGGTAGAGAAAGAAAAGGGCAGTATGGTTTAGAAGAATTTTTTGACAAAGAATTATCTCAGGGCGACTCTTTATTTTTGACTTTAAATCGCTCTTTACAGTTTTATACTGCTCAAAAATTAAAAGAAGCCCTAGAAAAATATGAGGCCGAAGCTGGGACCGTGCTTATTTCTGATTCTTTAACTGGTGAAATTTTAAGTTTGGTTAATTTGCCAAGCTTCAATCCAGATCAATACAGCGAGGTGACTGATTTTTCTTTGTTTAAAAACAAAGCAATTAGCGATGATTTTGAGCCAGGCTCTATTTTTAAAATTATTACGATGGCGGCTGCTTTAGAAGAGAAGAAAATCACGCCAGAGACAACCTATGTTGATGAGGGTGAAGTTAAAATTGGCTCCTATCTGATTAAAAATGCTGGCAATAGGGTTTATAATGAACAAACGATGACCGGGGTTTTAGAGAATTCAATTAATACTGGCGCTATTTTTGTCGCCAGAAAGATAGGAATAAAAACTTTTACTGATTATGTGAAAAAAATTGGTTTTGGAGAACCAACCGGCATTGAACTTCAAGCTGAAGCAGCCGGGGATATCTCTAATTTAAATAAGAAAAAAGAGATTTATTTAGCCACAGCTTCTTTTGGCCAGGGATTGACTATTACTCCTTTGCAAATGCTTCAGGCAGTTGGCGTGGTTTCCAGCCGGGGAGAGTTATTTAAACCCTATTTAGTTAAAGAAATCAAAAAACAAAATAACAAAATTATTGAAAAACAAGCAGAAGTAAAGGCGGAAATTTTAACTCAGGAAGCGGCAATTGATTTGACTAAAATGATGGTCGCAGTCACAGAATCGGGTTATGGAAAAAGAGCTCAAGTGCCTGGTTTTTATATCGCCGGAAAAACAGGAACAGCGCAAGTGCCGGAAAAAGGAGTTTATACAAAAAAAACTATCCATTCTTTTGTTGGGTTTTTACCTGCTTATCGGCCGCGATTTAATTTAGTGGTTAAACTTGATAATCCTAAAAAAGGAGAATACGCAGAATCAACCGCCGCGCCTTTATTTGCTGAATTAGCGAAATTTTTAGTGGAGACATATAATTTAGAACCAGAGAAAGAATAATTATGAAAAAAATAATTCAATTAATTTTAAAATTTTTAGCCAGAAGGGTGATTAAAAAATACAATCCTTTGGTAATTGGTATTACTGGCAGTGTGGGCAAAACTTCAACTAAAGAAGCGCTTTTTACGATTTTAAAAGAGAAGAAAAAAATTCGGGCTAGTCCCGAGAATTATAACAATGAAATTGGCTTGCCTTTGACAATTTTAGGTTTCAAGGTTCCAGAGAAAAAAATTGGCTGGCTTAAAATTTTCTGGCAATCCTTGTTTGATTTACCAGAAAAAGAAAAGTATCCAGAAATTTTGATTTTGGAAATGGCGGCTGATCGTCCAGGAGATATTTCTTATCTTTTAAAAATTGTTAAGCCGCAGATAGGGATTCTAACCGCCGTTTCAGCCGCTCATTTAGAATATTTCAAAAGTGTGGAAAATGTTTTTGAAGAAAAAAAGAAATTAATTGAAGCTGTGCCTTCTCAGGGTTGGGTGATTTTAAATAAAGACGATAAATTAAATGCCTCTTTAGAAAAAAAAGTAAAATCAAAAATTTTAACTTACGGCTTGCAAGAAGCGATGGTCGAGGCCTTAGAGATTTCTCTAGAGCAAGAATTTAAAAACGACCTTTTAGAAATTAAAGGTCTGTTTTTCAAGGTTAAATACGAGGGAAATCTGGTGCCTGTTTTTCTTAAAGAAGTTGTTTCTTTGTCCCAAGTTTATGCTGTTTTAGCTGCTTTAGCTGTTGGTCTCTCTTTAAATTTTAATCTTTTAGATTTAGTTAATTGTCTTTCCTCATATGAATCTCCAGCTCATCGGTTTAAATTGATTAAAGGAAAAAAGGAAACCTTGATTATTGACGACAGCTATAATTCTTCGCCAAAAGCAGTTGAAGAAGCTTTGAAAACTTTAGCCGAGATAAAAGTTCATAAAGAAGCGAGAAAATGGATTGTTTTAGGAGAAATGCTTGAACTTGGCAAAGAAAGCGAGAAACTGCATTACGAGCTTGGTAAAAAAATAGCTAAGGAAAAAATTGATTATCTTTTAACTTATGGCGAAAAAGCAAAAGCTTTCAGCAAAGGAGCTGTGGAAGAGGGGATGGTCTCTAAAAATATTTTTTCTTTTGAAAAGCAAGAAGAGTTAATCAATTTTTTGAAAGAAAACATTAAACGTGGTGATTTGATTTTCATTAAAGGCTCGCGAAAAATGAAAATGGAAAAAATAGTTGAGGCCTTAAAATAGAAAGTAGAAAGTAGAAAATAGGGCTACTAGAGGGTCGGATTCCTAGAGTGACTTTATTAGATAGGTGTTTTTTAATTTAAAACCTAATTTTCTATAGTATTCTCTTGTCCCGACGCCGGCAATAACAGCTATCTTTTTGAAACCTTGTTCTTTGGCGATTTTTTCTGCTTTCTTAATTAATTTTTTTCCTAATCCTTGATGCTGAATTGCCTTTTTATGTTGACCGATTGGAACCAAGGCGCCATAAGTATGGACTTCGCGGATTAAAGCCGCGTTTTTTAACTCAGGAAAAAATAAAGGATAAATTTTTTGCAGTCTCAATCTTAAAAAAGAAGCTAATCTGCCTGTCAGGCAGGCAGGTTTATTCTTTTTTTGACTTTCATAGGAAAGAAAAATTTCTTTTCCTTCACTTGCTTCATATTCAAGTTTAAGTAATTTTAAATTTTTTTGATTTTGGGCCGCATCTTTTATCTCCCGACAGCGGATGCATTGGCAAGCTAAACCATTTTTTTTCATTTCTTCAAGCACTTTTTCTCGGAGATTAGAAACCTTTGAACCAGCTAAAATTTTGGTGCTCGGAATATCGCGGATAACCCGATTAATTCTCACATAAGGAGGAACCATTAATTTTACTTTAGTAAGAAGAGAAATTAAAGTTTGATCAGAGTAGGGATAATATTTTTTTTCTTGCCAAAGTTTCAAAATTTTTGAGCCAGGGGCAACAACGCAAGGATAAAGTTTAAGCATATCTGGTCTAAATTTTTTATCAGCAAAAACTTTTTTAAAAATTGAAAGATCTTTTTTGAAAGAGGAAAAGGGGAGACCAAACATTAGATGATAGCAAACTTTAAAACCAGCCTCTTTCAAAAGAGAAGTTGCTTTTTCAATTTCTTTGAGGCCGTGACCGCGTTTATTTAATTTTAGAATGCGGTCATCAAGAATTTGGACGCCGATTTCTACCCTGGTCGCTCCAAGCTCCCGCATTTTAAAAATTTCAGCAGGAGTGATAAGGTCAGGCCTGGTCTCTAAAGTAATCCCGACAATTCGGTGTTTTGTTTTCTCATTTTTTCTTTGTTCTTGTTTTAATTCTTTTTCTAATTTAGTTGTCAGTTGTAAGTTGTTAGTTGTAAGTTCTTTATTATTTGCCGCCCTGAAGCATTCTTTTATAAACCAGTATTGATAATTTTCTGGTAAAGCTGACCAGGAGCCGCCAATCACAATCAGTTCAATTTTATCAGTTGGATGGCCAATCTTTTCTAAAGTTTCTATTCTTTTTTTAACCTGGAGATAAGGATTAAATTTTAGACGTTTAGCTCTTTCAACCGCTGGTTCGCCTGAGAGATAGCTTTTAGGTAAAGATTTTTCCGAAGGACAAAAAAGGCATTTGCCGGGACAAGGAAAAAATTTGGTTAGAACAGAAACCACTGCCACGCCAGAAAGAGTTCTAACCGGCCGCTTAATGAGTTTTTCTAAAAATTGATTTTTCTTCCTGCCTACCGGCAGGCAAGGACTTTTAAACAATTTTCGATAGGTTTCAAGGATTAAAACATTATCAGGCTGAGAAATCCCAAATTCATGGCATTTTTTTTGTTTCAATTTCAAAAAATCCTCGCGACTCTTTATTTTTTGTTGAGCGAGGAATTTAACTAATTCAATAATTTTCTTATTTTCTTTTGTCATCGTTTGTAATCGGTTTTTATTGAAAATTGAAAATTGAAAATTGAAAATTATTTTGCCTGGGTTAAGTCAATAAGCCGAATTCTGTATTAACGACTATTTCTCTGGGACAAGGATTACTCCTTGGCTCAAGCGACCATTAAACTGGTCTTGCACTTAAGTAAGGATTTAGCCGTTTCATCGTAGCCTTTGGCGAAGATCCGCCGCAGCTTTTTTTACCCGCCGTAGCTTTCGCGGAGGCGGGAGCGTAGGCGGACTACCTTATAGCCACGTTCACCCTCCTGCACATAGCTGCCTCCTTCGCCCCGCTCAGCGGGGCTACGAAGGCCGAGTCGGAGGGCGGTTTAATCCTTGCGGACTAAACCGTCTCTGTTCGCACCTCTACCGATTTTGTTCGCGCTTCTTTGTTCGTGGACAAAATTGGCGAAGGGTATTACCCTTTACCATTTTCCTCTTTTTCACCTTTCTGGTGGAAGAGAAGACATAAGTGTTCGGACTTTCCTCCCCGCTCTTTTAAAAAGGGCAGGGCAGTCGCTAACTTAACCCAGGCGATCTATATCTTAACAAAAAGAGTAAAAAAGTCAACCTCTCTTTTACTTTTCTCTAAAAATGTTAAAATTAATCTATGCGAAAAACCGAGTTATTTTATACCTCAATTCTCCTGCCGCTTGACTATTTTGTTTTAATTTTATCTGGCCTTTTGGTTTATTATCTGAGATTTGAGACTTTAGTTGAATTGAGACCGGTGATTTATCAATTGCCGTTTTTAAAATATTTGATTTTAATTTTAATTAATGCCACTATTTGGCTTGGTATTTTTGCTTTAGTTGGCCTTTATACCTTGAAAGAAAAAAGACGACTTTCACAAGAGATTGCTCATATTTTTATTGGCTGTTCTGCCGGGACAATGATTATTGTTCTTTTTATTTTTTTTAGCCAGCAGTTGTTTTCCTCGCGGTTTTTGGTTTTAGCTAATTGGCTGGTAGCAATTGTTTTTTTAAGTTTGGCTCATTTTTTTATTAATTTAGTCAAAGTTAATTCTTATAAAAAAGGAAGAGGGCTTGAGACGGTTATTGTTTTTGGTCAGGGAGGAGAAACAGAAAAAATTATTTCTATTTTAAAAAACAAAAAAGAATTTGGTTACGAGGTTTTAGGCCATTATCTTAAGGCTGATGAACTTGTTAAAGATTGGCAGTCAAGGGCCCGGGAAATTTCCCAGATTATCCAAACCGACCCCGGTCTTGGCAAAGAAGAGAATCTGAAATTAATTGAGTTTTGCAACGAACATCAGATTATCTTTAGATATATCACTGATTTATTTGGCGCCATTTCATCAAATGTCAGAACCGAGTATTTGGCTGATATGCCGGTGATTGAAATTCAGCGGACCGCTCTTCAGGGTTGGGGCAGGGTCTATAAAAGAGTTTTTGATTTTGTTTTTGCGAGTTTAAGTTTTCTTTTACTTTTACCTTTATTTTCCTACCTGAGCTTAGTTATTAGACTTGATTCTGAGGGACCGGTTTTTGTTCCTTTAAAAAGAATAGGGGAGAGAGGTAAGATTTTTAAACTTCTTAAATTTCGTTCAATGGTTAAAGAAGCAGGAAAAATGAAAAAAGAACTATTTCAATATAATGAACGTCAAGATGGCGTTCTTTTTAAAATAGCAAATGATCCGCGAATAACCCGTTTTGGGAGATTTTTAAGAAAATGGAGTCTTGATGAATTGCCGCAGCTTATTAATATTATTAAAGGAGAAATGAGTTTAGTCGGACCAAGACCTCATGAGCCGGAAGAAGTTTCCAAATATGAGAAGCATCATAAACAACTTTTAACTATTAAGCCGGGCTTAACCGGGCTCGCTCAAATTTCCGGCCGTTCTGGCTTGTCTTTTGAGCAAGAGGCAAGACTTGATATCTATTATATTGAAAATTGGTCTTTAGGTTTTGATTTTGAAATTTTAATTAAAACTATTAGAGTTGTTCTCTCTAAAAAAGGAGCTGTTTAATTATGGCTAATCAACAGAAAATTTTACTTTCTTCTAAAGTAATTGATATTTCCACTGGCTATCCCCGGATTGTTGCTTTGTCGGAAGTTGATGCCGTAAGGTATGGCATTAAGGCCGGTGATGTTTTGCGTTTAAAATGGAGGAATCATTCAACTTATGTGACGGTTGATTTAACCACCACTTTGGTTAAACCGGGTCAGGTTGGTCTTTTTAAAGAAATAGAAAAATATTATAAAATTAAAGATAATGAACTGATAGAATTCGAATTGGTTGGTCATCCTGCTTCTTTAAACGCGATTCAAAAAAAGCTCCTGAATAAAAAATTAACTTATAAAGAAGTCTACAGTCTAATTGACGATATAGCCAAATATAAAGTTGACGATGTGGCGACTGCTTTTTTTGTTTCTGCTTTTTTCTTTAAAAAGCCTTCGTCAGAAGAAGTTTATTTTCTAACCAAAGCGATGGCGGAGACCGGTTACCTTTTTAATTTTGAAGGCAAGGTGGTTGATAAACACTCAACCGGCGGTTTGCCGGGCAATCGGGTGACTCCGATTATTTTGGGAATTGTTAGCAGTTTAGGACTTCAGATGCCGAAAACTTCTTCGCGGGCCGTGACTTCAGCCGCTGGCACTGCTGACACCTTTGAAGTGTTGGCGCCGGTGACTTTTAAAGCCAAACAAGTGGAGAAATTAATAAAAAAACACCGCGCCTGTCTTGTTTGGGGCTCGCAGGAAATCGCGCCGGCTGATGATCGGATTATTAGGATTGCTTATCATCTGACCATTGAGCCTTATTCCAAAATGGTTGTCAGTATCATGGCAAAAAAAGTAGCCCTAGGAATTAAGTATTTGATCATTGATATCCCAGTTAATAAAACCGCCAAGATTACTAGTTTAGAAATGGCAAAAAAAATTAAATCTCTTTTTCTTTATCTGGCCAAAAAATTTAAAATTAAAATAAAGGTCTCCATTAATTTTGATAAAGACCCGGTTGGCCAGGGAATCGGTCCGAGCTTGGAGGCCAGAGATATTTTAAGAGTGCTACAGCAAAAAGAAAATCGCCCTCTGGATTTAGAAAAGAAATCTTTAGAATTAGCTGGCGGCTTATTGGAATTAGCAGCCAAAGCAGAGAAGGGGCAGGGCAAGAAAATAGCCGGAGAAGTTTTGAAATCCTGTCAAGCCTTTAGAAAAATACAAGAAATTATTAAAGCCCAAGGAGGCAATCCTTTAATTGATTCTGAAAAAATTGAGCAAGGAAAGTTTCTTTTTAAAATTAAAGCTAATAAAACTGGAAAGATAAAAATGATTCAGAATAGAAATTTAGTGGAGATTTGCCGTTTGCTCGGCGCTCCTTTTATCAAAAAAGCTGGTATTTATCTTAATAAATCAGTTGGCGACAGGATAAAAAAAGGAGAGACCTTGTTCACTCTTCACACGGTCTCTCAGCTGAGAATGGATTTGGCTAAAGAAGGATTAAAGAAATTAAAAGTTTATTTTATTAGTTAAAGTTTGAAATTAACCACTAAATAGCCAACGCCGAAAGGACCTTCATAGGAAAGAATTTCTGGCTGATAATTAACTTCGTCAAGCAAACCCAAAAGGATTAAAAGAGAGCGCAAGCCGCATTCGCCAGCCTCTTCAGTCAGACTATAGTCAAAGCCAACAATTTGTTTAATCGCTTTTTTTCTTAGGTATTTAATCAGATGTTCATCAAAAATTCTTCCAGAAGGAGAGTAGCCAGCTGGAGCGTCAAAGGTTAGTCGGTGGGAGAGGTCGCCGGAAGCGATAAAGGCAATTTTTTTATTTGAAGAAAAAATTAGCTCTTTCAGGGCTTTGCCAAACTCAAAATGAGTCTTATAATCAAGAAAAGAGTAAGAAATTGGCAAAAGAGAAAAATTTTCCAATTGATTGGTTAAATAGTATAAAGGGACAAGACATCCGTGGTCAAGTTCTTTTTGAGTAACAATACTAATTGGAAAAGTTTTTGAAAGTTCTCTTCTTATATAATAAGCAAAATCAGGGTTACCTTTAAATTCTAATTTGGTGGTAAAATCTCCAAAGGCCTCAAAATTTCCCTGGTATTTCGGCGATAGATTCAAGACAAAGGCCTCAGGTAAAATTAAACCATGAGGAGAAACAATAAGGGAAATGTCTGGTTTAATTTTTAAAATTTCTTGATTTAACTTCTTAGCCGCATTAATTGTTTTTTTAACCAATTTTAAATTTTCCTTGCCAACTCCTGGAATAATAATTGGCGGATGAGGAAAAAAACAAGCAAAAGAGAGCATAAGTTATAGGTTATAAGTTATTTTGAAGAGTGATGGTTTTTCCCAAAGGAAGGAGAGCCGAGACTTTTTCCGGGATTTCAATAATTGCTTCCCATTCATAACCTAAGGCCTCAAAAACATCAGTTGATAAAATCGGCATTTTTTTCTCTTGCGAAACAAGAAAAACCGCTGATTCAGGCGCTATTTTTATCAGAGTTCCGTCTTTTAATTTTAATGGTTCGCCCGGCTCAAATTTTGCCAATTCTTCTGATTCTATTTTAATAATGGTTTCATAAGGAAAGTTAATTTGGAGAATTGTTTTATCTATTAAGGGATATTTGATTTCGTCTTTGACATAATAAACCCCTTTTGTTTTCTTATCCTGGAGCAGGGCGCCGGCCGGATAAGGACTTCTGATTGGTTTTCCTTCAAGATAAATTTCCAAATCTTTTTTTTCAACTTTAATAACTTCTTCCGGGTGAAAGCCAATTTTTTTAAACATTTCTTCTGTAATCGGTCTTTTTTCCTGACCAACCAAAAGATAAAGGTTATTTTTTTCTGTTTTGACCAGAGAATAATTCGGGAACTTCATTGGTTCGCCTTTTTCATATTTTTCTAAATCTTTTAAAGCCACTTCTTCTACTTGTTTAAATCTGTAGCTGGTTAAGAAAACATTTTTTGAATAAAAAGGCCGACGTTTGTTATTTTGGATTAACCAGACGCCGTTTTCCCCCCTGAGGCGAACTAATTTTCCTTCTAAATTATTTTTTTGATAAGGCAGGGCAAACCAATTTTTCCAGATGGTGAAGAAGAGTTTATTACCTGCTATATGAGGAGTATAATTGTATAAAGCAGCGGTTGCTTGATTAATGGGAGAAACTTTTGTTTTATCAATTAGATATTCTTCGCCTGCTTTGAATCTAAATTCCCAGGGATGGTCAAGGAAAAAACGCAGCCGCCAGGCAGCCCGATCAATCTGCTTGGCAAAACTTTTGAATGCTTTTACCGGATCGCGGCCATCATAGCAGCCAAAACCAGCTGCCCAGTTGTATTGATCTTCGGATGGCGAAGGATGGGTGATCAAGGTTTTTTCTTTCTGGAGAATAGTTAAAAGAACAGCCGGGTTAATTAAGTATTTTTGACTGGCATTAAAAATAATTTCTGAAGCCAGTTTCTTTTTACCGTCTAAATCTAGAGCTTGATAATTTTTAATTCCGCCGCCTTTTTTCTCAAGAAATAATTGAATTTCTTCCTGGCTTAAAAATTGATGATTAGTTAAATCATGATCTGAAAGAATAAAATTAGGGTCAAAATAACTTTGAGCCCTAATTTTTATAGGAAGAAAAATTAAAAAAAGAATCGAAATAATTTGAAGTAAATTTTGTCTATTTAACATTTGAATGTTTGTATATATTCGTCCAGATTTGTTAAGTTTAGGTATATGACGGGCAGGTAAATTTGTTGATTATTTTATTTAATCACAATTTGCTCGTTTTTAACTTCAACGCGGCAGGTTTTACCTTCAATAATTTTGCCGCTGATAATTTTTAAAGCCAAAGGATCTAAAATTTGTTTTTGAATTACTCGCTTTAGGGGTCTAGCACCGTAATGGGGATCAAAACCAATCTCCGCAATTTTTTCTTTAGCTTTTTCATTGATTTTAAGCTCAATATCCTTTTCTTCCAATCTTTTAATCACTTTTTTAATTTGCAAATCAACGATTTTTTTAATTTCTTCTTTTGTTAAAGCATTAAAGACAATAGTTTCATCTACCCGATTAAGAAATTCCGGCTTCAAGGTCTGTTTTAAAGCAGATAGGACTTTTTCTTTGACTTTAGAACCTTGAGCCTCTTTTTCTTCTTCAGAGGTAAAACCAATTTCTTTCTTTTTTGCGTAATCATATAAGAAGTCACTGCCGATGTTTGAGGTCATAATAATAATCGTATTTTTGAAATTAACCATTCTACCTTTGGCATCAGTTAAGCGGCCGTTATCCATTACCTGAAGGAGGATATTTAAAACATCTGGATGCGCCTTTTCAATTTCATCAAACAAGATTACGCTGTAAGGTCGGTGTTTGATAAGTTCAGTCAACTGTCCGCCTTCTTCATAACCGACGTAACCAGGCGGTGAACCAATCATTTTAGCCACCGTATGGCCTTCCATATATTCAGACATATCAAGTCTAATTAAGGACTTCTCGTCAGCAAACATAAATTCAGCCAAGGCCCGGGCTAATTCAGTTTTACCAACTCCGGTTGGTCCTAAAAAGATAAAAGAAGCGATTGGTTTATCTTCCTCAGAAATTCCAGCCCTTGATCTTCTAATGGCATTAGCCACGGCTTTAACTGCTTCTTCCTGATTGATAAATCTTTGGTGGATTTCTTCTTCCATTTTTGCCAGTTTCTCGCTTTCTTCTTCAAGCATTCTTGTTACCGGCACGCCAGTCCAGCGGGAAACAACGATCGCCACGTCCTCGGGTGTGATTTCTTCTTTTAAGAGTCGTTTATCTTTTTGAATTTGAGAAAGCTCTCTTTCCACATTTTTTATTTTTTTCTCCAGTAAAGGAACTTTTCCGTATTTTATTTCCGCTACTTTTTCTAAACTTCCTTCGCGACCGGCTATTTCCGCTTTTTCGCGCAAGCGGCTTATTTCCTCTTTCATTTGTTTGATTGAAGAGATAAGTTCTCGTTCTTTTTTCCAGCGCTTTTCCAGCTCTTCAGCTTGTTTTTTGAATTCGGTGACTTTCCCATTAATTTTTTTTCTTTTTATTTGATTTTTTTTACTTTCTCCTTTAAGAGAGGTTTTTTCCACTTCCAACTGTTTAATCTGTTTAGATAGATTTTCCAAGACCTCAGGCTGGCTTTCCGTCTCCATTCTTAAAGAAGAGCAAGCCTCGTCAATTAAATCAACCGCTTTGTCAGGCAGAAAGCGGTCGGTGATATAGCGCTTTGAGAGATTAACCGCGGCCACTGAAGCTTCGTCAGTAATTTTAATGCCGTGGAAAATTTCGTATTTTTCTTTGATACCTCTTAAAATCGCAATTGTTTCTTCAGTAGAAGGTTCATCAATATAAACTGGCTGGAATCTCCTTTCTAAGGCCGGATCTCTTTCAATATATCTCTGGTATTCTTTTAAAGTGGTAGCGCCAATGCAGTGGAGTTCGCCTCTTGATAAAGTTGGTTTAAGCATATTAGAAGCGTCAATTGCTCCTTCAGCGCTGCCAGCACCAACTAAAGTATGTAGCTCATCAATAAAAAGAATAAAATTGCCGGATTTTTTTATTTCCTTAAGCACTGCTTTGACTCGGGCTTCAAATTCACCCCGAAATTTAGTGCCCGCGACCAGAGTCCCTAAATCTAAAGAGATAATTTCTTTGTTTTTTAA